>Ga0210394_10000162_pt1 | contig 161648 bp, 136 predicted proteins | sample IncBWC12MmetaG_FD_160121 | JGI IMG/M metagenome (GOLD analysis project Ga0210394, IMG submission 160121) | Forest soil microbial communities from Barre Woods Harvard Forest LTER site, Petersham, Massachusetts, United States - Inc-BW-C-12-M | ecosystem: Environmental > Terrestrial > Soil >... | reverse complement strand
AACCGAGCATATGGGGCGGTAGGTCAGAACAACTCTCGCTCGATCGTATGGGCTGAGAAGCAAGAAAACTTCCAGCCGAGGGAGAAGTGTTTTTTCTTGACTTCTTCCTTTATAGAACTTATCGGAGGTTGGCTGCTTCGACGTTACTTTCCTGAGCGTAACGGAGACATATGTTCTGGAGAAGCGGAGATCTCCGGCAGTTTGCCGCGGCTAGCGCAATTGCGCGAACTCCTGTGTGATGTAGAGACTTCCGTCGGGCGCTCGCGCAACTCCTACTCCCACGTGCGTGTAATTCACGTTCAGAATATTCCAGCGATGATTCTGCTGGAACTTCGGCTCATTCATGAACAGGGACTCGGCCTCGCTCACGCCTCTGCAATTGGCGATGTTTTCCCCAGTCGAGCGCCACTTAATTCCCGCCATTGAAACGCGGTTCGCCGGAGAGCTCCCGTCCGCACCCTCATGACTGAAGTATCCATTTCGGGCCATTTCCTCCGAGTGCATCCTGGCTACTGCCGCCAGCCGGTCGTCCCACTGGAGCGCAGGCGCGCGGCCCCTTGTTTCGCTGGAGTAAGACGGATCTGCGCGGTCGCGGTTGATCAGCTCCCACATCTGCAATTCAAGCTGGCTCGTTCGATTTTGAAAACTCGCGCGCTGGGGAACCGTCTGAGAAGGAAGCGAACTCGCCGGCAGCAACGCTAAGAGCAGAGCCGCCAGAATGGTCGCCGCAGATCGCTTGGCGTGGCTGGCAAAGCGGATGGCGCATCTTGTGGGAGTTGGCATGAAATTCTTGCCTACACCACAAGCCTACGGCGGTCTGAGTCAGCCCGATACTGTCCCCAAGGCCAGCTTTAGTGCTGGTATGCGCGGCCACTGACTGGAGCAATTTTATTAGAAATGGTTCCCAACTGACATCGTGCGATCCCGGCCTGAGGCAGTACTAGCCGGGTAGCTGTCCGATAATCTGTGCCAGCTTGACGGGTTGCTGGAGGATCACATAAGCCGCTGGTCCGACAGTGCTTGCCACCAGAGAACCGATCTGTGCGGCGTGCTCGATCAGACGCTTGTCAGCGAGTCTTCCGGTCGAATCAACCGTCGCGATTGTTCCTGAGCGGCTGAAAGCCCTCCGGGTGGGCTTCGCGTTAGAGTTGCATCGACCCATTGAGACCACCGCGTTTACCAGGACTTCGTTTATATGCGATCGGCTCTGTGGGGTTAGACCGCAGGAAAATGAATATTCAGCTTATAGCAAATGTAGAGAACAAGCATCGCGCCCAGTGTGGATAAAATGAGGCCTGCGGGATGATATTTTTCATTTGTCGGACGCGAGAACATATGGGCGACGCCGCCGCCGAGGATCGATCCGATGATGCCGAGCGCGACCGTCCAGAAAATCGTTATGTGCACATGCATGACGTTTTTCGCGATAACACCCGAGATAAGCCCAATAAGCAAGTACCAGATCAAGTGAAACATGCTTTTTCTCCATCCTTTGTCTTCCGAAGGCCGTCGACTGGTGGCCCAGCGTCGGTACTTGACTCGGAATTTCCAATTCGGACTCTGGCCTGGCAGCGTAGAGGCTATCGAGGTTAAGTACTGCTCACTTTTATACAGTTTGTGGATTTTATAGATCGGGAGCACTCGCGCTGAGAAAGGCCGGTTCCCGGAGATGAGGGTCAAGTTTCCGATTACGGATGTCAGCTCAACAGGGCAGTCTCCCGGCTGATCTAACCCTAACGAGCGATTTAGTCTGTGTTTTCAACGCGAGTCGATTTCGACTTGAGTGTTGCATCGGTCCATTGAGACTACCGCGCTAATCGGGACTTAAGGATTACGTCCGGGTTTGCCCTGACACACTCAGAACTCGTGAACCCTCATAGCCAACGCCAATTGTTTTGCCTTTCCTCGTCAAACTCAACTGGCATAGCATGAGCACGAAAGAACCGGAATCAGCAGATGAGCATCGTTTGTCGGAATTGGAGGCGTCAATGACCAGCGTACAAATCGAACAAAAAAGCTATGAGATGCCCCCGCGGGATGGGATCAGCATCGCGCATTTTCTCACTGTCGCCGACGTCGAGCGGTCGGCTCGCTACTACGAAAAGGTCTTCGGCGCTCGCATTCTGACCATGGGTGACGGCAACGCGCCTCCGTACCTTCAGCTTGCGAATATTTGGATGATTCTGAACGTCGCGGGCGGGCCGACCCCGGATAAGCCGACGGTAACGCTCAGCGTCCCCGACCCAAATCACATCAACAGCTTTATGAATTTCCGCGTTGCGGATATTCAAGCGTGCTACGAATTGTGGAAAAGTCGCGGGGCTGACTTCCTCACGCCGCCGATCCCCAAGTACGGCGAGATTCGCTGCTACATCCGCGATCCGGACGGTTACATCATCGAGGTCGGACAGAGCACCGATCTCAAATACGGTTAACGCTCGGCCCCAAAAAAGCGTTCTCATAGTCCCAGGCGACTTGTCGCCAAACCGGAAGCTATCGACAGATTACGCGATCGAGTCCTGATGCGGGCCAGTACTCTCCTTGACCGGTTTCGGCGTTTACCGCTCTATTGCATCTTACTTGGGCAGACATGCGTCTGATAATACGCTGGCGTTAGCCAGAAGTGATCTTAGCGGAGACCTTCTCACGCAAAGCCCCGATCCAGCAATCTTCGACGGGAACATCCTCGCGGCTGCTTGCGTATCTCCGGCAGCGAGGAAGAAACATGAGCAACTTCTGGCAGGACCTCCGCTACGGCGTCCGCATGCTGGCGAAAAATCCGGGGTTCACGGTCATCGCTGTCCTGACGCTCGCCATCGGAATTGGCGCGAACACGGCGATGTTCAGCGTGGTGAACGCTGTGCTGCTACGGCCACTAGCATATCGGGAGCCGAATCGCATAGTCACGATTACCTCGCTGTGGAAGGAAACCGGAAACCACGGCCAAGTCTCCGCGCCGGATTTTCACGACTGGCACGATCAAGCAACGGCTTTTGCATCCATGGCGTACTACGAAGACGAAGACTGCGCAGTGTCGTCGAGTACCGGCGGCCAATACTCGCACTGTGCCCTGGTTACACCCGAATTCTTTCGCGTCTTCCTCGTCGAGCCGGCGGCGGGGCACTTCTTCACGCCGGATGACCGAAAAAACGGCGCCGCGATTATTTCCTATTCTTATTGGCGCCAGCGATTCGGTGGCGATCCGACAGTGCTCAGACAGGGCGTCCAGGTGTTCGGACACAGCCTGAATATCGTAGGCGTTGCCCCGCTGGGCTTTCGTTTTCCCGACATGACAGATGTCTGGATTCCGGCGAATACGGTGGTTCCCGAAACAACGTCACGCTCGGGCCACAACTACCGGGTCGTCGCGCGGCTGAAGGCAGAGGGCACGTTGAATAAAGCACTGGCGGAAATGATCACGATCGCCGCTCGCCTCGAACAGTTGTACCCGCCCAGCAACAAGAATAAGAGCGCCGTTGTTACCTCCCTGCGCGACGACAAGGTGTCAAACGTGCGGCTCACGCTCGAGCTCTTGCTGGCCTCCGTCTGCGTCGTTCTCCTGATCGCGTGCGCCAACATCGCGAACTTGTTGCTGGCAAAGGCCACAGGCCGCACACACGAAATTGCCATCCGCGCGGCAATGGGCGCCAGCCGCGCCCGAATTGTCCGCCAATTGCTCACCGAAAGCGCGCTGATCGCGCTGGCAGGCGGCGCGGCGGGCTTGGCGATCGCGGTTCTCACCTCGCAAATCCTAATGCGCCTTGCGCCGCATGATATTCCGCGCCTGAACGAAGCCGGCATCGACCTGCGAGTGCTCGCCTTCACCTGCGGCGTTTCGCTCATCTCCACCGTGCTCTTCGGCATCGCGCCGGCATATCAGGCGGCGCGTCTGGATCTGAACGAAGCTCTGCAGCAATCGGGTCCGCGCGGAAGCACAAGCCGCGGCGCCGGCCGTTTGCACGGTGCACTGGTCATATCCGAAGTCGCGCTGTCGGTAGTGCTGCTGGCGGGTGCGGGGCTCTTGATTCGCAGCCTTCGCGCGCTGCTCGACGTGCAGATGGGCTTTCGGCCCGAAAAGGTAGTGGTGATGGATACGGACGTGCCCGCATCGGGCCTCGAGGGCGCGCGCCACGCCACGCAGCTTTACAAGAGATTTCTCGCCGAAGCGTCTGTGATTCCGGGCGTCGCTTCCATCGCCGCCACACGCGGCTTGCCGCACGATGCCAGCTCGAACGGCGGCTACTGGATTGATTCTCTGCCGCCAATCGAGACGCTGAGTGTTGGCGCTCCACAGGCGGTCTTTTCGATCGCCACGCCGAATTATTTTGGCACCATGGGAATTCCGCTCGCAAGCGGCCGCGACTTTGCGGTGGGTGACGCCTACGACGCTCCCTTCGTTGCCGTCATCAACGAAGCCCTGGCCAAGCAAGCCTTTCCGAAGCAGAATCCGATCGGGCACACGATTTTCTGCGGGATGGACTCATTCAAGGGCATGCGCATCGTCGGGGTGGTGGGAAATACCCGCCAATTCGGCCCGACCACGCCGCCCTGGCCGGAGATATTCATGCCGTACGAACAACATCCGCTGCCCTCGACTTCGTTGATCGTGGTAGCCCGCACTCCGCTGGAACCGGGCTCTCTCGAAGAAACGCTCCGTCGCACGCTACGCGATATTTCTCCTGAGGTGCCGTCGCGTTTCAGCACCATGCAAGCCGAGCTCTCGGAGTCGGTGGCCGCTCCACGTTTTCGGGCGCTGCTAATCGGGGTCTTCGCGCTGCTGGCGCTTGCGCTTTCGATGGCGGGTATCTACGGCGTGATGGCGTACAGCGTGGCTGAGCGCACGCGCGAAATCGGCATTCGTCTGGCGCTCGGCGCGCAGCCCGGCGGAGTGTTGCACCTGGTGCTCCGGCAGGGCATGCGGCTTGTGGCAGCCGGGCTCGTCGTGGGGCTCGGCGCCGCGTTTGTCGCCACGCCCCTGTTGACGAGCATGCTATTCGAAGTGAAGCCGTTCGATCCCGCGACCTTTGCCGAGGCTTGCGGCGCGCTGTTCGTGGTGGCGTTTGTTGCCATTTACGTTCCGGCTCGCCGCGCCACGGACGTGGATCCCATGGTGGCGCTGCGGCACGAATAAATCTCTCCACATTCTCGAGATCTGCACTCCCTCGATTCCGCCGAGCGATGCGACCGGAAGGTATGGCTGCTAATCTGCACCTTAGCCGTCTATGATGGTCGGGCTTCGCTGGGCTAGATAGCTGTTCTTAAATTGCTCTACCACCAGCAATCGGCCCCAGGTAACGCGTGTCAGTGGACGCGTAGTCGCGTAACCCGAAACTTGAAATTTCATATAGATGGCACATGCGGTAATCAGACCCAATTGCAAGATTCTCTGCACCTACTCAGCATTCGAGAGGATGCAAGCCCGAGCCCGAGCCGCAGCACGCTGGTTGCATATTTTCACTGCGAAGGGGGAGAATCACACCTGGAGGTGACCGCCGATGGTACCCACAACCGTAGACGGAACGTTTCGGCAAACCAATTTGACCAACGAATCTTCCGAGTATTTGGGCAAGCGCGAAGAGCTTCGCCTTGCCGAAATCGAGCTAATGCGCCAACGCGAACGCGTCGCCGAGCTGCGCCGACATCTTCCCGAGGGCGCTCCTGTTCAGAATTATCAATTGGAAGAAGGCCCGCGCGATCTCAACGCAGGTGACGCTCCCCTGCACGCCGTCCGCCTCAGCGAACTTTTCACCAGTCCCAATCGCTCCCTCATCATTTATCACTTCATGTACGGGAAGAAGCAATCGAAGGCTTGCCCGATGTGCACTGCGTGGCTCGACGGAGCCAACGGAGTGGCCCATCACCTCGCCCAGAATCTCGATTTCGCGGTCGTCGCCGCCGCGGACATCGCTACTTTGCGCGCCTACGGGCGTGCACGCGGGTGGGACAAGTTGCGTCTCGTTAGCGCCGGCAACAGCACCTTCAAATATGACCTAGGCAGCGAAGACCCCGAAGGGCATCAGGACTCTACAATTTCCGTTTTCACCCGCGACGCCAAGGGCGACGTGCGCCACTTCTACACGGCGCATCCTCGGATGGCCACCGATATCTCCGAGCGCGGCATCGACCTGCTCGCTCCGGTCTGGCACTTCATGGACCTCACCCCGGAAGGCCGCGGCAATTGGTATGCGAGCCTAGCCTACGGCACAAAAGTCCAAGCCGCCTCGACGTAGCTCATATTGGGGCATCATTCTCTGCCATTCAGCGGCCCTGAGTTGTTGAATGCGCCTCACGATGCCAGCGGCCTGAATGGTACCGCGAACAGCAAGCGACTCAATTTCGCCGAGCCGGCGACATACCCAGTTACTTGTTGTCGGGCAGCTCAAGGGCCGCAATTTCACTTCTTCGGTAAGCGCGTTTACCGGGACTTTGCTGGTTTTTCTCGACTATAATCTGGCGGTTCACGAGCCGCGTTCGTTGGCTGCTGTGAGTAAATCTTTCAGGGAGTGTACCCGTGCAGACGCTTTGGCAGGATTTGCGCTATGGCTTGAGGCAGCTGGCAAAATCGCCGGGGTTCGCCGCGGTGGCGATTCTGACGCTGGCGATGGGGATTGGCGCGAACGCCGCGATCTTTCAGCTTATTGACGCTGTGCGACTGCGCACGCTGCCGGTAAATGATCCCAACCGTCTCGCTATCGTGCACATAGAGAAAAAGAATTGGGGCTCGGGGAGATTCAACGGCCCGTACGCCGAATTCACTTTTCCGTTGTGGCAGCAGGTGCAGCGGCGGCAGCAGGCGTTTTCGTCGATCGCGGCGTGGAGTGGCGGCTCACGTGAAGAGACCAATCTCGCGCATGGCGGCGAAGTGGATATGGCGCCCCTGATTTGGGTGAGCGGGGAATTCTTCGAGACACTGGGAGTGCAGCCCGTGCTGGGGCGGCTGATTTCCGACGCGGACGATCAGCCGGGATGTGCGGGCGGAGTTGACATCAGCTACTCGTTCTGGCAGCGGCGATATGGCGGGGATAGGTCGGCGATTGGCAAGCAGATCACGCTCGACAGCCACTCGTTTCCGATTCTGGGTGTGACACCGCCCAGTTTTTACGGTGTTTCGGTGGGCGACCGGTTCGACGTGGCGATGCCGCTTTGCGCCGAGCCTATCACCAATGGGGAATTCAGCCGGATAACGGGCGAAAGGGCACGCGAGAGCTGGTGCCTTTCGGTGTTCGGGCGACTCAAGCCCGGCTGGACGCGGGAGCGCGCATCGGCGCAACTGGGAGCGATCGCTTCGCCCTCGTTGCACGAAACGATTCCGGCACAGTACGACGCGGAAGGCGTGAAGCATTACCTGGACTACGCGTTCCAGGCGTGGCCTGCCGAGAATGGGTTTTCGCAGATGCGCAAGGATACGTCAGACCCGCTTTGGCTGATGCTGGGATTGTCGGGACTGGTGCTGCTGATTGCGTGCGCGAATCTGGCAAACCTGATGCTGGCGCGGGCGAGTTCGCGGGAACGTGAAGTTGCGGTGCGGCTTGCTTTGGGAGCTTCGCGCGGTAGATTGATTCGGCAACTGCTCTCGGAAAGCGCGCTGCTCGCGATTGCAGGAGCAGTGTGCGGAGGATTTCTTGCGGCGGTGCTGAGCCGGTCTTTGCTGGCGTTCATCGCCACGCCGGATAATCCGGTCTTTCTGGATATGCCGATGGATTGGCGGGTGTTGGCGTTCGCCGCGGGGCTCGCCGTGCTGACGACGATTTTGTTCGGGCTCGCACCGGCGTTGCGAGCCGGGCATGCGTCTGTCGGCTCGGTTCTGAAGGCTGACGGACGCGGGATGACGGCGGGGCGGAAGCGGTTCCGCTTCCAGCGCATCTTGGTGGCTTCGCAAGTGGCGCTGTCGCTGGTGCTGCTGGCTGGGGCGCTGTTGTTCGCGCGCAGCCTGCGCAATCTGATGCTGCGCGATCCGGGATTCCAGCAGGATGGCATGCTTGTCGCCGATGTCGATTTCACGCGACTGAAGCTTACGGCGGAGCGGCAGGACCCTTTTACGAACGATCTGCTGGAGCGCATTCGCGCGATTCCCGGCGTCGCTGCTGCGGCCGCGTCGGACCGGTCGCCCGTAAACGGAGACACGAGCAATGACTGGGTTCTAGACGACAAAGGCGGTCATCCAAACGGCGCAGCGTTCGAGGATTACGTGAGCCCGGGATACTTTCAGACGATCGAAAATCCGATGCTTGCGGGGCGCGACTTCACTCCAAACGACACGGCCAATTCGCCGCGTGTGGCGATCGTGAACCAAACGTTTGTAAAGCAGTTCTTTAATGGGGCAAAAGATGAGATCGGCAAGCAATTTCGAGTGTGGGCGCCGCCGGGGCAGACGCCGCGTTATTACACCGTGGTGGCCGAGGTGAAGGATTCGGTATACAACGACATGCACCAGCCGATGCAGGCAGTGATGTATTTCCCGCGAACGCAGGCCGTGCAGCCGTTCGTGTATCCGGGTGCAACATTGCTGATCCGCTCGCGCGCGGGCATTGCAGGAGTGCTGAATCCGGTGAAGGAGACGATCACGGGAGAGAGTCCTGAGATTGATATCCATTTCCAAGTGTTACGCATGCAGATTCGCGAATCGCTGACGCAGGACGAATTGATCGCCACGCTATGCGGATTTTTCGGCGTGCTGGCGGTGTTGCTGGCGGCGATTGGGTTGTACGGCGTGATTTCCTACACCGTGGCGCTGCGGACAAACGAGATCGGCATTCGCATGGCACTCGGATCGCAGCGGTCTGACGTACTGCGACTGGTGCTGGGTGAGATTGCGGTACTGATTGCCATCGGGATTGTCGTTGGCACGGGACTGACGCTGGCTGGCGGCAAAGCCGCGACGTCGCTGCTGTATGGGTTGGCGGCGCGCGATCCAGTCACACTGGCAGCCGCGGCAGTTCTGCTCACTGCCATTGGATTTGCGGCGAGCTTTGTGCCGGCGCGGAGGGCAACGCGCGTTGATCCGATGGTCGCGCTGAGACACGAATAACTAGCGTAGCGATCTGTCCAACTGTGCTCGACCAGAACCTAGCCAGGGGGGTGTTTCGGCTGAATCAACCCTCGCGCACGATCCTTCGCCGCTGAAAGCCCTCCGCGTGGGCTTCGCGTTCGTGTTGCATCGACCCATTGAGACCGCCCGACTTATCGGGACTTCCGCGCTGAGAATTCCCGCGAGCGGACTTGTGGCCCGCAATCACTTCCGGCTAGCCCGTGATACCGCAGAAATCTGAAGTGCTCCTGACCGACTTGTATCGTTTCGTCGTTCTTAGTTGACAGGCACTGACGGGGCAGCCGATACTGCCAGCGGCGCATGTAGGGTGCATCGGCGCTTCGCCGAAGGGCAATGCCCACCTACGATCCCATCGTGGAGGCCTACATGCCCAATCTAGAAAACCTCAAAAAGCAAGCCAAGCTCATACTGCGTTGGCATCGTGAACAGCACTATCCCGTCGCCGCACAAATCCGCGGACTCATGCCTCGTTTCTCGAAGATGCCCGATGCAGAGATTCTTGCGGCGAACTTTAAGCTCAGCGATGCGCAAGAAATGGTCGCAAGACAGCACGGCTTCGATGGTTGGCAAGCCCTGAAAGCTGGAGTTTCCGCCACGTCGCGCGGAGCGAACTTGTCGCCATCCAAAGCGACGATTGTCTGTGCAGAGCCGCAGCTGCTCGTCACCGACATCAAGATATCATGCGAATTCTTCCAGCAGAAGTTAGGCTTTTCGCTCGTATTCATTTACGGCGATCCTCCCTACTACGCGCAGGTACGTCGCGGCGCAGCGCGTCTCAACCTTAGGTGTGTCGAGGGACTCGTAATCGAGTCAACCGTCCGCGCTCGTGAGGAACTGCTTTCGGTATCTATGACCGTCGCTACGGCGGACGAGATCAAGTTATTGTTTCTTGAATTTCAGTCCGCTGGGGTTACCTTTCACCAGACACTCAAAAAGCAGCCTTGGGGCGCCAAGAATTTCATCGTCAAAGATCCGGACGGGAATCTGCTATTGTTTGCCGGGCCCGCAAGCTAGCAGCCATCAAGTCGAAATGTTGTCCATCCAGCATCTATCGTCGGCAACCCGGGGAATATCCCGGATCGGGGTTCCGGGACAGCGGTCGGATGCCCAAGTCGTGATTAACGCTCTATCGTCTATGTGGATCTTCAAGTTTTCGGTTACGCGACTGCAGTGGCGAGCGGACTGAGAGGTCGCCACTGCTCACGCCCGGTCCCGCAACTCGGAATAACTTCCACTTAGCGCGTGACCCCGCAGCGATCGCCGCGCTGGCGCGGGCGCAGCAGCATCCGCCGCACGTGGCGGTCGCTTCCTTGCAGCCGCTCGGCGGCTGCCAGCTGCGTCAACTGTTTCTGCTTTACCTCGTGCAACACTTTCCATCGGTCCCGTTCTCGCTGGCTCAACGCGATTCGCTCCGATTGCATAGGCCCCGCGGCCCTCCACGAAAGCGGACATTTCTACTTTGCACAAACCGGACATTCTCACGTTGCGGCGACACCGGCAGCAAATTCGTTGTGTCCGGGACGGGAGAGAGGTACGATTCGGCTGCGATGGCTCCAAATCGGAAGGTCCGTTTTAGGGGCAGTTGGGTACATTTTTCCGGTCAGCAGGGAAGTGGAAACGGAAATTCCGGTTGGGGCGAGACTGCTTCGAACGGAGGAAATTATCAATATGCTTCGCAAGATGAGTTTTCGAATCTTCAGCGGCGGCGCATTGATGCTGGTTTCGGTCTTTTTGTTTTCAAATCTCACCCACGCGACAACTCAGGACAACCGCAAAGATGGGTCAAAGGAGAAGATCACCGTAGTGGCGCATTTGCCGCTACCGGGATCAGCGGTGCGACAGATTTTTTTGCAAACAGAAAACGGCAAGCGATACCTCTACCTGCAGCAGAATGTGAATTTCACAGTGGTCGACGTCACGGACGCGAATAATCCGCGGGTCGTTGAACGCGTAGCAACACTAGGCAAATTGACCGATGTGGGTGCGGGCCTCGCCATCGCCGTGCAGTCCGACCAGTCGGGACAGAGCAATGTTCCCACGCAGACGATAAGACTGGTGGATCTGAGCGATCCGAAGAACCCGCATACCGTCAAGAAGTTTGACGGCGTTAGCAGCGTATATTCCGAGGATGGGCGGCAATTGATCTACATAACAAACGGTGAAGGATTGTGGGTCGTCAAGCACTACGAGACGTTCCGACTGCCAATGTGCACTTCAGAGTCGGAAGAGAATTCAGTAGCGCAGTGCCAGTAATCGATTGCTCTCAGTCGCGTTAGCGCTGTCCATCAAAGGCTGGCTGCGCCAGCGGCTCGCCGTGATTTCGCGGTGAGCCGCGGCGTTGCCGCGACTGGTTACTACTTGTGTTCGTCCACGTTGCAGGCAGCTTCGACGGGCCCGGGATCGGGCACGTCAAATTGTATGGCGATATCGTTTCCGCGGTCATCGTGGGTGGACACTTCGACGGTGCGGGCGCGGAGAATTTTCTTCACCCAGTCTTTGGAAATGGTGGCGGAAAACTTGTCGGTCCCGGGCGTCCATCTTTCTTCCTCTTCTTTGGCGTCGTTAATGCGGTAATGGACCACAACCTTCGGGTAGTAGGACGTGCCGTGAATCTCTTCGGGCTCAATGTAGTCAATCTTTAGAGGGATGCCGACGAGGAGATTACCCGCGACAAACTTGCCCTCGGATTTGTGGGACATCTTGGTGGGGTTGCAATCCAGGACCAGGGCGGGGCGATTCGGGACGTCACCCTGAGGCGATTTCAGGAATTTTCCCACCAGAGTAAATCGCGCGATTGAGCTGTCGTCCGGCTTTTGAGATTCGCGCCACAGATGCGCGGCGGAGGGCTGCAGCTGCGCCACGGCTGAGAATCCAAGCGCGGCCAACACGAGTGGGGCGAAGAAAAGGGCTGGAGCTTGTTTCATGATCTTCTCTCCTGGGTACGCTTGCGCGGAAATCGAACAGCGGGCCGCGCGAGCGTCGCGAATATGAATGCATCCGTCAAGAATTCCCATAGTAGCCAAGCGCCGCCTGAACCGCAACCGGCCCGCACGTAAGGTCGAGGAGACTGCCGGCGCGAGTGAGGCAAACTCTGCTTGTCAAACTCTGCTTTGACTGTCGAGCGAGAGGCTTGTAAGATTCGCGGCGCCTCGCTGGGGGAGGGAACTGATGCGAAGTTGGATTTTATGTTCATGGATGGCGCTCGCGCTGCCGTGCTTCGCGATCGCGCAGCAGCCTGCTGCGGCAGGCGGGTCCGCCGCGGCAGGAAAGCCTGCGCAGATCGCGCCGCCGAAGACTGCAGCAGCTCAGCCCAAGCTCGCGGACTTGCTGGAAGCGAAGGTGCGAGCGGCGTGGGCCGCGTTCAAGAAAAAGGATAAGGATGGTTACGCCGCGTTCCTCACCGACGATTTCCAGGCCGTGGAATCCGACGGTGACGGCGAACGCAGCAAGGCGATAACCCTGCGCGAAGTGGAACACAGCATGTACACCGATTACCTGCTGCAAATGTTTCAGGTGCAGCCGCTGGGGGAGCACTACGCTTTCGTGACGTATGAAAGCAGCATGCAATTCCCCAAGACCGCGGCGCTGCGTTTCAGAAGAGTTTTCATCGGCGAACTTTGGACCAACCGCGACGGCGAGTGGAAGATGATGCGTTATCAAGAGACGCTGGTCCGGTAGGCTCGCAGCCCCCAAAAAAAGGAGGCCCGAATCCACGACGGTGAATTCGGGCCTCGCATTCCAGAGCACTTTCAGGTCGTCAATTACTGCGATGCATACACGCCGACGCAACCATCGGCGGCGATCGTTTCACAATTAGGCCCGCCCGAAGGCAGCGGCACGAAAATGTGATTGCTTTTCGGATCGACGGCGACGCTGTGAGCGTTGCCGTTTGTGGGAACGTTGATGAGCCACTGCCTGCTGCCGGCATTGATGACGCCCAGAACCGGGCCGGTGGGCATGTCTCGCGAGGCGGTGTAGTAATTGTTGTCGCCGGGGTTATACCAGGTTTGGTCAACGAAACCGACATCGTTGATCACTTTGAGGATCTGACCGGTGGTGCCATTGATAATCACGCTGGAGGGCGCGAAGGCGCGGCCGTCGTGATCGGCGCATCCCACCAGCACATCCGTGCCTGGGCCGACATTCACACCGGTGGGCATGCAATTGGGAATCGGGAAACTGTTAATTATCGCTGGCACAAATCTAGTGACGCCGGCGACGGTGATCGGATGGAGAGGATCGATCACATCCACGCTTCCGACGGTAATGTCGGGGGTGGAATTTGAATTCGTCAGCAGGAACGTAGAGGTGGGTGGGTAAAACGCCATGCCGCCCAGTCCAGCGGGGCCAATTGCACCGGTACAGCCCGCCGGCGTGCCGGGACCTGCCGCGCAGAAGACTCCGCCCGGCTGCGTCGCAGTGGTTATAGTGAGCATCGGGCCGTGATGGCAAGCGATGTCCGGATTGAAGCCAGCCGCATGGCCGGAGGCGCCAGATGGGACAGCCGGGCCAGCCGAGCCCACAGTCGTTCCTGAGAATTGGAGGGAAGGATCAGGGCAGGCGAACCCGCCAGCGGCGTTCGCGCCTCCGTCATCGATCAGGACGGTGTCGTCGTTCTGAGCTGCACCGTCGTAGTAGATCTGGCCGAGGACACAAGTGGAGTAATTCGCCGGAAACTGCGTTGTGATTGTAGGACCACCGGGAGTTGTGACGTAGCTACTGATACCGGGACTAAAGGGCGCCTGAACGGTCGGGTCGGTGACTTGAGAATAAGCGAGACAGTGCTGTTGCGCGTCGGTTCCCGTTCTCGTCACAACACCGGTTACGTCAACGATGGTAACAAAAGGAAATCCGGGGTCTCCATTGATGATCGAAACAAGATAATGCGGGAGGCCATCCTGCGGAAAAGTTACAACGCCGCCGGTGGTGGCAAGTTCATCGCCGCGCAGGTCGCCGCAGGTCGGATCGGAGAACGCTCTTCCATTTGCAGACTGCTCGCAGTTCGAGATTCCATTAGGCAGGCCGTCGTAGTCCGGCGACGAGCCCGTCGGTACCACGGCGGTTAACAAGGGCGGCGCGGCGAAGCCGGTCGCAACCGTTCCGCTAGCAAGCATGGGGGCCAGGTCGAATATCAACAATTGCGAGGCGCCATTCCCGACAAATAGGAAATTTCCATCCGCAGAAACTTCGAGTCCGTTCGGACCGGACAAGGGATTCAGGTTATTGGCGCGGGAGGCGCAGCATTGGCCGCCTACGAATCCGCCGAAGAAGCCGTTGGGACCGAAGAAGCCCGGAATGCGGAAGTTATCCGTCTTGCAACCGAACCGCGTGTAGTTCCCTTGCGCGGTGGTGATGGGGGGAATTGTCGCAACCGCACCTGGCTTATCGAGCTTGGGATCGAACCAGCAGGAGCTGGCGTTGTTTCCCGCCTCGGACACCGAATTATTCCCGCCGATGGCCCACAGCGCGATGTTCGAAGTGGTGCTGAACACCGGAACATCGAGGCCGATGCGGTCCGACACGGTGTATAGCCGATTCGTCGGATCCACCCAGCTCATATCCAAAATATTGAACGGGCCGCCGGGCTCGCCGTTGGGATTGTGTTCCGGCACGAGCATCACATTGATCAAGGCGATCTGCGCGTTTTTCTGTGTGCCGCAGACGGGACAATTCGCCGGACCGCTTCCGCAACTGTTCGAGACGAGCATCACCCCGCACAGCGCGACGAAGGCGAGCAGCGGAAACATTTTCGGTTTCATCGAAATTTCCTCCCAAGATATTTGCCCGGTAACCGAATCGCATTTCAAGAGTGCACTGAATCCGCGGCGCCCTGGGCAGCCACTGGCGCCGCCCAAGCGCAGAAGATTCGATCAAAACCGAAACTGAAGCTGCTCGATATACACGTAGTAATTGCGGGGCAGTATGCCCTGCACGCTTGGGTCTTTGAGTTGATTGAAGTTAACGTTCGATTTAACGAGAACCCAATAATTGAGATACCAGTTCAGGCCAAGCGTCCATTGAAGTGTGTGGTCGCTGTAGTATGGGACGATGCCGGGCGTGATCGGGCAGGCCGGAATCGTGCTGGCATCGCAAGTGGCGCCGGCAGCTTTCCCTTCCAGCCAAGAGTAACGGGCCAGGACCTCCCAAGCACCCCAACCTGGGGGACCTGATTCGCCGGGAGAATTGGGGCCAATCACCGGGTGCTTGACGCGTGGAATGGCATTCTCCGGTTCGCGTTCGCCGGTCAGCAAATACGAGGCCGAAGCGTAAGTGCCCCAGCCCTTCACGCCGGGAATCGTGTTGAATGCGACGCCACCGGGTGCTAACGAGCCGATGTTACTGCGCTTCTGCAGGAGTTGAGTGTACTCTCCGCGAATGCCCAGGGGCCCGCGCAACCACGCGAAAAACCCGTTATATCGCTCGACTCCTCCATTGATCCGGAACTGCGGAAAGAAAGTGTAGGTACCGTCGGTCAAGACGCCGCTGAAGCTCAATTCGTTTGAAAGGCCCCGGGATCGACTGTGCTCGACGGAACCGCCGAAAGATAGATCCTTCAGGATTTGAATGTCGGAATTTCTCCAGGGAGCTAATCGGACCCTGCCGACAACTTCGGGCTCGTTGGTGGTACCGGTCGCCAACAGTCCCTGCCCGTTGAAAATGCCGACCCAGTACTGCAGGCGACCATCAGCCAAATCACCGTGAGCGTCAATACCGGGAGCGCGGAAAGCCCCTGCGGCATCCGGGTACAGCACGGAGTTAATTGAACGGTCCGCGAACTCAACGTTGGTATCGGCGGTTCCGACTTCCATGGAGAACGGCACCTTGTATTGGCCGCCCTGTATTTTGAAGGCATTCCAGGGCTTAAAATCCATGTAAGCATCGCGGACCGCAATTGTGGGAGTCGAGGCGGAGGCCGTCTCGAACAGGAACGAATAGTCAAGTTGGCTCCCATAATTGCCTTGAACGCCGAACCGGGCACGCCTGATGGAGAATGTGTCCGAAGGCGCGCCGTCACCTTTGTAGAAATTATACTGAGCATTTAAGTATCCGATCGGCATAATCGTGAACTTGCCGTCGCTGCTCTTCAGGAAAAAGTGCTCGCCGTTCCATCCGGACGTAGCCGCGGGAACGTCAGCGGCTTTTTTCTGCAGGACCTCGATCTCTTTCTGGAGACCGTCGATGTCAGCAGGCGTAACTGCGGGAGGCGCGTCGACGTCATCAGGCTTCGCGTTGCTCGCTACGACGTCGCTCGCTTGCACCAGGTGAGCGTCGCCGGAGTCTTTCTGACCGCTAGCCTGCACGAGGCGCTGGATTTGAGCCTTTAACTCCGCGACATCGCTGCGGAGTTGCTGGACCTCGTCCTCGGTGGCGGGTTTGGCGGTTGATTTCGCCTGTGCCGGGTCGTTGGAGGGCTTGTCGCTCTGCGCAAAGGCGAGCGGAGCAGCCGCGAGGCACAAGAACGTCACGAGCACACACCACAGTTTTGGCGAGCGCATAATTTTCCTTTATACAAAATATCTGGGAAAAACAGGCTCGCGTTTAGCACAGCATCTTGAGACGTGTCAAGAGAATTATGAAATATGTCTGTTAAGCATATCGCTATACCGGTCGAGTTCGCGGACAGGTTGACTGGTTTGCTGGGCCAAGAGAGCGTTCGGCGGGGTGTCGTGCATGGCTCGAATAGCGTCCCGCGGAGGTGAATGGCGGCGGACGTGGCGTGGCATTGCCCTGGCGCCTGCATCGCCGTGAGCGAAGGAACCTACCGCCACGGCCGATCGGCCGAGCGACGTGTTCTGGCGAGTATTCACGCGAGGCGCAGAGTCAGAGACGGCAAAGTGATTCCCTCGAAGTTGGCGGTCCACAGGCCGCCCGCGCTGGTGGGATGACCAGTGGTGAGTGTGCCGGAGCTTATAATTTCTCCCGCGGTCAAGGGGTGAGAGGGAAAGCGGTTGGCGATGGCGGCGCCCAGTTCCGCCAGGCATAGCGCGGGGTTCTTCAAAGAATTTCTGCCCGAGCCTTCTTCCACGAACTCGCCATTCCTGGACATGCGCACTTTAAATTGGGCCAGCTCGTCCGCGAGCTTAGCGATGAGATCGGGCTGGACATGAACTTTCTCGCCGATCACCAGTGCCGCGTGAAGTCCGAAAGAAGCCACGAAATCTCCCGGCTGAAACTTCCAATCGGGAAAAGGGCAATCAATGATTTCGAATCCGGCTGCCAGCCAGTCCACGGACGCGAGCGTCGCGGCAGCGTCTGCGGCAGTCGGGGCGTCCCCAGTGACGGGCTGCTTCAATCCAAAAACAATCTCAGGCTCGATCTTCAACGAACGGGGATGCGCCACTGTTAGCGTGGCGGAATTGCCAGGACCGTAGTGCACCGTGTTGTCGTACATGTGGGCCCAAACGAGAGTTTCCAGTTTGAGCGCGCGCCACATCGCTTTATTCGCGTAACCGACTTTGCGGCCGACGGTTCTGTGTCCGGCGGCTGCGCGGAGGTGCTGGAGAATCGCTTCGACTGCGTAGGCTGCGTTAAGGTCGAAACCGGGGCGCGCGGACGGAGGCACTGCGATCATCTGGCCCGTGTCATACGCGGACAGCAGTTCACGCGCTAGCGCTTCGATTTCCTGCTGCGACATAGGAGCGTGCGACATATGCTCGTCCCGCCTTGGCCGTACTTTGCCTCAGATTCGTGGCCCGCGAATGCGTCGTACGGTTCGCGGACACGCAGCGTCCAGGCGGTCCGCATCTTAACACCAGCCCTCGTTCTCGACGGCGCTTGGGGACTTTCCTAGTCTGACAACACGACTTATTACCGGGCGATCCGGGTTTCGTCAATGGTGGTAAGTTACCGTCATCAGTTGACTTGGGTCCCCGATGGCCAACGGCACGGGCTCGCATGAAATAACCCGGCCACAATCAGGAGGAACAGGATGATGGTACGTCTGAAATTCTCGGCCTCGAAATGTGCGCAGCGGCATTCTGGCTCGTGTTTACTTTTCCAAATCTGGCTGTTGCTCCTTCTAGCTTCTGCGCTGTGCAATCCGCCGGCAGAGGCCCAGAGTTCTATCGTACTGGTGGGATCCGGCTCAAGCGTGCCGGCGCCGCTTTACAGCCGGTGGACGCAAGAATACGGCAAGCGAAATGCCAACATTCAGATTCGCTACCTTCCGATCGGCACGAGCGAGGGCATCAAGGAAATTTCTCGAGGCGCGAGCGATTTTGGCGCGGGCGAAGCTCAGCTGACGGAAAAGCAACGGAAAGAAGGGAGCTTGACGGAACTGCCGGTGGTGCTCATCGGGATCGTGCCGATTTACAATCTTCCCGAGATTCATCAGGAGCTGCGGCTTTCCGGGGACGTACTGGCTGAGATTTTTCTGGGCGAGGTGAAGATGTGGAATGCGCCGCAGATCGCGAAGCTCAACCCCGACGTTACGCTGCCGAATCTTCCGATTCAGGTGATCAACCGACCTGCGGGAAAAGGGTCGAACTACGTCTTCACTGATTTCTTGTCGAAGGTGAATTCCAAATTTCGCTCGGAAGTGGGAGTGAGCCCTTCGCCGAAGTGGCCGGTGGGCGAGCCGGCGGAACGCAGTTCGGATATGGCGGACAAAGTGAAAAACGCTTCTGGGGCCATCGGGTACGTGGAGTATCAATATGCGGTGAAGGCGGGCATTCCTCAGGCGGCCGTTTTGAATCCCGCGGGCCGGTATGTGAAAGCTTCCATGGAAACCATTGGCGCGGCGTGCGTCGCGGCCGAGGAGCCGCGTTGGAATAACTTCTCGGCTTCTTTGACGAACGTATCGGGGGCGGATTCATATCCCATAAGCAGTTTCACGTGGATTTATTTGCGAACTCCAGAGTCTGATTCCGTTCGCGCAGCTGCATTGAGCGATCTGCTGGAGTGGATTTACAGCGATGGCCAGCTGTCCGCGGCGCAGGAAGGTTACTCCGCGCTGCCTGCGCCGATGCTCACGGCGGTGAGGAAGAAAGCCAAGTCCTTGCAATAGCCGGCGGCGCAATCTGGATCACGGCATAAACGGCACGGCCTGGAATAAACCGAGAGGTCGATGAACGCCGTGCCGGGACGGCGGAAAAGTGAAATTTGTGCACGATTCGATTGACGTTCGTTTCGCAGGTGTCGCGCAGGCTGATATATCTCGTCGTATCGATGCGCCAGTTCTTGGCAGCAGCTCCTTCACCCGGTATTCTGCTATTTCATGAGTTTGCAATTCAGCCAGGCTCTCTTTCTGTTTTTCGCCGCGGGGATCGCTGGAACGCTGAACGCACTGGCGGGCGGCGGCAGCTTCATTTCGTTTCCGGCACTCTTGCTTTTGCGCGTACCGCCCGTGCAAGCCAACGCCACGAATACCGTCGCGTTGTGGCCGGGGCTGGCGGCGAGCGCCATCGCGTATTTAAAGCGGCTGGACGCGCCGCTGCGTTTGTTGATTCCGCTGCTCGTTACCAGCGTTGCCGGAGGTTGGGCTGGCGCGCTGTTGCTGCTGAAAACCCCGCAACGAACTTTCCTACACTTCGTTCCGTGGCTGATCTTGAGCGGGACGTTGCTGTTTGCCTTTGGCAATACGATCCGGAGGCTCGCCGGCACGAGCGCTGCGGTCGATGATCTACGGAAAATTTCGTGGCGAGCGATCGCGGTGAGTTCGTTTGTGGAGTTGCTGGTCGCGGTTTACGGAGGATACTTCGGCGCGGGGATCGGCTTCATCACGCTGGGAATGCTGGCGGCCTTGGGGATGCGGGACATTCATGCGATGGGCGCGATCAGGACACTGCTCGCTGCCGCGATCAATGCCGCTGCGGTGACTGCTTTCATCGTGGCCGGAGCGGTATTGTGGCTGCAGTGCGGCGTGATGGTCGCGGGCGCGCTGTTGGGCGGATGGTTCGGCGCGCACTACGCGCAGCAAGCCGATCCGCGAAAAGTGCGGGCGTTCGTGATAGGAGTTGGTGTCGTGATGAGCGCGTATTTCTTTGTCACCACGCACTGAGTCTGCACCGCGCCGGTAGCTTTTGTACCCGAGATATTTGACTCCCTAAACGTGCCCTGCCATGATGGCGCGACGGCGAAGCGAAAACGCCGACTTTGATTCGGCAGCGCGTGCCATGCCGAAAATAGCGGGTTGCCACAAATGAATCACGCGCCGAGTAATATGAATTCCCGAACAGACCTGCCCGCAGGGTTCTATGATTTCGTGCTGCCACTGCACGAGAAATTCACGCCATGGCAACAGAGGTTGGTGGCGCAGCGGACGGACGCGTTGGAATTGTCGCATCGCGGAGCTCCGCCGAATTATTTGCCCGCTTCGGAGGCAACTACTTCGGGTTGGCGAATCACGGTGCCGGAGTGGTGCGCGGACCAGCGCAACCAAATGACCGGACCGGCGGATGATGCAGAGCTGACGGTGAAATTGCTGAACTCCGGTTCTCCGGCAGTGATGATTGATCTGGAAGATTCGACAGCCAACGCGTGGGAGCACATCCTGCTGGCGGTTAAAAACACGATTGCCGCTTACAAGTACGAACTCAACTACGAAGACAAGAAGCGCGCCAAGAAAATCACCGTGCAGCGCTCGAAAACCGTCACCTGGGTGCGCCCGCGCGGGCTGCACATCAGCCAGGGCGGGGTGATCGAGAACCAGATCATGTCCGCTTCGCTATTTGATCTTGCCCTAATCTGGTATCAGATCGAGCCGGCATCGTTGCCGCACAATTTCTCCGTGTACATTCCCAAGAGCGAATCTGCCGAGGAAGCTCTGTGGTGGCGCGACCTGTTTCAGACTTTCGCCAAATCCAAAGGCCTCCCTAAGGACTACATAAAGTGCATGGCGCTGGTGGAGGCACACCCGCTGGCGTATCAGATGGAGGAGTTTCTTTTCAACATGCGCGAGCACTGCTTGGGATTGAATCTGGGCCGCTGGGATTACATGGCGTCGCTGATTCATTTCATGATCGAAGATTCCAACTGGATTCTGCCGGATCGCAATTCGATTCCGCACGATGTGCCCTTTTTCCAGAACTTCCGCACGCTGATGCCGGAAATCTGCCACAAGCACGGAGCGCACGCCATCGGCGGCATGACCGCGCTTTTTCCCAGCCGTACGGACGCGGAATTAAACGAGCGGGCGTTGAAAGTTCTAAAACAAGACAAGCAGAACGAAGCCAACTGTCTGATGGATGGCGCCTGGACGGGCCACCCGGATCAGAACGAGATTGCGGTGGCGCAGTTTCCATTTCCCAATCAGATTTCAAAGAGGCCCGGGCTTGCGAATTCGCATCCCGATCTCCGGCCCATCCCGAAAGGGGTCGGCGTGACGACTTTGGCCGGGACGCGAGCGGCGGTGCGCACCGTAATTCGTTATCGCAATGGAGTGCTCAACGGAAAAGGCGCGAGCCTGCTCGATGGCTACATGGAAGATCTGGCGACCGACCGCATCTACCGCCTGATGATTGCGCAGCGCGTGTTGCACAAAGTGAAGGTGCCGGGCGACGATGGAGGGACGGTGGAACACACACCCGCACTGGTCACCCGCGTGTTCGACGAGGAGCTCGGGAAAATTCAACGCGATCTACCGGCGGAAATTGATCGCGAAGCGGCGCAGACGCTGCCCGAAGCACGACGCATCGCGGAGGAATTAATCGTGCAGGGACGCCACTCGCCGATTTAGTCTGAAGCATTCCGGCGGCTGAAGCGCGGAGCCGCATTTACTTCGTTTCGCGGACAACACGCAATGCCGACCGATTATCCACCGACCACGCCAGAGGCGGCCACAAATGAGCATGAAGTCGGTAGACACTCTGCTTGACGTTTTGCATTTTGCCGATAGCCACACGGCCGTGATCGTTCCTGAGCTTGGGATCCGAGTTACCTACGCTTCGCTGCGGGAGCAGGTTGTGGCGATGGCGAATGCGCTGGCCGGCTGCGGCATTCACCGCGGCGATACGGTGGCGATCGCACTGCCGAATGGATTGCCGGCGATTGTGAGTTTTCTGGCTGCTTCCATCGCGGGAACTGCGGCACCTTTGAACCTGGCGTACCCCTATGAGGAGTTTCATTTTTTTCTAGGGGACACGAATGCGCGGGTTCTGCTGTGCCCGCCGGTGGGCGCAGAATTCGCGCGCAGCGCGGCGGCCGACCGCAAGATCCCGGTGTTGTCGGTGGAAATGAGCGAACAGGGAATCGTTCAGCTGGCGGCTCCCGCCGAGGTTTCTATTACCGCAACCGAGCCCAAGGCCGACGACATTGCGCTCGTGCTGCACACCAGCGGGAGTACCGGAAGGCCGAAGCGTGTGCCGTTGCGGCATTTCAACCTGGCCGTCTCGTCAGCGAATATTGCAAATACCTACGCGCTTTCACACGAGGATGTTTCGCTGTGCATCATGCCGCTGTTCCACGTTCACGGGTTGGTTGCGTCACTGCTGGCGACCTTGCTTTCCGGCGGGACCGTAGTTGTTCCCACGAAGTTCAATGCGCTTAGTTTTTGGCGCACGGTTCGGGAACATCGCGTGACATGGTATTCGGGAGTGCCCACGATGCATCAGGTGCTGCTGGCGCGCGCTCACCAGAAACCCGCGGAGGCTGCCACCCTGCGCTTCATTCGTTCGTGCAGCGCGCCACTTTCGTCAGGGCTCATTCACAAAATTGAAGGGCTCTTCGGAGTACCGTTCGTTGAGGCTTACGGAATGACGGAAGCGGCGCACCAGATGACCTCGAATCCTTTGCCGCCGCGGCATCGCAAGGCAGGTTCAGTCGGCGTGGGCGCCGGGCTGCGCATCAGCATCATGGATAAGCAGAGCAATGAGCTAGGCACGAACCAGCGCGGCGAAGTGGCGATTCAGGGCGCCAACGTGTTTCGCGGATACGAAAATAATCCCGAAGCGAATGCGCGCGCTTTCGTGAACGGATGGTTTCGCACCGGCGACGAAGGAATGCTCGATGCAGATTGCTATTTGCATCTGACGGGCCGGATCAAGGACATCATCATCCGTGGCGGCGAGAACATCGCGCCGCACGAAGTGGACGAGATTTTGCTGCGGCATCCTGCCGTGGCAGCTGCGGTCACTTTTGGCCGCGTGCATCCCACACTGGGTGAAGAAGTGGCGGCGGCGGTGGTGTTGCACGAAGGCCAGGAAGCGATCGAAGCAGTGCTGATCAAGCACTGCCGCGAATTGCTGGCAGAGTATAAATGCCCTAAGAAGATTTATCTCGTAAAAAGTATTCCCACCACAGCGACGGGAAAAATTCGGCGGCGCGCCGTGGCCGCCGCGCTCGGGGATGACGAAATATGCGATTCCTGATCGCGGGGGCGGGCGCGATCGGAGCGTACATCGGCGCGCGCATGGCGCATGCGGGATTCGACGTGACGCTCTTTGCGCGCGGGCCGCATCTTCGTGCCATGCAACTGAACGGCGTGCAGGTGAAAAGCTCGGACGGAGATTTCGTGGCACGTCCGAAGATTTGCGGGTCGCTGGAAGAAGTGGGGCCGGTGGACGTCGTGTTTCTCGGAGTGAAGGCGCACGGCCTGCCGCAACTTGTGCCGCAGCTGCGACCGGTGCTGGGTCCCGATACGACGCTGGTCAGCACACAAAACGGAATCCCCTGGTGGTATTTTCAAGGTTTCGGCGGCGAATGGGAAGGATTGCGCCTGGAGCGCGTGGATCCCGCCGGGGTAATTTCCGCGGCTATCGCAGCGCGACGGGTGGTCGGGTCCATCGTTTATTTTTCCACCGAGATTTGCTCGCCGGGAGTGATTCAACACATTGAGGGCAACCGCATTTCTCTGGGAGAGCCGGATGGCGCGCGCTCCGATCGCTGCCGCCAAATTGCAGAGGCGCTAATCGCTTCAGGCTTGCGCTGCCCCATCACCGCTCGTATCCGGCACGAGATTTGGGTTAAAGTTCTGGGCAACGCTTCGTTGAATCCGGTGAGCGCGCTGACACGCGCGACGCTGGCGCAGATGCTGCGCGATCCGGGAGTTTCTGCGTTGATCCGCAACATCATGCAGGAAGTGGAAGCGGTGTCCGGGAAATTGGGCATGGAGTTGCCGGTCTCGATTGCTCAGCGAATGGCCGGCGCGGAAAAAGTTGGCGAACACAAAACTTCAATGCTACAAGATTTGGAAGCGGGCCGGCCGATGGAACTAGACGCGCTGGTTGGCGCGGTGGTGGAACTGGGCGAGCGCGTGGGACTCCCGATGCCGTATACGCGAACCGTGTACAGCTGCGCGAAGCTACTGGCGCAAAGTGCCGCTAAGCAACCGCCGAAATGAACGTCGCTGCCCGAGGGGTAGGCGTGCCGCAGCAGCAGTCGAGCCGTCGCTCGGCGAGGGTCCTAGCTCGGAGAATGCAGACGGGGCTAGCCAAATCTTAGGTTTTTGCTCGGAATTCGTGGTTGGGCCGCGGCTCCCGCCGGTTAGCGGGTATTCGGGCGCCTGGTTTGTTCGGCTGCGGAAACGGCTCCAATAGATTTTCTGCATTAGCGTAAGTAAAATATTTGCTGGGGCCTTGACAGCGGGGGTATACTCCGAGGGTCAACTGGTCCACTTCTCAGACCACTTACATATGGCAGCGCCCCTCAAATCCGACTTCGCGGTGATTCGCAGGAACAAGGTCTACGAAGAAGTCGCCAAGCAGATCGAAAGCCTGATTCTGAAGAAAATGAAACCCGGCGACAAACTGCCGTCGGAACGGGAACTGGCGGAGCTGCTGCAGGTGAGCCGCAGTTCGATTCGCGACGCGATTCGCGGATTGGAACTGGTGGGTTTGGTGGAACCGCGTCAAGGCGCCGGGACCATCGTCTGCGAGCGATCGGGCGATTCACCGGTGGATCCTTTTGGCAGCGTTCTAAAGCGCCGACAAGAATTGGTGACCGAGCTTCTGGATTTTCGCAAGATGCTGGAACCGCCGCTGGCCGCGCGCGCGGCTTCGCATGCATCTGACGAAGAAATTTCCGAGATGGAGGAAATCCTGCAGCGGCAAGAAGAAAAGCAAATCCAGGGAGACGCGGCCATCGCCGAGGACGCGGAATTCCATTACAGCATCGCGCTGGCGTCCGGCAACACCGTGGTGTTGAAAGTGATTGACACGTTGATGGACCTGCTGCGCGACACGCGGGAACGTTCTTTGCAGGTGGAAGGCCGCGCGCAAAAATCGCTCGCCGGTCACCGGCGGATTCTGGCCGCGATCAAGCGCCACGATACGGAAGCGGCGAACACTGCGATGCGGCGGCACATTGAAGACGTCGAAGAGATTGTGCTGAACAAACTTTAGAGGCAGGGAGAGTTTCAATTTGCGCGTGCGATTCGCAATGAAAAATTCCGGCCCGGGAATTTTTCACGGAACTCCCTGCACCGGATTCTCCCTCCGTAGTTCCTGCTGCAATTGGCGGGTCACTTCATGACGGAAATCTCTCAATCATCTCTGACCGCGACGCTGACGCTGCGCGTGGCGGAAGCGCGTGTGGAAGACGTGGGGCACGCGATCGCGCGACTGGCTCCGGCCGACCTGCGGCGCATGGGCGGGCGCGTAGGCGACGTGCTGAAAATTACGGGCGGCATGGTGGGCGTGGGGCGCGCCGAGGTTTCGGACGACGGATTCGAAGGCATGATTCAGATTGACGGCACGTGCCGCAGCAATTGCAGCGCGGGATTGCAGGAGCAGGTGACGGTGGCTCCGATCGAACATCAGCAGGCAGTGGCCGTGCGCTTGTCTCCGCTGTGGGTCGGCGCTGCGCCAGCGACGATTGCGCCGGAGCGGATGCTGGAAGACCTCGAGGGTGTGCCGGTGCTTGCGGGCGGCGTGGTGCGTGTGCCGACGTTTGCGAAGGCCGTAAATTTCCAGGTGGTGCGCACGATTCCTTCGGGACCGGTGGTGATCGGGGAGCGCACGGACATTCGCGTGGTGGAAGGCGAGCAGACTGCGGCGCGCGCTCCAGCGGTGTCCTACGAAGATATCGGCGGGCTGGAACGTGAAGTCGCGCGAGTGCGTGAGATTGTGGAGTTGCCGCTGAAGTACTCGCGTGTTTTCGAGCAGCTGGGAATTCTGGCGCCGAAGGGCGTGCTGTTGTATGGACCGCCGGGGACAGGCAAGACTTTGCTGGCGCGCGCCGTGGCTGCTGAGAGCCGCGTGCATTTCATTCACCTAAACGGCCCGGAAATCATGCGGAAATTTTACGGCGAGAGCGAGGCCAAGCTCCGCGAAGTTTTTGAGGAAGCGGCGCGGCATGCGCCTTCCATTCTTTTTATTGATGAGATTGACGCCGTGGCTCCCAAGCGCGCGGAAGTTTCCGGCGAAGTGGAAAAGCGCGTGGTGGCGCAACTACTCAGCTTGATGGATGGGTTTGTGGCGCGCGGGCAGGTAATTGTCATCGGCGCCACGAATATTCCGGAGGTGCTGGATCCGGCGTTGCGGCGGCCCGGACGCTTCGATCGCGAAATCGAAATCGGCGTGCCGAACACGCAGGCGCGTTTGCAAATTCTGAAAATTCACACGCGGGCCATGCCCTTGGCGCTCGATGTGGATCTGAAGGAGATTGCGGAGCATTCGCACGGTTTTGTCGGAGCTGATCTGGAAGCGTTGGGGCAGGAAGTGGGCATGATCGCCTTGCGCGGATTTCTTTCGTCTTTTCCTCTGGAGACGGATGGCGCGGTGTCTGCTGAACTTGGGAAGTTGCGGGTTACGCGCGAGGATTTTCTTGCTGGCTTGAAGGAAGTGGAGCCTAGCGCCACGCGGGAATTTTTCATCGAGAGAAGCACTTCGATTTTTGCGTCTCTGGGCGGGTTGAGCGAGCAGAAACGGTTGCTCGATGCGGTGATCGAGCATTCGCAGATGCACGACGAAATTTACGACCAGGTCGGACTGCTGCCACCGCGCGGGATTCTGCTGGCGGGTCCGACTGGAACGGGGAAGACGGCAATGGCACGGGCGCTTTCCGGTGAAAAGCAGGTGCCGCTGATCGCGATTGATGGGCCGCAGCTTTATTCGAAGTGGCTGGGCGAATCGGAGCGAGCGCTGCGCGAAGTTTTCAAGAAGGCGAGAAGGGCAGCGCCCTGCATTTTATTTTTCGACACGATTGACGCGCTGGCGCCGCGATTCGGCACCGAGCAATTTGGCACTGACGTGCACCAGAGGATTCTGAGCCAACTGCTGCGTGAGATTGACAATTTGCGTGACGCGAAAGGCGTGATTTTGCTGGCCGCGACGAATCGGTTGGAGCGGATCGAGCCGGCGCTGTTGCGCAGTGGGCGCTTCGACTATAAGATTCCGTTCGCAAAACCGGACGTTGCAGATCGCGCGGCGATTATGCGGCTTTGTTGCGGGCGAGTTCCGCTTGCGCCGGATGTGGATTTTCAGGAGTTTGCGGAGCGGATGGAAGGGCTCACCGGCGCGGATATTGAAAGCATCTGCAAGAAGGCGACGCTTTTGGCGATTGCCGATTTTCAGGCCGGCACGCGCGTGGCACCATTCGTTGTGTTGCGCGCGGATTTTCTAGCGGTGCTGGAGTCCGATCGAGTCGGTGCCGGTCATTCGAAATCGGCGAACAAGTCGAGCAAAGGCGCCGGGGATTTGTGTCCCGACGCAACCACTGAATAGCGAGGCGGATTATGGCTTACACGGAACTCACCGTTTGGACGCGCGGGATCATCATGGACAAAGAGGGGCGCGACATCGTCAATTCGATTTCCGCTTCGGCGCGGCTCGAAGGCAAGTACGCGCAGGCGATGGAAAATTACGTGGACAATCCCGATCGCACGAATTGCCCCACGCGCAAATATTGCCGCGTCAGCGACACGGTGATCGAAAACGAGCTCACGTACGAAAACGAGAAGCCCAACATCATCGTGCTGGTAGAGGGAACTATGGTGAAGGGTTGGGATTACATGCGCGGGATGCCTCCCGGCGGAACGCTGGTGATCAACACGCATTACACGCCTGAGTACATTCTGCGTTTCGTGCCGGGCGCGGAGCGCCTCGCGCAGCTCGTATGCGTCGATGCCGCGAAGATTGCCGACCACAAGTGGCTTTACTACCGCCTCGGCGAATTGGGCCTCGACCGACTTTCCACCGAGGGCGCGGCCGAGCGAAATAAATCTATCGCGCCGGATATCGCGGCTCCGTTGATTGCGGCGGTGGTGAAGACCACGGGCATCGTAAAGCTGGCAACGATCGAGCCGATGATTGCGAACAAGCACGCGTTCAAGTTGGCGCTGGAAGAATTGCACATCATGCCGCTGCATCCAGTAGCGGCTTAGGAAAAGGACACATGTCAACCAAAGGCACAAAGATTCCCGAGCGGCTGATGATTCCGTTTGCCGGCATCACGCCCGCGCCCACGCAAAACGGGCAGGATTTATTTCCCACCGGAAACTGGCGTTCGATTCGACCGGTGTATCGCGACAAATTGCCGCCTTGCAACAACGCTTGCGGCACCAATGAAAAAATTCAGGGCTATCTCGATTTGGTGAAGCGCGGGAAGTATCTGGACGCCTACGCGCTGATCAAGGAAGACATGCCGTTCCCGTCGGTGACGGGGCGCGTGTGTTACCACCCGTGCGAACAAGCTTGCAACCGCGGGAAATACGACGAGGCGATTTCAATTCGCGCTGTGGAGCGGTTCCTCGGCGATTTGGGACAGGCGTTGACGCGCGACGTGGTGAAGCCGGGCGCGCCTAACGGCAAGAAAGTGGCGGTGGTTGGTTCGGGGCCCGCGGGGCACAGCGCGGCGTATCAACTGGCGCGGCTGGGTTACAAAGTTACGATCCTGGAAAAATCGCCGAAGGCCGGCGGGCTCAACCGCGGCGGAATTCCCGATTGGGTGCTGCCCCAGAACGTGCTGGATCGCGAGATCGAGCGTCTAGTGGAGCTTGGTATAACGATCAAGACGAACGTGGAAGTAGGAAAAGACGTCAGCTGGGATGATTTGAAAAAGAATTACGACGCAGTCGTGCTAGCGGTGGGGCTCACTGAGCCAAACAGCGCGCGAGCCGAGGGCGAAAATAAGCAAGGCGTGTTGTTCGGCCTTCCGTTCCTGCGCGATATCGGGATGGGAACCTCCAAGGTGAAGGTCGGCGCGCGGGTGGCGGTGATCGGCGGTGGCAACACCGCGATTGATTGCGCGCGCGAAGCGCTGCGGCAAGGGGCTGTGGAAGTGACCATGATCACGGTGGAAGCGCACCCACAGGAAATGCCCGCGTCCCCTGAAGATTTGCACGACATGAAGGAAGAAGGCGTGGAGCTGATGCACGGGAAGGCGATGACGGCCGTCCTCGGTGACGGCAAAGTGAAAGCTTTGCAGCTGCATCCCGCGAAGTTTTCCGGCGCTATCAATGCTTCGCCGATCAACATTGATCGCGAGGCTCCAGCGGAACGCTTCGCGGTGGATAACGTGATCATCGCGGTGGGGCAACACGCGTCACTCGCATGGTTGCCGCAGGAATTCAAGACCGAGCGCGGCACGATCAAGATTGACCGCTTCGGACGTCTGGGCGACACGAACTTTTTTGCCGCGGGCGACATCGTGCAACTCGGTGCGGGGCAGCCGCTGATGGTGGTGAACGCGGTGGGCGACGGGAAGCGCGTGGCTTTTAATCTGGACAAGGTGATGCGCGGAGTGACTCTGGAGCCGCGCACCATTCCCGTGGACGTGATCTTCGATTTGAACCGCATGAACATGACTTATTTCCCTCACTTTCCGCGCGTGCAACAGACTTTGCTGCCGCCTAAGAGCCGGCGCAAGACGCAGCAAGAAGTGATTCAGGCGTTCACGGAAGAGCAGGCGGTGGAGGAGGCCGGGCGCTGCTTCAGTTGCGGCACGTGCAATGCGTGCGACAACTGTTACCTGGTTTGTCCGGAGCCGTGCATCGTGCGTGACGTGCGTTCGAACGGCTTGTACAAAATTTTGGTGGATTACTGCAAGGGTTGCCGCGTGTGCATCGAGGAATGTCCGACGGGATGCCTGGAGGGCGTGCCGGAACTGGATTTCGATACCGGCGTGGTGCGCATGGACACGGCGTTCGCTGTCTCGCCGGGATTGCACGGACGTCAGGCGGAAGAGCTGCGGAATCTGGGCGACCGCGCTCCAAAGAATATTTAGGGAACATTTAAGAACATTTAGGATTGGAGCGAAAAATGGCGACGGCTACGGAAGTAAAAAAGAGGACGGTGCGGATCAACGGCTGCGTCGCTTCGGCGCAGGCGGCGAAGTATGCCGACGTGGATGTGATCGCGGCGTATCCGATACGGCCTTACACCGCGACCATGATGGCGCTGGCGCAAATGGTGGCGAACGGGGAACTGGACGCCGAGTACATTGTGGCCGACAGCGAGCACTCGCAATTGAGCATTTCGCACGGCGCTTCGTCGAGTGGCGCGCGCGTCTTCACCGGCAGTTCGGGCGTGGGCGTGCAATTTGCTTACGAACTTTATTCGCCGATCTCCGGCAGCCGCATGCCGGTCCAAATGATGATCGCCGACCGCACGCTCGATCCTCCTGGCGATTTCGGTTCCGAGCACACGGATGCGCTCTCGACGCGCGACATGGGTTGGCTGATGGGCTGGGCCTGCGATGCGCAGGAAGCGTTCGACAATCACTTGATGGCTTATCGCATCGGCGAAGATCCGCGGGTACTGCTGCCGCAGATGGTTTGCCAGGATGGATTTTTCGTTTCGCACATCACGAGTGACGTTGAATTGCCAGACTCCGGCCAGGTGAAGGAATTTTTGCCGCCCTACAAGCATCCTTATCCGCTCGACCCGCGGCATCCGGTTTCGCACGGTCCGCAGATCATGCCGGAGCAGGGGCCGCCGCTGCAGCTGGAGCGCGCGCGGGCGATGGAAGGCGCGGTGGCGGTGATCGAGGAAGTGCACGACGAGTTCGCGAAGATTTTCGGGCGGCGCTACGATCCGTGGGTCGAAGAGTACATGACCGATGACGCGGACGTGGTGTTCTTCTTGCAGGGCGGCCACGCGGTAACGGCGCGGTTTGCGATTAAACACATGCGTGACAACGGCCTGAAGGTAGGGATGGTGCGCTTGCGCACGATCCGGCCTTATCCGACCGATCGCGTGAACGAGGTGCTCAGCAAATTTAAAGTGGTGGGCGTGATTGAGACGAATATGGGCCTGGGCAGCGTGAGCAGTGGAGGCGTGCTGTACGGCGAGGTGTGCGCGGCTCTGTACGAAAGCCAGCACAAGCCGCTGGTGCTTTCGTTCATGGCGGGAATGGGCGGCGAAGCGATCGTCCTTGACGAATTTTACTGGATGGCGAAGAAAATGACGGAAGCGCAGAAACGCGGGAAAATTGAAAAACGCACGCATTGGGTCGGGTTCGAAGAGTAGGGATTATTTATATCGGCGAGCCTGACGGTTCGCACAACGATGGGTGGAGCGCCGTACTCGTGCTCTGCCGTGGGAGAAACCGATATGCCAGCGATTGAAGTGGAGCGCCAGATACTGCCAATTTTGGGAAGTCCGAACCAAGGGGCGCGGTTTTACAACCCCGACTTGCCGTCGAGCGAGCCTTTTGTTCCGGGGCATCGCACGTGCGCGGGTTGCGGGCCGTCCATCCAGTACCGGATGACGAGCAAAGCGGCCGGCGACAACACGATTCTGGTCGGGCCGACTGGGTGCATGTACGTGGCGAACAGCTCGTATTTGTGTACGCCCTACAATGTGCCGTGGGCGCACACGCAGATTGGCAGCGCCGGCAGCTTCACTGCAGGCGTCGCCGCGGCGTATGAAGCCATGATTCGCAAGGGCAAATGGAAGGGCGCGTTTCCGAATATTATTTGCGAAGCGGGCGACGGCAGCGCGTCCGACATCGGACTTGCGTCAATTTCTGGCGCGCTGTATCGCAATCACGATTGCCTGATCATCTGCTACGACAACGAACAGTACGCGAACACCGGAATTCAGGCTTCGTCGCGCACACCTTACGGCGGCATGACGACTTTTTCACCTCCGGGGCCGATGGTTCCGGAGGCGAAGACACTTTTCCCGAAAGATCTCGCGCGCATGATGGCTGCCGGGCATCCGCATTGCTATGTGGCGACGGCGAGCGTGGGATATCCGATTGATTTGATGAACAAAGTGCGCAAGGGGCTGAACCACAAGGGCGCCGCGTACTTGATGATTTACACTCCGTGCCAGAAGGGTTTCGTGTATGAGACGCCGCGCTCGATTGACCTGGGCCGGCTGGTTGTGGAATGCGGGCTGTACCCGATCTGGGAGTGGAATCCTGAGAAGCGCGAGTACGATTACAGTTTCCGCCCGCAGAATATGCGGCCGGTGTCCGAGTATTTGAAATTACAAGGACGCTTCGGCCACCTGCACGCGGAGCACATCGCCAAATTGCAGACGTTTGCCAACCAGCAATGGAAGATGATGGGCATCGAGTTGCCGGAAGCGTTGATTCAGGCGGCGGACGCGAAAAATCTGGTGAACATGGCCACGGCGTCTGCGGCCGAGGCGGTGGCGCAAACCCTATGAGCACCGACACGAATCTGCCGACAGCCACAGCTGAGGCGCAGGAAAGCTACGTTGTAACGGAAGGCAAGAAGCGCGGTTCGACGCGCGAGGTGCGCACCGAAGCGGCGTACGACCGCTACTACACTGTGCTGCGCGTGCATGCGGGCGACGCGATTCTCACCGACAATTGGCACACGAATGAAGTGCTGAATCACGCGCGCAATAATTTCGAGGGAGTCACCTTCGCGATGCGCACGCTGGAGGCCTGGGGCGCGATGTTTGAGAACGATCGTCGCGCATATTACACCGCGGGCGGACGGATCTGGGTAATGGATCTGGAGCCCTGCGAAGGCAAGAAGAAACGGCTGCCCGGCACCGGCGCCGTCAAGAAGTAGCAGACGCTTGCAGCGCATCCTGCTCATTGACGACACGCCGGAGATCGCCGAGCTGCTGACGTTCGCGTTGCGCGACGCGGGCTTTGAGGTGTTCGCCGAGGGATACAACGTCGGCGTCAATGAATTGATTGTGTCGCAGCAATCCGAAGCGCTCGTGCTGGATTGCACCTCGTATGATATGAGCGAGGCGTTGTTCGATTCCGTGCGTCATCACCCCGATCACGCGAAATTTCCCATTGTAATTATCAGCGATACGCCGGAGATCGCCGTGGCGAGTCTGCGTTCGCGTAACGCGCAACGAGTCTTGCTGGTCCCCAAACCATTCACCGGTTCGCAAGTTGCGCAAGCGCTGCGGCAGCTGCTGGAATAGCGATGCCATTGTGGAGCATGGACGAATGGCAGTACCTGGAGCGCGAGGTCGTCACCGACCCGAAGGGGCGGCAGTGGACGGTGGCGCTGATGGACGTGCTGGGGCAGGAAGGCGATCCCGACATGCCGAATAAATTGCTCGAGCTGCAGTATTCGTCGGGGCGGTATTTCACGCTGATTTATTCGGGGAGTGGACAACTGCAGCGGGAACGCGGCTACGCTACTTTGGCTGAGGGGACGGACGCTTACGAAGATTTGGTGGTGGCTGTGATCGATGGCAGCGTGAATCCATCGCAGCCGACTTTTCGGCAGGACCTCGAAGATTAGCGCTGCGAGCAGCGCGGCTCGCAACCTCTAGCGGCCCGGATCTAAATCCCTCATCACTACGTGGAGCACTTGTCCGGCTACGCGCGCATCGCGTTCGGAAATATTCGCCTCTGCGCCGTTCTCGCTGGGGGTATCGGTGTGATCGCGATACGTTCGTGCGGCGGCGGGTAGGCGGGCGCATCCGCTGCGAATCAGTCCGGTGCTTTCTGCAACGGCTAGGCGCGTCTGAAACGGCCAATCGCCGATTTTTCCTGCCGGGGCGTCCGCGCCGGCGAGTGCGTTTTGCCCCTTGTGTTCCAGCGCGTCGGTGACGATGGCTTCGAGGATTCCGCAGGACGTGCGTAAAGCTAGCTCGTATTCCTGTTGCTCAAGAGCGCGTCGGCTATCAGTGTAGGCCTGCTCGAGGACCGGTTTGAGCTCGGCGTTGTGAACGAACTCGAACCGGCGAGGCGCGGGCGCCGCAGATAATGCTGACGAAGATGCTGCCGTCGACGATGTCGTAGCGTCTGCGGAAACTTCTGCGCCAATTTCCATTGCAGAGAGCGAGGTTACAGCTTGCTCGAGGACTCCGATCAATCGCTTAACGATCTCGGTGGGCGCAGCGCCGGTGACGGCCTGACCGTTCGTCGAACGCATCAGAAACCCCTCGCTAAAAGCACGCGCGAGCCAATGCGATTTGCTGCCACCGGAGAGTTGATTGATGGTGACACCACAGTCTTCCTGCCAGGCGCGAGTTGAGGCCATTGCCGCCGGGCTGGAGGGCTCACTGGCGAGAGTTTCTAAAACCTGACGGCCGCGACGGATCAGGCCGTCCAGGTGAGTCAGGTAAGTCTCCAGTTGGGTGCGCAGGTTTTCGTCCATCGAAATCGGTCGCCTCTCCATTTCGGTACTTTCCGGGGTCGGGGTCAAGGGGGAACGCACGAGCGGGAACAGGTTAGCCGAGCAGAGGGTCAACGAAGCTCTTGACAGCTCAAGGCGAGCGTGATAACTGTGTCCCGCAAGTGGTTCGATTAACGTACCAGTATAGCAAATTTCGCTGCGATTCACCGGGCTTTCGAGCCTAGAACCATGCCGTTCTGGCTGTGCGCTGTTAAATTGTAACGCGCGGTATCGGAGGAACGCTCATGACCGCATCTCCTGCTTCTCTGATTCACCCCTCCCGAATTCCCAATCGTTGGGTTCAACTAACCGCCGGCATTGTCGCCATGATGGCAATCGCGAACCTGCAGTATGCCTGGACGCTCTTCACCAAGCCCATACAAGCGCATCTGCACGTATCGCTGGTCGCGGTCCAGTGGACGTTCACGCTTTTCGTCGCACTGGAAACGTGGCTGGTGCCTTTCGAAGGGTACCTGGTGGATAAAATCGGGCCCCGCTTCATGCTCGGCGCAGGTGCGGTGCTGGTGGGACTGGGCTGGGTGGGATCCGGGTATGCTGAGACGATCAACAGCCTGTACTTCTGGTACGGGGTGGGCGGCATCGGAGCGGGGATCGTGTACGGCGGGGCAATCGGGAACGCGCTGAAGTGGTTCCCGGACCATCGCGGTCTGTGCGTCGGTCTGACTGCTGGAGCGTTCGGCATTGGCACCGCGACGACCATCTCGCCCATTGCCGCCATGCTGAAAGTTTCGGGTTACCAACACACATTCATCGTATGGGGAATTATCCAAGGTGTGGTGGTGCTCGCTTCGTCGCTGTTCTTGGCCCGGCCGCCCGAAGGATGGACGCCTCCAAATTGGAAAGTGATAGAGGCCAAGATCAAAGCTAAAGTGAACACATCGGCAGTGGACATGACGCCGTGGCAGATGCTGAGGCAGCCATCGTTTTACGTCATTTACGTGATGATGACGATGCTGGCTTTCGGCGGCCTGGTCGTTACCGCGCAACTGAACCCCATGGCATCGTCCTACCACGTGGATAACGTCATCGTCGCGTTCGGCATGACCGCGTTGGTGCTAGCGATCACCGTGGACCGGATATTGAATGGGTTGACCCGCCCCTTCTGGGGCTGGGTGTCCGACAATATCGGCCGGGAGAACGCCATTTTTATCGCGTTCATTCTGGAGGCAATCGCGGTGTACGCGCTGCTGCAATTGATCAATCACCCGGTGTGGTTCGTGGTGTTGTCGGGTCTGTGTTTCTTCGCTTGGGGCAACATATTCTCGTTGTTCCCCTCGATTACGGGCGACCTGTACGGAAAGGCGTGGGCGACAACCAACTACGGCGTAGTGTACACAGCCAAGGGAGTTGCGGCGGCGTTTGCGGGGCCCGGCGCCGCTTGGCTGTTTGCCAAGACCGGCTCCTGGACGAAGGTGTTCTGGGCGATGATTGTGTGCGATCTGATCGCAGCGTTTATGGCGTTGCTGTGGTTGAAACCTCTGGCGGCCCGCGTTGTAAAGGAATCAGAGCAGGGCGCTACGGCTGCTAGTACCGCCGCGCCGGTAAAGGCGCAGGGAGTCGCCTAGACCGGGTCGGATGTAACATTATATATGGCGCGCAGGCGATGTCCTCACACTGCGCGGGCGGGTGTGCGCGCGCGGCCCTCTCGGCAAGCGCTGTTTTAGCTTGGAAGTCACTTTTTTTCTTCAATATACAGCAGCACGCTTTCAATACTTCCTGCCGAGCCCCGAGCAATAGAAGGTCTAGTCGTACGCCCAGCGCCCGACTGTCAATAGGCGTGGTACGCGGACTTGGAATACTCGGTTGGTCGGATCTCGGGCGCACGGCTGAAGCAAGCGAATGTTCAAGGGCGATCGGATGCCGATCGGTCCCGATCCCGTTTTGAGGCGTGGTCGAGCTAGGCGGGCAGAGTTTTCCCACGTGTTTCCGCGGCGAGTGGAATCAACAGCAGGCCGAGAGCGAAGGCGATGGAAGTCATCGCAACCGGAATCCCCAGCGAGCCAAAATGGCGGATGCCCGCGCCGACGAGGAAGGTGATTCCCGCGCCGCCAAACCGCGCGAACGATGTGGAAAAAGCGAAGGCGCTGGCGCGGCACTCCGTGGGATATTGCTCGGGCAGCCAAAGAGTATAGACCGCGAAATTGGCGCCGCCCAAGCCCAGAAAAAAGAGGCAAACAAAAAACCAGGGAAGCGCGCTCGCGCCGAGATAGAAGACTTTGCCGAACGTAAGCGCTATAAACACCATCATCAGAGAAAAGTAAATGGCGAGCGCGCCGCGTCGTCCCACTTGTTCGGCGAGCCAAGGCATCGCGAGACAGCCTAGAATCGTGGCGAAGGAGACCAGCATAATTCCCCACGAAGCGAGTTGCACGGCTTGCGGGCCGACGCGTCCGCCGGCTTCGGCGACCGCGGTGATCGCGGCGGGAACGTACACAGTTCCGGCCCACAGACCACAGATAGAAGCCAGCATCAGACAGGCATTCACGATCGTGCGGCGGCGCAAGGCGGGCGAAAACAGGGTGGCGAGCGGACGCCAAACCGTCCACGTGCGCACGATATTTTCTTTCTTAGTCCACGCGGCAGGCTCGGCAACTCCGTGCCGAACCCAAGCGAGCAGCAGCGCAGGCAGGCCGCCGACGATGAACATCGCGCGCCAGCCGTAGCGGCTGCCGATGCCGTAGTTGGCCAGGGCGGCGAGAAAAATGCCGACGTAATATCCGGTGTGCATTAAACCCGCGCCCACGCGACGGCGACTCTCGGGCCACGCCTCGGCTACAAACGTGCCGCCCATCGCCCACTCTCCGCCAATGCCCACGCCGGCAAGCAGGCGCAGCGCGGCGAGTTGCCACACGCTTGTGGAGAATGCGCTCATAAAAGTGAAAAGCGAATACCACACGATGGTGAGCATCAGCGTGCGCACGCGGCCGAACTTGTCGCCGATCGGTCCCCACAGAAACGCCAATCCCCAGCCGACCAGAAATAGCGCGAACAGCGAGGCTCCGTACAAACCGATATTACCCTTGGTGGCGGCAATACCGGAACGGGGCAACAGTTCGCGCAGCGACGGAACAAGCACGAGCGCGTAAACGAAGGAGTCCATGCCGTCGAGCGTCCATCCGCCCCAGGAGGCCCAGAAACCGCGAATCTGATTGCGGGTGAGGGGTTCGGGCAAAACCTTGCCAGGATAATTCGTTTTGGTCGCAGCGAAATCGTGCATGACAGCGGGACACTATATCAAACGAGCAATTTTGGGAATCGAAAAATGTTTTATTCGGCCTGCGTGTTGACAGGAGAGGGCTTGGCAGTAGCGGGAACGCTGCGACCTCTCGAGCGTTTTCGAACGCAGAGACGATCAAGTTGTCGCTAGACGATTGCTATAGCGAATGTGGTAGACTCCGCCGCCAGTTGGACTGACGCGGCGCCGCGAACTGAGCTGCGACGATGCATCCCGCGCGGTGGAAGGAGGATTGAGCATGGGAGCTTCCGGTTCGAACCCGCCATCCGCAGAAACCGCCAAGGCGGTGCGCCCGTCGGGCAAAAAACCCTTCTATCGCAGCTTGTGGGGACAGGTATTGGTGGCCGTGGCCGTCGCAGTCGTGTTTGGCTACCTGAAACCGCACAGCGCCGTGGCCATGAAACCGCTGGGCGACGCGTTCATCCGCCTGATCAGCATGATTATTACGCTGGTGATTTTTTGCACGGTGGTTACGGGCATCGCCAGCATGCAGGACATGAAAAAAGTCGGCCGCGTGGGCGGCAAGGCGCTGCTGTATTTTGAGGTCGTGTCCACACTGGCATTGCTGATCGGCCTGGTCGTCGGCAACGTGATGCATACCGGCGCTGCGTTCAATGTGAATCCCGCGACACTCGACAGCAAGGCGGTGGCGGGTTACGCCGACGCGGCCAAATCGGCAAGCGTGACCGATTTCATCATGCACATCATCCCTACCACGGTGGTGGACGCATTCGCCAAGGGCGATATTTTGCAGGTGGTGCTGGTCTCGATCTTGTTCGGGTTTGCCATGTCGGCGATGGGCAGCCGCTGCAAGCCGCTGCTCGAGGTGATCGAGTCGCTCACGCGCGCAGTGTTTGGTGTGATCAATATCGTGATGCGCTTTGCGCCGATTGGCGCTTTTGGCGCGATGGCTTTTACGATCGGCGCTTATGGAATTGCTTCGCTCGGGCCGCTGGTGAAGCTCGTCGCCACGTTCTGGATCACATGCATTCTGTTTGTACTGATCGTGATGGGCGGCATTGCCTGGGCCGCGAGCTTCAATATCATCAAGTTCCTTCTTTATATTAAGGAGGAGATCATTCTCACATTGGCGACCAGCTCTTCGGAACCGGCGCTTCCAACGCTCATGGAAAAATTGGAGCAGCTGGGATGTTCCAAGGCTCTGGTGGGATTGGTGGTGCCTACGGGATACACGTTCAATACCGACGGCAGCAGCCTTTACATGACGCTGGCGGCGTTGTTCGTTGCCGAAGCTACCGGCATTCATTTGACGCTGGGGCAGCAGTTGGTGCTTTTCGGCGTGGCGGTGCTGACCTCGAAGGGCGCGTCGGGCGTGCAGGGCGCGGCATTCATTGCACTGGTGGCCACTTTGCGAGTGATACCCACGATCCCGGTGGCGGGGATGGCCTTGATTCTGGGAATCGATCGCTTCATGAGCATGTTCCGCGCGACGGTGAACATGCTGGGCAACGGAGTGGCCACACTCGTGGTGGCGCGTTGGGAACACGAGCTGGACCCTGCGCTGTTGCGGCGTAACTTGTCGTCGCCCGAGGCGTGGCGAAAGCAGGTGGTCATCGCGGCGGAAGTTCCGGGCGCGCCCGAATAGAGCGCGGCGACACGCGACGCCGATGCAGGGCGGACGTCGCAAGTAGCTTCGTTCGCGGTTACACCAGCTCGAATTTTAATTCGCCCAACTTTTCCAGGCTGCACGCGAGCTTATCGCCCGGCTTGAGCCACACCTGTTTGTCTTTGGGCTTGCCCTGAATGACTCCCTGCGGAGTGCCGGTAAAAATAATGTCGCCGGGCCTTAGCGTGATGACGCGGGAAATGTAGCTGATCATCGTGCGCGTATTGAAGATGAAGTCGCTGGTGTTCGAGGACTGGCGCGTCTCGCCATTGACGCGGCACTCGAGTTTGAGGTTGTCTGGGTCGATCTGGTCGGCCGTCACCAGGTACGGGCCGATGGGCGCGAACTGGTCTGGCGTCTTGCCCACCATCCACTGCCCGCCGGTTTCCAGTTGCAGGTCCCGAGCAGTGAAGTCGTTGCCCGTCGCATAGCCTGCCACGTAAGAAAGCGCGTCGGCTTCGCTTACCATTTTCGCCTCGCGCCCGATCGCCATGACCATCTCGACTTCGTAATCGAATTTCTTGGCGTAATCCACGGGTAGTTTGATCGTCCCGTTATGGTGATTGAGCGTCGTGTTGAACTTGTTGAATAGTACCGGCTGCTTCGGAATCGGCGCACCAATCTCGATGGCGTGCTGCCGGTAGTTAAGCCCCACGCAGACAATTTTTTCGGGGCGGGTTACCACCGGGCCGAATTCGATAGTGTCTTCCGCGAGGAATGCTTTTTGCGTCGCCTTCGATTTGGCGGCTGCGTCCACCAGCGCGTTCAGGCTGGGGCCGTCTTCATTTTGCAGTAATTCGTCGATGGTAGCCGGTGCGTGCATATGCAGAATCTGCGCGGCTTCGACGACATCGAGGACCCCTCTTTCGTTTTTCACGCCCAGGCGGTATTCGCTGCCGCGGCGAATGTTCAGCACAGTGAGTCCGTGCGCCATGCCGCGCTCCTTCGTTGCAGGAGGTTTGGCCTCCGCAGGGGTCGTCCTCGGTGCGCCCGTCGGCCGGCCTGTCATCGCCAAAGCGCAGACCGCGCCGGTGTTCATGATGAAATTCCTGCGATTTTGGTTCATGAGAGGATCTCCTTGAACTTGTTAACGTTCTCCAAATCGGGAAGGTTGATCGGGCGAGATTATATAGCAATTCGCCGCCGGGAGTGAATTCATCGCGTTTTAACGCGGCGTCCGGCGAGCCGTCGACGTGTTTGTTTGGCGCTCGCAGCAAACCGTGCCGGACTGGGACGGAATTCGCCCAAGAAGAGCGAGGCGATTGCCGATTTTAAGTCTGTCATGGGTATTGCGACGAACGTTAGGGTGCGCTTGGCGTGTCCCGTATGACTGCCGAAGCGGTGCATTGCCATTGCGGGAATAAATGCGCAGCCGGCGCGGCTGGCACGTCGTTTGCTCAACAATACTTGCCAAGAGTCAACGGCCCGTGGGCGGCCGAGCGACCTCCGGCAGCGCCGGTTGCGGTGGACCCGCGCTGTCGTGAAATGTTTCCCCGCCCAGAGGCCAAAAGCGTTGGTCCTGACGTGATCATTGACCTGCTGCACAAACATCCGCAGGAAATCACCACCATTGGCGTGGGGCCGGAGACAAACCTGGCGCTGGCGATTTTGAAAGATCCGACGATCGTGCCGCTGGTGAAACGCGTGATTTTGATGGCGGGCTCGATTTCCGGTGGCAATGTGAATGGCGCAGCTGAATTCAACTTGTATTGCGATCCCGATGCCGCGGACCTGGTGTTCCGTGCCGGCTGGCCGGTGACGGTGGTGGGATTGGACGTCACCGAAATTACGCTGATCTGAAGCGCGCAAGTCGCGGAGATCGAGCCGAGCGGCGGCGCGATGGCGAAATTTGTCGCGGCGGTGGCGCGCTTGCAGGTCGGCTTATATCAGGGCACAGGATTTAGCGGTGGAGCAATTCGTGACGCGCTGGCGGTGGGAAGGCGATTGATCCTTCGCCCTGCAAATTGCGCGCCATGCACATTGATGTGGAAACGGAGGGACGCATCGCGCGCGGAGAAACGGTGCCGGACCGGCTGGGATGCGTGGATCGCGTGGTGGACAAGGGCGATCATCTGGGAACCGTGGGCGTGGATGAGGTGAAAGCGAACGCGCAGGTGGCCGTGGGCATAGATTCCATGCGCTTTTTGAAATTGTTCATTGCCAGGCTGAGTGGAAGCGGTGCTGCGATCGCCGGCGGCCAGCCGTGAGGGATATGGACGCAGAATCGCAGGATGCAGTTTATCGTACCGCGTGCGAATGTGATTTCTTGCGTTTGCGCCGGGCTGGGGAATGCGATTTCGCATCGATTGGTGGAGCAGTGGAGCGCTTGCGCAAGTGCGCCAGATGCTGAATGGAGATCGCCAGGAGCAGGATCACGATCGGATCAATAGGCAGGCGATAGCGCGGCAGTGCCAGTGTAAGGTAGTAGGCCCAGGGATAGATCAGCGGAAACGCGGCGAGCGGAACGGCGAACTGGCTGCACTCGCGGAAGAGAATGATGATTCCGCATAGCGCGCCGAGCGCGGCTGCGAGATTGAACGCCAGCACGCCGCGAAACCGCAGCGAGGGCGTGCCGAGAAAATCCTCCAGCGGATATGGAGTGCCTCCCGACCAGATGGAAATCGCGCGATAGGTGATCAAGTGGGCTTCGCGGGCGGGATGCGATAGCATGTAGGCGATGGCTTCGCGTTGTTTCTGTTGCATGTAAGCGATTTCGCCCATCGAGATATATTTTTCGCGCTCGGCGGAATTATAGATGGGGTGCAAATCGCCGCGGAAGATGTCCTGCGTCTGGTCGTTGTTGCCGAGCCAGAGTTGCAATCCGAGCACGGAGCGCAGCGGAACGAAGTGGTGGAACACGTCGTAGTTGCGGATGGTCCACGGGGCGCAACAGAGGATGATGATGGCGACGGCGGCTGCCGTGTTTTTGAACCACGCGCGTTTTTGCCGGTGGGCGCGGTACACCAGCCAGCCGGCGAGAAACGGGAACAGGCCAGCGAGCGTCGCGTTGAAAATGAGCGCAACGCCCCACAGCAGGCCGTAGGCGCACCAATTTCGCAGACGCTGGGATTCGGGGAGCGCTAGCGTAGCCCAGAGAATTGTGGCGACGAGCAGCGCGGAAATGGACGCGTCCCACATGCTTTCGACAGGTAGCAGGATCGCGTTCGGAAAAATTGCCCAAAGCCACGCGGCGCCGGCTGCAAGGCCGATTCCACCGATGCGCTTGCCTACGAAATATATCGGTATGCAGGCGAGCGTGCAGCAGGTGATGTTCAGCAGAACGGTGGCGGCCCATGCGTGAAAAGTATAAGCGCCGAATAGGCGAAAAATTCCCGCGAGAAGCAGGGGAAATAGCGGCGTCATCCACGCGGTGGGGCCGGTGTCCACGCGAAAGGGCGAGCTGAACCCGTGGCCGGTGGCGAGGGAGTGCGCGATGTTGCCGGACTCAAAGAGGAAGGGAATGACGCTGACGCCTTGGCGCGGATGAATGTGTTGGAATTGCCACATGTAGCCGAGGCGAAGCGCGAGAGCGACGAGCATGATTAGCCAAAGCGAAGTCGTCGCGGCGCGAAGGGTGTTTTTGAATGTGCAAGGCATGCTTGGGAAGCGTTACATTCCTTGGCTTTGGACGCAAGGCCAGCGCGACCGGGTGCGAGAGCGCGATGGGCCGGCGATTCGGCTTTCGGCGCGGATGGCGGAGATCCGCGGCGATTTGTGGTAGCTTCTGTCGAACCGATCATGGCCAAGAAGAAGAAAGACCGGCTGCGCGTGCACAAGGAAGCGCGACGGCTCGCGCGACTGGGATTGGGCATGCCCCCCACGGAACGAACTATCCCCGACAAGCGGCAGAAAGCGCCGAAGCACAAGAAGAAATTGGTGCCTCCAGATTTGACTTAGACTGAGGCGCAGTGGCACGCGCCATTTGGGGACTCGCTGCGCCCGCAGCGATTCATTGTGGGACTTCCCGACGTCCGGTTGCGACTGTGATTTCCGCTAAATTCAGTCCTGCCAGTGGGAATGCCTTCCGACAGAAATTTGCGTGCGGCCCGCGAACCGGCACAGCGCGTGCAATACGCACTGCATGAAAATCACGAGATATGGCCGGCAAGGTGGGATCGCAGTTTTTGGGATGCTGAAGTCGCTCGTCGCGACGCTGCCCGCGGCCCGCGCGCAAATTGTTACGGTGAGTTTAGTGCAGGAGACGATGGGAGACTCCAAGATTCCGAGCGGGATCGCGTTGCCGCCGCTCCCTCACAGCGAGTTGCGCAGGGCGGTGAAGCCCGCACTGCCGAAATCGTTGTTCGTATGGAGCGCTGGAGTTTACACCGCGGCCGGCCCGGACATGCAGCAATCCGAATCCATGTTGCCGCATTTTCAAGAGAAGGATCCCGTCGGGCGGCCGTTTTTGCGGCTGCCGGCGCCGGCTTATTACGCTTCCGCGGCTATGTTCGCCACGGGAATCAACTTTCTGGGACGGAAGATGGCGCGGTCGGAGCGCTGCTACAAAATCTGGCGGCTTCGGCAGGTAACTTCCATGACTGGAAACCTCGCGGGATACGGATACACGCGGGCGCATCCCGCGCCGCATTGATACGTCGTATTTCGCGCCGGCGAGTGGAATGCAACCGCAGCAAAATGGCGGCTCAAATTTTCCTAACGCGATTGATTGTGAACGTGAAAGGTTCGGACCGAACCTAGTTTTTAGAACTTCAACCGGGCTTGAGATCGGGAATCACTTCACCGGGCTTGAAGAATGCCGTAGGCGGCGTGCTGGTGGCGCGAGCGACTGCGGCGGCAATTTGTTCGAAATCCTTTTTCGAGAAGCCGACGCTACTTTCCTGGATTTTCCCGTCCGGCGCGATCAGAAACACGGTGGGGACGTTGGTAATGCCGTATTGATTGGAGATCGGGTAGCCCTTTTCGTCAATCAGCGCAGGGAAGTCGATTTCAAATTCCCGGCAAAATTCACGGGTGTCCGCGGCGTCGTCCTGCGAAATACCCCAGAGCGTGAATTGTTCGCCACCATAAGCTTCATGCAGGCGCTCGAGAAACGGGGCAGTGAATTGGCAGGTAGGGCAGCTCACTTTGAAGAACGCAGCGACGACGGGACCTTTTCTCAGCGCCTCTGCGAGACTGGATTTTTTTCCCTCCGTGCCTTGCAGCGTAAATGCCGGAGCTTTGGCGCCGGCAGGCAATGCAGCCATCTTGCTTCCTCCCAGGAATTCATGAATGCGCTGTTTCAGGCTCACTTGCCAACTCGAATGCGCAACAATTTGATGCTTTCGCTCAGGCGCGGATTCAGGCGCGAATGCGACAACGACGAACCGGTGCCGCGAGCGGCCGGCCGATCGCAACAGCTCCGGAAATTCAGAGGCGAAGTCGACGGTCAAAATCCGCCGAGGCGCAGGCGTAGGGGCGGGTCTAAGGCCCGCCCCTACAGATTCCGTTGCACAGTCGGTCGCGCAGGCTGTCAACGACGGCGGACCGGCGCTAGTGAATATTGCGGGTCTTCTTGCCGACGTAATCCATCAGCAGGTACTGGCCGAGGGTGTACGGAGTCGTAAAGTAGGCCTTGCCGCGGCAAAGCTCGGTTACTTTCTGCACGAAGTGGACCAGGCTGTAGTCACTGGAAAGCATGAATGTATTGATCAAAATTCCGGCGCGCTTGCACTTCGCGACTTCTTCGAGCGTTTGCGTCACGACCAGCGGATCGAGGCCGAAGGCATTCTTGTAAATACGGCCGTCTTCCAGCGTCAGCGCCGAAGGCTTGCCGTCTGTGATCATCACAATCTGGCGCATATCCTTCTTCTGGCGCGACAGAATGCGCTGCGCCAGCCGCAGGCCCTCGCGCGTATTCGTGTAGTAAGGACCCACCTGCACGCGAGCGAGTTTGCCGAGCGGGATTTCCTCGGCGCTATCGTGGAAGAGCACGCAGTGCAGCGAATCGCCCGGATATTGCGTGCGAATCAGGTGCGAGAGCGCCAGCGCCACTCGCTTTGCGGGCGTGAAGCGATCTTCGCCGTAAAGAATCATGCTGTGGCTGCAATCGAGCATGAGCACGGTGGCGCAGGAGCTTTGATATTCGCACTGGTGAACCATCAGGTCGGGATAATCAAGCTCGATGGGAATTTGTGCGCCGTTGCGCTGCACGGCGTTGAAGAGCGTGCCGCTGATGTCCATGTTCAGCGTGTCGCCGAACTCGTACAATTTCGAAGTGCCGCCGGACTCGATGCCGGTGGCGAGGTCACGCGTATCATGGCGCCCGAAACTGCTCTTACCGAGCGAGGCCAGCAAGTCCTTCAGTGTTTTGAATCCGAGGAAGTCGAGCGCCTTATCGGTGATCTCAAAGCGCGCTTCCACATTCGGTTGCGCTTCGCCCACTTGGCCGCCCGGAGTTTGCGAGGGAGGAGGCGTGATCTGCGCGGGTTGATTGGGGCGCGAGATGAAGCCTTCTTCTTCCATGCGCTGAATTATCTGCTCTATCACATCGCTGACCTGGGGATTTTCCGAGAGATTCGGATTGTTGAGCATCTGCTCCATGAGTTCGGGCGGGAGCAGTTCGCCTTCCTGCAGGGCGCGTAGGATGGCTTCGCGCAGCTCGTCCATCATTTTTTCGCGCGAGCGCTCGGGATCCATTTCGTAGATGCCGAATTGCGATTCGTAGCCGCTCTGCAGGAAGAAATCGGAGAGGCGGCTCATCAGCTCCTGAAGGTCAATCTCTTCAGCGGCGTCGGGCGCGTATTTTGAGTATTTCGTGTATTTCATCTAGTTCACAAGGAGCCGAATTCCTGCGAAGCCCCCGCCAATCCCGACTAGTTGAACTGGCGGCGCGGCATGCGGCCGGAAGGCTCGCGCGGGTCGCGCGGCTCGGGAGTTTTGCGCACGTCAGCGAAGTAACCTCGTTCCTCGCTGCGATTGATGCGCTTGTGCGCCCACAGGCCCTCGAGGATGAATTCCGCCGCGCTGGTGACGATCGCTGCGTCGTCCTTCTGGCTGACTTCCAGAACGCTGAGGTTATCGAACAGGCCCTGGATTTTTTTCAGCTGCGCCAGAACCTCGGAGCTGGAAGCATTCGCCGGAACTTTCAGCTCGCCGCCCAATTCGAACCACTGAATCACGGGCTGCATGTTCGCACCGGTGAAATACTGACTGTAGGTCTTGCCGATGGCGGCGCGAATCAGCTCGCGCGCGATGTTTTCGGCGCCCCGCAATTCGCCTTCATATTCCAGCTCGAATTTTCCGGTCATGGAGGGAATCGCAGCGTACACATCGGCGACGCGCGCGACGATGGCCGAATCGCGGCTGCGCACAGCACGCTGTTCGGCGCTGCTGAGCACGTTTTCCAGCGTGCTGATGGGCAAGCGCTGGCTGACGCCGGAGCGGCGATCCACGCGCTTGTCCTCGCGCGCCTGAAACGCCACTTCTTCCACAATTTCGCGAATGTATTGCGGCACCTCGACGCGCTTTCTCTGCTCGCGCTTGGTCCAGGATTCCTGCGAAGTGATGGACATGCCTTCGGCGACCGTGGCGGGATAATGCGTGCGAATTTCGGAGCCAATACGGTCTTTCAGTGGCGTGATGATTTTTCCGCGCGCGGTGTAATCTTCCGGGTTGGCGGTGAAGACCAGCAGCACGTCCAGCGCCATGCGCACCGGGTAACCTTTAATCTGAATGTCGCCCTCCTGCATGATGTTGAACAGGCCCACTTGAATTTTGCCGGACAAATCCGGCAGCTCGTTGATGCCGAAAATGCCGCGATTGGCGCGCGGCAGCAGGCCGTAATGAATCGTCAGCTCGTCGGAAAGATTGCGGCCGCTGCGCGCGGCCTTGATCGGGTCCACGTCGCCGATCATGTCTGCGATGGTGACGTCGGGCGTCGCGAGTTTTTCAACGTAGCGATGCTCGCGAGCGAGCCAGGCGATCGGAGTGGCGGCGCCTTCGGCGGCAATGCGTTCGCGGCAGGCGCGGCAAATCGGAGTGTAGGGATTGTCGTGAATTTCGCAGCCCTCGACCACCGGGATTTGCGCATCCATAAACCCCACCAGGCCGCGCAGGATGCGTGATTTCGCCTGGCCACGCAGACCGAGCAGAATAAAATGATGGCGCGAGAGGATGGCGTTGACGATCTGCGGCAGCACCGTATCGTCGTAGCCGTGGACGCCCGGAAAAAGCTCGTCGCCCCTCTCCAGTTTGCACAGCAGATTTTCGCGCAGCTCCTGGCGCACACTGCGCTGGGCAACTCTCTCTTCGGACCACTCACTGCGGCGCAACTCACCCAGCGATTTCGGCATTGAATTCATGAGGCCCCACTTATGTATGAGATGCCGCGGCGCCCGGCAGCATGAGCGTCTCGACACCATTATAAAGGAAGCGGGGCCGCGGGGATACTTTCGTTTCGACGGGCTAATTCAGGCTGTGGCCGTTGCCGGCGGCGTGGCGCCGCGCGTGATGCAGTTGGCCGAGGCGCGGCCGCATGTCGTTCAGGCGCTCAATCAGGAAGCTGCGGCGATCGGACTCGGCGCGGATTTCCAGCAGCGCTTGTTTTTCCTCGAGATCGAGCGGCAGGCGTGCGGCCATTTGAAACGAAAGCGGCCACGGCGATTCGATGCCGGAAGTCACCCACAGCTGGCCGTAGATGAGCGTGTGGCACTCCTGAAATAGCCCGAGGAGCGCGCCCTCTTCCTGGTGGCGGGCGGATTCGCGCGAGACCTTGGGCAGATCTGTCAGAAACTCGACCATCGCCTCGTGATATTCCTTTTCATGGAGCAGGTTGAGGGCGCGGAAAATTACGCGGCCCTGCGTGAGAATGTCCATGCGCCCGTCATCGTAATCTTTCAGCTTTCGCGTGATCACAGCGGTGCAGCCCACCGTGGCAACGCCTTTTTCGCCGGCGAGAATCACTCCGAATTCGCAATCGTGGCGGAGGCAATGCTGGATCATCTGCCTGTAGCGCGGCTCGAAAATGTGCAGCGGGAGGGTGGCGCCGGGGTAGAGGACGATGTTGAGAGGGAACAGCGGTATGCGGGAGTCTGTCATAATGTTCTCGTGCGCGCCTGGGCAAAAATTGAAACCGTAACCGCGACTAACGCAGCAGCGCCAGCGCTGCCTGCATTTCGTCTCGCGCGTGCATGTCGCCGGCATTCTGCGCGACGAGAATGCCGTCGGATAATAGCTTGCGTGCTTGTTCCAGCTGGCCGATGCGCGAAAGATGCTGGCCAAAATGGAAGTAGCCCGCAACGTATTTCGGGTTGGCTTCCAGCAGCTTCTGGAAGTGGGTCGTGGCGGCGTCGTTGTCACCGAGCTTCACGCACTCCAGCGCGAGGCCGTAGCGCGCGAAAGCGTCAGTGGGTTTTTCGGCGACAAATTGTTCGAGAACTTCGCGGCGCGGCTTCTGTGTTTGGGTCATAGGTTGAAAACGCGTATTATAGCGAGCTTGAGGGCGCACGCCAAGGGCGCAGATTTTGTGGGCGCGCATTTTGTGGCGAAATCTCGCTGAACGAACGGATTGACCGACAGGAATGGCCAAGACCAGGAAGACCACCAGGATTAGCAAGGCCACGAAGAGCCAGATGAAATTGCCGCGCAAAGCGCCGGTCGTGACGGCTGGTTTGGCGGGCACGCCCGCGCCGGGTAAGCCCGTCAGCGCATCCACTTCGGAGATCGTGGAAATCGTGCTGCCGAATGACGCGAATTTGCTAGGCAACATGCTGGGTGGGCGCGTCATGCACCTCATAGATATTGCCGGGGCGCTGGCGGCGAATCGGCATTCGAACAGCCACGTGGTGACGGCTTCGGTGGATTATCTGGATTTTCGGTTTCCGATTAAGGTGGGGGAATGGATCGTGCTGAAATCCAGCGTCAACCGTGTGTTCCACACGTCCATGGAAGTGGGCGTGAAAGTGTTTGCCGAAAATATTCTCACCGGTGAACGGCGGCACACCAGCACGGCGTATGTGACGTTCGTCGCGCTGGATACCAACCAGCAGCCGCGCAACGTGCCACCGCTGATTCTGAAAACAGAAGACGAGCGCCGGCGCTATCGCGAAGCAGGGGAACGGCGGCGGATGCGGTTGGCGATGCGGCACAAGATGCCGCCGTCGGATGCCTAGCTCTGGAAGACACTGCGCGGATTATCGCGCGGTTTGTAAATACTTTCGCACTGTTTCCGCGGTTTGAAAGCCATTCTCGACGCATTTCCCTACGGCTGGTCCTTCCAAATAATTTCCCGCAAAATATAGTCCCGGTGAAGCGCGCTCCGCGTCGCGAATAGTTTCGACGACGTGGCCATGCCCCAGATTGTATTGCGGCAAAGCGCGCGGATATTTCCACACCGCGGTTTCCACCGGTGGCCCGGTGATTCCTAAAATGCGCGCATTTTCCTCGGAGACAATCGCAGCGATATTTTCTTCGTGCAGTTGAATGATGTCTGGATCAGCGGCGCCGCCGATGAAACTGGTAATCGTAAGGCTGCCTTCGCGCGCACGTCCGAGGAAGAGCGACGAATTCCACACCGTGCCCAGAGTGCGGACTTTTTCGCCGCGTGGCACCAGGAAACCGAAGCCTTCGAGCGGATCGCCGACTTGCTGCCGGTAATAGGTGGAAGCCACGACAGCGACGGGAGCGTAGGCGATTCCCGAGAGAGCGCGCGCGAGCTGCGGGGAGGAAGTTTCAAGCAAGTGCGCCGCCGCATAGGCGGGCGTGGCGATTACCACCGCGCTGGCGGAGGCAGACTGCTCTTGGCCATCGCGCACGATGCGAACTTCGCACGCTGCACCGGCGGTGGAGCGGTGAGCCGCGAAATCAACCGACACCGCGCGCGCATCGTAGTGCAACGCTTCGCCTAGTTTTGCAGCCATGGCGCGCGGAAGAGTTGCCGCTCCGTGCGTAAACGAGCAGAGAGGTGGCGCTCCCGTGCGCCGCTCCTTGGGCGGCCGCGATTTCATGGCGCCGCGCAGCACGCTGCCGTACTGGCGTTCCCACTCGTCGAGGGTGGGGAAGGCGGCCTTGAGGCTCAATTTTTCAGGATCTCCGGCATAGACACCGGAAACAAAAGGCGCGACGAGGTATTCGAGAATCTCGTGACCGAATTTGCGGCGGACGAAAGCTGCGACGGATTCCTCTTCGGTTGGAGGCTGCGATTTCTTGAATGGTTCGGAGGCGATTTTCCAGCGCGAGACCGGGTTGAGCAGAGTTGAAGCCAGCAGCGCCTGCGGCGACATGGGAATTTTTCGCAGGCGGCCGTGCAGCAGGACGTAACGCGGCGCGCGCGGGTCGGCTTTTTGCAGCTGTGCTTCGAGGCCGAGTTCGCGGATCAGGCCGAACAGCGCGGGCGTGCCTTGGAAGCTTTGCGGGCCGGCTTCGAAAAGGAAGCCATCTTTTTCGACGGAGTCGATCATCCCGCCGGCGGCGGAGTTCGATTCGAAAACCGTGACGTCCATTCCGAGCTGTTGCAGGCGATACGCGCAGGCCAAGCCGGAAATTCCAGCACCGATGACGGCTGCCTTTGCGGGATTTGTCATGAGTGCGGCACTTCAGAGCGTCTTCGAGAAAAGCGGCCGGTGATCCATTTGCTGCTCGTGCAGATAACGGTCGAAGGCCATGGCGACGTTGCGAATGAAAATGCGGCCGAGCGAGGTGACGCGGATTTCCTTGGAGTCGAGGATGACGAGACCCTCATCGCGGGCTTGCTCGAGGCGCTGAAGTTCCGGCGCGAAATATTCATCGAAGTTGATGGAAAATTCGCGCTGGATTTCGTGTTTTGGGATCACGGTGTGGCAGAGCAAGCGGCCAATCACCGCGCGGCGAAGAAGATCGTCGGCCGACAGGCGATAGCCGCGCATCGTAGCGATCCCGCGCGTGCCGATCGCTTCCTGGTAGGCCGGAACTTCACGGCGATTCTGCGCGTAAGCCGCGCCGATGGAGCTGATCGCGCTGACGCCCATGCCGTAGAGATCCGCTCCGGCCTTGGTGGTGTAGCCCTGAAAATTGCGGTGCAGGGTGCGATTTGTTTGCGCGACGGCCAGCTCATCGCCGGGGCGCGCGAAATGGTCCATGCCAATATAGAGGTAGCCGGCGCCGAGAAACCGCTCGAGTCCGGCGCGGAAGATGCGGAATTTTTCCATTCCTTCCGGCAGGTGCTCGGCGAACGAGCCTTGCTGTTTTTTCAGCCACGGCACGTGAGCGTAACTGAACATGGCGACGCGATCCGGCGCGAGCGTCAGAGTCTTATCAATCGTGTCCTTGAAGCTTGCCGCGGTCTGATAGGGGAGGCCGTAGATCAGGTCCACGTTCAGGCTCTCGAAACCTAGGTCGCGCGCGGCGATGATCAAATCGCGCGTCAGCTCGTAAGGCTGAACGCGATGAATCGTTTCCTGCACTTTGGGCTGAAAATCCTGAATGCCCATGCTCAGGCGATTGAATCCCAGCCGGCGCAACGTTTCCAGGTGCGCGCGATTGGTGACGCGCGGATCAATTTCGATGCCGATCTCCGCGTCCGGCGTGAACGAAAAACGCTGGCGCGCGTGTCCGAAAAGATCCTCCATCTGCGCGGGAGTTAGATAGGTGGGCGTGCCGCCGCCCCAGTGGAATTGAATCACGGGGCGGTTCTTCGAAACGCGCTGGCTGACGTGTTCGATCTCGCGTTTCAGAGCGTCGAGGTAGGGAATCGCGACTTTTTTGTCTTTCTGAATGGAAACGTTGCAGGCGCAGAAGAGGCAGAGGCTCTCGCAGAAGGGAATGTGCATATAGAGCGAGAGCGGGCTCGCCGCTGTTTCAGCGCGCGCGTAGAAGCTTTCCAGATCGTCGGGGCCGAAATCATCTTTCCAGACTGGAGCGGTGGGATAACTGGTGTAGCGGGGCCCCGGCCGATTATATTTTTCAAGCGTGGCGTCGGTGATTTGGGCGATCTCGAATTGGTCGGCTGGTTTCATTATTACGTCTCTTGTCGCGCTTCCGACGGCTAAGCTATCCCGGCACGTGCCGGAACTCGTGCTGATTGTCCTGCCTCGACGAAGGCCTTGGCGTTTTCCACTGGAGTCGTCGGCAGAATTCCGTGGCCGAGATTCAGAATGTGGCCGACGCCGCCGGTTTTTTCCACGGCGGCTTGCGCGGCTTCGCGCACGGATTTTTCGGAGCCCAGCAGAATGTTCGGGTCCACGTTCCCCTGCAGCGCCAACTTGCGACCCGCCTTTCGATCGAAAGTCGCCCGCGCTTCTGCCAGATCGGTGCGCCAATCCACGCTAATTATGTCCGCGCCGGATCCAGGCAGGCTTTCCAGCAAATGCGCTGAGCCTTTTGCGAACAAGATCTTTGGCACTTCCGGATGACCGAGCAAATCGTAGACAATTTTCGTCGCGGGAAGCTCGAAGCCTTCGTAGTCGGCGCGGCTCAGTTCTCCAGCCCAGGTGTCGAAAAGCTGAATCACGGCGGCGCCCGCGGCAATCTGCGATTTCAGATATTGCGCCGTCGCACGCGCGATGCGTTCGAGCAGCGCGCGAAGCATCTGTGGTTCGCTGCGCAGCATTTCCTTCGCGCGCGATATGTCGCCGCGCGTTTGACCTTCGATCATGTAGCAAGCAAGCGTCCAGGGAGCAGCGGCGAATCCGATCACCGGCACATCCGGCCCTGCCTCCTTGCAAATGGCGCGGATGGCGTCGCCGACAAAGCGCGTTTCGCGCTCTGGATCAAAATCGCGCAGGCGGCGCACCGCGGCCAAATCGCGCACGGGATTCGAGAGGATCGGCCCGGAATCCGGCACTTCCAGCGGCAGGCCCATGGCTTCGGCGACGATCAAAATGTCCGAGAAGACGATGACTGCGTCCACGCCGAGAATGCGGAAAGGCTGCAACGAAACTTGCGCGGCGACTTCCGGCGTCTTGCAAATCTGCAAAAACGTGTGGTTTTTGCGCACGGCCTGATATTCAGGCAGATAGCGGCCGGCCTGACGCATGATCCAGACCGGAACGCGTTCCACCGGCTCAAAGCGGCACGCGCGCAAAAAGAGTTGCTTACGGTTTTCTGCAGGAGTCATAGCTTCCGTGTAATGATAGCAGAAGGAGTTAGGGGCCGCACGCTGGGGCGGGCGTTCCACGCCGGGGCGCTTTCGGCGTTATAATTGACATGCAATTCGGGGAGTTTTCGCGCTTCATGCCAAATCATCTGGGCTATCTGAGCCTGGCACTCTACGTGGCGAGCTTTATCTGCTACGCCCGAAATTTATCCGCGCCCAATATTGGGGTGGGGCGGCTGGCGTCGTTGCTCCTCGCTGGCGGAATCTTCGTGCAGTATTTGTCGCTGTACCAGCGGTCACTCGCGCTACATACGGTGCCTTACGATGATTTGTATGGTTCGATGTCGCTGTTTGCGTGGCTGCTCGGTATCACTTATTTAGGACTGGAATTGTTTCACCGGCAGCGCTCGGTGGGAGCATTCGTCACGTTGCTGCTGGTGTGCTGGATTGTGCTGCTGGGGTTGCTCACGCCGCGCTCGCTGCCCGTGCCTTCTGTTCCGCGCGGAGCAATCTTTGCATTTCATGTGACGCTGAATACCTGGGCCTATGCGGCGTTTGCGCTTTCATTTGTGCTGAGCGTGATTTATCTGGTGCAGGACCGCGTGCTGCGCTCGCGGCGGCTGAGCGTCGCATTCTGGCGTTTTCCGGCGCTGGACGTGCTGGAGCGCATGGCGCGCAGCAGCGTGTACGTGGGTGTGGTCGCGCTGATTTTTGGCGTGGCGATGGGATTGACCTGGGAACACCGGCTGAGCGGCAGTTATTCGTTCGGAGATCCGAAGGTGATTGTTACGCTGGCGATTCTGGGCGTGTACGCGGCGTACCTGTTGCTTTCGCGCAACGCGAACTGGCGCGGCGCGCGCGCGGCGTTGCTTTGCGCGTTGAATTTCGTGATCGTGCTTTTCAGCTACACGTTCGTAAATTTGTATCTCACGAAGTTTCACCGGTTCCTCTGATGCCCACTGCCACCAACCCAAGCCGCGCCGGCGCAATCCGCATTCAAGTCGCGCTGATTGGCTGCAATCACCGCACCGCGCCGGTGGAGTTGCGCGAGCGGATTGCGTTCACTTCGCAGCAGGCTTTGCAGGCCGCGGACGAATTGAAGGAACGCGGAATCCTGGAAGAGGCGGTGGTCGTTTCCACCTGTAATCGCAGCGAACTGTATGGCGTGCCTGGAGATTTTGCGCCCTCCACTGCAGAGGCGATGGAGGAATATTTCACTTCGTTCCACAAAATTCCGCTGGACGAATTGAAAGGCCGTTTTTATCGCTGGGCCGGGCCGGATGCGGTGCGCCATCTATTTCGCGTCGCGGCGGGCCTGGATTCCATGCTGCTGGGCGAAGCGGAAATTCTGGGGCAGCTGCGGACGGCCTACAATCAGGCGCTCGATCACGGCGCGACCGGGCCGGTCCTGAATCGTATTTTTCAGGGCGCGCTGGAAGTGGGCAAGCGCGTGCGCAGCGAGACGGAAGTAGGCGCGCGGCCGATGTCTGTGGCGCTGGCAGGAGTGAAACTTGCCGAAAGAGTTTTCGGCAATTTGAAAGGTCATTCGGCGCTCATCCTAGGCGCGGGAGCGGTTGCGGAACAAGTGGTCGAGCACATGCGCAATCGCGGGATCGGAAATTTGCGCGTGATCAATCGCTCGTTCGACCGCGCGGCAGAGCTGGCTCAGCGTGTAGGCGGCGAGGCTGTGGCGTGGGAATCGCTGGAAGCGGTGTTGGGCGTGCCGGATATTATCGTGACGTCGGTGAGCGCGACGGGGCCGGTCCTGACGCGCGAACTTTTGGAGCGAGCCATCGCGGCGCGATCGGGAAAGCCCGTTTTTGTGGTTGATTTGGGAGTGCCGCGCAATGTGGCGGAACCCGCCGCGGGACTTTACAATCTGTATCTTTACAATATTGATGACCTGGGCGAAATCGTCGAGCAGAACAAGAAAGCGCGTGAATCGGAAATACCGCGCGCCGAAGCGATCATCGCCGAGCACATTGATAAATTCGAAGCGTGGCGCGGGGCGTTGGAAGCCGGGTCCATCGTCAACGACCTACGCGAGCAGTTTCATTTGCACCGCGAAATGGTGATACGTGAGAAGCTGAAGGAAATGGATGACGTGACTCCGCAGGAGCGCGACCGCATCGCACGCATCACCGAGGAATTGATCGAGCGGCTGCTGGAAGAGCCCCAGCAGAAATTGCAACATGGGCGGGGAATGCGCGGGCGCCTGGCGGGGCTTGAGGCCATTCGTCACTTATTCGGGCTCGACGCGGGGAAAAAGTGAAGCCGCTGCGCATTGGGACGCGCGGCAGCGCGCTGGCGTTGTGGCAGGCCAATCACTTTCGCGACGCGCTGCAGAAGACATGCGGCCTGGACGCGCAGATTGTGGTGATCAAAACGTCTGGCGATCAGAATGTGGCCGTGCCGGCGCAACAAATCGGCGTGATCGGAATTTTCACGAAGGAGCTGGAAGATTCGTTGCTGGATGGGCGCGCGGACCTGGCCGTGCACAGCATGAAAGATGTGCCGACGGAGTTTTCCGGCGTTTGCCGGATCGCCACGGTTTTCAAGCGCGAAGATCCGCGCGATGCGCTGGTTTCGGTTCGTGGCGAGACGCTCGCGCGATTGCCACACGGCGCGCGCATTGGCACCAGCAGTTTGCGGCGCGCGTCGCAACTGCGAGCGTTCCGGCCGGATTTTCAGATAGCCGAGCTGCGCGGCAACGTCGACACGCGCCTGCGCAAGGTTGCCGCGGGCGAATACGATGCAATCGTGCTGGCCAAGGCGGGCGTTGATCGCCTGGGATTGTCGTCGCGGATCACGGAAGTGCTTTCGCCGGAGGTGATGCTGCCTGCGGTGGGGCAAGGCGCGCTAGGAGTGGAATTTTGCGAGCCGCGCCGCGAGGAGTTCAAGGTTTTGGACATCTTGATGGATCAGGATACGATGCGGGCGGTAAAGGCGGAGCGCGCGCTGCTCGCCGAAGTGCAGGGCGGTTGCCGTTTGCCGCTGGGCGCGTGGGCTCGCGTCGCAGGTGGTGCGATGGTGCTGGATGCCTGCGTGCTTTCCGAAGATGGCGCGCAAGCGATTCGCTGGCGCGCGGAAAAAGTTTGCAACTCTGCCGCCGATGCTGAGAATCTAGGACGCGAAGTAGCGGCGGAACTGCTGCTGGCCGGCGCCGACCGGCTGCTGCAAATGGTGGGAAGGTCCGTTGGACAAGCCTGACAGAATGTTTCGTCCAGAAAAACATCCCGGCGAACCTCTCGCGGGCAAGCGCGTGGTGGTGACGCGCGCGGAGGAGCAATCGCAGGAACTGGTGGACGCGCTGGAAAATCTGGGCGCGCAAGTGCTGCTGATGCCCACGGTGAGTTTTGCGCCGCCGGAAGATTCGACCGAGCTAGATGCGGCGCTGCGCAACAAAAAGGATCTCGACTGGATTCTTTTCACCAGCCAGAACGCGGTGCGCTTTGTTTTTCTGCGCGCCTGTGAATTGACGCACGTGCAGCCGGTGCAGCCGCCGCGGCCCAAGATCGCCGCTGTGGGCGTGGCGACGGCGCAGGCGGCGCGGAATCTGGATGTGCGCGTGGATTATGTGGCGCAAACGCAGACCGGTGAATCGCTGGCCGCGGAGTTGCGCGATCAGCTGGCCGGAAAGCGCGTGCTATTGCCGCGCAGCGATCGCGTGGACGATCGTTTGCCTGACGCTTTGCGCGAAGCCGGCGCGCAGGTGAAGGAAGTGGTGGCATATCGCACGTTGCGGCCCGAATCGCTCGATGCGGAAATTCTCGGCGCTTTGCGGAAGGCGGAAATTGCGGCGATTGTTTTCGCCAGCCCTTCGGCATATCACAATCTGGCGGCGTTCGTGCCGCCCGCGGAATTAGCCAGGCTTTCCGAACGCGTACAATTCGCCACGATCGGTTCCACCACCACGCGGGCATTGCGCGAAGCCGGCGCGCGCGTAGCGATTGAAGCGAATGATTCGTCTTCTGCGGGCTTGGCCGACGCGATCGCGAAGTATTTCCAGCGGCAAAAATAAATCGTGAGGAACGCGTGACATTTCCCATCCACCGGCCGCGGCGTTTGCGGCGCAACGAGGCTTTGCGCGGGTTCGTGCGCGAAACGCGCTTGAGCGCGAGCGGCATGGTGTATCCGATGTTCGCCTGCCCCGGTACGAACGTGCGCAAGGAAGTCAGTTCGATGCCGGGCATCTACCAGCAATCCGTGGATCAGATTGTGGAAGAATGCCGCGAGGTCGCTGGCCTGGGAATTCCCGCCGTGATTTTGTTTGGTCTGCCGGAACATAAGGACGAATTGGGCAGCGAAGCCGCCGACGCGCATGGCGCAGTGCAGCGCGCGATTGAAGCGATCCGCAAAGCCAAGCTGAATTTGTTGGTGATTGCCGATGTCTGCTTGTGCGAATACACCAGCCACGGCCATTGCGGCGTGATGAAAGATGGCGACGTTCTAAACGACCCCACCCTGGTGCTGCTGGCCGATGCGGCGCTCTCGCACGCGCGCGCCGGAGCGGATCTGGTGGCGCCTTCGGACATGATGGATGGGCGCGTGGCAGCGATCCGGCAGCGGTTGGATGAAAATAATTTCGAGGATGTGGCGATACTTTCCTACGCTGCGAAATATTGTTCCAGTTTTTACGGGCCATTCCGCGAGGCGGCTCAGTCAAGCCCGCAATCGGGAGACCGCCGCAGCTACCAGATGGATCCGGCGAATGCGCGCGAAGCGTTGCGCGAAGTGGCGCTGGACCTGGAGGAAGGCGCGGACATTATTATGGTGAAGCCGGCGCTGCCTTATCTGGACGTAGTGCAACGCGTGCGCGAACGATTCGATGTGCCGCTCGGCGCATACAACGTGAGCGGGGAATATTCGATGGTGAAAGCGGCGGCGCGCAATGGCTGGATTGATGAAAAGCGCGTGGTGCTGGAGATTCTCACTGCGATTCAGCGGGCCGGCGCCGATATTATTCTGACGTATCACGCTAAAGACGCAGCACGTTGGCTGAAGAACTGTTAAGTTGAACGTACGTTAAGAGTGCCACGGGGAAACATGGCGAGCGAGACGGTAAAAAGCGCGAAAGAAAAAAACGGCGGCGTCGCCTCAGCAACGGCCAACGCGCGCCCACGTTCCACGGAGCTTTTCGAGCGTGGGAAGAAAACACTAGTCGGCGGTGTGGATAGCCCGGTGCGCGCATTTCGCGCCGTGGGTGGTACGCCGCTCGTAATCGATTACGCGCAGGGCACGCGGCTTTTCGACGTGGATGGTCGCGAATACCTCGATTACGTGTGCTCCTGGGGCGCGCTGATTTTGGGGCACGCGCATCCGGACGTGGTAGCAGCGGTTTCCGATCAGGCCGGGCGCGGCACGAGCTACGGAATGACCTCGCCGCTGGAAATTGAGCTGGGCGAAAAAATAACGCGCGCGGTTCCGTCGGTCGAGATGGTGCGCTTTGTAAGCTCGGGAACGGAAGCGGCGATGTCCGCGGCGCGCCTGGCGCGCGCATTCACGGAGCGCGACCTGGTGATCAAGTTCGAGGGCTGTTACCACGGACATTCCGACGGATTTCTTTCCGAAGCGGGTTCGGGGCTTGCGACGCTGGGCATCGCTGCGTGTCCGGGAGTCCCCGAAGCTTTCGCCAGGCTGACGCTGAACGCGCCGTACAACGATCTGGCCGGCGTCGAGAAGCTGTTTCGCCAGCACGCCGGCAAAGTCGCGGCGATCATCGTGGAACCGGTGGCCGCGAATATGGGAGTGGTGGCGCCTGCGCTGGGATTTCTGGAAGCTTTGCGCGAAATGTCGAAGAGGGAAGGCGCGCTGCTGATTTTCGACGAAGTGATTACCGGTTTTCGCATGGCGTATGGCGGCGCGCAAAGCGTTTACGGAATTGATCCGGATCTTACGGTGATGGGGAAAATTATCGGCGGCGGAATGCCGGTGGCGGCCTACGGAGGTAAGCGGCACATCATGGAACGCGTCGCGCCGCTGGGTCCGGTCTATCAGGCTGGCACGCTTTCAGGCAATCCGCTGGCGATGCGCGCCGGCCTCGCCACTCTGCCCAAGCTCGAAGCGCCGGGATTTTACGACGCCGTGAATCGCAGAACACAGCGCTTGGCCGAAGGTTTGCGCAATGCGCTGAAGAAAGCAGGCGTTCCTGGGCAAGTGAATGTCGCGGGCTCGCTGCTGACGCTATTTTTCTGCGAGCGGCCGGTGCGTAACTACGACGACGCGAAGAAATCCGACACAGTGCGTTTCGGGAAGTTTTTTCAGGAAATGCTCGAACGCGGAATTTTTCTGCCGCCTTCGCAATACGAAGCCCTGTTCGTCTCTGCCGCGCACACCGACGCGGACATTGACCGTACCATCTCCGCAGCGCGGGAGAGCTTGGCGGAGCTCTAGCTCGCCGAACGACAGCAGAGCAAAGCGCGAATCTGCGTGCGCCTATTTTGTGAGATCGTTGCGCACCACCTGCCCGCCCTTCATCACGAATTTCACCTGTTCCAGCTGCTTGATGTCCTCCAGCGGATTTCCTTCCACGGCAATAATGTCCGCGAAGGTTCCAGGGGCAATCGCGCCCACCTGATCGGACCAGCCCATCAATTCGGCGGCGCGCGTCGTAGCGCACTGAATCGCAGCGAGCGGTGACATCCCGAATTTCGTCATGTACTCGAATTCCACAGCCTGGGTGCCGTGTGGAAACGGTCCGACGTCGGTGCCGAAAGCAATTTTTACTCCGGCTGCCAGTGCTTTCCGAAAACTCGGCTCATGCAGACTTGCGCGGCTGACTTTTCCACCGCTCGCGGCATCGTCCTCGGCGCGCGTTGAACCTTCATAAACGTATAACGTAGGCACCAGCCAAATTCCCTTGGCGACCATTTCCGCGACGGCTGCATCATCTAGATCCAGGCCGTGCTCGATGGAATCTACTCCGCCGTCGAGGCAATTCTTCAGGCCCGCGCCACCGTAAGCGTGGCACGCCACTTTTCGGCCTTCGCTGTGCGCTTCGTTCACGATCGCAAGGACTTCCTCCAGGGTGAAAGTTGGCATGCTCATCATTTTCCCGTCAGCCGTGAAATGAAACTTGTGCGTCCCGTAAATCTTTATCAGGTCGGCGCCGTATTTCACTTGTTCGCGCACGGCCTTGCGGGCTTCCTCCGGGCTATCCACGATCTGTGCGCCGGATGGCACGGTGACTTCCGGCGAATAACCCTCGAGCGGATAGCCGCCAGTCGTGGAAATTGCGCGCGTCGCCACTTGCAGGCGCGGGCCAGGAATCAATCCGCGGTTGATCGCGTTGCGCACGTCCACATCGCTGTACATTGCGCCTTCGGTTTCCACGTCGCGCATCGTAGTGAATCCGGCATCCAGGTCGCGCTTGGCGTTCACGACGGCTTCGATGGTGCGATATTGCCAGGATTCCTTGAGGAGTTGTTCGTCGTAGCGGCCGTTGTCTTCGCCCGTGAGAAAAAGATGCGTATGCGCATCAATCAACCCGGGAAGCACCGTCGCGCGCGACAGATCTAGGGCACTGGCTCCCGCGGGAATTTGTACCTGCGCAGAGCCGGCTACGCGCTCAATTTTTTCGCCGCGAATCACGATGACTTGATCCGTCAGCATTTTCCCGGAGCGCACGTCGAGCAGCTTTCCGGCGCGGACATATGTAACGGGAGGATCGGCCGCCCATGCGCACGCGCATAGCCCCAGCCACAGAGTCAAAAAAGAGAATCGTTTCATGATTCCTCCACGCAGCGCAGCCACGAAACAGTCGGCGGATTCTACATCGAAATCAGCCACAACGCGGCGCGACAAATGCGAAAGTCCCGCGAACCGGGCGGCACTAGATTCAGGCGATTCAGGGAGTTAGCTGGGTAACGGCAGTACTGGTAGAGGGAAAGCGATTTCCTTTCCACGGCTGCAAAGCGATAGGCAAACCGCGTCACATCAGACGTAAGATGCTGTAAATAAAAGGGATAAGTTGCGGCCCCAACTTGGTCCTACCCGTGCACTTCGGTATCGCGCTAGGCGATTACAGGAGCCCCCTTCCATGGTTTTGGCCGTAGCAGCGCTTTTGTTCCAGCTTCAATTCTCTGCACCACCGGCTCAAGCGGTTGGCGCTCAGATGCCTGTGACTCACGCAGCCTCTGTCAACTCTTTCAAGGAGAGCGCCCCTGCGAGCTCAGATCCGTCCGCTGCGGTTGAGGAAGTTTACATCGCCTCGACTACCGAATCATTCTCCACTCATATGAACCTCGACGAGGTTCGGCTGAGCAGTGAGAATTCCAAGAACCAGTTTTCGGGCGCGCTGAAGACGGCGGCCTTCGAGACGTCCAGCGATGCGCGGTCGTTCTCGACCGTGCGCATTCCTGAACCTTCCACCAAAGAAAACAAATTCAGGGAAGCGTTCTCGCAACCTTCGCGCCGCCAATGGCTGGCTCTGGCGCTGTTGCAACACGGCGCGGCGGCTTTCGACGCGTATTCGACGCGCCAGGCCGTGGGACACGGCGCCGTGGAAGATAATCCAATGCTGCGGCCCTTCGCCGGTTCGCCGGCGATCTACGCGGCCACGCAGGTGGCTCCGCTGCTGTTCGATTTGATGGCGCGGCAAATGCAACGCAGCGAGTACCCGCTGTTCCGGCGTTTCTGGTGGATGCCGCAGACCGCAAGTGCCGGGTTTTCGATTTTCTGCGGCGTGCACAATTTGCATCTGGCAGGCAAGCTGTAGGTTGATCAGCTGTCGTAGCGCGTGACCACTAAATCTTTCTCTGGCGGGGAAGATTTCAAAAAGGCATCCGGCTCTCTCCCCGGATGCCTTTTTTGTTGTGGCGAGGATTTTGCGGATCAGATTATTTTCGTGCGCCTGCGGCGGCTTTTCCAGTTGAACGCGCCGGCGCAGCCATTTGCTTTTCCGTCCACTCTACCGCGTGACGCGCCGCTTCCACCGCTCCGCCAATTTCAGAAACAGGCCCCACCGAATCGGTATTGGCGAAAGCGACCCGACCAAATGGCTGGTTCGCCACGGGGATCACTTTCGTGAATAGCCCCGGCGTGGGCAAAAACATAGGATGCCCGCGGCGGTACATGTGCACCTCGATCGGTTCGGCGGCGCTGAATTCGGGCGCGAGGTTCTGAAAATCCTGGAGTACTTTTTCCGCGATTCTCTGGCAGCCATCCACGGTGAGCAGCCGGTCGCGATGCAATTCCGAAATCGGCGTGTAGAAAGTGAGAATATTATTTTTCTGCGCGTAGCCCGGCTGTTTCTGCAGCACCCAATCCGCGACGATAAAATCGGTGAAGGAGTTGCCGGGGCACCAGGTGTCGTAGGCGCGATTGTAGATGGGCTTATCGAAAATCATGTTGATCACCGGATAGGGGCAGTAACGGAACGACATCATGGCTTCGTGCTGCGCGTCGGGAAGCCCTGAAATCAGGCGCGCGGTGATGAATTTCGGCGTGGCCATGATCACGTATTTCGCGGCGACCGTGCGCAGCTGGCCTGCTTGGACGTAGGTGATGTGCACCTCGGCCTTTTGCGGGTCCAGGGAAACAATCGTCGCGTCGCCGATCATCTGTTGGCCGTATTTTGGTTCTAGCGTAGTCGCCAGCTGGCGCGAGAGCGCGCCGTTTCCGCCCGGCAAGGTTCTGCGAACGTCCTCGTCGGCGGACATGTATTGCAGATCTTCAACGGCGACGAGCGCGGAGGCGTCAGCGGAATTCGCGCCCCAATTGGATAGGCCGTAGGCGTCCCACCATTTCTTGAGTTCGGGTGCATAGCCCTTGAGATAGTTCGAGAGCGGCAGGCTGTCGAGTTGTTGCGCGTTTTTATCGGGATCGAGCGCCTTAAACTCCGTGCGGAATTTCTTGAAGCTTTCGCGCACGGAGTCCGAGTAGGGGAGTTGATCCAATCCGCCGCGCCATGTGTCCGGTACCCATTTTCCTGCGACGATGGTGGGATCCGGAAAATTAATTGGCAACTCGACCAGGCCGATTTCGCGGGCGAGTTGCTCGCTGGCCGTGTCCTTTTCATCAAACGCGGAGCCGGTGGCGTAGGCTTGGCCTTGATATTCCTGCAGGTACGCGTTCCCGCCCCAGTGCGTTTCTTTTTCGAGCAGCAAAAAATCGCGGCCGCGCAGAAAATAGGCGGCGCTCAGGCCGCTGACGCCGCCGCCGACGATCACCACATCGTGCCGGCTGGATACCGCCGGCTTATCGAACGGTTGGCCGTCGCGCACTTCATGGCAGATTGCAAAATGATCGCCGTCGAGTTGCGGCGTCGGGCCGGTTTCCACATTGAGCAGCGAAAGATTTACGGGACATCCCGCGGCGACCGAGCCGGCCACGACAAATTTCAAAAAATCCCTGCGCGTTTCGGTCACGCGGTTTCTCCTTCAATCGAGGCGGGAACCAGTGGCGCGGCGGATTCCTTAGCGCCCTGCAAACGAGTTCTCAGGCGGTACCAGAGCAAAATCATTCCAATGGAAAAGAACAAAATCAGCGTGGAAATGGCGTTGATTTCCGGAGTGATGCCGCGGCGCAGGCGCGACCAGATTTCCAGCGGCAGCGTATTGTCGCGGCCAATTAGGAAAAAACTGACGGCGATTTCATCGAGCGAGAGCGTGAAAATCAACAGGCCCGCGGCAATCAGCGAAACGCGCAGGTTGGGCAGGGTGACGCGCCAAAACGTCTTCCAGTGATTCGCGCCCAGATCGAGCGAAGCTTCTTCCTGCGCGCGCTCGAGCTTCTGCAGTCCCGCAAAGATTTCCGTGGTAGCTACCGAAATCAACGCGGTGCCGTGGCCCAGCGTGATCGTTACCAGGCTGAGTTTCATGCCGACAGCGACGAACAACATCAACAAGGAAAGTCCGGTAATGATGCCTGGCAGAATCAGCGGGAGCAGCACCAATCGGCGGAAGAGCGCCTTGCCGGGAAAATCCGTGCGGTCCAGCGCGAGCGCGGCCGGCAAACCCAGGCCGAGCGCAATTGCGACAGCCACCGCGGCGACGATCACGCTGTTCAGTACCGCATCCCACAGCGCGCCGTCCGTAAACAACTGGCGATACCAGTCCAAAGTCCAATTCGCGGGAGGGAATCCGCCCACTCCGAAGCCGTTGAACGAATACACCACGAGAACGATAATGGGAAAATAAAGGAACGCATACACGAGAAACGCATAGGCGCCGAGCAAAGGCGCGCGCCGGGACTGGAATCCGCCCTTCACGAAACCGCCAGCCTTTTTTCCAGGCGCTCCGTGACGAACAGCAGCGTCACAACGAGCAGCATCATGCAGAACGAAATCGCGGCGCCCAGCGGCCAGTTGTAAGCCGCGCCGAACAAGCTTACCACCACATTCGAAATCATGACCCCGCTAGGACCGCCGACCAGCAACGGCGCCAGGAAATCTCCCAGCGTCAGCACGAAAGCGAACGTGGCGCCGGCCAGAGCCCCCGGAAGCGAGAGCGGCAGAATCACGCGGCGAAACGTGGACCAGGGCGAAGATCCCAAATCGTGCGAAGCCTCTACGAGATTGCGCGGAATATGTTCGAGCGAGGCGTAGATCGGCAGCAGCGTGAACGGCGTGTAGATGTGCGTCAGAGTAATGATCACCGCGAAGGGGCTGTACAGAAAAAACTCCACCGGTTTATGCGTGATGTGCAGATATTGCAGGAATCCGTTCAGGACGCCATCGCTGCCCAGGATCGTCTTCCAGGCGTACCCGCGAACCAGGTAGCTCGCCCACAGCGGGATGATCACAAGCTGGTAGAGCAGATCCTTGCGCTTGGCCGCGTGGAACGACAGGTAGTACGCCAGCGGATAGCCGAGCAGCAACGCGAAGACGGTGACGGAAGCCGCGATGCGCATCGAGCGAAAGAGAACTTGCAGATAAATCGGATTGCGCGCGAGCTGAAGATAATTCTGCAAATTCCAATTGTGCACGATCACTTGCGCGGGAGAGACGGACCAGAAGCTATAGCAAAACAGAATCGCGTAGGGCACCAGGAGAAACACTGAGACCCACAGGAGTGGAGGAATCGTCACGCCGGCTTTGTACGCGCGCGAGTACATGGCTACGCGTCCTCTCCTTCGCGCACGCGAACTGCGTCATCTGCGGCGAACTCGAATTCGCGTTCTCCACTGAGGATGCCGGAATTGGCGATACGCGCGCGAATGACATGAGCATTGCCGCAATCAATTTCTATCAGGTCCATCGCGCCGCCGAACGTTTGATTGCGGATGCGTCCGCGAAAACGCGCGGTGGAAACATCCGTGGCTGCGAAAGGAATTCCGGCGGATTCATTCGCGAGTCGAATGCATTCCGGACGCAGCGAGTAGGTCGCCGTTCCAGCTGCGCCCACAGTGCGCCACACGATCGTACCGGCGCTGGCAATTCCGTCGGTGACTTCTGCGCGCAGTAGGTTGGTCTGGCCGATGAATCGCGCTGCGTAGGCTGTGTCAGGCTCTCCATAAATTTCGCGCGGCGGAGCAACCTGTTCCAGCAGTCCGGCGCGCAGCAAAGCCACGCGATCGGACAGCGCCATGGCTTCTTCCTGATCGTGCGTCACAAAAATAAATGTGATGCCCACTTCGCGCTGGAGTGATTTCAGCTCCACCTGCATCTGTCGGCGCAGATTGGCGTCGAGCGCGGAGAGCGGCTCATCGAGCAGCAGGACGCGCGGACGATTCACCAGCGCGCGCGCCAGCGCCACGCGCTGCTGCTGCCCGCCGCTAAGTTTTGCCGGAGCGGCTTGCGCGAATTCGCCCATCTTCACCATTGCCAGAGCCTGCGTGACGCGCTCGGAAATCTCGGACTTGGCTGTGTTCTTCGCGCGCAGGCCGTAAGCCACATTTTCGAACACCGAAAGGTGCGGAAAAATCGCGTAGCTCTGGAAAACCGTGTTCACCTGACGACGATGCGCGGGAATCCGGTCGAGCCGTTCCTCTGCCATCCAGATTTCGCCGCTGTCGAGGTCTTCAAAGCCGGCGATCAGCCGCAGCAAAGTTGTCTTGCCGGATCCACTTTCACCGAGGATGGTGAGAAATTCTCCGCCGGCCACGTCCAGGCTGATTCCACGCAGAACCGGGCGCTGGCCGAATTGTTTAATGACCTGGCGAATGGAAAGTATCGGCGTGGCAGCAGTCGCCGCTGGGTCTGCCGCAGCCGCATGAGGAGCGGCTTTCGTCACTGCGCCGCCTTTATTTCGTTCCAGATTTCGTTGTACTTGTCGCGGCGCGGAACGTTCTGCCAGAAATAAATGCGTGTCATATATTCGTCCACGTTGTCCAGATGCAGCGTTTTTCTCTGCTCGTCGGTCATGAACTCCGCCGCGTGCGAATTGGCGGGATCGTATCCGGTAACGTCGGTCACCATTTTTTGTGTCTTCGCTTCGATCATGTATTCCAGAAATTCTGTGGCGAGGTCTTTGTGCTCGCTCGCGGTGGTGATCATCAGATGGTCGATCCATCCGGTAGTGTTTTCCTTCGGGATGGTCTCGCCAATCGGAAAGCCGGCCGCGCGCAGCTGGTTGGTGGTGAGCGGCCAGCCCATGGCCGCCACGATTTCGTGATTTTCAAATAGATTCGTCAGCTCGCCGCCCGTGGACCAGAACTTGCGGATGTTCGGTTTCAGCTCGATCAACTTCTTGCGCACGTTGTCCAGTTCGCCGTCGCTCAGATTGTAGATGTGGTTGGGGTCCGGCTTGTCATATCCGAGCACCTGCGCGGCCATGTACATCGTCGAAAGCTCGTCCCACGCGGAGATTTTCCCTTTGAGCTTCGGGTCCCACAGCACGGCCCAGCTGTCGGGCGGCTTCGCGAAATAAGTGGTGTCGTAGAGCAGGGGATTCGGCCCCCACGTGAACGGCACGCCGTACACGTTGCCATTCACGCGGACGAGCGGCATGGTGCGAAGGCGTTCCGATAGCCGCGGGTAGGCTGGCAACTTCGAAAGATCGAGCGGAGCGGCCAGTCCTGCGGCAGCAATCATCGTCGCGACGTCGCTCGAAGGCGATATCACGTCGTAATTGCTGGCGCTGCCACCGCGCAGTTTGGCGACGAGCTCGTCGCTCGAGCCCATATACGAAGCGCTGATCTTGCAGTGATGCGATTCTTCAAACGCGCGCACGTAGGAGGGATCGGCGTAACCCTCCCAGACGAGCAGGCTCAGCGCAGGCGTCTTCTTCGCGCAACCGCCAGCCGTCAGAACAACAATCGCCGCAAGCACGCCGAGCCAAACAATTCCGGGTGTGCGTTTTCTGTCGCTCACTGGTCTGCTCCCGCTGGCGCGCTCGAATTGCAGGGAACTGCGACGCCGTGAAGATTCAACGTTCAAATGAGTTGCCACCGTTTATTGCATCCATCGCCGCGAACGCAGATCAAAACGTAGGGGGCGTATTAATCCACAGAACCAGCGTTTCCTTTTTCCCGGGATTCTTCCAGCCATGCGCATTGTTGCTTTCAAAATAAAAGCTATCGCCTTCCTGCAGCAGTTGCCGCGCGCCATCCGCCAGGGAAATTTCCAGCCTGCCTTTCAGAATGTACAAAAATTCCTCGCCGTCGTGTGCGTATGATTCGCCGCTGCCGGACGACGGCGCGATGCGGAACAGATGCGGCTCCATCAGCGTATTGCCCCATGCGAGCAATTCCATGCGTACGCCGGGACCGGCATCGAGCACCTTACGATCCGCAGGCCGCACGCGGCCGGGATTAGAGTTGGACGGATCAAACAGCGCGAGAATATTCATGCGATAAAAACGCGCAATGCGTCGCAATGTTGCCACCGAAGCCGTCATCTGCGCGCGTTCCAAGGCGCTGAGGAATCCCACCGACACACCCGCGGCGCGCGCCACTTTGGAAAGCGAATACCCGTTGCGCAGACGCATGCGCCGCAGGCGTGGCCCGATCGGATCGGCCTTGAGCCGCACACCCGCGGGAGGCAGCACGCCCTCGCGCTTCAGCAGATGCACGATGGCTGGAGCGTTCAGCCCGCGCACGCGGCGCAGATATTGCGCTCGTTTCAGAATGCGCACGTCCGCCTGCGTATAGAGACGATAATGGCTGTGAGTGCGCTGCGGTGTGACCAGTCCGAGGTTTTCCCACGTCCGCAAAATGGACGGCGACACGCCGACGGCGCGCGCCACATCGCTGATGCGCAAGAATTCCTGGGCGCGCACAGTCTTCGCCGGGCGCGTCCGAGTCTGAGAGCTCGCCAAAACAGTTTCCCCTTGACAACCCGCCGACCTTCTTCTAACGTTCCCGAATTATAGTAAGGTTGTTTCGCAAGCTGCAACCGAAAAACTCAAAGTTAGGCGCCTGGGGGGTGGGGGTGGCGCCAGCTTTTTTCAAAGGAGCGGCGATGAAAGCGACAGGCCGGTTGGGGGTGTATCTATTGGCATTGGCTGGGCTGTTCGGTTGCGGCGCGGCCTGGGGGCAAACTAACGGCTCGATTCGCGGAATCGTGAACGATCCATCAGGCGCCGTGGTACCCGGAGCGACGATCACCGCAACGCTCACCGGCACGGATTCGCAGCGGTCGGTCACCTCCGACAAGGACGGCGCGTTCGATATTCCCGAATTGTCCGTCGGAAACTATGACCTGAGCGCGGATGCTCAGGGATTCAAGAAGTTCATCGTCAAGGGTGTTGTGGTATCCATCGGCCACGTCAACTTCGTCACCGTCACCCTGCAGATCGGCAGAGCGAACGACACCGTCACCGTAGAGGCTAACGCCACGCAGGTGGAGACCACCAGCACACAGCTAGGCGCGGTGATGACCGATCAATCCATTCGTGAACTTCCCCTGAACTCCAGAAGCGCCTACGCGCTGCTGCAACTCCAGCCCGGCGTGCAATCGCAGCTCGGCGCGGACCTCTTCGCGGGCAGCGACAACGTCGGAGCCGTGTCGGTGAACGGCGGTCGCGGTCGCGCGAACAACTACATGGTCAACGGGGGAGACGGCAACGACATTTTCGTCAACGCGCCGGCGATTCAGCCTTCTCCGGACGCCATCGAAGAGTTTCGCGTGCTCACGAATACTTTTGACGCCGAGTATGGCCGTAACTCTGGTTCCGTAGTGAACGTCGTCACCAAGTCTGGAACGAATAGCGTTCACGGCGACTTTTATGACTTCCTGCGCAACGATGCGTTGAACACCCGCGGCTATTTCGACAGTTCGATCGCTCCCTACAAACAAAATCAGTTTGGCGCCACACTCGGCGGTCCGATCAAGAAGGACAAGACATTCATATTTGGCTCTTACGAGGGCAATCGGCTAACACAAGGCATTTCAACCGGCACCGTGCTGCTGCCCACGACCGCCGAGGCGGGCGGTGATTTCTCCGAAGTCACCGCGCTGAACGGACCAGCGGCGACATTTCAAGGCGCTGTAAACGATCAGGCGTTTGCTGACCTGCTGAACTCCCGACCAGGCTGCTCCGCAGCGGTGGGGGGTCCGATTGCGGTGGGTGCCCAGTACGCTAGCCTCTTTCCCAACAACCACATTCCCACGCAGTGCTTCGATCCCACTGCCCTCGCGCTCTACAACAACAACATCGCACCGCTGGGGACTGGATCGTTTTCCGCTGTCCCGGCCTCGACCGCCGACAATAATCAGTTTACGGTTCGATTCGACCACAAAATCACCGGCAATCAGCAATTCAGCGCCTACTATTATTTTGAGAACGATGCCAACGCCCAACCAATATCCAGCTTCCAAGGCGCCGGCGGCAACATCCCCGGCTTCGGAGCGCTTTTTGGCACGCGCGTCCAGCAATGGAATCTCAGCCACACCTGGACGCTGAGTTCCACGGCTGTCAATGAGTTCCGGTTCAATTATTTCCGCGAAGGGCAACAAACCAACAACCACCCGGTGCACACGCTAGCGAGCGTGCAGGATTCTTGCGGCGCGGCCGTTGCGCCCGCGAATTGCTTTAGCGATCCGGCCAATGTTTCCGCGGGCATCACCACGGATCTTCCGGGCCGCGTGGGCGTTCCGTACGTGAACGTATCCGGTGGATTCGCGCTCGGCAACAACTTCGAAGGCGAGCTGCCGCAAACCGGCAACACTTTCCAATGGACGGACAATTACACCAAGATCTTCGGCAAGCACACTACCAAGTTCGGTGTGGACGTCCGCCGGCAGCGCTTCGATCAATTCCTGTATTTCGACGTAAGCGGTGAATACACCATCACGAGCCAGGCTACCGCGGACGAGATTCAGTCGGACCCTGGCTTTCCTTCGTATCCAAATTATTTTCTGGGTGCGCCAACCTCGTACACGCAAGGCGCAGCCCAGCGCGAGGACTTGCGCAACACCGCGCTTTATCTTTTCGCGCAAGATAGTTACAAGCTAAAGTCTAACTTGACGCTGAATTACGGCCTGCGCTGGGAACTGAATACTCCTTATTACGATACGGGGAACCGGCTGCAAACTTTTCGTCCGGGACAGGCCACGACGCAATACCCATGCGTTCTCTCGGCCGCTAATGCCGCCGCGCTGGGCTTGACCCCAGGTGACTGCGGCCAGAACACCACGAACGGAAACAACGCCGTGTTTCCTCTGGGCTTGGTATTCCCCGGTGATAAGGGCGTGCCACGCGGCCTCACTTCTACCTACTACAAGGGTTTTGCGCCGCGTATCGGATTGGCCTGGAGTCCAGATGCGACTGACGGATGGCTAGCCAAGCTGACTGGTGGGCCGGGCAAGACCAGCGTTCGTGCGGGTTTCGGACTTTTCTACAATCCAATCGAACAACTCGTTCTCGAACAGTTCAGCGCCGAGCCACCGTTCGGTGGCAGTTCCTTTGTCTCCGATCCACAATTCAATCTGCCGTACCTTACGCAAGCTGGCGTGCCGGTACCCAACCCGTTTGGTGGCGTGATTAACCAGACTCCGCAGACTCCGTGCGCCGTGGAGCCGGGTGGCCCGCCGGGATGCGTGGATTGGTCAAACTTCCGCAGTTCGATTTACTTCGGCGAATTTCAGCCCAATCTGAAGTCGCAGTATGCCGAGCAGTACAATTTGACCATTGAGCGCCAGTTGACGAAGGACATGCTGCTGCGTGTGTCTTATGTTGGAACACAGGCGCACCATCTGTTGGCCTCCTACGACCTGAACTTCGGCCATGCGGAGACCTGCCTTGGGTTGAACAATCTTCCGGCGGGAAGCGTACTGTCTTTCCCAGGGGGGCCTCCGCCGCAGGCCGGCACGCCACCATGCGGGCCGTTCGGATCCGATTCCGAGTATTTCATTCAGCCCGGCACGGTGATCCCCCAGTACACGGCGGCGCCCGGAACTCCGCCCACTACGTGCAGTGGTCTCACATTGCCCTACAACGCAGCGCCAGGCGGAAGCACTTGCATCCCGGCAGGAACGACGATCGGCCCCAATGGCGTCACGCTCGACGGTCTGCGCAAGTACTCGTCGCCAAATTGTCAGCCCCTGAGTGGTTCCCTCTTTACCGGTTGTCCGTCAGACGGTGTGGCCGTTTTCAGTAACATTTTCGCTGAAGACACCATCGCCAATTCCAATTACAACGGTTTGCAAATCTCCGTGGAGAAGAATTACTCTCACGGCCTCCTGTTCCAGGCTTCCTACACGTTCAGCAAGGCGATTGACCAGGGCGCCTCCTTTGAAAATGAGTTGAACCCGCTCAACTTCAATGCCACCCGCGGCCTTTCCCTGCTGGACGCGAAAAACCGCTTCGTCTTTAGCCCGGTGTGGGATTTGCCGATTCCGAAATACGAAGGTGTGAAAGGGAAAGTTGCGAACGGCTGGGGCGCGTCAGCGATCATCACTTACCAGAGCGGATTCCCCATACGTGTTCAGGACCAGAACGATTCTGAACTCGAGAGCAGCCTTTTCTTCGAAGGCGCCAACACGCCGCAAGTCACCGGTCCGATCACGTTCATGAGTCCGAAGAACGGGCCATCGAACAACAACCCCAGTCATCAGTACGTCGTCGGGAACTTTTCGGATTCCAATCCCGGAACATTCGGCAACGTGCCGCACGCGTTGTGCTGCGGCGCTCCCATTAATAACACTGACTTGGTGATCTCGAAGAAAACGCCGATCAACGAACGATGGAACACAGAGTTCCGCGCCGAATTTTACAACGCGTGGAATCACACGCAATTCAACAATCCGGATGGAAACTTCACGGATTCGACGTTCGGCCAGGTACTGAAAGTTCGCGAGAGCCCGCGCGTGATGCAGTTCGGATTGAAGTTCCTGTTCTAGTCGTCAGGGTGGGCAACATGAGCGAGGGAGTCCGTCCTGGCGGACCCCTCGCTTTGTTGCGTAGAGACGAATTGCGGCGGGGTGACGACGCAACGTCGGAATCGTTCGCGCTATCGTACCAGGGGGGCGTAGGGGCGGGTCTCAGACCCGCCCGCCTTTGACTTCGCTGTTGAGTTCGTAGCGCCGGCGTCTCGCCGGCTCTTTGCTGTTGATTGTGGGTTTGGATTTGTAGGGGCCGGTCCCGCAACGCGCGACTGGGCAGCGCGCGGAGTATAGTAAGTACGATAGGCCAGCGAGCGTGCGCGCGGCCCGATGCATAAGGACTGTTACAAGGGGAATCGAGCTGAGATGAAGATTGTCGTCCTAGGCGCGGGATTGATGGGTCGCGCGGTGGTTTACGACCTGAGCGGCGCACGCGAGGTGAAGAGCATCGTCGTTGCCGACTTCGATCGCGCGCGGGCGCAGGAAGTCGCGCGGAAATTTGGACGAGGAGTCACTCGCGCCGCGTTCGCGGACGTGCGCGCCACGCCGCAGCTGGCGAAGCTGCTGCACGGTTGCGACGTGGTGGTGAATTGCACGCAATACAATTGGAATCTGGACGTGATGCGCGCGGCGCTCGCGGCTCGTGTGAATTACATGGACCTGGGCGGCCTGTACCACATGACGCGCAAGCAATTCGCCCTGGGCCGCGATTTTCGCCGCATCGGCAAGCTGGCCATTCCCGGCATGGGCGGCGCTCCTGGCATTACGAATGTGATGGCGCGCGCGCTGGCCGACCCGCTGGATCGCGTGGACGCAATCAAAGTGTACAACGCGGGCGCGGACGAGCAGCGCTACGACAGCCCGGTCGCCTACTCGTTTTCGATCGCGACGATCCTGGACGAGCTGACCATGCCGCCGATCCATTTCGTGGGCGGGCGCTACGTCGAAAAAGAAATGCTCTCCGAGCCGGAAACGGAAACCTTTCCCGCGCCCATCGGCAAAATCGTGCTGCGGCATTCCATCCACTCCGAGCTGGGCACGCTCGCTGAGAGCTTTCGCAAGAAAGGCGTGCGCGAGGTATTCTTTAAGATCAATTACGACCCGAAGCTGGTGGGCCTGGTGCGTAGCCTGGTGGACGTGGGATTCACCGAGCGCGAACCGCTCGCCGTGAATGGCACGCAGGTTGCGCCGCGCGCTGTGCTGCTCGCGCTGCTGCAGAAAAAAACGCCGGCGCAGACGCCGCTTGACGTCGAAGCACTGCGCGTAGTCGTTACCGGCCGAGCTGACAAGCATCGCGTGGGCGCGGCCATGGAAATGTTTGCGGACCACACTGCGCGGCCGCAATTTTCAGCCGTGGCGCGCGACACCGGTTTTCCCGCCGCGATCGCCGCGGTGATGCAAGGGCGCGGCGAAATTCCCGGCATTGGCGTGCAGGCGCCCGAAAATGTAGTGCCGCCCCATTCATTTTTCGGCGAACTAAAGAAGCGCGGATTCACATTCCGCCGATGGAACGTAAAATCTTAGCTCAGTAGTGGCAAATCTCAGGGCCGTGCGTCGGCCACAGTACCAGCATTTGGAGGCAGTTATGCACGAAGGGCTGCAGCAGGAAATAAACACTTACGAAAAGCGCACGCCGCGTTCGAAAGCGGCGCACACCAGAGCGGAAGGCCGCTTGCCGCTGGGCGTTGCGAGCAATTATCGCGCCTACGATCCCTATCCGATTTTTGTTCGCGATGGAAAAGGCGGACACATTCGCGACATCGATGGCAACGAATATCTGGATTTCAATCTTTGCTTCGGAGCGCTGATGGCGGGGCATTGCCATCCCGCGGTGATGAAGGCCGTGCAAGCGAAGCTCGGCACCGGCACCATGTTCGGTATGCCGCACGATCTGGAATGGGAGCTGGCGGAGGAAATCTGCCAGCGCTTTCCTGTGGAGATGGTGCGCTTCAGCAATAGCGGCACCGAATGCACCATGCACGCGGTGCGCCTCGCGCGCGCTGCCACGGGGCGCGACCGCATCATTAAAATGGAAGGCGGCTATCACGGCCTGCATGATTCCGTGCTTGTCTCGCTGAAGCCCAAGGCCAGCGAAATCGGCGATCCGAATTTTCCCACTGCCGTTCCGGGCGGCTCCGGCATTCCGAAAGCGACGGTGCAGAACACGCTGATCGCGCAGTTCAATGACATTTCCGGCGTCGAGCGCCTCTTCGCCAAGTATCCCGGCGAAATCGCGGCAGTGATCGTCGAGCCGATCATGATGAACGTGGGCATCCTGATGCCGCAAGAGGGCTATCACCAGGCGCTGCGTGAAATCACCAGGAAAAACGGCGCGCTGCTGATTTTCGACGAAGTGAAAACCGGCGCGAAGCTCGCATATGGCGGTGCGTGCGAATATTTCGGCGTCAAGCCGGACATCGTCTGCCTGGCGAAATCCATCGGCGGCGGCTTTTCGCTCGCGGCATTTGCTTCCACGCGCCAGGTGATGGGACAGATCTCCGATCACAAGGTTTTTCACGGCGGCACGTACAACACCAATCCGGTCGCGATGGCGGCCGGGCTTGCCACGTTCCGCGAAGTGTTGACCAAGGACGCCTACACCCACGTGACCAAGCTCAACAAAAAATTGCTCGATGGCTACAACAAGCAAATCAGCAAGACCGGCCTGAACGCTTACGTCATCGGTGCGGGATCGAACGGCGCGCTGATGTTCTTCGATAAGCCCATCCGCAACTATCGCGACTGGCTCGATGCCGACAGCGAATTGTGGCGGCACTACTGGTTCGCTATGGTCAATCGCGGCGTGATGGCCCAGCCTTATTGGTGGGACGAGCAATGGACCGTTTCCGTGGCGCACACCGAAGCGGACATTGACCGCCACATCGCGACGTTCGCGGAAATTGCGCCCGCACTGGCGAAGGCGCAAAAAGAGCCGCACGTCGCGGCCACCGCCGGCCACTGAGTTTTGCCGCCGGCGGCTTGCGGGTTTCTCGCTTGCTCGCGAGGGACCCACGAGCTTTCCGTGCGGTGTGCCCATTTGACAAGGAGTCCTTTGCCCGACCCAGTTCCGGTTGCTGCGACCACTGAAACGGTCCATCTGAAGCGTTCGCTCGGCCGTTGGGACCTCGTCGCGCTGTTCGTCGTAGCGGTATTCAACCTGAACGTGGTGCCGAGCATCGCCGCCAATGGCGGGATCACAGTCTGGCTCTGGCTGGTTTCGCTGGTGCTGTTTTTCTGGCCGCAGGGAATTGCTGTGATCGAGCTGGCGCATCGTTATCCCGGCGAGGGTGGCGTTTATTTGTGGGCCAAGGAAGTTTTCGGCGACTTCCACGGTTTCCTCTCCGGCTGGTGCTACTGGACCAACAACATGATGTACGTGCCGACGGTGATGCTTTATTTCGTGGGCGTCTCGGTGTTTGTGCTGGGGCCCGGTCATCAGGGGCTGGCGGATAATCGAGCTTTCACGGTGGTCGCGTCGCTGCTGCTCATGGCGCTGCTGGTGATTCTGAACATCGTGGGACTCGGCGTCGGAAAATGGATCAACAATCTAGGCGGAATCGGAACGGGAGTGGCGGCTGCAGTGCTGATTGGGCTGGGGTTGATCATGTTTTCGCGTTTTGGGACAACGGTGACGGCCGCGGATTTTCGGATTCCGGCGAATCCGCGATTTGTGCTGAATTCTTTTGGCGTGATTTGTTTTGGGCTCGTGGGACTGGAACTCGCGTCGGTGATGGGCGACGAAATCAAAGACCCGCGGAAAACTTTGCCCGGCGCGGTGGCGTTGGGCGGAATACTTTCTGGCGTGATGTACATCGCGACGACGCTGACATTGCTGATCGCCGTCAGCAAAAGCGACATCAACGTGCTGCAGGGAATCGTGCAGGCCGTCAGTCACATGGCCAGCCGCGTCGGCGCCGATTGGATCGTCGCCCCATTCGCGCTGATGCTGAGCATTTCGATCGCAGGGATCGGCTCCGCGTGGCTGGCGGGTTCGGCACGCATTCCGTTTGTCGCGGGCCTGGATTCTTACATGCCCAGCTGGCTGGGAAAGACGCACCCGCGTTTTGCCACACCGTATGCGGCGCTGATCGTGCAAGGTATCGTCTCGAGTATTCTGGTGCTGGTGAATTCGTTCGGTTCGGGCGTGCAGGAAACTTTTCAGCGATTGTTGTCGCTGGCGGTGGTGTTGCAGCTTATCCCGTTCCTTTATATGTTCGGGGCGTTGCTGAAAATTGCCGCGAATCCGGATTCGGGGAAGGGCCTGTATAGCAGGACGACGCTGTTCCTGGCCGGTGGCAGCGGCCTCGTAACGACCACGCTCGGCATCGTGCTGGCGTTTTTTCCGGCGCAGCAGATTCGCTCGCTGCTGTCGTATGAGACGTGGATGTTCGGCGGCACGGCGTTCTTCATTGGCCTCGCCGTATTTTTCTTTTACGTGTACGGCCGCCGCAAACTGGCGCAAGCGGCGGCGTCCAGCATCTAATTTAAACGGCTATCAGCAGGGAGGCTCCGTGGCAAGCAAGGCGAAGGCGATCGCAGCGAAGAGCGCGAAATCAAAAGCGGCCGCGCGCAAGTACAAGATGTACATCAATGGTGAATTCGTCGAAGCGCGAAGCGGCAAAGTCTTCCCGGTGATCAATCCATCCACCGAAGAGGTTATCGCGGAAGTTCCCGAAGCGGATGAAAACGATGTGAACCGCGCCGTGGCTGCCGCGAAGGCGGCGTTTAATTCCGGCGCTTGGCCCCAAACCACGGCGCAGGACCGCGGGCGCATTCTGTTTCGCCTGGCCGAGCGGATCCGCAAGGAAGCCGCGCACCTGGCCGATCTCGAGTGCCGCAACTCCGGCAAGCCGATCGTGGAAGCCGAGTATGACATCGCCGACGCCGCCACCTGTTTTGAATATTACGGCGGCATGGCCACCAAAGTTTTGGGCCACGTAAATCCCGTGCCGGACAACGCGCTGAGCCTTTCCTTGCGCGAACCGATTGGCATCGCCGCGCAAATCATTCCCTGGAATTATCCTCTGCTGATGGCAGCGTGGAAACTGGCTCCAGCGATCGCCGCAGGTTGCACCTGCATTTTGAAACCTGCCGAACAAACTCCGCTCACGGCGCTCGAATTCGCAGGGTATCTCACCGAGGCGGGTTTGCCGCCAGGAGTCGCGAACATCATTACTGGCTTCGGCGAAGGCGCAGGCGCGCCGCTGGTCAAACATCCGGACGTCAACAAAGTTGCCTTCACGGGCAGCGGCGCGGTCGGCAAAGCGATCGTGAAAATGGCGGCAGACACCCTGAAGCGCGTGACACTTGAACTCGGCGGAAAATCGCCGAACATATTTTTCGCAGACGCCGATTTCGAGGCCGCGATTGACGGCGCGCTGTTCGGCGTCTTTATCAATCAGGGCGAAGTGTGCTCGGCGGGAAGCCGCATCCTGGTGGAAAAGCCCATCTATTCTAAATTCGTGGATGCGATGAGCGCCAAGGCCAAAAAGATTCGCCTGGGCCCGCCGCTCGAGCGCGAAACAAAGATGGGACCGCTGGTCAGCAAGGAACAATTCGATCGCGTCAGCGCCTACCAGGAAATCGGCAAGAAGGAAGCGAAGCTCGCAGCCGGAGGCGGGCGCCCGTCATCCATGAAGCACGGCTACTACGTGGAGCCGACGATTTTCTACGACGTGGATAATTCCGCACGCATCGCGCGCGAGGAAATCTTCGGCCCGGTGGCAACGGTGATTCCGTTCACGAACGAAGCCGACGCCATCAAGATTGCGAACGATACGCCGTACGGCCTGGCTGCCGCCGTGTGGTCGCGCGATATCTTCAAGGCGTTTCGCGTGGTGAAAGCTTTGCGCGCCGGGATTGTGTGGGTGAATCACATGCAACCCACCTACGTCGAAGCTCCCTGGGGGGGATACAAGCAATCCGGTTTCGGTCGCGAGCTGGGACCCTGGGGCATCGAAGAATATCTCGAGACCAAGCAAGTGCACATCAATTTGAACGAACAGCCCATCGGATGGTACTAACATGCCCACGATCCAACTGCGAACTGCGATACCGGGCCCCAGGTCTCAAGAACTGATGCGCCGCCGTCAGGCTGCAGTCCCGCGCGGCGTCGGCCACGCTACGCCGATTTTTGCGGCGCGCGCCGAAGGCGCGATCCTGGAAGACGTGGACGGCAATCGTTTCCTCGATTTCGCCGGAGGCATCGGCGTGCAGAATGCCGGCCACCGCGCGCCGCGTGTCGTTGCCGCGATTCGCGAGCAGCTCGACGCTTTTATCCACACGTGTTTCAGCGTCGCGCCGTACGAAAAATATATCGCGCTGGCGGAAAAGCTGAATTCGCTGGTGCCCGGCAATTTCGCGAAGAAAACAATTCTGCTGAATAGCGGCGCCGAGGCCATCGAAAACGCGGTCAAGATCGCGCGGGCTTACACGCACCGTCCGGCGATCATTTGTTTCGAGGACGCATTTCACGGCCGCACCATGCTGACCATGTCGCTCACCAGTAAGACGCATCCCTATAAAGCGGGCTTTGAGCCTTTTGCCGCCGATATTTACCGCATTCCCTACGCCTATTGCTACCGCTGCTCGTATTCCTTGAAATATCCGAGCTGCGATGTTTTTTGCGCACACCATCTCGAAGACACTTTCAAACGCATGGTGGCCTCCGAAGCTGTCGCGGCAGTGGTCGTCGAGCCGGTCCTCGGCGAGGGCGGCTTCGTCGCGCCTCCCGCTGAATTCTTCACCGTGCTCCAGGAAATCTGCAAGCGCCACGAAATTCTCTTCATCGCCGACGAAGTGCAAACCGGATTTGGCCGCACCGGCGCGATGTTTGCCTCCGAACGCTACGGCATCACTCCCGATATTCTGGTAAGCGCGAAATCCATTGCCGCGGGCATGCCGCTTGCAGCAGTCACCGGTCGCGCGGAAATTATGGATGCTCCGGGAGTAGGAGGCCTCGGCGGCACATACGGCGGCAATCCGCTGGCGTGCGCTGCGGCTTTGGCTGCCATCGAAACTCTGGAGCGCGAGAATCTTTCCGCTCGTGCCGAACAACTCGGCGCTCGATTTGAATCGCGTGCCAGGGAATGGCAGAAGCGCTGGCCGCTGATCGGCGAGGTGCGCGGCCTGGGCGCTATGCGCGCACTGGAACTGGTGCGCTCCGCGGACCAGCGCGAGCCTGCGAAGGAAGAGACCGAACAGGTGCTGCGCCACTGCCGCGAACGCGGCCTGATCCTGCTCTCCGCCGGAAGTTACGGCAATGTGCTGCGCGTTCTGGTGCCGCTCGTTGTCACCACCGAGCAATTCGACGAGGGCCTAAACGTTCTGGAATCCGCGCTGGCCATAGTCGCCGAAACGCAAGTGGAAACCGCTCCGCGCCACGCATAAATTCGCGGCTTGCGCGAGCTCACGTTTTGACTTTGTAGCGGCCATCGCGCAAACGCGGGATGGGCGCCTCTGCCCGTGCCGTTGCATTTGTAGCGGCCGGTTCGGGTTCATCGAACCGGGCCTCCGTTGCGGTTGCATCGGTTTGGCACTGGTCGCGGAACACTGCAGTGCGCCATCGGTGGCGCGGCTAGCAACGATGGCGGTTTGAAGACCGCCGCTGCAAAGGCCTCGCGCGTTTTGTTTTGCAAATTGCTTAGCCGCTGAAGTACGTGTTTTGCAGTCGTCACACCGACTCCTCAGTTCGCAGCAGCTAAAGTCAGAGGACCATCCATGGGAACCGCAACAAAATCTCCAGCGAAGACCTGGGGATTCTATCTCGACGGAAAATGGATCAGAGAAGGCGAGCGCTTTGAAGTTTTAGCCCCTTACGACCGCGCCGTAGTCGGCGCATCGTATCGTGCCACTGCCGCACATGCCGAAGAAGCCGTGCGCGCCGCACAACGCGCATTTCAACTCACGCGCAAAATGGCAGGATACGAGCGGCAAGCCATTCTCGGTGCCATTTCCGGCGGAATCAGCAAACGGCGCGAAGAATTTGCGCTGCTCGTCGCGCTCGAAGCAGGGAAACCTATCCGCACGGCGCGCGCCGAAGTTGACCGCGCGGTCTTCACTTTTGCAGTCGCGGCCGAGGAGGCTACGCGCATCGGTGGCGAGTGGCTGCCTCTGGATTGGCAGGCTTCCACCGCAGGTCGCGCCGGAATCGTTCGCCGTTTCGCACTGGGCCCGATTCTGGCCATCACGCCGTTTAATTTTCCGCTGAATCTGGTAGTGCACAAAGTGGCCCCGGCAATTGCCGCCGGTTGCACCACCTTGCTGAAACCTGCGCCGCAAACCCCGCTCACGTCGCTACTGCTCGCCGAAGTTGTCGAGCAAGCCGGGCTGCCGGCCGGCGCTCTGAACGTGCTGCCGCTCGCAAATCAAGCAGCGGAGAAATTGGTCGGCGACGACCGCCTGAAAATGCTCACCTTTACGGGAAGCGTGCCGGTAGGTTGGGCGCTGAAAGGGAAGTCCGGGAAGAAAAAAGTGACGCTGGAATTGGGTGGCAATGCCGGAGTGATCGTCCACGCCGACGCGGACGTGGACGTCGCGGCGGATCGTTGCGTCGTTGGCGGTTTTTCCTATGCCGGGCAGAGCTGCATATCGGTGCAGCGGATTTACGTGCAGCGCAGCGTGCAGGAGCAATTCCTGGCGCGGTTGCTCGCCGGCGTCAAGAAATTGCGCGTGGGCGATCCCTTGGATGAAGCCACCGACGTGGGGCCCATGATCAGCGAAGACGCGGCACGCCGCGCGGCTTCCTGGATTGATGAAGCTGTTGCGGGAGGCGCGAAACTGCACGCGGGCGGCGCGCGCCAGGGTGCGGTATTGCAGCCCACGGTGTTGACGCACGTGCGCGCAGACATGAAAGTCAGCTGCCAGGAAGTTTTTGCGCCGGTAGTGATTGTTGAGCCCTACGACGATTTCGCCGACGCCGTCCGCCGTGTAAACGATTCGCCCTTCGGACTACAGGCCGGAGTCTTTACGCGCGATTCGAAGCTGCTGTTTTCGGCGTTTGAAAATCTGGAAGTCGGAGGCGTGATCGCGGGAGATATATCCGCTTTTCGGATTGACCACATGCCCTACGGCGGCGTGAAGGATTCCGGAATTGGCCGCGAAGGCTTGCGCTACGCCATCGAGGAGATGACCGAGCCGCGCATTCTCGTCTTGAACTTGGGATAGCCCGCGCCGATCGCGTTATTTTGTTTTTTCGCTCACCGCAGGGAACAGCAGTGACGCGGCCACGGTTAGCGCCAGGACCCCCACGATAACCCCTAAAGAGACCGTCGCGGAAACCGGCAGCCATTCGCTCAGCGTTATCTTCGCACCGACGAAAACCAGAATCCCCGCCAGCCCCTGATGCAAGAAGCGGAATCGCGGCAGCAGATCCGCCAGTGCGAAATACAGCGCGCGCAAACCCAGAATCGCGAACACGTTCGAAGAATAAACAATGAACGCGTTGCGCGTGATCGCCAGCACCGCCGGAACTGAGTCCACCGAGAATATAATGTCCATGGCCTCGACGGCCACCAGCGCCAGAAAAAGCGGCGTGGCGATCCATTTCCCGGCTTGCTTCACGAAGAAGCGCTCGCCCTCGAACTGCTCGGTTACCGGAATGACGCGCCGCGCCATCAGCACCAGCGGATTCCGTTCCGGCCGCATCACGCGCTTACCTGGAAACAACATCTTCAAGCCCGTCAGCAGCAGCAGCGCCCCAAAAACGTACAACACCGCGTGAAACGATTGCAGCAATTCCACTCCCGCCAGTACGAAAGCGGCGCGCATCACGAGAGCCCCCAGCACTCCCAGGAATAGAACTTTGTGTTGCGATTCGCGCGGCACCTGGAACGACTGAAAGATCAGCAGAAACACGAAAATATTGTCCACGCTCAGGGATTTCTCAACCAAATAACCGGTAAGAAATTCCACGCCCACCTGCGTTCCCTGCGAATAATAGAGCCATAGGTTGAAAAGCAGCGACACGGAAATCCACGCCGCGCTCTCCAGCAATGCTTCCCGCAGGGCGATCGTGTGGTTTTTACGATGGAACACGCCCATATCGATCACCAGGGCCGCGGCTGTTGTGACCGCGAAAACTATCCAGACGTGTAATGGCGTTCCCAGCATGGGGCTATTGGCGCTCGCAACCGGTCCACCAGTCTAACCGGGCAGCGGCCGCGAACGAAGACCGATATCGCACATTTGCGTTACATACTAGTTGCAGGCTTTGCAAGGATGCACGATAATTCGCCATTGTAGTCCCCGGTTTGGAGCCGTCTTGGCGGCTTTTTCGTGATTAATTGCCCGCACTGCAGCACGGTGAACCCGGACTTCGCTGAATCCTGCTCACGTTGCGGGACTCCCATGCCATTGGGCGAGTCCGAAACGATCCAGATGGTGGACGCCACCGTCATCGCTCCGGGCAGCGATTTCGGTCCGCGCTACCGCATCGAGGCGCTTCTCGGGCAAGGCGGCATGGGCCGCGTTTATAAGGCCTATGACAAAGACCTCGACCGCACCGTAGCCATCAAAGTGGTGCGCGAAGGCGCCATCGGCGAATCCGACGCCCTCAAACGCTTCAAACAGGAACTCGTCCTCGCCAGCAAGATTTCCCACAAGAATATTCTGCGCATTCACGACATGGGCGACGTCGGCGGCCTGCGCTTCATTTCCATGGCCTTCGTCGAAGGCCAGGACCTGCAGCACATCATCCGCGACAACCCCAAGATGCCGCTGGAACGCATTCTAAAATTTGCTCAGCAGATCGCGGAGGCGCTGGCTGCGGCGCATGCCGAAGGCGTCGTCCATCGGGATCTGAAACCGCAGAACCTGCTGGTCGATAAGAACGACCAGATTTTTGTGTGCGATTTCGGCCTGGCAAAATCCTTCGAAGAAGGCGCGATCGGCATGACGCGCACCGGCGCCTTTCTCGGCACGCCGCGTTACATGTCGCCAGAACAGGTGGAAGGCAAGCCCGCGGACGGTCGCGCGGACCTGTACGCTTTCGGCCTGATCTTGTACGAAATGGTGATCGGCGACGTTCCATTCACAGGCGAATCCACCCTGAAAGTGATGTACCAGCGCATTCAGGAAAAGCCCAAGAGCCCAAAACTCTTGCGGCCCGATCTTCCGAACTGGCTCGTGAAAATTATCATGCGCTGCCTGGAACGGGATCCGAACGATCGTTACCAGAATGCCTACGAAATTCTGGCCGATCTGCAGGGCGGAGCATCCGGCAGCGGCATCTCGCGCGTGGGCATGTCGCGCATCGGCTCAGGCTCGCAAAGCGTTATCATCCAGTTTCCGGAGTTCGCCAGCCATCGTTGGGTATGGATCGTGGCCGGAGTTATGGCGCTGCTTCTGCTCGCGCTCGCGATACCCCCCGTGCGCCACCTGATCCCCGGATTTAAGGTGGAACAGCCCGGTACCGCGACATCAGGTATTCCGCCGCTTTCCAGCGGTCGCTACGTCGCCATTCTGCCGCTGCAAGTTCTCGGCGACCAATCCCAACTCGGCTACCTGGCCCAAGGCATCCAGGAAGCCCTTGCTGCGAAACTTTTTCAATTGAAAGGCGTGCACGTCACCTCTTCCGACGCCGCTGCCAAGGCCGATCCCAAGCAATCTCTGCAGAAAATCGCGCGCAGTCTGGGCGCGAACATGCTCGTGCAGGGCATGGTGCAGGGCAATGGGGACAAAATACGCATCATCCTGAATTTGGAAGACGTGGCGAACAGCAAGCGCGTTTGGAGCCAGCAATTCGACGGCGTTCCAGCGGACCTGTTCACGCTCGAAGACCAGATCTACGGTCAAGTAGTTTCCGCGATGGACGTTACGCCTACGACGGAAGAAACCGCCAAAGCAGAGGCTCGGCCCACGGATAACGTCGGCGCCTACGATTTCTATTTGCGCGGCCGCAGTTCCATCCGCGCTCACGAAAGCAAGAACGTCGAAGCGGCGCTCGACTACTTCAATCAAGCCCTGAAGCAAGATCCGAGATTCGCGTTGGCGTACACCGGAATTGCGGACGCGAGTCTCAGGATGTACGACCTTAAGAAGGACAGCTTTTGGACTCAGAAAGCACTTTCCGCGGCGCAGCAGGCGCAACAGCTCAACGACAATCTACCCGAAGTTCACTCCACACTGGGGAGCGTCTATCGCGCCACAGGCAAGTATTCCGAAGCGACAGCGGAGTTGAGACGCGCCATCGCGCTTGCGCCGAGTTCGGACGAGGCGTACCGAAGACTCGGGACTGTTTATATGGACAGCGGGCAGGCTAAACAAGGCATTGAGGCGTTTCAGAAGGCTGTCGAGCTGAATCCCTATTTTTGGCAAAATCAAAACCTTCTGGGCGACGCCTACCTCCAAACCGCAGATTACCCGAAGGCTCTGGAAGCATTCAAACAGGTCACAGTTTTGGAGCCGGACATTGATGCGGGTTACGAGAATATGGGCGTCGTTTATTCAACAGAGGGGAAGTATCAGGAGAGCGTCCCTTATTTTCAGAAGGCTCTACAGATCGAGCCGTATTTTTCGACCTATTCAAATCTTGGTACAGCGTACTTCTTTCTGAAACAGTATTCGAACGCGGTAGAAATGTTCGAGAAAGCGGTGGCGCTGAGCCCCAATGACACGCTAATGATGGTGAACCTCGGCGATGCGTATCGTTATGCGGGCCAGCAGGAAAAGGGACGCAACACCTACCAACAGGCCATTTCCCTGGGATTTAAGGAACTGCAAACAAATCCCAATAACGCAGCAATCATGGCGCAGGTGGCGCTCTGCTATGCGAAGATGGGCAACGCGGCTCAGGCGCAAGAGTTCATTAAGCGAGCGCGCGCCGCGGATCCCACCAATGTTGACTATATTTACGACGATACGGAAATCAAGGCATTGTCCGGCCTCACGCCTGAAGCGCTGAAATCCCTGCAAGAGGCTCTGGAGAAGCACTACCCGGCGGCGTTCGCTGAGGGGGATCCGGAACTCGATAGCCTTCGGAAGGATCCTCAGTTCTCCGCGATCATCAAGAAGTATTCCGCGAAGAAGCCATAGAGACCACTGCGCGAGATAGACCGTCTGAATTTATGGAGTGACTGCCCGGGAGCTAGATTATCGGCAGGACAATCAGGGAATTGCTGCGTCGCCAGGTCCGCGCGAGACGGTTTCGACTTCGAGACATTTTCCGGGAGTGCCTGTTCTCCGAGTAATACCAGGAACTGGCTATCCTCACAGGCTCCAATGAAAAAGGCGCTACGTATCGCCGTAGCGCCTCGAAACGAACCTAGCATCCACTTGGAATGGGTGGCCGGCGTTATGCGGAAAGCACCCGCTGTGCACCGGTAATCTGCTTCGTAAGCCGTTTCCTCCCGAGAGCAACAAGAGAAATTAGCCCTGCGAATAGGAGGAGACCAGAATCTGGCTCAGGAACAAACGATGCGGTGAAGCCCTGGCAGTCTTGTACCCCGTCCGTGACAGTGCACGGTGCTATGAATCCCACATGGTTCATATCCCCGCCTGTAAACTCGAATTCTAAATCAGTGAGCGGATTAACAGAGGGGGCAACGGTCCCACACGTTGCGTATATGTTCGACGCGCAGGTGTAAATCTCACCAGGGATAAACGTGAATTCCACGAACAAAGAAGTCAGATCCCCTGGGCCGTCCCAGAGGAAATTCTCTGGGGGGGTCACTGTGCTTGCCTCCCCGACAAAAAAGACCGGATCGGCTTGGGTGTTTGTACTAAAACACGTATCGCCAACAGGTGCGGGCGAGCAACTCGGATCGGGAAACTTATTGGTGGTCAACACAGGGTCGCCGTCTGCCTTGGCGATTCCGGCAGCACAGCACATCAGCAAAACCAATCCCAAAGCCCGTATGAATTTCACCCGCGCACCTCCACGAATTTACAACCGCGGATATACTAGCACGTCTAAGTCCACTATCCCGGATTTTCGCCTACAGTAAACCCTTTACGTTCAATACCTCTGCCTACTCATTTGCGGGCCATTTTTCTCAATATGCAACACTTTGCACATCTCCGCCCTTCTCCTATCTGTATGGCGCATTTGGTGTTGCATCCTGCCCTCTGCCCCATCCTGGAGTTCAACACGTACCGCTACCTCCGCAACTCAATCTCGGGCCATAATCCCAGCGCGCCTGGAAGCCGAATATGCTAAATCCTTCGTCCGCAAATTTTCGCCTCGCGATCAAGACGGCTCTCGCCGGCTGCCTCGGCATGTATTTTGCCTCGCTCTTGCGCATGCCCCAGCCCTATTGGGCCGCGATCAGCGCCATGATCGTGATGCAGATAAATCTCGGCGCTGCCGTAAAGCAATCCTGGATTCGCTTCGCCGCCACGGCCGTGGGCGCCGCCGTCTCCATTCCGTTTATGGCAGTCCCGGGACAAAAACTCTTGGTCTTCGGCGTCGCCGTGTTTGTCACAATCGTTCTGTGCACGATTTTGCACCTGGAGGACGGAATACGCCTCGCGGCCGTCACCATCGCGATCATCATGCTTGTCCCGAACACCGGGCGGCCGTGGGTACCCGCGCTCAACCGTTTCCTGGAAGTTTCTTTCGGAATTCTCATCGCGCTGGCGGTGGCCGAGTTCGTCTTGCCTTCCACGGCACTGGAAAGTCTCCGGCATGCGCTCGCCGAAAAATTCTTGCAGCTCGACACCTTCCTCTCGGCGCTGCTGCTGCGGTTTCGCGGCGAGAATGTGGCAGACGTCGAAGGGTTGCGCGCGAACCTCGCAGCACTGGCCCGTCAAAACACGGACTTCCACGCGCACGGCCGCTATGAACCGGCGCGCTGGTCCGCAGGCCGCATAACTCTCGTAAGATTGCTTCAGCACGAAGAGCGCATGTCTCAAGCGGTGGAGACTCTCGACGTCGCGTGCGACGGAGCTTTTTGTGGAGGAATTGACCTGCAGTGGGAACCGGAATTCAGCGAGCTATGCGCTGGAATTTCCGAAGCCCTGCAGCGAATCGCGGAAGGAATCTTGACCGGAAAATTCTGGACGCCCGAATACGATTTCGCCGCCGCGATCCAGGCGCTGGACGCGAGAGCAAACGCAGCGCGCATCTCCGTCGGATCCAGCGCGCCCACTGTTAACGCCACGCCGGGCACGCCAACACTGGAAGGCGTTCTGCGCCAGCACACGATCTACTTCGCGTTGCAAACCCTCGCCCGTGAACTCGCCGCCGCGCAAATCACCGCGCGAGAACTGGTCGCCAGCGGCACCGCCCACACCGCCGCTAGATAGGGAACTGGGATAGGTCAGGGCGTACTCATCGTGGCCGAGCGGATAGACGCCAATCGATTCTCCATGTCCGCCGCCTCTTTCGCGCGTCCCAAAGTTCGCAGCGTACGCGCTTCACTGCTCAAGACCGGCGCGAGTTGCGGGCTGTTCGGTCCAAACTGCTTTTCCGCCACGGCTATCAGCTGCCGGGTATATGGCTCCAGTTTGTCGGGCTTGCCCCACTTGTCGTAAAGATTGCAGGCGTTGCTCAAAGGCATCAACATGTTAATGCCATCGTGACCGTACAAGGATTCGTCAATATGCACCGAGCGCAGAATGTAGGGTTCGGCCTTGGCATAATCTTTTTGCGCCATGTAAACGCTCGCTGCGTCTAGCAGGCTGGCCGCCACGCGATCGCTGCCCTCTCCATAAACCTTCTCGTTCACATCTACTTCGCGAAAATAGAATTTCTCCGCTGCGGCGTAATCGTGCTGCATCAGCGCATTGCGGCCCAGCGACTGCAGGGGCATGGCTGTGTTTGCCGAATGCGCGCCAAATATTTCCTCGCTCACTTTCAGTTCGCGCTCATAAGCAGCTTCCGCCGCGGCTGGATCTTGTCCCAGATATTCATTCCCCACATGGTCCAGCGCAGTCACCAGGCGCGGGTCGTGCGGCTGCACCTTCTCGGCCAGCTCCACCGCGTCCTGGAAATGCTTCAGCGCCTCGTCAAAATGTCGCACCCGATTGGCTTGTTCGCCCGCCTGCATGGCCGCATCAATCTTCTCCGATAGCCTCGGCGCCGCTTGCAGGTTGTGGGCGCGTGCCTCTAGTGCCGCGGCGTCTGAAGATTTTCCCGAGGATTTCAACGCGGCGATGTGCAGCTGCAATCGCTCCTGCGCTTTCTTGTACTCCACTTGAGGATCGGCGGCATCCATCCGCGTTATTTTCGTGCGGTAGTCGGCGCTCGAATCCAGCAACGCGGCTTTATGATATTCCTCCAGCGACTCCGCCCAGTCTCCTTTTTTCTCCAGAGCGTCCGCCAATTCAATCATCACGGGAACCTGTCCCGGTGAAAGCGCGATGGCCTGCTGGAACTCGCTCGCTGCCGCGGCGTTGTCCCCCGCCGCCAGCAAGGCCTGCGCGTAGTATTCGTGCACGAACGCGTCGCTCGGCCTCAGATCCTCGGCTTGTTTCAGCTCGTCGATCGCATGCGCGTAGTCCTTCTTGGCCATCAGCGCCCGCCCGGCTCCCACGTGCGCATCGACGGAGTTATGGTCCAACTTTGCCGCCAGCCGATATTCCTGGAGCGCTTCATCGTACTTTTTCTGCGTTTCGCGTAGCGCGCCCAGACCTGTGTGCGGCAGCGGATCGGCGGGGTCTAGCTTGCTCGCCAGCAGAAATTCCTTTTCCGCTCCCTCCAGGTCCCACGTTCGGTGCAAGGCTATCCCCAAACAGTGATGGCAAATCATCACGTCCGGAAAATCCTTCTCGAGTTCCCGAAATTCCAGCACCGCCTCGGCGTTGAAGTTGTGATTCAACAGCGTCGCCGCAAGGTTATGCCGCCCATCGTAACGCTTCGGATCCAGCCGCTTCACTTCGCGATATTCCCGAATGCCGGAATCGACGTCGCCCTTGGTTACGAATTCCACACCCAGGTTGTAATGTGCGTCGACGTCATTCGGGTCCAGCGCGATGGCCTTCTTGTATTGCGCGATCGCGCCGTTCACGTCGCCTTCCAGCGAATACATTAATGCCAGGTCCACGCGCACCGGCTCGTAATCGGGTTTCAGGCGCAACGCCGCTTCGTATTCCGCGTTGGCCGCGTCGAATTTGCGCATCGCCGCCAGCGCCAGCCCCGCGTTCTTGTGCGCCTCCGCGTTGTCAGGAGTCGCCGCCAGCGCCGCCTTCGCTTCGCGCAGGGCCTCTTCTTGCTCGTCCAGTCGGTGCCAAATGAAACTTAGCTTGGTATGCGCTTCTGGAAAGTTCGGATCTTGGCGCAGGACTTCCTTGTATACGGCCACCGCCTCCGGCCAGCGCTCCTGTAGGCGCAGCATTTGGCCCATCACAAATCCGCTTTCGGGACTTTCAAAACTGGCCCTCAGCACCGCTGTTAATTCGGCGGTGCCCTCTGGGAATTTCTTGGTCTGGATCAGCTTCGCGGCGTTGACGATGTGTTCCAACTCTTCTTTATTCGGAGCCTGCTTTGCTCCTTCCGGCGCGAATACCTTTGCGGAATCCAGAGCCACCAAAATACGCGAATCCGCGCCGACCGCTTCCAGTTGCGCGCGGAAATCAGCATCGCTTGCGAAGCTCACCCCGCGATCGTGGATGGCCGCAACGATATTTTCAGGCAGCGCCGCGCCCGCCACCAGCGCCAGCAGCCGAGTTTGTCTGAGTGGCTCGTGCGTTTCTTGCGCGCCCACACCAAAGGAAGCACAACCGAGCACCAGGAAAAGCAAACACGCGGAAATTCTGCTCATTGTCCCCTCCAGACTCCTGCTTACTTTTACCGTATAGTTACCGTGCTGGCGCTAGTACGTTGGTACTACGGCGGGCGAGTTGTTTCGTAAGAAGAACGGTGCGGCCTCATTTGAAAATACTTTCGGCGACGTGCTCATGCTGCACTCAACTGCCCTTTCCGATACGCTCCGCCGGGAATGCGAAAATTACCCTAAGCAATCCGCGATTGTTTGCGAGGCTTTTCTGACCGTTCAGGCATAATTATGAATGTCCTGCGAATGAGCCGATGCGACTCAGCCTCGCACGATTGGGGCAAGGACAACAGGACTCGCATTTCCGATCCGCTTCGGTTTATTTGCAGAGCGCAACCACAAAGGGAGTACTCGATGGGCGACCTACTCGACTTGGCGGTCAAAGCGCACGGCGGTCTCGGACGTTGGAACGATTTCAACGCGATCAAGGTCGCCGCATCCATCACCGGCGCAATCTGGTTCGTGAAAGGGAAGGGAGATGTGCTGAAGAACGTGGTGGTGACCGCCGAAACGCGCAACGAACGCGTCACCCTCGACTTCCCGGGTCAAAACAAGCGCGCTATTTTTCAACCCGACCGTGTGGTGATCGAAAAGCTAGACGGAACGTTAATTGAAGCCCGCGATAATCCGGAAAAGTCTTTCGAAGGGCAGCAACGCGAAACTCCCTGGGACGACATTCAAGTGGCCTACTTCGCGGGCGAAGCGTTGTGGACCTACCTCAACACTCCGTTCCTTTATACCCACGAAGGATTCATGACGGAAGAGATAGCACCGCTCGAGCTGGAGACCGAAACCTGGCGGCGCCTGAAGATAACCTTCCCCGACACCGTGAAGAGCCACACCCGCGAACAAATCTCCTGCTTCGGTTCCAATGGCCTGTTGCGCCGTCACGATTACACCGTGGACATTCTCGGCGGCGCCACCGGCCTCAACTATGCGTTCGACTTCCGCAATATTGACGGTATTGTCGTTCCCACCAAACGTCGTATATATGCCTACGAAGGCGATTACCGACCAGTGAAAGAGCCTCTGCTCGTCGCCATTGACATGGGCGAAATCACTCTCACCTAGGCCATCGAATCCCCATGCTTGCGTTCGCCGCGCCAGATGGCGATAATTGAAGAGCACTTAGAGCAGGAGCGCGCGGTTGATGAAACGCCGATTACTTGAATCCAGCCTTCAAATTGCCGCAGTCGTGCTGCTGCTGTTTGCGGTCACAGCGCTATCAACGCTCGCGAAAAACAGCCAGTATTTTTCCAAGTCCAATCCAGCCCGCTACCTCAACATAGCCAGCAAAATGACGCGGAGCGATTTGCCGGCGGTCGTTGACTGGACGCCACTGCGGCCGGTCGCCCGATTCATACCGCCTCGACCCGAAACGCGAATCACCCAAGTGGTGCGGGCAGAGATTCCGGCGCTGCAGTCTATCAGCGTGACTGTTTCCTTGCAGCACCGTTCTCCCCCGATTTCCCTTTCCTAGTTCATTCGCTGCCAAAATCTGATATTCCAATCATTGCGTTCGCTCTGGCCCTTTTTCCGTGCAGTCACGGACACGATCCGGGAGAGGAGTTTTCATGAACGTAGAACCGCTCATGCCCTTGCAACTGGAGCAGTTGCGCTCGTTGAGTACTTGCGTGGTCGCCAGCGCCATCGAGACTTTTGGTGTGCGCCTGCGGAACAGAGGATTTACCGATTCCCGCTTGCATTGCTTTTTCCCGGAGATGCCCACCACGGTGGGTTACGCGGCGACAGCCCGCATCCGCAGCTCCGATCCTCCCATGGAAGGGCACAGTTACTACGAACGTGGCGCCTGGTGGGATTCTTTACGGCAAGTCCCTGAGCCGCGCGTAGTAGTCGTCGAAGATGTGGATTCCAATCCCGGTCTGGGGGCCTTCATCGGAGAAGTGCACGCCAATATTTTGCTGGCACTGGGCTGCGTTGCGGTAATCACCAATGGCGCCGTCCGCGACCTTACCGGTGTGCGCAAGAGCGGTCTGCAAATGTTCGCCGCAAATGTCTCGGTGTCGCACGCTTACGCCCATGTCTTCGATTTTGCCGGCACCGTTGAAATTGCAGGCCTCTCGGTGCAACCCGGAGATTTGATCCAGGGAGACCAGCACGGCGTGCAAACGATTCCGCGCGCGATCGCCCCCCGGGTCCCCGCGAAAGCGCTGGAAATTGTTCAACAGAGAAAACAGTTGATCGAGTTCTGCCGTTCCGATTCTTTTTCGATCGCAAAGCTCAGAGAACGACTCAAGGAGTTGGAATCGTGATCCATATAGCCGCCGCTTATCGTTGGATGTTCGTGGTCATTGCTTTATCCGCGTGTGCCAATGGCTGCGGCGACGCTCACAAGGCCGATGCCGCCGACGTGCCGCCAGCAGCCGTGGTAAAAGTGCAACGCAAGAGCCTTTCCAGCACCCTGGAGATCTCCTCGGAATTTCTGCCCTACCAGGAAATTGATGTGTATGCGAAAGTTTCCGGTTACATCCAGAAGCTGTACGTGGATTGGGGCACCCACGTGAAGCAGGGGCAGCTCCTGGCCGTGCTGGAAATTCCCGAACTGCAACAGCAGCTGCTGCAAGACGAAGCGTCGGTTCGCCGCGCCGATCAGGAAGTATCCCGCGCACGGGAGGAACAAACCCGCGCGGAATCCGCCTACAGCGTCGCACACATCACCTACACCCGGCTGGCCGACGTGCAAAAATCCCGGCCCGAACTCGTCGCCCAGCAGGAAATTGACGTGGCGCAGGGCAAGGACCTCGAAGCCAGCGCCGGTGTCTCATCATCAAAGGATGCCTTGGCCGCAGCCGAACAGGCTCTGCTCGCGGCCAAAGCCGCGCTCGACAAAGACAAGGCGCTGTTCGCCTACGCGCGCATGACGGCTCCCTTCGAAGGAGTCGTAACGCAAATTTACGCCTATACCGGGGCGTTGCTTCCCGCGGGAACTTCCGCGACGAAGGGCGATTCCGCGCTCTGCCACCTCTCGCAGAATAATTTACTTCGCCTGGTCATACCCGTGCCGGAACGGGCAGTTCCGGAAATCAGCAACGGCCAGACTCTGGAAGTAAACGTCTCGGCGTTGCAGAAGACTTTCATCGGCAAAATTTCGCTGTTTTCGGATCAGATCGATCTAACCACCCGCACCATGCACACCGAAGTCACCGTGCCCAACGCGAATTACGCGCTGGTGCCGGGAATGTACGCGTCCGTCAAGATTCCGTTGCACACGGTCACCAACGTTCTCACCATTCCGCTGCAAGCCGTGCAATCCACGGGAACCGGCCAGGGCACCGTGCTGCTGGTGAATTCCACCAACCATCTCGAACGCCGCGAAGTGAAGCTGGGTTTGCAGTCGCCCACCGACGCCGAAGTACTCTCCGGCCTCGGCGAAAACGAATCCGTCGTATTCGGCGAGCAGAGCCAGTTTAAAGAAGGCCAGCTGGTCGCGCCCAAACTCGTCACAGCCCCAGGAATGGAGTAAACCCAAGATGCCAACATTTGCGATACGCCATCCTTATTTCATTATTGTGGTCTGCCTTTTCATTTGCGTCCTCGGCATTACCAGTTTGGCGCAAATGCCCGTGGATATGTTTCCGCCGATCAACATTCCCGTCGTCCTCGTCGCCACTTTCTACAACGGCATGCCCCCGGAACAAATCGAAGCCGATATCACCGACACCTTTGAGCGTTTTTTCACTCTCGGTAGCGGCATTGACCACATGGAATCGCGCTCCATGGCCGGCGTCAGCCTGATCAAAATTTATTTCCAACCGGGAACGGATGCGAATGCCGACGTTACCAGTATTTCCAATCTCGCCATGGCCGATCTCCGCCGCTTGCCCGAAGGCACGCTGCCTCCCGTGGTCATCAAAGTGGACGCTTCCAGCCTACCTGTTTGCTTGCTGACCGTCGAAGGCCAGGGACTCAACGAAACGCAGTTGCACGATTATCTGCAGTATCAGATCCGCAATCAGATCGCCGGAGTTCCCGGCGCCACCGTGCCACCTCCCTACGGCGGGAAGTATCGCCAACTGATGGTGTACGTGGACCCGTTGAAATTGCAGGCGCACGAGCTGAGCCCCATGGATGTCGTTCGCTCCATCAACGAGTCCAACCTAATTCTTCCGGCGGGCGATGTGCGCTTAGGCGCCTTGGATTACAACATCTATACCAACGCGCAGGTGCCCAACGCCCAGGCTCTGAATCAGATTCCACTGAAGACCGAAGGGGAGAAGTCCGTCTTCCTTTCCGACGTGGGCAACGCCGTTGACGGTTCCTACTTGCAGTACAACATCGTGCGCGTCAACGGTCAAAAGTCGGTTTACGCGCCGATCCTCAAGCAGGGCGGCGACACCAATACCATCGCGGTCGTCAACGGCATCAGGAAGGCCATTACCACGCTGCGCGATATTCCTGCGCAGTTGCACACCCACGTGGTTTTCGACCAGTCGCTTTTCGTGAAGCAGGCCATTTCCACCGTGTTGCGCGAAGGCGGCATCGGATTATTTCTCACCGCCGTGATGATTCTGCTGTTTCTGGGGAGCATGCGCGCCACTGCGGCGGTTTTTCTTTCCATTCCGCTCTCGGTGATGATTACGTTTTTTGTTCTGCATTCCGCCGACAAGACCATCAACAGCATGGTGCTCAGCGGTCTGGCCCTGGCATTTTCACGCCTGATTGACGACTCCGTGGTGGTCATCGAAAACATTTATCGTCACATTGAGCTGGGCGAGGACCCCAAAGTCGCAGCGGTGAAGGGCGCGAATGAGGTGGCGCTCGCCGTGCTCGCCATCATGCTCGTCGCTGTAGTCGTTTTCTTCCCGGTCACCCTCCTCTTCGGCGTCAGCAAATACTTGTTCTCCGCGCTGGCCTTGGCGGTGGTTCTCGCCCTTTTTGCCTCTTACTTCGACGCCGTCACTGTGGTTCCCCTGTTCTGCGCGTACTTCCTGAAACCAGCCCATGAACACAGCCCCCAGAGCGCCGACGGCGCGACAGCGAAAAAATCGTGGGGCGCCCGGTTCCACGCGAATTTCAACGCCAAATTCGAAAGGATGCTGAACGTCTATGAAAAATACGTCCAGAAAACTTTGGACCGTCCGCGCGAGGCCCTCATTCTCTTCGTGGCCATGTTCCTGGTGAGCTTTCTGCTGGTGCCGTTTATTGGCGTCTCGTTTTTCCCGCGCTCGGACGCCGGCCAATTCGTGATCAACGTGAAAGCCCCCACCGGCACGCGCATTGAAGTGACCAACGATTACGTAAAACAAGTCGAAGAGATCGTGCGCCAGGTCGTAAAGCCGGACGATCTGAACACCGTGGTATCGAATATCGGCGTGATGGCCGATTTGTCCGCCCTGTTCACGTCGAACTCCGGCATGCACACCGCTTTCGTGCAAGTGGGCCTCAAGGAAGATCATCACGAGAGCAGTTTCGTTTACATGAACGAAGTGCGCCGCCGCATTGCCGCGCAACTGCCGCAGTTGCGCACCTATTTTCAATCCGGCGGCCTTGTGGACGCGGTTCTGAACCAGGGCGCGCCCGCGCCCATTGATGTCCAAGTGAGCGGCATGGACCTGAAAACGAACGACCGCATCGCACAGGATTTGGCGCGGCAGATCAAGGCCTCGCGCGGCGTTTCCGATGTGTACATCCCGCAGGACATGGATTATCCCGCGCTCGAAGTAAACGTGAATCGCGATCGTGCCGCGGAGCTGGGCCTCAGCCCCAAGGAAGTGCTCGACAACCTCATCACCGCGCTCACTTCCGACGTCGTGATCGCGCCGAGCTACTGGGTGGACCCCAAAAACGGCAACAATTATTTCGTAACCGTGCAGTACCCCGAAAATCAGGTCAAATCCATCGAGGATCTGAAAGCCATGCCCTTGCATTCTCCCAAGCTGAAGATGCCGACCTACCTGAATCAGGTCGCTGATGTGGTGCCGATTCTCACTCCCACGGAAGTGGATCACTATCAACTTCAGCGTTCCATTGATATTTACGTTGCGCCCACCGGCGAAGATATCGGTGGGCCGCAGCGTGAAATTTCAAAAATCATCTCGCACACCCAACTGCCGCCCAACACGCGCGTGGACGTCCGCGGCCTGGTGTTGACCATGCAATCCTCATTCAAAAGTTTCGGCCTTGGCTTGTTCCTGGCCGTCCTGCTCGTCTATCTCATCCTGGTTGCCCAGTTTTCCTCCTTCGTGGATCCGTTCCTGATTGTGCTGGCCGTGCCCACCGGGCTGATCGGCGTCGTGCTCACTCTGGCGCTCACCGGCACCACGCTCAACATCCAGTCGCTCATGGGCGTCGTAATGCTTCAAGGCATGGTGGTCTCCAACAGCATCTTGATCGTGGACTTTGCCAACGTGCTGCGCAGCCAAGGCCACGGCCTGCGCGAAGCGGTGGTGCACTCTTGCCGCATCCGCCTGCGCCCGATCTTGATGACGTCACTTGCCACCGTCGTCGGGCTGCTGCCCATGGCCTTCAAATTGGAAACCGGCAGCGAAGCCTACGCGCCGCTCGCGCGCGTGATCATCGGCGGCCTGCTCACTTCCATCGTGCTCACGATTTTCGTCGTTCCCGCGGCGTATCTGCTGATGTATCGCCGCCGCGCTGAAGCTGCTGCGTCGCTCGTCACCGAGGAGGCTCACTAATGCATCACCGAAATCTTTCCACATCTCTGCTTCTGCTCGCTGCGGCTCTTACCGGCACGCCCGCTTGGGCGCAATTGCACGCGGCCGTTGGGACGCCAGCTCCCCCGCAAGCGCCGCCCGCTGCTTCCCAGAGCCTCACGCTGCAAGAAGCAGAGAAAATTGCGATTCAAAATCATCCGCAGATTCAAGCGGCCACGTACTTGGCCGCAGCCGCGAAGGCGCAGGTCACCGAAGCCCGCTCGGAATACTTTCCCCACGCTTACGGCAGCGCCACCGGCGTGAAAGCGGAAACCAACAGCCGCGTCGCTGCCGGCGCGCTGAACAATTCGATCATCTTCAGTCGCTTTGCGGACGGCGTCACCGTGCAGCAGTTGGTCACCGATTTTGGGCGTACGCACGAACTGGTGAAAAGCTCGAATTTGCACGCGAAGGCCCAGGAAGAAAACATCACCACCTCGCGCGCGGACGTGCTGCTGCAAGTGGACGCCGCCTATTACAACTGCTTGAAAGCGCAAGCCGTGCTGCAGGTGGCTGAGGAAACAGTCAAAGACCGCCGCCTCGTTTCCGATCAGGTGACGGAGATGGAGAGAAATAAACTCAAGTCCGGACTGGACGTGAGCTTCGCGAACGTGGACCTGGCGCAAGCGCAGCTGCTGCTGGTGCAGGCGCAGAATGATTTGCAGGCCTCCTACGCGGAACTTTCTGCCGCGCTGGGACTCGCGGACCAGAAAACATTTCAGCTCGCGGACCAGCCGGTGCCGTCGGCCCCACCCAGCGATCTTTCCGTCTTGATCGCCGAAGCCATGCGCGACCGCCCTGAAATTATCAGCCAGCAGCTGGACGTAAGTTCGGCACAAAGTTACGCCACCGCCGAGCGCGACTTGTGGCTTCCGACCATCAGCGCTGTCGGCGTCGCCGGTCTCACGCCCTACCGCGTGGAGGAACTGGGGTCGCGCTACGCGGCCGCCGGATTCAACTTGAACATTCCCATTTTTAACGGCCGCCAGTTCAACGCGCTGCATGCCGAAGCGACAGCCGAGTCTAACGCGCGGCAGCAATTCCTGCGCGATCTGCAGGACGCGGTCGTCCGCGATGTGCGCAAAGCATGGCTCAACACATTTTCCGGCTACCAGCGCCTCGCGCTCACGCAGCAATTGCTCGACCAAGCGAATCAAGCCCTCGACCTGGCCCAGCAGCGCTACAAACTGGGCCTGAGTTCCATCATCGAACTAAGCCAGGCGCAACTGAACGCCACGCAAGCGCAAATTTCCCAAGCCAGCGCCAAATACGATTACGCCGCCGAAATATCCGCGCTGAACTTTGAAATCGGCCTTAATCATTGATCCGTGGTGATTGATCCGTGCGAACCACGCATCTGCGGTGCGTATTAACACTTCGCGAAAAAAGTGCACAGGGTGTCATCCCGAACCCGCGGCAGCGGGTGAGGGATCTGCTTTTCATGCAGGCGCTCAGGAAACAGCAGATTCCTCGGTCAAAGTGCCCCCTCGGAATAACAACTTTGGTGTTTTTCCGCAAACTGTTCATCCGTGGTGATTGACAAGCCGTTGCGCGACCGCGAACAGATGATTGCTGTGACTCCCATGGCCGAACCGCGGTACGCTCATCCATAGGCATGGCACGAGTTAAGAGCCCAGAGAAACGCGCCGCAATCCTCCGCGCGGCGGTACGCGAGCTTGCCAATTCCGGGCTCGGCGCGCCCACTGCGAAGATCGCCGCTCGTGCGGGCGTTGCCGCGGGCACGCTCTTCACCTACTTCCCGAACAAGCAAGCGCTGCTGAACGAGCTGTATCTCGAGCTGAAGGGCGAGGCGTACGCCCGGGTCAACGCTAAATTTCCGGGGAAGGGAAGTCTCGAGCGCCGCGCGCGGCATATTTGGTCGAGCTATCTCGAGTGGGCCATCGAATTTCCAGAGAAACGCAAAGTTTCCGTGCAACTCAATGTCTCGGACGTAATCACGCACGACACGCGCGAGAAAACCGCTGCGGCGGGCGGTGCAGTTCGCCAAACGCTCAGCGAGCTCGACCGCCGCGCCGCGCTGCGCGGCCTGCCGGCCGGTTTCGCCTCTGCCACCATGTCGGCGCTGCAGGAAGCCGCGATGGAGTTCGTCGGCCGGGAACCGCGCCGCCGCAAGCATCTCATGGCACGAGGCTTCCAGGCCTTCTGGCGGGCGTTGCGCTAACGTCTCGGCACGCCTAAATAAATGAGCATCCAGTCACTTATTCTAATCATCCAATGCCGCGGAGGATATCTCAATGGCGAAAGTCTGGTTGATTACGGGAAGCGGCAACGGGTTGGGGCGGGACATCGCCAAGGCGGCGCTGGCCGCAGGCGACTGCGTAGTGGCCGGAGCGCGCCGCACCGAAGAACTGGCGCCCCTGGTGGCGCAGTACGGCGAGTGGGTTAGGCCCGTCAGGCTGGAAGTGCGCGACGAGGCCGCCGCAAAAGCAGCGGTGCAGTTGGCGGTGGACAGCTTCGGGCGTCTGGACGCTCTCGTCAACAACGCTGGATACGGGCAGTTTGCGCCGTTCGAGCAAATGAGCGCCGAGGACTTTCAGGCCGTCGTGGACACCTGCTTCTACGGCGTTGTGTACACCACCCGCGCCGCCATTCCGGTGATGCGTAAGCAGAAGAGCGGTCACATCTTTCAGGTGTCTTCAGTCGGCGGCCGCCTCGGAGTTCCCGGCAATACGCCGTATCACGCGGCCAAGTGGGCCGTCGGCGGCTTCAGCGACTCACTGGCGATGGAGGTCGCGCCTTTCGGCATCAAGGTCTGCACACTGGAGCCGGGAGGCATTCGGACCAACTGGCTACGGCGGGCCGCTCAGAATGCGCCGGACTTGCTGCCGGAGTATGAGGCCACGGTCGGTTCGTTCCTGAAGATATTGCGAGGCCTCGAAGGGCGTGCAGAAGGCGATCCGCGAAAGATCGCGGATGTGATCGTGCAGCTGGCGAATAGCGACGAGGTGCCGGTGCGGCTGATCCTCGGCGTAGATGCGGAACAGCGAGTGCAAAAAGCAGAAGCTGCGCGTGCGAGCGAGGCCGAGAAATGGCGGCATCTCACTGTTTCAACGGTTTTTGAAGATGGGCGTTTCGACAGCCAATCGTATGTGGCCAAAAGCGGCGGCAATTCCTGAGTCGCCGAATCAGCGGTAGACAGCCGCGCTCGTCGGTTTTCATTGCGCCGGCGTCCCGCCGGCTCTCTTGCCTTTGCAGTGGAATCGTGCCGCGCGCGGCCCAGCCTGCCGCGGACAGGCCAGTTTGCCATAGACATCAGGGCCGCCCGCCGCAGCCCAGTCTCACTCAACGCGGGCGCGTCGTCAGCCCTGCCTGCTTCCAGAGCTTCTCCCAGTGCCACACGCCGGGTGTTTTGTCGAGGACGCGGTGGCCCAGCTGGTGGGCCAGCATCAAAATCTGGCCGCGGTGATGCGCTTCGTGCGAGAACATGTACGCGAACATCGTCGCTCCGGCTGGCCACACTTGAGCCCAACTCCCGCGTGAAAATTTTGTCACACGCCGATTCGCAGAGGCCGACAAAGCATCCGTCAACATGCACACACACTGGGCGCCGCTCATCCGGTGCGCCGCGGCAGCCTGCTTGATCGTGCAGCGGTCAGGATCAAGCGGCGCCGGGCGCCTCAGATGCGGCGCCGAATTCTTCAGCCAATTAAGGCGACAGTTGTGCAGATGCGCGAAAATCGCCGCGATCGTCCGGCCGCTTCCTTTTTTACCCGGCGGCTCGGCGCGCCACGCGCGCGGATCTAGTTCCGTCAGAATCAACTGATTCATCGCGTCGTTGCACGCATAGGTTTCCAGCAGCGAGTCGCGAATCTCGGCCAGCGCCGCGTGCGTCCCTTGCGATTGGAGTGCCATCCTAGCTCCGCCAATTGACGTGAATCGTAAATCCGTCCCGAGCCGGTCCAGCCGAGAGAGCAGCAATGCAAGCGCTCCCGCCGAACCGCGCATATAATACTACTGTGCAGGACGCCAAGCTGATTGTCGTCGAGTCGTGCGGCAGCCGCCCTGAGGCGGAATTGGTTAAGGGCGCGCTCGAAGAAGCCGGCATTCCCGCCATCATCCAGGGTGACACGGCAGGAGGCATGCGCGAGCACCTGGCATGGTCCGGCGCAGGATTCAAAATTCTGGTGCGCGAGGACGACGTAACCGCGGCGCGCGATTTTCTCGCTTCACTCGCCGCCGACGACGATAATTCCGACGCGGATTCCGAGACTGACGGCGACTCTTTCCCACCTTGGCGACTGTTTAGCTAGAAAATCCGCTTACAGCCCCGTCATGCGCTGCAGTACCTCCGGATACCGCTCGCCCTGCACCGTAATTTTCGCAGCCGTATCGTCGATCTCGCGCAGATCGTCCGCCGTGAGCTTGATTTCCAGCGCACCATTGTTCTCGTCGAGCCGCGACAACTTCGTCGTCCCCGGAATCGGCGCGATCCACGGCTTCTGCGCCAGCAGCCAGGCGAGCGCGATCTGTGCAGGCGTCGCGGCTTTTTGCTTCGCGATCCTTGCAAGCAGATCCACCATCGCCTGATTCGCCGTCCGCGCCTCCGCCGTAAAGCGCGGCACTCGATTGCGGAAATCGTTTTTGTCGAACGTAGTGCTCTCGTCAATCTTTCCCGTCAGGAATCCCTTGCCCAGCGGGCTGTACGCCACGAAGCCAATCCCCAGTTCCTCCAGCGTCGGGATCACTTCCTCCTCCGGCTTCCTCCACCACAAAGAATATTCGTTCTGCAGCGCTGTCACAGGCTGCACCGCATGCGCGCGGCGAATCGTCTTCACGCCCGCCTCGGACATTCCGAAATGCTTCACCTTGCCCGCTTGAATCAATTCCTTCACCGTGCCCGCCACATCTTCGATCGGCACGTTCGGATCCACGCGATGCTGGTAGAGCAGATCAATCACATCGGTCTTCAGCCGCTTCAGCGAACCTTCCACGGCCTGTTGGATGTGCTCCGGTCGGCTATTGACGGCGAACGCTCCCAGCCGCGTGTCGCTGCCGCTCACATCGAATCCGAACTTCGTCGCGATCACCACTTGCTTGCGAAACGGAGCCAGAGCTTCGCCCAGCAACTCTTCGTTCGTGAACGGTCCGTAAACTTCCGCCGTATCGAAAAATGTGATGCCGCGTTCCACCGCGGTCCGCAGCAGGGCAGTCATCTCCTTCGTGTCTTTCGGCGGCCCGTAGGAAAAGCTCATCCCCATGCAGCCCAACCCCAGAGCCGAAACCTCCAGTCCGCTCTTACCAAGTTTGCGCTTTTGCATCTTCTCTCCTTCCCAGCGATTCTCGCATCCCTAGACTCAACCGAGGCGCCAACCGGCGCAGAGTTTAGAAGAAACGAAGCTCTTTCATAGGATAGTGCCGGCGATTTCGCGTCCAGAGTTGCAGGGCGTGAACAGAAGCCGTGGCAGCGATCAGCGCGTCGCCCAGTTCGACCCCATGACTCTTAGCGTACTGTTTCAAGAACGCTCCGGCTCGCTGGCCGATTTCGGCATCAATAGGAATCGCTTGAATTGCGGCGAAGATCGCCTGCAGAATTGCGTCGTCTGTTTGGCGAGCACCGTGCCAAAGCTCGGCAACGCTCACGGGCGAGAAGAAGAGCGCTGTGGATCCCCGGCTCAGCGCGTCCCACCTCGCCAGAATGGCGGAGTCACGGGCGCGCGAGACCGCGATCAAAATATCCGAATCAATCAGCACGGATTTCAAGATGCGATTCTCTGGAGGCGTTTTCCTTTGCGCAGACGGCGGGTGTAGGTCGTCGCGTCGGGCAAATCAGCGCGGTCCTTCCACATTCCCACCAGCGCCGCCATCGCTTGCCTGCGATTGGCAGGAGAGCTACCGTAACGATCCCGCACCGCCTGGCGCACCAGTTCGGAAATAGAAGTACGCTGCTGCCGTGAGCGGACATGCAGCGCCTTCCAGATGTCATTGTCCAGATACAGCTGAGTTCGCCTCATAATGTATAGTATACATCAGACCACCAGCGATGCAGAATCAGCAAATGCATAAAGGGATCGGAGGGCACATACTTTGCCGCGTGGTAACGCGCCGTCAGGTAGGCTACGCCGCGAGCATCTCAATGCGGCAATAATCTAATTGCGATGAGCCCACGCCGCGATAGATAAGCGCAGCGTCGGAAACAGACTCGCGCGACATTTGCTGACTCTACTTTGGATAAAAAAAGCGACTCGGAGCACGGAAGAAAGACTTAACGATGCATTTGAGCAATTGAAGGTGATCGGAATAACGAACCCCGTAGGCTCGCGACGCAAGCCAAGAGGCAATCCCGAAACTAACTCCAAGATTCAGCACAAATATGACCGCGATCCCAAACAGGGTATGTATGAACCAGCCTCGGTACAGCCAATCTTTTCCGAGGCTCGTGGCCGCCAGCGCCAGAGTACCCGTCGATAAGGTGACGTGACGAACATCGAGCGGAATTCCGAAGAAGTGGCCCAAAAGAGGTATGAATCCCAACAGGTAGCCCAGTACGATGCTAGTGCTCCATCCCGATATGTTCCGTTCGAGAATTGTTGCAACGCGCCTCATGCGTGCGACCCCAACGCGCCAGCCGAGTGGATGCTCGGCAATCGCTTCGGGCAGTCGGTTGTAGGTCGCGAAATTCTCCACCCATCCACCGGCGAGCGCCGAAATCCAGAGCACCACGCCGGTTAAGGCGGCATACAGGCCAGTTCCTGAGGCAATCGGATTCAGGGTTTCGTATACATGGGCGGAACTGGAGGGCGGCAAATATGGTCGCGAGAACCAATATGACCACGCGCGAGCGAAGAGAAAGGCTCCGACCGTCACCGTGAGCAAATTACCCCCAGCGGCCGCAAGTTGCGTGCGCGTCAAGCGTCGGATGAATTCTGTCAGTTTTTCCAGACGTTCCTTGCCATGGGTCATGCGAACGATCTTCGCGTAGGTCGCGGCGGTCATCGAAGGTTGCTTGGTCGCAAGTGCCAGACCCAAAGCCTGCAGGATGAGAAAGCTGACCGCGTAGTTCGTGCCCACTAGAAATCCCTCGAAGAATGGCGGCAAGGCGGCCACAGAGATTTTCATTTTTATTGCCGCCGTTGCGACGACAAGCAAACCTCCTCCCAGCGCTGCCTTCCACATGCCCCAATATTCATCTCGGGTATTGGCAATATAGTGCTCGCCGGTCTTCCCGGTTCTATCGACAATCTTTCGAGCGAGTAGTCCTGCATTTTCCCGTACAAGCGCCGAAAGGCTCAGGTCTTCGCGGCGGGCGCGCATCACGTCGTCAAGGAGTTCCTTAGCCTCGCGAAAGCCATGCTGGCCGTCGGCAAACAGGACGTTTGCGATGCAGTCCGTTCTTCGCAACGCTCGATCGATTGTGCTCATGTCAAATTCAAGCGACGTACTGACGCCCAGGTCTTCCATCCGCTCATGCATGTACTCCAGTTCCATCCGGCAACGAGCCATCTCCGCTCGCAAGGCCTCGAGCAGCGGCGCACCTTCTGCGCGGGAATCGAGACGGGCGAGTTCACTAGCAAATTGCTGCAACAGACAGAATGGGGATTGGTCCACCGGATAAGGGTGGCAGCGCTCCCGGAAAGCTGGTGAGAGGCCCACGCCCGCTATGTGGGTTCCCAAAAGGCGAAGTGACTGATGCAGATCGAGGCGCTGCCTGTTCCAAGCCGAAAGATCATCGTGTGGAGTGAGGACTCGAACAGCGCGCTCGAACAGTTCGTCCGGCCAATCGAGGAATCCTTGAATGTAGCGGTCGTCAGGGTGCAGTCTGTACACGAGTTTTGAGAGGTCAGCATCTCCCCGCGCCGGAGGCAACACGCGCTCTACAATTCTTCGGATTACTTCAGACCACATACTTTCGCGCGGGTGCAGGCCAGCCTCTGCGATCAAGCTGACGGATTGAATTTCTCCAAGCATGGCGTGAAAGGTGATTTGAAATTTGACCCGCAGCGGCGCATCCGCTTCGAGAAACGACAGCAATTCCTTGAGGCGCTGCGGCCCTTCGGAAGCCGCAGACGATTTATTTCCAGACCTGCTCCAATCAACTAATTCGATAAAATAGTGAACGCGACCATTTTGGTTGGACTGCCTGCAAAATCGCTCAAGAATCCGAGGGAGGCTCCCCCCAGAAATTCGCTGCAGATTCTTTCCAGTAGGAGGAGAGGCCTCGGACGATGAGGACTTTGAGGTATACCTAGCTTTCGCAGGCGAGGCCATAACAGCGCGAGTCTACAACATCGCGGCCGTCGGGAGCGAAATTAGATTCCTCGGAAGGACGATCCGATTTGACGGTAATCTCCCCCCGAGCCGAAAAGAGATAGGAGCTAGGCTTCTGCAGGGGGCGGAATCAGCGAAGACCGCGAACGGAAAAATACGCCAACCAACCTGTCATCACCGATCACCCGCCGCAACTCTGTGAAGCCAAAAAAGGGAATAAGCACGACAAACAGCAACACCGTTAGAGACAACAGGCCTTTCCAGGATCCGCCTGCGATGACGTCGATGCTTTCCTGGAAGGACTTGCCATGATACATGCCGACAGCGCCTGCCTCCGCAATTTTCAAACAAGCAAGCAACAGGGAGTATACGAAGGATTTCAGCAGAGTCGGATAGATGAGCGGCGCGCCTTGGAATTGGTCGGCCAAATGTAGTTCCTGGCCGACGAGCACGACCTTCGCAAGCGCCAGCGCATTGATCAGGGCGAGTCCCTGCGGCGCGAAATCTATGTGCTGCTCGGCGAGAATCACGGACTTATAGATGGCAAACAAGGAGAACACAACAAAGAGGTAAAAAGCGATCAAGAGGTACTCTCTCATCCCGTGAGAGACCCTCTGTTTTAAAGTTAGCTTGGCTTCGCTCACGGTATCTCCTCCCCGGTCCGGTTTCGAGTATTGTTTGGCGTATACAGCGGCATCATTTCTATCGCAAAGGCCAAGAAGCGGAACGAGATAATAAAAATGTCAAAATTGTGGCTGGAAAAGCCTGCGCGTCGAGGCTGTCGAGACCTCCGCCGTTTCTGGACCTACCGCGGTCACAGACGAGCGTCAATATTAGTCATCCGGGGTGACGTCGGGCACTGTCAATATTGACAATGGTTCACGGCATCGCTTCGGAGTACATGTGCTGCCGTTATTTGAAAGCATTTGGAGCGGAGCCGACGGCCATCGGATTCCACAAAGTCTTCCCCGCTAGGGGAACCGTCGGACATATGTTATCGAGTGTGCGCGAGATGCTGAGTAGTGCTTAGCTTCGATAGAGCTGTTGCGGACGAGAGGCCGAAATGGCTCACGCGAAAATTGTAATTATCGGTGGTGGCTTCGCAGCGGTGGCGTGTGCGAGAACTCTGCGGAAGAGACTGCGGCGCGAGGAATGCCAGATTGTTGTCTACAGCCGGGAAAACCACATGGTTTTCCATCCGCTGCTGGCAGATGTCGCGGGCGCTTCGATTCACCCTGATTCCGCAGCCGCAACAATTCGACAGATGCTGCCCGGAGTGGAGTGCAGCACCGAAACAGTTGAACGCATCGATATCCCCGATGGGCAAATTGAATTTCAGAACGAGCCGGGCCAGCTGAAGCGCACGAACTACGACCATCTTGTGATTGCCTGCGGAGCCGAAAGCAATCTCGGCATCATTCCTGGCATGAGCGATCACGCGTTTCCTTTCAAGACGATGAAAGACGCGGTGGCTTTGCGCTCTCATATCATTGACCAACTCGAAAAGGCGGAGGTGTGCTCTGATCCGGAGCGGCGGAAGTTCTATCTATCGTTCGTAATCATCGGAGGCGGATTTAGCGGTGTGGAGCTGGCCGGCGAAGTAAATGATCTAATTAGAGACAGCACACGCTTCTACCGGAATTTCACCGAAGCTGATATCAGCGTGATCCTGGTTCATAGTAAGGACCAAGTTCTGCCGGAAGTCAGTCCAACCTTGCGCGATTTCACTCTGAAGAAGATGCAACGCGCGGGGATTAAGATATTGTTGAAAACGAGCGCAGCGGCGGCGACACCAGAAGGCGTTGGTCTTCCTGATGGCAGCCTGCTGCGTACCGCCACGGTCGTGTGCACCATCGGGACGACGCCATCGCACCTCGTCCAGCATGTGGATCTCAAGAAGGAGCAAGGCCGCTTGGTCACGGACCCGGATATGCGCGTGTCCGGATTGCCAAACATTTGGGCCGTGGGCGATTGCGCTTATGTCACCAATGCCTTCGACAACAATCCGGCTCCACCAACAGCCCAATTCGCGGAGAGGGAAGGACGTCAAGCAGCGGAAAACATCGTGCGCGTACTGCATGGCCAGCCAACTCACCCCTTCCATTTCAGGCCGCTTGGCCAACTCTGCTCGATCGGAGAGCGCCGGGCTGTCGCTGAAATGTTCGGATTTCGTGCCTCAGGAATATTGGCGTGGTTCATATGGCGCGGAGTTTATCTCCTGAAGTTGCCTAGCTGGTCGCGCCGCATCCGGGTTGGCACCGACTGGGCATGGGACCTCTTGTTCCCTCGCGATCTTGGAGCGTTTGCGGCAAACCAGAGCCAGCACGTTTCTCGAGCTTACTATCGCCCCGGCGACTTCATCTACCGGAAGGGAGAGCCAGCCAATTTCTTCTACGCGATCGAACAGGGCGAGGTCGAAATCCTGCGCGGCGCGGATGGTGCACAAGCAGAGAAGCCATTTGCCATACTGGGTCCGGGCGATTTCATAGGGGAGGCCGCCCTTCTCCAAAATGAATCGTACCTCGCGAGTATTCGAGCACGGACTGTGGTGCGATTGGTGGCGATGAGCCGAGATGTTTTCTCGCAGCACGCAGGACTCATGGCGCCGTTGCGCAACATTGTCGCCGGAGCCATGCAGCAGCGCGCGGAAAACATGTGGCTGCATTTTCCTGCGGCAAAGGACGCACTGAACAAGGAGCCGCTTTCCACGTTCTTAGAGCCTATTCCAGAAGCGACGCTGAAACCAGAGAGCACGCTGGAGCAGGCAGTTGCATCGCTGGCCGGCAGCGGCCTCAGTTTTGTATTTGTTCTTGATGATCAGCAGTGCTTGTGGGGCGTATCGAACGGCGCGGATCTTTCGCGCGCCGCTCAGACGATTGCTTACAAGCAGACGGTGGCTGCAGAGGACGTTAAGAATGTGCAGTTACGGGAGTTCGTGTCCGCAGAACCCGTGACGGTCTCGGCAGACGATTCAGGTTTACTTGCTGCCTCCACCATGCTCGAACACGGACTCACCTGGATCCCGGTCGTCGTAAGTAAGAGCAACCACCATCTGAAAGGCTATGTGCGAATGGAAAAAGTGAGCTATTGGGTGCTGCAGCAGGCGGCGCATCAGACGAGCCCGACAATCGCTCGGACGCAGGCCACGGGTTGATATGCAGGGGAAGATGATGCGCCGCACTCGTCATCGGGCGTTGGTTCAGGGCATCGCAGGATTGTTCGCTGTCTCGCTGGCATTCCTTTTGCTTGCCACGAGCCAGTGTTTCGGCGCGCCCGCGAATCCGTCTCCAACAAACATATTCCGGCCATCTTCGACACCTGCTGATGAAGTCTTTCATATATCAATCTTCGTGCTCATCATTGCGGCGCTCATCTTTGCGGTTGTTTTCTGCCTGCTGGTCTATTCTCTCGTGAAGTTCCGCCGCGGGCCTGACGATGATGGCCGTGAGCCCCCACCAGTTTACGGCAGCAATCAGGTCGAGCTCGCATGGACGGTCCTGCCCATACTCATTGTTTTGGTTCTGTTCCTTGCGACCGCGCGCGTAATCCACTCGGTCGAGGACGCTGCAAAGCCTCCGGCAGCGGTTGCAGTCATCGCCATCGGCCATCAATTCTGGTGGGAATTTCGCTACCCCTCCGTTGGAATCGTCACGGCCAACGAGTTGCACGTCCCGGTCAGCGATCCGGCCCATCCCACGCCAACCTATATAGAATTGCGTTCAGCAGACACGGATCACAGCTTCTGGATCCCGCGCTTGGCAGGAAAAACTGACTTGATACCCAATCGCACGAATAGCATGTGGATTGATCCTCATGAAGTTGGGATTTACGTTGGTCAATGCGCTCAGTATTGCGGCACCCAACACGCCAAGATGCTGTTACGCGTGTATGTCGACACGAAGGAACAGTTCGACCGGTGGGCCCGGGAAGAAGCCCAGCCGGCACGCGTTGGCGATACCGTCAACCAAGGCCGTCGCGTCTTTGAGACCACGGCTTGTATTAACTGCCATGCCGTCTCAGGAACGGTGGCGGACGGACGATTTGGGCCCGATCTGACTCATTTGATGAGCCGTGACACGATTGCCTCTGGTGCGGCGTCAAACACGCACGAAAATTTACGACTATGGATTCACGATCCCGAGGCCATCAAACCAGGTTCGCTGATGCCGGCGATGCAACTGAGTGATCAGGATTTGGATGCGGTCACTGCGTATCTCGAGACGCTTCGATAAGCGCGGGGTGTTGTCACATGTCGTCAGATTCAATCGCACTTAATCCGGCTCTCGAGTCCACACGACCGATCGGCGATCGGCTCCACGACTGGGTAACCACGGTCGACCATAAAAAACTTGGCATCCTGTACATCCTGTACGCGCTGGTGTTTCTTGTAATCGGCGGAATCGAAGCGACGATCATGCGGATACAACTCATCGTTCCGCACAATCATTTCGTATCGCCGCAAGTGTTCAACGAGATGTTCACAATGCACGGCACAACCATGATTTTCTTCGTGGCCATGCCGATTATGTTCGGATTCGCGAATTATCTGCTTCCGCTCATGATTGGCGCTCGCGATATGGCCTTTCCACGCCTGAACGCCTGGAGCTTTTGGCTCGCCGCTTTCGGAGGTCTGCTTCTGTACTTCAGCTTTATCGGAGGCAATGGGCTTTATGGCGCGGGCGGCGCCCCGGACGTTGGCTGGTTCGCCTACGCGCCGCTCACGGCACGAGTTTTTTCCATCGGACACAGTACCGATTTTTGGACGCTTGGCTTACTCGTCTCCGGCATCGGCAGCATTGGGACAGCGGCAAACATCGCGGCGACGGTTCTGTGCCTGCGGTGCCCGGGTATGACTCTTGGGAAAATGCCGCTGCTAGCATGGATGAACCTGGTCATGGCGGCGTTGGTGCTCCTTGCCATTTCACCTCTGACCGCGGCTCAGATCATGCTTTCCCTCGATCGCTATCTCGGTGCGCACTTCTTTGACACGCAGGCTGGAGGCTCCGCGGTAATCTGGATGCACTTCTTCTGGATTTTTGGTCACCCGGAAGTCTACGTGCTGGTGATCCCCGCCTTTGCTTTCGCTTCCGAAATCATCCCGGTATTCTCCCGCAAACCGATCTTCGGATATCCGGTGATGGTCGCCGCGACGGTTGCCATCGGATTCGTCAGCTTCACCGTATGGGCTCACCACATGTTCACTGTAGGAATGAGCTCCTACGCAAACAGCTTTTTCACAATCTCCACAATGATCGTGGGTGTTCCCACGGGAATCAAGATATTCAATTGGATCGGGACAATGTGGGGAGGCAAGATCGAATTCAAGACGCCCATGCTTTTCTGCATCGGATTTCTGTTTCAGTTCCTGATCGCTGGCCTGACGGGAATCATGCTCGCGGTGGCGCCGTTCGATTGGCAACTCGGGAACTCATACTTTGTCGTTGCACATTTTCACTACGTAATCGTAGGAGCAATTCTCTTCGCGCTGTTTGCCGCCTTCTATTATTGGTTCCCGAAGATGAGCGGGCGGATGTACAACGAGAGGCTCGGCAAATGGCACTTCTGGCTGTTTTTAATCGGGTTCCATTTGACGTTCGATTTCATGCACATCCCAGGACTCTTGGGGATGCCGCGACGGATTTACACCTATGAGCCGGGACGCGGATGGGATATCTGGAACTTGATCATCACGGTTGGCGTGTTTTTTCAGGCCGCTGGGATTTTACTATTTGTCTGCAATTTGCTCTGGTCCCGTATCAAGGGTCCGGTCTGCACCAGCGATCCGTGGGACGCGTGGACGCTTGAATGGTCCACCAGTTCGCCTCCGCCGGAATACAACTTTGCCGCCATTCCGGTGGTCAGGAGCCGGCGTCCTCTCTGGGACATCAAGCACCCGGAAGACCCCGATTGGAAATATGAATGAAGAGGAGAACCCCGATTGAGCAGTCCTTCATTGACACCGTCATCGCTTGAATCGGCGTGGATTCTACCCTCGCGCGGACGCGTAGGAATGTTCTGCCTAATCGCGGCCGAATCCGCCATGTTTACCATTTTTTTGGTGGCCTATATTTTCTATATCGGGAAAAGTCAATCGGGCCCGACGCCGAAAGAGGTGCTCGAGGTCCCGATTTTCGCGACGATCTGCCTCCTCTCGAGCAGCTTGACGATTCATTTTGCAGTCGCGGCACTGCGAAACGCGAAATCCAGCCTCTTTGCGATCTGGTGGTTCCTAACCATGGCGCTCGGCATTATCTTTCTGGTCGAGACGGGCCGCGAGTGGCATCACCTGATTTTCGAAAGCGGCTTGACCATCAGCACGAATCTTTTTGGCACGACATATTACTCACTCGTAGGCCTGCACGCCTTTCACGTCACCGTGGGTCTGATCGGTCTCACCATTGGCATGATCCTCGCCCTGTTGGGCAAGGTGAAACAGGAGCACCACGAGCGCGCAGACGTCTTTTCGTTGTATTGGCACTTTGTGGATGTGGTGTGGATCGCAGTGTTCACCGTGGTATACGTAATCGGCCGCTAAGGAAAGCAGAATCCAATGGAGCCTATGGATCCTCAGCTAAAAACCCCTGCAGCGCCGCCCGGAACTGTACAGCTGCCTGCGCCGACCACATGGCCGATCGTCCTGGCCTTCGGCGTGACTCTGTTATCCGCGGGGCTGGTCACGAGCGCATCGGTGAGCATTCTTGGGGCGATCCTGACCTTGACCGGATGTGTGGGGTGGTTCCGCGACGTGCTGCCGCACGAGAAGCATGTGACGGTTCGAGTCGCAGCAGAAGTGCCGGTGGTCGCTACTTCTCGCCGCGAAATTGCAAGACTGCCCATAGCGCCGGAACTCCCCCGCGCTCTGCTTCCCCTGGAAACCTATCCGATCTCTGCAGGAATCAAAGGTGGTCTCGCGGGCAGCGGTGCCATGGCAATACTCGCGTGCCTTTACGGAATTCTCAAGCAAGGTAGCATCTGGTATCCCATCAATCTGCTGGCCGCGACGGTTTATGGCCAATCCCTAAAATTTGGTGCAGCGTCGCTGAACGCGTTCCATCTGAGCAGTTTCTCGCTCGCAGTTCTGATACACCTAACCACTTCCCTACTCGTTGGTCTTCTTTATGGAGCGATGTTGCCGATGTTTCCTCGCCGGCCAATTCTTTTGGGCGGCGTGATCGCGCCGATATTCTGGACCGGATTGATTCATAGCGTCCTCGGACTCATCAATCCACTTCTCGACGAGCGCATTGATTGGCGGTGGTTCATAGCTTCGCAGTTTGCCTTCGGTATCGTCGCTGGATTGGTCGTCGTTCGCCAGGCACGAGTACGCATTCGTCAGTTTGTGCCTTTCGTGATGCGCGCTGGGATCGAAACTCCTGGAATGATGGCAGAAAAACCAGGAAAGGACAGGCCGCGATGAACCCGCACCGGCTCGTCCTCGCCACGGGGTTGGCCTCCCTGATTTTGTACGGATGCGGTGGCGCGCCCGGCCGCCCTGCGGCTGGCGCCAGCCCGGTCGATCCAGACCAGGTTTCGGATTTCGATGCCTTGTATGGACGGAACTGCGCCGGTTGTCACGGGCCCGACGGCAAAGGGGGAGCGGCAATTGCCCTCAGCGATCCGATTTACCTCGCAATTGCGGACGATTCCGTTTTGCGGCACGTGGTTGCAAACGGAGCTCACGGAACCTCGATGCCTGCGTTTGCAAAGAGCGAAGGCGGGATGCTCACCGACAAACAGATCGACGTAATTGTCCGGGGCATTCGAGAGCGCTGGTCGAAGCCAGATATCTTGCGCGGTGTGAATCCACCGCCATACTCCTCATCGGAACCGGGCGATCCCGCACGGGGCTCGGAAGTCTATGCCGCCTACTGTGCTTCTTGCCATGGTCCGGGGGGAAGAGGCGGGCAAAGGGCAGCCTCAATCGTGGATGGATCCTATCTCTCGTTGGTTGGCGATCAAGGCCTTCGAACGATCGTGATTGTTGGACGCCCTGAGCTGGGAGCTCCGGACTGGCGAGGAAATGTGGCGGGGAAGCCGATGTCGGCTCAGGATGTTTCCGATGTGACGCTGTGGCTCGTGTCTCAGCGACCGAAATTCCCCGGCCAGCCCTATCCGAATGATGTCGAGCCGATGGGAGAAATCCGATGACGGTGCCCGATGGTCTCAAAAGACGCGATTTCCTGATGAAGCTGGGACTGCTGTTCAACGGCATCGTTGCTGCGATTCTGACTGTGCCGATCGTGCGTTACATTATGTCTCCGGTGGCTCACGCGCGAGCTGGTCGATACGATTCGTGGCTTTCTCTCGGCAAGCTCGAACAGTTTCCAGCAGGGCAGACCCGGCTTGCTGTTTATCGGAATCCCGTCGCCAGTCCATGGGATGGCGACACAGCAGATATCCCCTGCTGGGTTCGAAACGTGAACGGGCAACAGTTCCAGGTGTTTGCGATCAATTGCGCGCATCTGGGCTGCCCGGTGCGGTGGTTTCCGCAATCCAGTCTGTTCATGTGTCCTTGTCACGGCGGCGTTTATTACCAGGATGGCTCCCGAGCTTCAGGACCTCCGGAGCGCGGCTTGTTTCAGTACCACCACAGGCTTGAGAGTGGAGAGCTCTTCATAAAAGCCGGCGAAGTGCCCACGCCGGGTAGCGCGTCAAATCTGACTTCGATAACTTCAGAATTGCCACGATGCGTTTGATAAAAACAATTGGCGGGTGGCTGGACGATCGCCTCCAGGTTGGCGCGACGCTCCGCGAAACCGCGGAGCATCCCGTTCCGCGCGAAACCGCGAGCTGGTTTTATGTATTCGGCAGCGCGGCCCTTGTCGTTTTCATGCTGCAAATTGTCACGGGCATCTTGCTGGCGCTCATTTACGTGCCTTCCGCCGGTGAAGCTTGGAATAGTCTGCAGACTCTGAATCACTCCGTCGCGCTCGGCTGGTTCATTCGAGCCCTTCACGGCTGGGGCTCGGAATTTATGGTCGCGATCGTCCTCATCCACATGGTTCAGGTTATTTTGTTCGGCGCCTACAAGTACCCTCGAGAACTGACTTGGATGGTAGGTGTTCTGCTATTGCTCGTGACTCTCGGCATGGCTTTCACCGGCCAGGTCCTGCGCTTCGATCAGGACGCCTACTGGGGCTTGGGGATTGGCGCATCCATCGCGAGCCGGGTGCCGGTGCTGGGACCGCAGATCGTCAATCTGATGCTGGGTGGCCCCATCATCGCAGGAGCAACTCTTTCGCGGTTCTTCGCGCTACACGTATTTGCAATCCCAGGATTGCTGATCGCGTTTGTTGCCGTACACCTTCTGATGGTTGTCAAGCTCGGTATCAATGAGTGGCCGATGCCCGGGCGCGTCGTGCGCAAGGCTACTTACTTGAAGGAGTACCACGAGCTGACAAAAAAAGACGGCATACCGTTCGTCCCGTTGGCAGTTTGGAAAGACCTTTTTTTCGGCGGTTTCATTTTGCTCGCGATCGCCGCCTGCGCTTTTTACTTTGGTCCATTTGGTCCGTCGGGTCGTCCGGATCCCACGATCATTCAGACCGCCCCTCGGCCGGACTTTTTCTTCCTGTGGCTGTACGCTGTGCTTTCGCTCTTGCCGCCCTCGATGGAGACTCCAGCGCTGCTGGTTGGCCCCGTCGTTGCGCTCCTGGCACTTTTCCTTCTTCCTTTTATTTTCGGCGAAGGTGAAAAAAGCTGGCGTCGCAGACCTATCGCCGTGTTATCGATTTTGTTGGTGGCGGTTTCATTGGGGACCTTCACGCACCTTTCAGGGTACACGCCGTGGAGTCCAGTGATGGACGCGTGGAGCTCGACGCCCATTCCGCCGCAGTACTTGCGCAACCGATCCGCGCTGGAACGGCAAGGTGCTCTCGTATTCCAGGTGAAGCAGTGCCATAACTGCCACGCGCTTGACAACCAAGGCGGTAAGCGCGGCCCCGCTCTCGACAACGTAGCGGTATTGCTGACACGCGATCAGCTCATTCGACAAGTGATTCAGGGTGGCGGCAACATGCCAGCCTACGGAAAGAATCTGAGTCCTGCGGAGACCACTGCCTTGGTCGCGTTTCTCGAGACTCTGCGTCCCGCGGGCCAACCGGCTGCCCAAGACGCGTCGCGTGCCGTCGCGCTCGCACCGGACCGCGGAGCGCCTTCGACCCAGCCATAGATTTGCTATGTCACCCGATGCTCAAGCGATATTGCGATCATGGTCCTCACCAACCGCGCTTAACCTGACTCTATTTCTTACAGTCCTCGTGTACGTAAAAGGCTGGTTTCGTCTGCGTCGTGTTTTTCCGAACCTGATTTCTAACTGGCGTCTCGCTGCATTTCTTAGTGGAGTTTGTTCGCTGTGGACTGCCATAGGATCTCCGCTTGAAGCTTTCGACGATGTGTCGCTCGCGGCTCATATGCTACAGCACCTGTTACTGATGGCTGTGGCTCCGCCCTTGGTTTTACTAGGTGCACCGCTGCTGCCACTGCTCCGTGGATTGCCGAGGTGGATAGTGCGCAGCACTGTCGGCCCTGTGCTATCTTGGACTCCGTTGCGCTGGGTCGCGCGCTTTCTGGCTCGACCAGCATTTTGCTGGCTTGCGGCAACGGTGGCACTGATCGGATGGCATGCTCCCGCTGCATTTGAATTAGCACTACGGTCGGGCTCTTGGCACGAAGTCGAACACGCCTGCTTTTTTGCGACATCGCTCCTATTCTGGTGGCCGGTGGTGCTGCCTTTCCCGAGTGATGCGCGATGGCCTCGGTGGTCCATTCCTCTTTATCTATTCTTGGGGACACTGCCGGGTGGCGCACTCGGGGCATTTCTCGTGTTTTGTGATCGCGTACTGTACCGAACCTACGCGTCTACGCCGCCGCTTCTCAGCGTTTCACCGCTCGAAGACCAAGTGATTGCGGGTGCACTCATGTGGGTCGTCGGCACGATCGTGTATCTGATTCCGGCTGTGCTTATTACCGTACAGCTCCTTTCCCCTTCGGATCCACGTCAGCAGAGCCGCAACCAAGTCGCGCCATCCGGGTACCGAGCGCAACCATCGGATGCCTCGAAGGCGGATGCTCTCTAGCGATTGCAGCACACCGCGCATTTACAGAGCTCGGGTTGTGCGGCATTTGCCCGCAAATCTAGCTGACGGGTTTGCACAGACCGGCAAATCTGATTCGTCAAGTTCCTTGACCTGCTCGTAGCGGCATTCGTCCTGGCCACTCAATTCTGGACGTTGGCGTGAATTAGATTGGTCGGATTCGGCCCCGATGCTGACGCCTTTGATTTCGACCGTGGCCATCGGATGGCTCATGGACTGCAAAGGCCAGGCCGTACGATCAACTGAAGCGATCCAGATGTACGGTTTCCATGTCTTGCAGACCCGTACACAAGTAATTTTCGACTGTCAATTCTGACAATATGCAGGCTCCGGCTAAGGCTTTACAGTGCCCCGACTGTAGCGAGCGTTTCGAAGTTCCGGCGCTCGCTTGCTCAAGTGTTTGACACGAACACGCGAATTAGTGGGCGTCACTATGTCGGATTTTGCTTCTGGCGTTTACGTGGTTTCACGAAGGTCAATAATGGAAGATATCAATTATCAAAATGATGATTTTGCCGGCGTGAAAGCGCCGGCGCCTTCCCGTCCATCTCCGTTGCGTAGGGAGCATCCGCGAATTGCGGTCACGCTTCTCGCAGTAGTGACGATGTTTTTAACGGGCTGTGGAACGATGGGGCTGCCGCCGGCAGGCCCACCCGACGTCGAAGTCGTCGAAGTAGCGCAGAAAGATGTGCCGATCACCAAAGACTGGGTGGCCACTTTAGACGGATTTGTCAACGCCCAGATTCGTGCCCAGGTGGCGGGTCTGCTCATCAAGCAGAACTATACCAACGGTGGGTTCGTCAGGAAGGGCGATCCGCTGTTCGAGATTGACCCGAGACCGTTTCAGGCTGCCCTCGACGCAGCACAGGGAAATCTTCAGCAGGCCACAGCGGACCTCCAACGGGCCGAAGCGACACTGGGGAAGACAGAGCTGGACGTTACGCGCTACACGCCACTGGCCAAACAAGGAGCCATTAGCCAGCAGGAAATGGATGACGCCGTACAGGCAAATATTGGGGCGAAAGCACAGGCGGAAGCTGCGAAGGCCGTTATCGCTTCAGCGAAAGCTGCGGTGGAAAATGCCCAACTGAACCGAAGCTTTACAAATATAAACTCGCCGATCGACGGAGTGGCTGGTATTGCCACGGCCCAGGTAGGCGACTTTGTCGGTCCCCAGAGTGGGGCTCTTACCGCAGTTTCCACCCTCAATCCCATCCTTGTAAGTTTTACGGTCAGTGAACAGGAGTACCTCGATACCAAGAGGCAGATCGCGAAAATGGGTGTCAGTGAGACCCAAGCCCTGCGAAACCTCGATTGGCGCCTACGACTCACTGATGGGACAACGTATCCGCAGAAGGGAATCTTTTACGCGCTCAACCGACAGGTGGATGTGAAGACAGGATCGATTCTGGTCCAGGTCCAGTTCCCCAATCCGGACAGCTTTCTTCGTCCAGGAGGCTACGGCAGCATCAGCACGACCGTCAGAATTCAGCAAGGCGCACTGCTGGTGCCGCAACGTGCCGTCAGCGAATTACAGGCCGGCTTTCTGGTAGCCGTGGTCGGTAGCGACAACAAGGTCAGCATTCGGCCCGTTGAAATGGGTCCGAAGAGCGGCGAGATGTGGATTGTTGCAGAAGGTCTTAAACCTGGCGACCGAGTGGTGGCGGACGGCGTGCAGAAAATGCAGGAAGGCATGGTGGTAAAGCCGAAGCCTTATCAGCCAGGAATGGCAACTGCGAAGAACAGCAAAGAAAGTAGCACGCCGCAATAGGGGAACTACGCGATGTCAAAGTTTTTCATCAATCGCCCGATTGTTGCCATCGTGATTTCCGTCGTCATGGTCATTGCGGGCGCCGCTGCAATGTTCAGCCTGCCGACCGCGCAATTCCCCAACATTGCCGATCCTCAAATCCAGGTAACGGCCACCTATCCTGGTGCGGACGCCGTCACGGTCGATCAGTCCGTGGCTACCCCCATTGAACAGCAGATGAGCGGCGTGGACAACATGGAATACATGTACACGCTAAACGCCAACAATGGCCAGATGAAAGCGACGGTAGACTTCGACATCAACACCGACCCAAACACGGACCTGATCCTGACGCAGATGCGGCAATCGCAGGCGGCATCCCAGCTGCCCAGCGAGGTAAATGCTCAAGGCGTCACCGTACAGAAGTCCACGTCGGCCCCGCTGATGTTGTTCAATCTTTATTCGCCCGAGGGGAAATACGACTCGAAGTTCCTGTCTAACTATGCCTACATCAATCTCCTGAGTCCGCTGACTCGATCGTACGGAATTGCTAGCGTCACCATTTTTGGCGCGGGCCAGTACGCCATGCGTTTCTGGGTGAACCCGGACCAACTGGCTAAACTGCAGATCACCGTGCCGGAAATCACAAGCGCGGTGAAAGCGCAGAATAATGTCAATCCGTCAGGGCAAATCGGCGGTGAGCCCGTCCCCGCTGGACAGGACTACACCTACGCGGTAATCGCCGAGGGCCGTTTGGTTTCGGCAGAAGAGTTCGGACAGATCGTAGTTCGTGCCAATTCCGATGGTTCGTTCGTCCGTCTGAAGGATGTCGCACGCATCGAGCTGGGCACGCAGGTTTACAACCTGACAGGTCACATGGATGGCAAGCCCGCCGCGGTCATTGCGATTTATCAGCTCCCCGGCTCGAACGCAATCAAGGCGGCGCAGGGCGCCAAAGACTTGATGGCCTTGGCGAAGAAGAGCTTTCCGTCGGGCTTGGATTATGCGATTGCGCTGGACACGACGCTTCCCGTTACGGAAGGCATCCACGAAATCTTGATGACGCTGCTGGAAGCGCTCTTTCTCGTCATCGTGGTTGTGTACATTTTCCTGCAGGGTTGGCGAGCCACGCTGATTCCCTTATTGGCTGTGCCGGTTTCGCTAATCGGCACTTTCCTGGTTTTTCCGATGCTGGGTTTCTCGATCAACACACTGTCACTTTTCGGCCTGGTGCTGGCAATCGGACTGGTCGTTGACGATGCGATCGTTGTGGTCGAGGCGATTGAGCATCACATCGAACATGGACTTTCTCCCAAAGCTGCGGCACTTAAGGCCATGGAAGAAGTATCGGGTCCGGTGATCGGGATCGCTATCGTGTTATCCGCCGTATTCATCCCGACCGCATTCGTTCCCGGTATCACAGGACGCCTGTATCAGCAATTTGCGGTGACCATCGCGGTGTCGGTGATTATCTCGGCGTTCAATGCTCTCACGTTAAGTCCGGCCTTGGGTGCGCTGCTGCTGCGGCCAAAAACAGAATCCACGGGACCCCTGAAAAAGTTCTTTAACTGGTTTAATCGGATGTTTGGCCGGGCGACAAATGGCTATGTGAATTGGTGCGGAACTCTAATTCACAAAATGGGATTCACGATCGTTTTACTGGTGGTCTTCAGCCTGCTTGCCGGTGTTTTCGGCGCGAAGCTGCCGAAGAGTTTCCTTCCCGAAGAAGATCAAGGGTATCTTTTCGTCGCACTGCAACTGCCCGATGCGTCCTCGCTGCAACGCACCACTAGCGCTTCCAGAAAAGTGGAAGAAATCCTGATGCAGACCCCGGGCGTCGATCATGTGACCACGGTTGTCGGCTACAACATGTTGAGTGGCGTGCAGAATACCTACAGCGCTTTTTTCTGGGTAACGCTTAAGGAATGGAAAGAACGCAAAGCTGCCGACGAGCAATATTGGGCAATCAAGATTCACCTCAATACTGCGCTCCGCTCCATTTCCGAGGGCACTACGGTGGCGTTCCCGCCGCCCGCGATCCCTGGTGTGGGCGCGTCCGGTGGTGTGACCTTCGTCCTGGAAGATCGCTCCGGACAAGGCGTCGACTTTCTCAGAGAAAACCAGCTGAAGTTTATGGCAGCAGCGCGCAAACGGCCGGAATTTGCATTGGTCTTCACCACGGCTCTACCTTCTGTGCCGCAACTCTCCGTTAAAGTGGATCGCGACAAGGTGCTGATGCAAGGGGTTCCGCTCAGCGACGTTTACCAAACTCTTCAGGCTTTCATGGGCGGAGCATTCATAAACTTCTTCAACCGTTTTGGGCGCGTCTGGCAGATTTACATTCAGGCCGAAGGCGACTTCAGGACGCAGGCCGATAACGTTGCGAAATTCTACGTCCGCAACAGCTCCGGGCAGATGGTTCCCCTGTCGGCCGTCACCACCATCGGGCGGCGACTAGGACCCGAATTCACCATGCACTACAACCTCTACCAGTGCGTGCAAATTAATGGCAACACCAAGCCCGGCTTCAGCTCCGAGCAGGCGATGAAGGCACTGGAGGAAGTTTTTGCCGAGACCATGCCGCCTGGGATGGGCTTCGACTACATGGGAATGTCGTTTCAAGAACAGAAGGCGCAACAAGGGGTGTCGCCGGCTGTGATCTTCGGGTTCTCGATACTGTTTGTTTTCCTCATATTGGCGGCGCTCTACGAGAGCTGGACGCTACCCTTCAGCGTCCTGTTGAGCACACCGGTGGCGGTGTTCGGCGCGTTTTGTGTGCTGTTCTCGCGGCGAATCTTTGGCCTGTTGGTGCTGCAGCGCTATGAAAGCTTGGGTCTGGAATTCAACGTGTACGCCCAAATCGGCCTGGTCATGCTGATCGGACTGGCGGCGAAGAACGCAATTTTGATTGTGGAATTCGCTAAGGCCGAGTTCGAGAAAGGCAGGCCGCTGGTTGACGCTGCGCTCGAAGGCGCCAAGCTACGTCTGCGCCCGATTTTGATGACTTCGTTTGCGTTCATTCTGGGTTGTGTGCCTTTGTGGCGAGCCTCTGGCGCCGGAGCAATTTCAAGACAAGTCATGGGAACCGCAGTGATCGGCGGAATGGTGGCTGCCAGCGGTATTGCCATCTTCATTATTCCTGCCTTGTTTTACGGAATTGAGAAAATTAGCGGAGCAGAACGCGAACAATTGAAAGCAAAAAACGCCGCGGGCACCCCGGGCTTGGCGCCAGGAGACTAGCTTTCAACTGAGAGTTGAAACCGGCCAAATGACGACGACACGCCCAATCCCATCGAATAGAAGGTTTACCGATTCCGTCCAGCGGCCTCACATCCTGCATGCCGGGCAGTCGGGAAGAATGCATAAGCGTCATCGTGGATTCTCGTCGATTCCGGTCTTCATCCTTGCGTTCGTTTTTGCCGTTTCGGGCTGCGCCGTTGGCCCCAATTACAAGCGTCCCACTGTCAATGTCCCCACTGATTTTCGCAGCGCCGCGGGGCAGGCTCAGCAAGCTTCGATCGCCGATTTGCCTTGGTGGGAAGTTTTCAAGGATGAAAGACTAAAAGGACTCATTCAGACCGCGCTGACAAACAACTACGATCTGCGCATCGCCGTGAGCCGGGTAGAGCAAGCGCGTCAGTTCGTGGCACAAGCACATTCCCAATATCTCCCCTTCGTTAATTATTCGGTGGCGAGCAGCGAAGGCAGGAACGAGTTTGCCGGCACTGTTTCGCCCAACGGAGGCGTCATCCGCGGGTCATTTGCGGCCGTCGCGAGCGTGGCGTGGGAGGCGGACGTCTGGGGCAGAATCCGGCGCTTGAATGAGTCCGCGCGAGCGCAGTATCTCTCGACCGAAGAGGCCCGGCGCGGCGTGATGCTTACGCTGGTTAGCGATGTCGCTCAAGCGTATTACCAACTCTTGGAATTGGAACTGGAGCTAAACATCGCGCGCGACTCAACAGACGCATTCGGCCAGACCTATCAACTGTTCGATCAGCGCCTGCAAGGAGGAGTCTCTTCAATATTGAACACCTCGCGAGCTGCCGGCGCTCGGGACAGCGCTGCGGCATTCGTTCCGGAACTCGAGCGGCAGATAGCGCTGGTGGAGAACCAGATCAGCATCCTGCTCGGCATTAACCCCGGCCCAATTCAACACAGCGCGACGTTGCTCGACCAGACGCTACCGCCCGAGGTTCCTGCGGGATTGCCTTCAGCGTTGCTGGAGCGGCGACCGGATCTGCTGGCGGCTGAGCAGCAGGTGCGCGCAGCGAACGCACAGGTTGGCGTGGCCATCGCGAATTTCTTCCCCCAGGTTGGTCTGACCGCGTTTTTAGGCCGAGCCAGTACGCCGCTCTCTCTTCTGTCCTCCGGCCAATCAAACATGTGGAGCCTTGCGGGCAACCTCGCCGGCCCGATCTACCAGGGTGGCGCCCTGACAGCTCAGAAGCGGCAAGCGGTCGCTTTCTGGGAACAAACCAGGCTGCAATATGAGCAAGCTGCGTTGAACGCCTTTCAGGAGGTAGCGAACGCTCTTATCTCTCGTCAGAAATTTGAAGAGACCCGCGTTGAGCAAGCCAAAGCAGTGGAAGATTACCAGCAGTCCGTTAAGGTTTCCCTGCAACGCTACACAGCTGGCAAAGCGACCTACTTTGAAGTTCTTGATGCGCAACAATTGCTCTATCCTGCGGAATACGCGCTTGCACAGACGGAACTGAACCAGCGCACGGTTATTGTGCAACTGTACTTAGCATTGGGGGGTGGGTGGAATCTCAGTGATCCTCAATGGACCGGAGGCCAACCCCAGGGGAGCTCGCAAAAGATCCCGGTACCTTAGAAACTGTAGAGTTCCAAGTGAGGCAACCCCATATGTATGACTGCCCAGCCGTAACGGGGAACGCTCGGACCAAACCAAAACCCAGTACTATCCCTGTCAATTCTGCCAGTTGTCCGCTACTCCGACAATTGTTAGGCTTCAACCCTTGACCCAGAGGTGCCAGGATGAAAGCGACACAGCTGCTTCACAATTTGGGTCAGAGCCTTTGGCTCGATAACATCACGCGCGATTTGCTGAACAGCAACACCCTCAATCGCTACATCACAGAGTTGTCGGTCACCGGGCTGACATCCAACCCGACGATTTTCAACCAGGCCATCAAGAGCAGTTCTGACTATGATGCTGCGATCCGTGACAACCTCCTAAAAGGTGAAACAGGCGAGACGCTTTTTTTTGACTTGGCGATCGAGGATCTTACCCGGGCCGCTGACCTGTTTCGACCCATCTATGACCGCACAAACGGAGTGGACGGCTGGGTTTCGCTGGAAGTCTCACCACTTTTGGCCTATGACACAGCCAGCACCCTCGCTGCGGCCAAGGATTTGTTTGCCCAGGCGGGTCGGCCTAACCTTTATATAAAAATCCCTGGAACCAATGAGGGGCTGCCTGCCGTCGAAGAAGCGATCTTCGCGGGCATCCCTATCAATGTCACCCTGTTATTTTCACGCGAACATTACATCGCGGCTGCCGAGGCGTTCCTCCGCGGAATCGAGCGGCGCATTGCGGCTGGACTCAAGCCGACCGTTGGCTCTGTGGCTTCGGTGTTTGTGAGCCGCTGGGACGCTGCAGTGAAAGGCAAAGTCCCTGCCGAATTGACCAATCGCCTCGGCATCGCTATCGCAGAACGCACCTACAAGGCATGCCGTGAACTGCTCAGCTCTCCACGGTGGCAACGTGTTTACAACTCCGGCGCACGTCCGCAACGCCTGCTGTGGGCCAGTACGGGAACGAAGGATCCAAACGCTTCCGACATTCTGTACGTAAAGGCCCTTGCGGCCCCATTTACCGTGAACACCATGCCCGAGGCCACCTTGAGGGCCCTGGCCGAGCACACCGAACTCGGGACGATCTTGCCCGCAGATGGTGGCGACTGCGAAGAAGTATTGGCGCAGTTCGCCAAGGCAGGCGTCGAGGTTGACTCGTTGGCTGCTGAACTTCAGGATGAAGGAGCCAAGTCGTTCGTAAAATCCTGGAATGAGCTCATGACGGTGATGGCGTCCAAGAGCGCCGCGCTCAAGAAGGCCGCGGGGAACTAAACCGAGGGCATCGATCGCCTCGAGGCTATAACAGAGTTTCCGGAATCGCTTCTGCAGGGAATGAGGAATCGGCATGAGAGTGTTGGCTGTTGATGTAGGAGGAACTAACGTCAAGGTTCTCGCCACCGGGCAAACCGAGCCACGAAGGTTTCCGTCTGGACCGAAGATGACTGCCAAAAAGATGGTTTCCGGAGTCAAGGAGATCACCAGAGACTGGAAGTACGATGTGGTAGCGATTGGCTACCCAGGCCCTGTACTCGGGGGTCGGCCAGCTGTGGAGCCGCATAATCTGGGGCGCGGTTGGGTCGGGTTTAACTTCAGAGCCGCATTCAGGCGTCCCGTAAAAATCATTAACGATGCCGCCATGCAGGCCTTGGGTGGTTATAGGAGCGGTACGCTGCTCTTCCTGGGACTTGGAACTGGGCTCGGTTCGGCCCTTGTGGTTGCAGGAAACGTCGTGCCGATGGAATTGGGCCACCTCTCATACAAGAACGGGACGTACGAAGACTATGTGGGTGTCCGAGGATTGAAGCGGCTGGGAAAGAAGAAATGGGCACGCCACGTGGAGTTTGGAGTGGCCCGCCTGATTGACGCCCTCCACCCTGACGACGTGGTTCTTGGGGGCGGCAACGCCAAGAAACTGAAGAAGCTTCCTGCGGGTTGCCGAAAGGGCGAGAACGCCAACGCATTCCTGGGAGGATTTCGCCTTTGGGATGAACCGGGCGGAGCAGCCACGTCCCATTCGCGCAAGCCCTCTCGTTCTTGATGCCTATGCGATGACAGAGTCTAGCGAATGATGTCGATAAGGAGTGAATTATGCAACTGGGGATGATTGGTCTCGGCAGGATGGGAGCAAACATGGTGCGCCGGCTTATCAAGGGAGGCCACCAATGCGTGGTCTTCGACATGTCGGCTAAAGCAGTGAACGAGCTGACCCAGGAAAAAGCGGTGGGATCCTCCTCGCTCCAGGACTTTGCCAACAAACTGCAAAAGCCGAGAGCGGTCTGGCTGATGGTCCCTGCGGCGGTAGTGGACAAGACCATTGCCAGCCTGCTGCCTTATCTTGAGGCTGGTGACATTCTGATTGACGGTGGCAATTCTTACTACGTGGACGACATCCGGCGCGCCAAAGAACTGGTAACAAAGCGGATTCATTACGTGGACGTAGGGACGAGCGGCGGAGTCTGGGGCCTGGAGCGCGGCTACTGCATGATGATCGGCGGCGAAGCCGAAGTGGTCAAGGGTCTTGATCCGATCTTGGCTCGCCTCGCGCCCGGCATAGGCGACGTATCGCGCACCCCAGGGCGCGAGAAAATCTGTGGCACCGCCGAGCAGGGCTACTTGCACTGCGGGCCAGCCGGCTCGGGCCATTTTGTGAAGATGGTGCACAACGGAATCGAGTACGGGATCATGGCTGCGTACGCCGAGGGCATGGGAATTCTACGCGCTGCCAACATCGGCAAACAGGATCATGCGATCGACGCGGAGACAACGCCTTTGCGCGATCCCGAGCACTATCAATATGACCTCAATCTACCTGACGTCGCAGAGGTGTGGCGGCGCGGTAGCGTGATCGCCTCTTGGCTGCTCGATCTCACTGCGTCCGCACTGCTCGCGGATCCCGCTCTTTCCAAGTTCGCAGGGCATGTCTCGGATTCGGGCGAAGGGCGCTGGACCATCAAGGCCGCCATCGATGAAGCCGTGCCGGCTTACGTTCTCACCGCCGCGCTGTACGAGCGGTTCAGTTCGCGGGGCGAAGCAGATTTTGCAGATAAGCTTTTGTCCGCCATGCGATTCGAGTTCGGCGGACACCATGAGAAAGCAGAAGGCAAATCGCAGACCGCCTGAAGGAGATAGAGGTCATCATGGATAATTCCCACTCGGACGTGCTGGTCTTCTTTGGTGCAACGGGCGATCTCGCCTACAAAAAAATCTTCCCGGCGTTGCAGGCTATGATTAAACGCGGCCACCTCGATAAACCGGTTATCGGCGTGGCCAAGGCCGGATGGAACCTCGAGCAACTTCGCAATCGCGCGAAAGACAGCATCGAAAAACACGGCGGAATTGATCCCGCGGCTTTCGACAAGCTCTCTGGCCTGCTGCGATACGTGGACGGAGACTACAAAGACCCCGCTACTTTTCATGCGGTTTATAAAGAACTTAAGGAAGCTCAGCGGCCCGCCCATTATTTGGCGATCCCGCCCGTGTTGTTCGGATCGGTCGTGCAAGAGTTGGTGAAATCTGGCTGCGCCAAGGGAGCTCGGGTCATTGTCGAGAAGCCCTTTGGAAGCGACCTGGATTCAGCGCGAAATCTCAATCAGATTCTGCTCGGGGCTTTTGACGAGTCACAGATCTTTCGCATCGATCATTACCTTGGAAAACGGCCTGTGCACAACATGCTCGTGTTCCGCTTCGCCAATGCATTCATGGAGTCGTTCTGGAACCGCAACTTCATCGAGAGCGTGCAGATCACAATGGCGGAGGATTTTGGTGTCCAAGGTCGCGGCGCCTTTTATGATGAGACCGGAACGATACGCGACGTCATTCAGAACCACCTTTTTCAGGTGCTTTGCAACCTCGCCATGGAGCCGCCTGGCAGGGCGGACAGCGAATCCATTCGCGATGAGAAAGTTAAGGTATTGAAATCCATCCCACCACTCGATGAGAAAAACTTGGTTCGCGGGCAGTTTCGCGATTATCGCAACGAGAAAGGGGTGGCGCCGAACTCGCAAGTGGAAACTTTCGCCGCTCTACGACTGGAGGTCAACACCTGGCGTTGGAAAGGCGTTCCCTTCTACATCCGGGCAGGGAAGTGCCTTCCCGTGACATGCACGGAAGTCGTGGGCCGGTTTCGTTTGCCTCCCACGTTGATCCGCGACAGTGCTTTGACCAAGAACTACCTGCGATTTCGGATCAGCCCGGAGGTCAGCATTGCCCTAGGTATGACCGTAATGGCTCCAGGCGAGAACATGGTCGGTCAAGCGACAGAAATGCTGGCCAGCCGCCATCCCCAAGCCGACGAGATGGATGCTTACGAACGCGTGTTGGCAGACGCCATGGCCGGAGATGCCACGCTGTTTGCTCGACAAGACTACGTGGACGAAGCTTGGCGAATCGTGGACCCCATTCTGAAAAAAACCATTTCAGTTTACGAGTACGAACCGAATACCTGGGGGCCAGCTGAAGTTCAACAGACAGTCGAACCCGAGGGCGGCTGGCTCAACCCGACATTGGCAACTCAAGCAGCAGCTGCGGAAGCGGTTCGGGCGGCTTAGGAGCGGCGTCGCTCCACACCCCTGAGTTGCGTCTGGAAGATTGAGGTTAGGAAGGAGCGATCCATGGGTGCAACGCAGGTTGCTCAGCCGAAGACCGACGGCAAGATGGCTCAACTGTCAATCAATACCATCCGCACTCTATCGATTGACGCGGTTCAAGAAGCAAAATCCGGACACCCCGGCACACCAATGGCGCTGGCGCCACTCGTCTACACGCTTTGGAATCGCGTCATGCGTTTCGATCCCAAGGACCCGATCTGGCCGAATCGCGATCGGTTCGTGCTTTCGAATGGCCACGCCTCGATGCTGTTGTGGTCCATCCTACACCTCACGCAGACCCAGGCGGTTGACGCTGACTACGAGAGGTTGGGGCAGCCAGCAGTGACCCTTGACGATATTCGTGCTTTCCGCCAGCTCCACAGTAGGGCACCCGGCCATCCGGAATACCACTGGGTCTCGGGCGTTGAGACAACGACCGGTCCGCTCGGGCAGGGCGTCGCCACAAGCGTGGGTATGGCGATCGGAGAGAAGTGGCTGGCCGCCCATTTCAATCGGCCGGGCTTCGAGATCTTCGACTACAACATTTACGCCGTGTGCGGGGACGGTTGCATGATGGAGGGTATTTCCTCGGAAGCGGCTTCGCTTGCCGCCCACTTGGGTCTCGACAACCTGTGCTGGATCTATGACAACAACCACATCACGATTGAGGGCGACACCAACATTGCATTCACAGAGGATGTCGCGGCCCGATTCCTGGCGTACGGATGGAATGTCCTGCGGGTCGGCGATGCCAACGACATCGCTCGCATCGAACGTGCCTTTGAGATCTTCCGGAAGACGAAGGGCAGACCCACTTTTATCGTTCTAGACAGTCATATCGGTTACGGTTCTCCGAATAAACAGGACACCCCGGAGGCTCATGGCGAGCCGTTGGGAGATGACGAGATTCGCCTCACGAAGCTCGGATATGGATGGCCCGAGGACGCGAAATTCCTCGTGCCGGACGGTGTCTATGAGCACTTCCAGGCAGGCGTGGGCGCACGCGGCGCAGAGGCCCGGGCTGTTTGGACGAAGCTCTTCGCTGACTGTCGCGCAAAACATCCCGACCTCGCGACCGAAATTGATCTCATGCAACGGCGCGAACTTCCCGATGGGTGGGATCGCAATCTACCCGTTTTCCCCGCTGATCCCAAGGGAATCGCCGGGCGCGAGGCATCCGGAAAAGTGTTGAACATTCTGGCGCAAAATGTCCCCTGGTTCCTCGGTGGTTCGGCCGATCTTGGGCCGTCGAACAAGACCACATTGAACTATGCTGGCGCAGGAAGTATTCAAGCGATTAGCCCGGGTGGGAAAAACCTGCATTTCGGAATCCGCGAGCATGCGATGGCAGCGATTGTGAATGGCCTCTCGCTGTCAAAGATTCGAGCGTTCGGCGCAACCTTTTTCATTTTCAGCGATTACGCGCGTCCTGCGATTCGGCTCTCAGCGCTGATGGAACTCCCGACGATCTTCGTTTTCACGCATGACGCGATGGGCGATGGAGAGGATGGCCCCACTCATCAGCCAGTGGAACACCTGGCGTCCCTGCGTGCAATCCCCGGCTTGATCACGCTTCGACCGGGAGACGCCAATGAAGTAGTCGAAGCCTATCGCTACATTATGCAGTTACGTCACCAACCCGCGGTGCTCGCACTCTCACGCCAGCCGTTACCCACTTTGGATCGCAGCAAGTACGCCTCAGCGTCCGGCGTCGCGCATGGTGCTTATGTTCTTGCCGATGCTCCGGGCGGAAAGCCGGAGGTTATCCTCATCGCAACTGGCAGTGAGGTGAGTCTCACAGTTCAAGCCCATGAGGCGCTGCTTTCCGATGGCGTGCGCTCGCGAGTGGTTTCGATGCCTTCCTGGGAGATTTTTGAGCATCAGCCAGAGGAATATCAAGACAGTGTGTTGCCCCCACAGGTCACAGCGCGAGTCGCAATCGAGCAAGCCTCAAGTTTCGGCTGGGAACGGTACGTCGGCCGGGGTGGACAGCTCGTTTGCATGAAGACGTTCGGCGCTTCGGCGCCGCTTAAGGAGTTGCAGAGGCACTTTGGGTTCGAGCCAGACCACGTGGTAGCAGCTGCGAAGAAGTTGCTGGGCAAAAATTGATGCACGCGCATCGACCGGTTGTAAGAATCCTCGCTTCCGCCTCGCGACAACAGAGGCTCGCGGAGCCCAGCAGCGAGGACGGGAAATTCTAAGTGAGCATCTACGACACCACCGAAGGCGCTCGTCTGTTATTGACCCAACAAAAAAAAGCTCACTGGAACCGCTGGGGACCCTTCCTATCGGAACGCGCATGGGGAACGGTGCGCGAGGATTACAGCGCCAACGGCGACGCGTGGAGCTACTTGCCTCATGATCACGCTCGTTCGCGTGCTTATCGTTGGAACGAGGACGGCATCGCGGGCATCTCCGATCGCCATCAGTTTCTCTGTTTTGCTGTAGCGCTCTGGAACGGCCGAGATCCGTACCTAAAGGAAAGGCTGTTTGGTCTGACAGGATCAGAGGGCAACCACGGCGAGGACGTCAAGGAATATTACTTCTATCTGGATAACACGCCGACCCACTCGTACATGAAGTATCTCTACAAGTATCCCCAAGGAGAGTATCCCTACGCCCGGTTGCGCGAGGAGAACCGGCGACGGAGCAAGCAAGAAACAGAGTTCGAGCTGGTTGACACCGGAATATTCGACGAACGTCGCTATTTCGACGTAATGGTGGAATATGCCAAGGCGGAGCCTGAGGACCTACTAATCCGCATCACGGTCAGCAACCGTGGTCCTGACGCTGCGCCGATCCATGTGTTGCCGACACTGTGGTTCCGGAATACCTGGCGGTGGGGACGCGATGATCGTCGTCCTTCGATTTCATTGCGACCCGTTGGCCAACAGAAGCAGCGCAACGTCAGTCACCTGGTTACGCAGCACTGGCAATTGGGCGAGTACGCTTTGTACTGTTCTGGCGGCGATGAGTTGCTGTTCACTGAGAATGAGACCAATTGCTCGCGATTGTACGGAGTCACTTCACCGACTCCGCACTGCAAAGACGCCTTTCACGAGTACGTAGTTGAGGGCAAGCTCGAGTCCGTGAACCCGGCCGCCACCGGAACGAAAGCCGCCGCGCATTACACCCGCAGTGTCGGGTCGGGCGAGAGCATCACCTTCGAACTGCGCCTGGCATCTATGGTCAACGGGCGTTTACTCAGCGCGCCGTTTTCGGATTTCGACTCCCTGCTTCGGCAGCGTCGCAAGGAGGCGGATGAGTTCTACAGCGTGGTACTGCCTCCCAAATTATCTGCCGATGCCAAACTGGTGGCGCGCCAAGCTTTCGCTGGGATGCTCTGGTCCAAGCAGTATTACCACTACGTTGTCACAGACTGGCTGGAGGGAGATCCTGCCCAGCCGGCCCCGCCGCCAGAACGCTTTGCAGGGCGCAACCACGATTGGCCTCACTTCTTCGCGCGCGACGTAATCTCGATGCCCGACAAGTGGGAATTCCCTTGGTTTGCTTCCTGGGATCTAGGTTTTCATTGTGTCACCCTGGCTTACATTGACCCGCATCTTGCTAAAGAACAGATTCTTCAGATGCTCCGCGAATGGTACATGCACCCCAACGGGCAAATCCCTGCCTACGAATGGGATTTCAACGGCGTCAATCCGCCGGTCCTGTCTCTGGCGGCAAGAGCTGTCTTCGAGATTGAGCGGAAACACACAGGTGTGGCCGATTACGCCTTTATCGAGCGCGTCTTCCAGAAAATGCTCCTTAACTTTACATGGTGGGTCAACCGCAAGGACGCTTTGGGGAAAAACGTTTTTCAGGGCGGTTTCTTGGGCATGGACAACATCGGCGTGTTTGATCGCGACAAACTCCCACCAGGCTATCTTCTGGGACAAGCCGACGGCACAAGTTGGATGGCAGCTTTCGCCAAGAACATGTATTCCCTCGCTCTTCTACTGGCGGAAAAAAATCCCACTTACGAGGACGTGGCCAGCAAATTCTGGGAGCACTACATTTTCATCGCCGATTCGATGAACAGCTTGCGTGACCCGACGAAGTCGCTCTGGGATGAGAAGGATGGATTTTTCTACGATCACTTGATCTCTGCGCACCACGAGCCGATCCCGATCCGCGCACGCACCATGGTAGGCTTCGTTCCGATATTTGGCGCAAGCGCAGTCCCGGCCGACACATTCGATCGTTACCGGGACTTCCAGCGTCGCCGCCAGTGGTTCATCGAACATCGCCAGGACCTAGTCGAAAGCGTCGGGCCAATGGTCATACCCGGCGCGAACAACAACTTGATCCTCGGCCTGGTGCGGCCAGACCAATTGCGCCGCATGTTGACCTATATGCTGGACGAGAATGAATTTCTCTCCCCCTATGGTGTGCGGACAGTCTCCCGCTATCACAAGGATCATCCTTTGATCCTCAACCTAAATGGCCAAGAAAGTCGCTTGGACTATGAGCCGGGTGAATCCATCACGAATATCTTTGGGGGCAACTCCAACTGGCGCGGCCCCGTTTGGATGCCAGTGAATTTCCTCATCCTGTTCGCACTTCAGCAGTATCACCTTTATTACGGCGATGCATTCCAGGTGGAATGTCCGACGGGTTCCGGAAAGATGAACAATCTGGCGCAGGTCGCCGAGGAACTTGCGCAGCGGCTGGGGCGCATCTTTCTGCGCGGTAAGGACGGCAGCCGGCCGGTCTTTGGCTCAAACGCGATCTTCAACACAGATCCCCATTGGCGCGATCTCATCCCTTTCTACGAATACTTTCACGGCGACACCGGCCGAGGCTGCGGCGCCAGCCACCAAACTGGCTGGACTGGGTTGATCGCGCAGATCCTCGTTGATTTAGGAGAACAGCACAAGGAAGACCACAAACCTACTGGGAATTAGCCTATGAAAAATAAGTTTCTGCTACGGCCGAGATCGATGCTCGAACGTTTCGTACACCAGGAGACTTCTGGTTCGATCCTTCTCTTTGCCGCCACTGTTGTCGCCCTGGTTTGGGCGAATTCCCCCTGGAGCGCATCCTATTTCGCGCTTTGGAAGCTTCCCTTGCAGTTGGGCCGCCGTCCTATTCTATCCATGGATCTGCATCACTGGATTGATGACGGATTGATGGTGCTGTTTTTTCTGGTAGTTGGACTTGAAATCAAGCGCGAGATCGTAAAAGGCGAGCTGTCCTCCTTCCGGCAGGCGGCGCTTCCCATCATGGCCGCGCTGGGCGGCATGATCCTTCCGGCTCTTTTCTATTTTGCGTTGAATCGCTCAGGTAGCGGCGCGCGCGGCTGGGGAATTCCCATGGCAACGGACATCGGCTTCGCCATGGGTGTTCTCGCGCTGCTCGGCAAGCGCATCCCTTCGAGCCTGCGTGTATTCATGCTTGCGCTAGCTATTGTGGACGATGTCGGCGCGATCCTGGTGATTGCCTTCTTTTATACTCCGACGATTTCTCTAGCGTATCTGGCGGCGGCGGGCGGTTTGTTGGCGCTCCTCATATTGGTTGCCATACGTCGGGCTCCCATCTCCGTCTACGTCATTGTGGGCTTTTTTTTCTGGGCAGCGGTTCTACGTTCCGGAGTGCATGCCACGATTGCTGGTGTGATTCTGGGGCTCGTCGCGCCGATCACGCCAAAATTCCGGCCGGAAGAGCTGGCTGAAAGTGCGGAGCCGCTCTTGGAAAATTTCCGAACCCAGATCTCGAGCAAGGACAAATCGTCGGCCGAAGCCACCCTCACTGCACTGGATCAACTTCTCCGCGGGACTGATTCGATTGCCGAGCGCCTGGAAAGAAGCGTTCATCCCTGGGTTTGTTTCCTCGTTCTTCCCTTATTTGCTCTGGCGAGCGCGGGAGTCGCTTTATCCACGGACCAATTGAAACTGGCTTACTCGAGTTCGATCGCGCTGGGGATATTTCTGGGCCTGGTCCTAGGAAAGGCCGTCGGGGTTACGCTGTTTTCTTATCTAGGCGTAAAAATGAAACTTGCGGAGATGGCTGACGGTTTGACGTGGAAGGGGATAGCCGGTGTTGGCCTTCTCGCAGGCGTGGGATTTACCGTCGCGCTCTTTATTAGTGGTCTCTCCTTCGGGGACGAGACCTTAGTCGCTACCGCAAAGGTCGCGGTGCTCGCAGCATCGCTGGCGGCTGGCTCATTTGGTTACCTCTATCTTCGCCTCGCGCTTAAAGATAATTCGTCATGATTTTGTGCGTCCAACAGTAGACCAACTCAGGAGACTTACTGGAGGTAGTGGCGGCCGTGGATATAAATGTTAATCGGGACGCGGGAGGCGAGTTGCCGCTGCAACCGCTTTAGGTCGGCTCGTCCTACGGCCCGCCGAACCACTTGTCGTAGATTTGCTTATGGGTGCCGTCCTCACGAAGGGCGACCAACACACGGTTAACCCTTGCGCCGGGGGCTGTTCAACTGCATTGCGCTGGCGATTTGACCACGGTCAAATTCTGGACCGATCAGCTTCACCCGCTCTTTTGCCTCATGCGTCGCATAGTAATGGAGCAGCGCTGCCGGTGCGACCACGGCATCCACCTTTTTCTCCAGGAGGGCCTTGTATATTTGGTCACGCGGGAGCTCCTGCACCTGGGCTTGCTTCCTCAGAAGAGACTCAGCAGCGGGAATTCGTTATCGTGGTGACCTTTTTACCGCGCAAATCGCCAGGCTCCTTGACAGCTCCGCGAATCTGCTCGACCGTCAAGGTCGGCGAAAAGTAAAACGACGCGACCAAGTCTCCGCACCCATGATTCTGGCCGCGCTGGAATCTGCTTCGGGCACACGTATTGCCCTGAAACTCGACCGCGTGATGAGATTCCAACTCCCGTTGATCATGATGGGGATGATAGGCCGGAGCGTCATCGTGTGTCGCGCGGCTACCTATATCATTCGCGAAGTTGGGAGACGGCGCGGAGACGGTGGCGCAGGGCAGTTCCATCCAGGGAGCCGGCCGACTGTTAGTTTTGACAATGTTTCTCTGTGCTTTTCCCCAGCTATCGTTTAGCAGCAACAGTCTGCGTAGGAGCTTTCGCGCCAGCGTCTGGCGGTACGGCGCGCGTAATTCAAGTCGGTCGCTGGAACTTGGGGCACTATGACTCTTGTACATAAAACTGTGGCTGTGTTGCTGAGTCTGCTTCTCGTCTTGACGGCGGTTCCGGTTGACGCACGCGCACAGAGCAACGCGCAGACCGCGTCCAGCGCGGCACCCCAGGGAGAGGAGTATGCGCCTCTTACTCCTGAGGAACTCGAAGGACTCGTCGCTCCGATTGCCCTTTATCCGGACGCGCTGGTGGCGCAAGTTCTCGGAGCTGCCACTTTTCCGTACGAAATTGTGGCTGCCGCTTTCTGGCTCAAGGATAACTCTAGCCTTACCGGCGAGTCGCTCATGAATGCCGTGGATGGACAGTCCTGGGATCCTGCGGTGAAAGCTCTAACCCAGTTTCCGTCCGTGCTGGCCAACATGGCGAAGAATCTCGCTTGGGCTTCAGCGCTTGGTGAAGCTTCGGCTACACAGCAACAAGACGTGATGGCTGCCATCCAAAGGATGCGTGCAAAGGCCTACGCGGCAGGTAACTTGAAATCCAGTCCAGAGATCAAGGTTGTGCAAGAGAGCCCTCAAACGATCATCATTCAACCAGCGAATCCTCAGATCGTGTACGTGCCGACGTACAGCCCGACAGTAATTTATGGCACTCCGGTTGTGACGGCTGGATATACCTCCAGCGACGTGGCAGCAGCGGCTGTGCTCTCTTTCGGCGTCGGCATTGCAGTCGGGGCGATGATCAACGGCGGTTGTTGCGGGTGGGGCTATAGCTATTGGGGCACTAACTGGCACAGCCGAACGGTAATCTACAATCGCAACGTATACGTTGGGAACAGCTACTGGCGAGGTGGCTACTACGGTGGTGGCTACCGCCCTGGCAACCCAGGCTACCGGCCTCCCCCTCCGGGCTATCGGCCCCCTTCCCCTGGCTATCCCGGGTACGGCCGTCCACCCAACGGTTCCACTCGTCCCCCGGCTACAACTCTCCCGTCGGGTCCGAATACGGGCAATCGCCCGAGCCGTCCCGGTGATTCTACGGGCGGAAGGCCGGGAGCAGGGAACCCGACTACCAGGCCGACGCCAGGAAATCGTCCAAGTGGATCCCCAACTCAGCGGCCCGCAACGACGCCGAGCACCCGCCCCAGCACAAACGAAGCTCGCGGCTATCAGCGCCCGCAGACATCGAACGCCGGTGGTGGTCAGGCGGCGCGTCCTAACGCCCTTTCTGGATCCGGTGGAGGCCGTGCACAAAGTGCTCGCGGAAACCAGAGTCTAGGCGGCGGAAATCGGGGAGGCGCATCTCGTCGCTAACCGCCGACGAAGCGAATTCCAATGAGAACAGAAAACAAAGCTCCGGAACGGCGCGGTCGGCAGGATGGAGGAGTTGGGATGACGGGCCTCAGGCTTACCGAAACGAAGACATATCCATGGTGCATCCTTCTTCTTGCGCTCGGCGCGATCATTACGCTTCCGACGGGTTGCCAGAATTCGCAGCAATCCCAGGCACCGAGCGGACCGAAAACATTCGCTTCGCCAGACGATGCCTCCCGGTCCCTCTACGAAGCCGCGAAAGCAGGAGATAGCAACGGTCTGTTGGCGATTTTCGGCCCGGGCGCGACGGAGCTGATCGTCTCGGGTGATCCAGTTCAGGACCAGCAGGCCCGCGACAAATTCACAGCCAACTACGATGAAATGCACCGCTGGGGAATGTTGAAGAACAACGGCAGGGTTCTCAATATCGGTGCCGAGAACTATCCGTTTCCTTATCCATTGCTGAAGAACGCATCAGGGGCGTGGTATTTTGACAGCAACTCAGCAAAGCAAGAGATCCTAGCTCGCCGCATCGGCGGCAATGAGCTGGCGACGATTGAGGTACTCGGCGCGATGGCAGACGCCCAGGCGGATTACTTCAGCGACACTCACGACGGCAGTAGCGTCCATCAATACGCCCAGAAGTTCGTGAGTGACGAAGGCAAACAGAATGGTTTGTACTGGAAGGCTGCAGAGAATGAACCGGAGAGCCCACTGGGACCTCTCGCCGCGAATGCCAGCACAGAAGGCTATGGCGGAAGCACACAACAGACGCCGCAGCCTTTCCACGGATATCTTTATCGGACACTCATGCAGCAGGGCAGCCACGCGAAAGGCGGAGCCAAAAGCTATATCGTCAAGGGCAACATGACCGGAGGCTTTGCCATCCTTGCCTATCCCGCCGAGTATCGCAATTCCGGCGTGATGACCTTCATCATCAATCAGGAGGGAATGGTGCTGCAAAAGGATTTGGGCGCAGACACCGCCAATATTGCCAAAGCCATCGACGCATTTGACCCCGACGACACTTGGAACCAGGTCGATTAGCCCTGTTCACAACGTGTTGCGCATGAATCGCTCGCAAGTTTCAACCTACAACTCGCCGGCTATTTTTTCTTCGCGGCAGAGCCCTCACCCGCGCCAGGAACCCACACGCTGTCTGCCGCCGCAATTTCGAAACCCGCTGCTTCAGTGGAAATCTTGACGCGTTGCAAACCAGGCTTATTTTTCGGGACGGCCCCGAAAACCAAGTAATACTGATTGTCGAGCACCCGCTGCAGGCGATCCAGGTAAGGTTTAAAGCTGACCAGGTTCAGCGTTCCGAGAGAAAAGTATTCTCCGCCGCTCTCGTCGGCGATCTTGCCCACGCCCCCTTGACCCAGCTGCGCTTCCCAGGCATTCCGGCCCGCGCGCCCGACGCCGGTCGCGTAGATCCCGTGAACGATTACGCCATAGCGCTGGGCCGTCGTGCTGGCGGTGTCCGCGTCTGGACTCATGGTAGCCATACCAGCAGACATGGAAGTGGTGGGTGCCGTAATGCGAGACGAGCCGCGGGCACTAGGGACGGATTGAGTGCGGGACTCCCTATCGCCGCGCAAGCGGTCAATGCCATCGCTCACCATCAGGACTTCTCGACGAACTTTCTGTTCCGGCCAACCCTTGATCAAGCTGATGAGCGACAAGTACGGACTATCCATGGCGGATAAACCGCCTCGCGGCAGGCGGACGGCCTTGGCCGCCGCAGCATGATCGGCTGTGAAGTTTTGGGCCATCTGAATTGTGGCGTTGGACATGTACGCGACCCCGACAACGGTCGTTGCGGGCTGCGCGTTGATGAAATCGCGAAGGTCGTTAAGACTGTTTCCGATGCTGGTATCGCAAGTGTCGTCGATCAAAATAAAAAGTTGCAGCGCGGCATTATCGCCACGCGCGGGAATCAGATGGTCAACCTTTAGCGATGTCTTCCCTTGCTTTACTTGCACATTCTCTGGCCGAAGAATCGGCACCTCGCTATCGTCGCGCAGCGCCTCGTCGGTGATTACCATGTGCACCTGAACGGTGCTCGCAGCGCCGGGGTTTTCTTGCGAGGACACCATACCCGCTCCAAATCCAAGTAGAGCCACAGCAATCAGAAATGTGGGCAAGTGCCTTAAATTGTTCATGCGTTCTCCTCGATTCGGATTTGGTCAGGATTTCCAATCGGTACCCCTCGTTCGGCGAATCCTACACCTCTCCTAGGAGACACACAACGGATTCTTCAGCACGACAAGTCCCGACGAAATCGCGGGGTCTCAACAACAAGTCCTGGTAGACGTGGCGGTCTCGATAGTTGACGCAACATTATCTCGCAGCTTATTTACATAGATATTAATTGATAGATGTGTACACGAGAGTTGATCCGAACAGAGTAAATAAGTACGTTACACACCTCAACAAAGGCGAATTGCCTCTGTTCGACGGCTTCTGATCGCTGACCGTACAGTGCAGCAATATTTCTGCGCGTACCATCCGCTCAATCGCTATTGCGTCAGCGCGCGCGATAAACTCAAGACCGATGCCGACGGCTCGACAGAATTCTATATCCAGGCCGACTCTCCGGGCAAAGATAGGCAATCGAATTGGCCGCCAGCGCCGAAGGACGAATTTGTCCTGATGACGCGTATGTATTGGCGCAAGCATGAGTACTTTCCAATTCTGGACGGATCGTGGAAGATTCCTGCTGTGAAGAAAGTTAACTGACGGAATTCTTGAGCGATTTGGTGAACGTCGTCACTAACCCCTGGTAAGCTATCAAGGCGCTGGCCGTGGATGACTTGGTTATCGGCTTCTCGAAAACGGTTGTCTCGGGATTTATCCTCGCCACCGTGGGATGTTATCAGAGATTAAGCGCCGAAGGCGGTACCGCGGGAGTGGCCGTGCTGCGCTTATGGCGTTCGTCGTGTCCTCGCTAGCCATCCTCGTCGCCGCTTCATTCCTCACTCGACTTCTGCTTTATACATTCAACATGTAAATCCGTTACTCTGGGTCGGTGCCGCGTAACGCAGGACACGGGCACAATTCGCGAGTGACCAAACGGGGCCACAGTGGAGAGAGACGACGTCCATGCCGAACCGACTTCCTGCGGGAAGGGTATTTATCAACGCCTTCCAGGACCAGCGATCGCCTACCCGCGAGTCGTGAAGTCGACCGCCAGAAGCGAAATATCGTCTTTGTGCCCCTCGCCTGGAGGTTGCTCCAGCCAGCGGGCTAACTCAAGCAGTAGCGCATCCGCGAATGGGCCTGCTGGAAGCCTGTTATTCGTTTCCATGAACTGCATGAAACGCCCTGTGCCAAATTCCTCCTGCGCTGGATTGCTCGTTTCAACGATTCCATCGGTGTAAAGCAAGAACCGATCACCAGCCTCGATTGGAATTTGCAGCGAATCGTAAGTGGCTTCCTCGAATTGGCCCATGACCAATCCGTTTTCCAGCAGTTGGCTGGCGCTGCCGGTTGAGTTGCGCCACAGTAACAGCGGCGGATGGCCCGCACCGCCGTATTTCAGAATGTTTTTTTCCAAGTCCACGTACACATAGGCGGCCGTGACGAAGTTATGCTGAAATTTGCCGCAAAGCGCTTGATTCAAACCCGCCAGAACCTTGCCCGGCTCAGAGGCGTGGCGAGCTTGTGCGGTGAGGGCAACCTGCAGCATTGACGCGATGAGTGCGGCTGGCAATCCGTGACCGGACACATCCGCGATCAGAATGCCTACGTGTCGTTCGTCCACGACGATGAAATCGTAGAAATCGCCGGCCACCGAAGTCATGGGAAGGTAACGCGCCACAATATCCATGCCCGCGAGCTTCGGCGTGCTGCTCGGCAGAATGGATAGCTGAATCTGGCGCGCCATTTCCAGTTCCGTATTTATTTCGACGAGTTGTCGCGCAATCTGGGCATGTGCTTCGCGCAGCATAAGATGAGTGCGCACCCTCGCTTTTACGACTGCGGCCGAGAATGGTTTGTGAATGTAGTCGACAGCTCCCACCTCGAATCCTTTGGTTTCGTCCTCGGCCTCGGTCTGGCTGGTAAGAAAAATCACCGGAACATCACGCGTGTCGGGATCGGCCTTCAAGCGGCGGCACACCTCGTACCCGTCCATTTCCGGCATCATTATGTCCAGCAGGATCAGATCCGGCTTATCTTTCGCTGCAGCGATCGCCAGAGCCTTTTCACCACTCGTCGCCACCTTGGTCGCGAACGAGTCTTTCAAGGCGCCGGAAATAACTCCGATGTTGATGGGCGTGTCGTCCACAATCAAAATCGTTTTTTGGGCCGAGGCCTGAGTCATGATTTCACTCCAGTTTTAAACCTAAGCGACTGGCAATTTCTGTGACGCATTTCAGCGCGCCGATAAAATCATAATTGCCGACGAAATCGCGGAGGGCAGTAATTTCCGGTCCTGTGAGCACCCTCGCTAAGTCCGGCTGTGCTTCTAAAATGAAATCTGCAGCGTCGCCATCGTCGTTTGATAGAAGTCTTGTCAACTTTCGCAAAGGCACGGCTAGGGAGGCAGGGTCGGCGGCGACACGAGCGCTGTCGCTAGCTTGTTCATCGGGCAGCGCCGATCGGATTGCTTGCACCACGGTGCGAAGTTTCCCGGCCAGCGTATCGAGCACAGGTTCGACACTCTGCCCCGCTTTAATCGCCGTTTCTACGTCGGCTGCGGAGCTAGCTACCGCGGTCGCACCGAGGTTCGCGGCCGCGCCTTTCAGCGAATGGGCGGCACGCGCTGCCGTGGCAGTGTCGCCCGACGCGTGCGCCTCGCGAATTTCTTCAACGTTTGCCGACTCCGCGAACTTGCGCAACAACGTTTCGTAGCGTTTGGGATTTCCGCCGGTCCGCCGCAGGGCTGATTGGGTGTCCACACCCTCAATCTCTAAGGTAGCGGTTTCGGGTGGGCCGGCGGGTTCCGGCGGGCGTGCAGTCGTTGCAGCGGTTTCTGGCGGCGCCTTTGCGTCGAGCAGCGCGCGGGGTTTGATCCAGCGCAACAGTGCAGCGAAGAGTGCCTCGGGATCGATAGGCTTGGTGAGATGGTCGTTCATGCCCGCCTCGGTGCATTTCTCGCGATCGCTTTCCATAACGTTGGCGGTCATAGCGATGATGGGAAGCGACCGGAATTGCGGTTTCAAGCGGATGGCTCGTGTAGCAGCCAGACCATCCATTACCGGCATTTGCATGTCCATCAGCACGAGGTCGTATTCGTGTTCGGCGACCATTCGTAGGGCGACCTGTCCGTTTTCAGCTGTTTCAATCGCCAAGTGCGCGTCGTCTAACAGGCCGAGCGCGACCTCGCGATTAAGTTCGTTGTCTTCGACGAGCAAGATGCGCGCGCCGCGTATTTGCGCCAGTTCCACGGTTGGACCCGGCGCGGCTTGGTAACTCTTGGAGCTATTTGCGCCGAGGACCTCGACGGCTGAATCGAACAGCATGGAGGCCGTAACCGGTTTGATTAGAATATTTGCGAACGAGTTCTCTTCGGCCTGTTTCAAAACCTCTTCACGCCCGTAAGCGGTTATCATCACGAGTTGCGGACGAACTGGTAGATTTGGCAGCGCGCGAATTCGTTTGCCCGTTTCGAAGCCATCGAGACCCGGCATCTGCCAGTCCAGAAAAACGATTTCGTACGGTTTGTCAATTTCCGCGGCGCGGCGCACCATTTCGATTCCTTCTAGCCCGGAAGGAGCTTCATCCGCCTCGAATGTCATGCTAGTGAGCATGCTGGAAAGTACCGCGCGCGCTTGCGGATTATCGTCAATGATCAAAACCCGGCGCCCCCTAAGATCGGGTGAAAGGGTGTGCCGTCGAGTGGCCGTGCCATTGCCAAGCCGCGCGGTGAACCAGAACGTGCTGCCTTTGCCTTCGTCGCTTGTAACGCCAACATCTCCTCCCATCAGCAGCGCCAGCCGCTTGGAGATAGCGAGGCCCAGCCCGGTCCCACCGTGTTGCCGAGTTGTAGATGCATCCGCCTGCTCGAACGCCTGGAACAGGCGGCCTATTTGTTCTTTGCTCAATCCAATGCCGGTGTCGCGCACCGCGAAGTAAATCAGCTGGCCCTCGTCATCTTTTTCCTGAATCCGCGCACGAACGACGATTTCGCCTTGTTCGGTAAACTTCACAGCGTTGTTGCAGAAATTAATCAGGATTTGACCCAGCCGCAGCGGGTCGCCCTTGAGTTGCATGGGCACCGCGGGGTCAATATCAAAAATCAGCTCGAGGCCTTTTGCCGAAGCCTTTTCGGAAATCAGATTGCTCACGTTTTCGAGCACGCGCTCCAGATCGAAGTCAATGTGTTCCACCGTCAGCTTGCCTGCTTCGATTTTCGAGAAATCCAAAATGTCGTTGATGATGCCCAGCAGGTGCTGGCCGGCAAGTTGAATTTTCCTCACGTAGTCGTGCTGGCGGGGATTCAGGTCGGTGCGCAACGTCAGATGCGACATGCCGATAATCGCGTTCATCGGAGTGCGGATTTCGTGGCTCATGTTGGCCAGGAAATCGGACTTGGCCTTGGTGGCTTCCTCCGCCACTTCTTTGGCTCGCCGCAATTCTTCTCCAGCCGCTTCCAGCACCCGGTTGATGCTCTCCAGTTCTTGTTTGCGAGCGCCGAGCTGGCGTTCCGAAGCCGCCAACGATTCAGCCTGGGCCTGCGTGCGGTCCAGAAGCTCTCGAGTCGCGATGTTGCCCGACAATATTTCAGCGCTGAGAGCGATGGAGGGCAGCAAGGAGTCGAGCAACGCTCGTTGGCGTTCCGACAGTGCTGAGTTCGTCGCCAGTTCGATGAGCGCGGTCACTTCGTCCTTATTCAGCAAAGGAACAAAGTGGATTTTGCCCACCGTCAGGGTTCCCATGCCCGCCGAGATTCGAACTTGCTCCCCGGTGGTGACTTCGAGCATGCGCCGCTCCACCGCAGCTTGCCCGGCGAGTCCCTCGCCGAGGGCAAATTCGCCGGGGCTGCCGGCGTCCGAATTGGCAAACGAATAGGCGCGCGAGAAACGCTTGCGACTCTCGTCTGCCACGTAGAACGCTCCGTAAATCAGCGAAATGGATTGCGACAACCGAGACAATAAAGCCTTACCAAATCCGGGATAATCCCGGGCAGATTGCAACGCTCCCAGCGTGGCGCCCACTTCCGCCTTTACCCAGGCTTGCGTTTCGCGCTCGCGGGCGCCCAGTTGCAGCGTACTTAGCGCGCGGCTGATCTCACCGATTTCATTCTTGCGATCACGGTAGGGGATTGTCTGATCCAGCCGCCCGTCGGCTAAATCCTGGATACTGCCCTGCAGCGACGTCAGTTCGTCCACCACTTGTGTTTGTACGATGTAGAAAGCAGCGGCCCATGATGCCAGCAGGCCGAAGCCGATTACGAGCCAGGTGATCAAAATCGCGTGATGCGTGTTACGGGTCAACTCATCGGAGCGCTTATCAATAAATACTTGCAAATCCTGCATGATCTCGATGGTGGCTTGGCGCGCCCGCTGCAGCTCCGGATTTACACCTCCGCGTAACAGGTTCAACGCTTTGGCGTTATCGCCAGCCAGGGCCGCCGCGCGGACAGGCCGGGCGTCAGCCTCTGCCTGTTCGAAGAGGGCGGACGCGGCGTTGATTTTGTCCGCCCGCTCAGGGCTATCTTTGATCGCCGTTGCCATCGCCGTGTGGTAGTCGGCGCCAATCTGTTCCAATTCTCCGTCGACAACCTGCCTGCGATTGGGATCGGTCTCGTCAACCAGTTCAAACAGGTACAGACCGAATCGGTTGGTATGCGCTCGCGCCTCCCCAACGCTTCTGAGCGCTTTGACCTGGGTGTCAATCAACACGCTGTACCAGGTGTCGATCATTTTGCTTTCAAGCGACGAATAGACTCCTGCGGCCACCACCATCAACGCGAGCGGCACCATAGCAATCAGCAGTTTGCGCCGCAGCCTCAAATTCGTAAAAAAGCCCATCGGAATGCGCTCCAACGGTTGCTGGACCTGAACCGGTGAACCACTGCGCGCTACAAAATCATGCAATCGACGGCGCACGGCTCCAATCGAAAGCGTTTGTCGACCGTCGTATCAGCCCGCTAGGGAACACGGGAGTGCTGCAGAAATAGCCTACGCTTGTGACAATATGCAGCGTTGCGATAAGCGACGCGAGAGTCGAATCCCGAGAGACTTTATTCGACGGCTGTCCATGTGCTGTCGGGGTTGAATGAAGTGATTGCCCTGGCGATTGCAGCGGTATCGTCACCCAGGTCCTTTTGCAGCACAATGCCGTCCTGATTGACGAGGAACGATGTCACCCCCGAAGTTCCGTATTCCGCGGGATAAGCTAAGATCGCAAAACCTCCGGTCATGTTTCCGTTAACGATGTAGTTCTTCGCTCCGCCATGCGCCTGCGGCCCTTGGCTCATGAGCATGCGGAAATAATAACCGTGGTAGGGCTGCGATTCTTGCGACGCGCTGGAATAACCTTCGCTTGCCGCGAACTCCGCCAGCGGACCGAGGGGGCTGCCTGAATCACCTTCGGCGACCGGCCAGTAAAGTCCATTCTGTTTTCCCTCGTCGCTCACGAATTTTTGCGCGTAAGTGTGCGAATTGGCGCCGTCGTGCGGCTGGCTGAAGTACTCGGCCTGTGCCACGCCCATGGCGTTCAGAACGTCAATCGCGGAAAGTTCGTTTCCACCGATTCGTCGAGCCAGAATTTCGTCTTTTGCGGAACTGGTATCGAAATACCACTGGCCCGCTTCGTTCTTTTTCAATGCGAAGGGAAATGGATAATTCTCAGCTCCAACATCGAGGACCAGACCACCCTTGGTCAATTTTCCCCAGCGATGCATCTCGTCGTATTGTCTGGTGAAAGTATCGAGCGCGGCTTTGTCTTGAACGGGATCGCCCGAGAGTAGGAGCTCTTTGGCGGCCGATCCAAAAATCGACATAAGTGCGTTTGTGTCTCCAGCTTTCGCGGCCGTATAAATTGCCTGTCCCGCGAGGTCCGCAGACGCGAATGTTTGCGGTCCAGCGGAGGCTCCCTCCGTCGAGGTCGAACGCTGCGATTTGCTGCATCCCGTCGAAATGAGCGCTATCGCGGCCAACAGCAAAACGTACTTCCTGCAGGAAACAATGTGCGTTCTGGCAGCTCTTGCGCGACTCATTCGATCTCCTTGTTCTCGTTCGCTGAACCAACCGCGAAATTTACTTTCAGATGTCAAGGCAACTTGCGCGGCGCAATATTACTTGCGACGCCCGCCTCCCCCGCCTTTAGCTGCCATACTCTGGTTCCCGCGAGCACTCTGCGCGCGACCCCCTGCCGAACCCGAAAACGAATCCGGGCGTGCCGGCTGAGTCGAGGGCTGTGGGCTCGGCCGGGGCGTGGGCTGCGTGCTCGGCGTCGTGGCAGGTCTTGTGCTGGGTTGAGTTCCCGGCGAAGCTGGCCTGGTACCCGGCTGCGTCGCTGGACGATTTCCAGGATTGGCCGGCAGCGTCGATGGACCGCCAGCGCCCGGTCGAGCTCCCCCGTTGTTTCCCGGTCCAGCCGGTCGAGTGTTCCCGCCTGCGTTCGCCGGGAGGGTCGTCGCTGGCGGACGCCCATATCCGGGATATGTTGGCGGACGATAGCCTGGGTATCCCGGCTTATATCCCGGGTAGCCCGGGTGATAGCCGGGAGGACGATACGCGCCGCCGTAGTAGCCGCCGCGCCAATACGCGTTTCCGACGTAAATATTTCGGTTGTAGACGACGGTGTGGCTATGCCAGTTCGTGCCCCAATAACTCCATCCCCACCCGCAGCAGCCGCCGTAGATCGATGCTCCTACGACGATTCCTCCGCCGAAGGAAATCACGGTAACCGCGGGACCGCGGTAGTAGTAACCGGGAACAACAATTGGCGCGCCATATACGACCGTGGGGCTGTATACCGGAACGTAGACGACCTGAGGATTCGCAGGCTGGATAACGATGGTCTGTGGAGCCTGCTGCTCGACCTTTATCTGGGGCCCCGACTGCAGATTTCCTGCTGCAAGAGCCTTGGCCCGCATTCTTTGCACGGCGGCCATCACGTCCTGCTGTTGAGTCGCAGAGGCTTCGCCAAGCGCCGACGTCCACGCGAGATTCTTCGACAGATCATCCAGCACCGACGGGAATTGGGTGAGGGCTTTGACCGCTGGATCCCAGGACTGTTGGTCGACGGCCTTGGCGAGTGCCTCTCCCGTCAGGCTGGAATTATCTTTGATCCAGAGCGTCGCCGCCACGACTTCATATGGAAACGTGGAAGCGCCCAAAACTTGCGCTACAAGCGCGTCAGGATACAAGGCTATGGGCGCAACGAGAGAGTCGAGTTCGTCGGCCGTAAGCAGTGCGTATTCGGGTTGCGACCCTGGCGACGGCGCAGCCTGCCCTCCCGTCTGTGTGCCAGAGGAAGCGTTCCGCGCAAGCGCGACAGACGTGGACCGCACTACGAATGAGAGGAGCAACGCGGCGATGAGTATGCGTTTTAGATGCATCCGGCCAAATTCCTGGCGAACCCGCCTTCAGAGCAGGGTCGCAACGATCAAGGCTACGTTCGGAGACCGTGTTTAGCGGATTTTTGCAGCCAAACGTATTGTCAAAAGTAACGATACCGTCTGTCATTGCCTGTTGCGATAATTCTAGGGTTGCGATTTCATCTACTTTAGAATTCTCAGGAATCGACTCCATGAATGAGAGCAGGCGCGCGGATAAAGCTTCGAAGCCCGCTAGGGGACTGAATCGTGTAAGAATCGTTGCCTGCGTCGCGATGCTGCTCGCGGGGCTCGGATATTGGAAATTTGCAAGCCGCCAAACCGTTCAGGCGACTCAACTTCCGCAGATGACAGTGGCGGAAAGCCTGCCCTCTGCCCCGAGCGGTTTCGCGCCGACAGTTGAAAACAAGAATGCCCCCGCCGCCTCTGCGCCTGCCGGGATGGCTTGGATCCCGGGCGGCGAATTCTCCATGGGCGCGCAGGATTCGCCAATGCAGGATCAAGTCGGCATGCAGGCTACGCTCGATTCGCGTCCGGTTCACCGCGTGTATGTTGATGGCTTCTGGATGGATAAAACCGACGTTACGAATGGGGAGTTCGCCAAATTTGTGAAAGCCGCGGCGTACGTCACCGTCGCGGAACGCAAACCCAGGGCGGAGGACTTTCCAGGCGCGCCGCCTGAAAACCTTGTGGCAGGATCGGTAGTTTTCTCGCCTCCTGACCACGAAGTGCCCCTGAATGACCATTATCAATGGTGGGCGTATGTTCGTGGTGCGAACTGGCGCCATCCGCTGGGCCCTGCTTCCAGCATTCAAGGAAAGTCGGACTATCCCGTGGTGCACGTCGCCTACCAGGATGCTGCGGCTTATGCAAAATGGGCCGGTAAGCGGTTGCCGACCGAGGCCGAATGGGAATTCGCGGCACGAGGTGGACTGACCGGACAGCCATTTGTCTGGGGCGATGAGTTTCGGCCGAAAGGACAGTGGATGGCCAATACGTTTCAGGGTCACTTTCCAGACAAGGACACGGGAGAAGACCACTACGTAGGGATCACAGGAGTCGGACGGTTTCCGGCGAACGGCTACGGTCTTTATGATATGGCGGGGAATGTGTGGCAATGGACGAGTGATTGGTATCGCCCGGAATACTACCAGCAATTGGCATCTGTCCGCGGTGTGGCGCGAAATCCCAAGGGCCCGGCTTCGCCCTACGACCCCAGCGAACCGAACGAACGAAAGAAAACCCAACGGGGAGGTTCGTTTTTGTGCACCGATCAGTATTGTTCACGCTACATGGTGGGCACTCGGGGCAAAGGCGAGGTGACTACAGGGACGAATCACCTCGGCTTCCGCTGCGTCAAAGACGCGTTGCCAGCCGTCACTCAATAACCAGCTCTCGTCAATCTGCGTCTGTTTTCGTTGTCGCTCCAGTTCGGAAGAACAGGGATCGAAAATTGTCCTCGCCCAGTACCCTGCGCAATTCCCGGAATGCAAACAGTGGAAGGAAAGTGCAAAATATGACGACGCTGCGGGCAAGGAGCTCGTTGACGCGTATCCCGTGGTACGCGGTTGCAAAGTTTTCGCCATGCCAGCGTCGTTTGATCGCTTCCTCGACAATGTGAAAGGCGAACACCAGCAAGCTAAATAGAAACGCCTTATGCAGTGCCGACTGAAACAATGGCTTGGATTCGTGTTTCTTGCCAAGGTGCGCGTATTCGCCGATGAGAATGACTTTGGCGATTACCAGAGCGTTGATCAACGCTGTGCCATAAATGAAATACGAAACGTGAAACTGGTTTAACAGGAGCAGGCTGTAGGTCGCAACGGCGCAAAAAAATAAGGCTAGATACAAGGAGATCACGGCAAACTCGCGCAATTCGTGCGTGGCCTTTTGCTTCAGAGTCGCCGCCTTAGGACCCTCGGCATTCATAGCGTCTTCCCGGTTGCGCTAGGCACTTTTCACCCTTCACCTCATCCCACCCATGGCTGCGCCCACACTGGCTGGAGCTCCCGGCGCCGGAAAGTCCGATGATTGATCGAGGGGACGGCCCAATGGAATTGTCATTAATGACAGTGCTGATTTGAATCCGAGCCGTGGGATGACTTCCGGCAAGTTCGGCCGCCCAACAATGCAACCGCGGTTCCAACTCCAAGAAGAAGGAGTTATCGCCGCTCTAAAATTTTGTTGTTATAATCACCGCAAAAATCTGTGCCCGCTAGGGCTCTCGGGAGTTCGTCGTGTCATCGCCTAGCCGGTTTCCCAGGCCGACGACGCAAGACGCAAAAGCCAAGCAAGGTATTTGATCCCTGGGCCTTTTTGACGAATGCTGGCATTGGCAGGACGACTCTTCAGTTCAGCCCGAAACAAATCATCTTCTCGCAAGGAGCACGTGCGGACGCTGTGTTTTACATTCAGGACGGGACTGCGCGGCTGAGCGTAGTCTCCAATCAAGGTAAGGAAGCGACCATAGCATTGCTCGGCCCAGGTGATTTCTTCGGTGAGGGATGCATCGCTTCGGATCAGCCTTTCCACATGATGACGGCAATTGCAACCACTCGCTGCACCGTCCTGAAGATCGCAAAGCGCGAGATGCTGCGTACGCTCCACGAAGAGCACAGGTTTTCGGACATGTTTGTTGCGTACGCGGTGGGTCGCGACAAGCGCACGCAGTCGGACTTGGTTGATCAACTTTTCAATTCAACCGAAAGGCGGCTAGCACGAACGCGCTTATTGCTAGCCCGTTTTGGAAAGGAAGGCAGGTCGGACATTCTGATCGCAGGTGTAAATCAACAGACTCTGGCGGAAATGATCGGTACCAGCCGCTCGCACGTGAACGTTTTCTTGAACAGATTCAAAAAGCTTGGCTGCATCGAAGACAACGGCGGCTTGAAGGTGCGCAGTTCGCTCCTCAATGTTGTCCTCCACGAGTAGCTTAGAATCGGCGTCCGAGAAGGCATGGCTGTACGTCTCGCTATTACTCTCCCTATAACGATGGGAGCATTCTAAGAAGTGTGCCATTTTTAACACTAGCAGCTTTGCCTCGTGGTACACTCTGCGACCAGCGATCGGACTTAACGCTTGACCGGGGATGTTTTCAAATCGTATCGGCGATGCGAATCGCCGGTAATTTTGTTACGCCGAGCAAAACCAAAACAGAACGAATTGCAACAGTCGGAGTGCCTGCTTGAGGCATTCCTTTCCCGTGGGTGTCGGCGCGTCAGTTGACGGAAGCCTCGGTGTTCGCCGCTGACGTTTAGATCGGAGGCAGATGATGGAAGCTGGTTCTTTACGGCGCTCATCGAGTTTCCTCGACGATGATTCCACCTTTCACACTGCGATCCTGGTGTGCCTGATTACCATCCTTTCTTACTTCGCTTCAAAACTAGGCGGCGCATTGGTTCTCCGTCCGCAAATGCTTTCGCCGCTTTGGCCGGGTTGCGTGCTGCTGGTTTCGGTGTTGCTGCTGGTCCCACGAAGAAGATGGCCGGCGCTCATCTTGGCGGCCTTAGCTGTGTTTGTTTTCTACGACGTACAAAGGGGCGTGCTGACGCGGTCGATTATTGGGCTCATTTTGGCGGACATTGTGGAGGTCTTCACCGCCCTTGCGTGTCTCAGCTATTTTTTCGTCGGAATACCGCGGCTGGATAGCGTAAGAGCCTTGGCAAAGTTTTCGTTGTTCGCGGTGATCCTCGCGCCGGCGGCGGGAGCTTTTGTCGGAGCGCTGGCCGTCCCTGGGGACTATTGGATTAATTGGAGGACAAGCTTCTTTTCGGAATCACTAGGATTTCTTACCCTGATGCCTGCCTTTTTTAGCTGGGTGGGCAAAGGATCGGACGGAGGCCGGAGATCGCGCGCTTATTACCTGGAAGCCGCTGCATTGACCGTTGGGCTGGTGTTCTTCGGATATCTTGCGTTCGTCGCTCCAGGGCGAAATAGCCCGCCGGCACTGCTTTATACCCTGGTGCCGTTCATGTTGTGGTCAGCGTTGCGTTTCGGATCGACTGGCGTCAGCAGTTCGGTAATCTTAATCGCAGTGTTGTCGATTTGGGGCGCGACCCACGGCCGAGGCCCATTCACCGACTCAGAACCCATCAACAGCGTGTTGTCGCTGCAGCTTTTCTTATTCTTCGCGGCTGCGCCTTTCATGGTCCTCGCAGCCGTTGTCGAGGAGCGGAAGCGGACAACCGAAGAGTTGGGGGAAAGCGAGGGAAAATTCCGCAGTGTCTTCCGTGATGCTGGCATGGGAATGGCGATCGTTTCACCGGAGGGCCGTTTTCTTGCCGGCAATCAGGCTTTTTCCAGCTTCATCGGATATACACAAGAGGAACTTCTGGGCAAGACGGTTGAATCGGTCACTCATCCGGATGACTGGCCGAGTTTTTCGCAGAGGTTGAGCCAAGCACTGGCGGACGGCGCCAGCTTCCAGGGCGTGGAAAAGCGCTGTCTGCACAAAGATGGAAAAGTACTGTGCGGGGAGTGCAGTGCTTCGTTGATCCGGGATATCCACGGGAATCCTCAGTATTTCGTTGCCGAAGTGCTGGACATTACTGATCGTAAGCGAGCAGAGCAGACGCTGCGCGAGAGCGAACAACGTTTTCGTCGGGTCGCAGACTCAGCGCCGGTGCTGATCTGGATGGCCGGGACCGAAAAACTCTGCACTTTTTTCAATCAGAGCTGGCTGAATTTCACCGGTCGAACCCTCGAACAAGAGATGGGAATAGGTTGGGCCGTTGGCGTGCATCCGGACGATCTGGATCGTTGTCTCGGCATCTACTCCGACGCTTTTGACGCCCGGGTGGAATTTGAGATGGAGTATCGTCTGAGACGCTTCGACGGAGCCTATCGCTGGATTGTTGATTATGGCGTGCCTAGATTCGAACCCGATGGGTCTTTCTACGGTTACATCGGCACATGTGTGGACATCACGGAGCGTAAGGCAGCAGCCGAGTCGCTTGAATTGTTGAGCGGGCGGCTGATCACCGCGCAAGAGGAAGAGCGCGGACGCATCGCCAGAGAGCTGCACGACGACTTCAGCCAGCGATTGGCATTGCTGGGTATCGGACTTTCGCGCCTATGGAACAAGCGGCCCGAGTCAGAAGCGGAGGAACGAACCCTCGTGCGGGAATTGTGGAATCGCACCCAGGAAATATCTTCTGACGTCCATCGTCTGTCCCATCAACTCCATTCCAGCAAGCTGCAGCACGTCGGCCTAGGGCCGGCTGTCATGGGACTTTGCGATGAGATCAGCGAAAAGTATGGGATTCAGGTGGAGTTCACGGACCACGGCGTTGCTCCGCAAATCTCGAAGGATGTGGCGCTGTGTCTGTTCCGAGTCGCCCAGGAAGCGCTGAGCAACGTGGTTAAACACAGTCGAGCGAAGCAAGCCCAGGTGGAACTTTGCAACGCGAACAATGAAATCCGCCTGCGGATCGTCGATGCCGGCCTCGGTTTTGATGTCTCTCTCAGCAACAAAGACGTGGGAATCGGACTTGTCGGAATGCGCGAGCGGCTTCGTTTGGTCGGCGGAAGGCTGTCGGTGCAATCCGCGCCTACGCGGGGGACAGAAATTCTTGCCGAGGTTCCACTCTCGGTCTCCGTTGATGAGTCCCATGCAAGCATAACTACCGCGGGAGGAACAAGATCATGAAACGCATACGTGTACTGTTGGCGGATGACCATCAGATGTTGATGGATGCGCTGAAGAGCGTACTGGAACCCCGCTGTGAAGTAGTCGGCGCGGTGACCAACGGTCACTCGCTGCTGGAAGCTGCCGAGAAGTTGCGACCCGACGTCATCGTGCTCGATATTGCCATGCCCCAGTTAAATGGGCTGGACGCCGCGAGGAAGCTTCAACAGAAGATGCCTGCCGTCAAACTTATCTTCATGACCATGAATGAGGACCCTTATCTAGTAGGGGAGGCTTTTCGCGCAGGGGCATCGGGGTTTCTCCTGAAGCAGGCGGCGGGCTTCGAGTTGATTGACGCGATTGAAAAAGTGCTGAAGGGAGGTAAATATCTAACTCCCCGCGCCGCCAAGGGTTTGACGAGCATCTCATTGCGAGAGCCCAAGTCTCGCGAGCACGCCCCTGGACCAAGCGGACGAGAGCGGGAAGTCATCCAGCTATTGGCAGAGGGTCGCACCATGAAAGAAGCAGCTAGCGTGCTGAAGATAACCACCCGCACTGTCGCCGCGCACAAATACCACGCCATGGAACTCTTGCAGATCAAAACCAACGCCGAACTCGTTCAGTACGCCATCAAGAGCAAAATCATCTCCGTCTAACGAATACCGTTTTTCTACCTTACTGTTAATTTTGCCAATATCCAGTCGCGCGAATCGCGCCCAAGATAGCCGTGGATGCCTACCTCCACGCTGACCGAGATGAACTCGAAGGCCGAGATCGCTGAGCCTCTCACGTCGCACCGGCGTCCCAGATCCTTGGTGGAGGTCTAGAAAACAGCTCAGGGATGAGCTCTCATGACTCGAAAACGGGTGTTAGTCGCGGATGATCTCGCTCCCGTGTTGAGTACCGTGGCCGCATTGTTACGCGAGTCATTCGATGTCGTTGACACGGTTTCCGATGGCCGAGCGGCTCTGGAAGCAACGCTGAAGCTCAAACCCGACTTGGTGGTTTTAGACATCTCGATGCCAGTAATGAGTGGAATCGAAGTCGCAGAAGAACTTACGAGGCTAGGTAACAAAGCCAAAATCGTATTTCTCACGGTTCACGAGGATCAGGACATCCTGAACACCTGCCGGGCCGCCGGCGGGCTGGGATACGTGATCAAGGTACTGATGGACTCGGACTTGGTGCCGGCGATGAATGAGGCGCTGGCTGGTCATACATTTACGTCTTGCTTTCCGTCTCAAGCGGACACGCCTTAAGCAGGTACAGCTGTGCGTTGTACTGAAGGATTCAGCGATGCCGATCACGGCTGGCCGTCACTTTGAACATCGCAAATAGACGCGGCTTGAATTCCAATAGGAGAGAAAAACGATGAAACTCGTAGCGGCGGTTTTGCTAGTGTCGGCCTGCGTTGGGCTAACCCTCGCGCAAAGCCAGACGCCGCCGGCCAAAGGCCCGAGCGTGGCGGAAGCCGTCAAGCAAATCGAACACGACTGGGTTGATGCGGTGAAAGCCGGTGATGCTGACAAAGTTAGCGAGATCCTCGCCGACGATTGGATCGGCATCGGTTACGACGGCGTCAGGGAAACGAAGAAGAAGCACTTGGCGGAGATGAAGTCCGGCACGGCGAAACTTGAGTCTTTCGAATTCGGGCCCATGGATGTGAAGGTGTTGGGGAGTGTTGCTGTCGTCCAGGGCAGCAACACCGAAAAAAGCACCACCGCCGATGGAAAAGACTCCAGCGGGAAATATGCCTGGATGGATGTCTTTGTTAAGCGCGACGGCAGGTGGGTGATCGTTCGCTCGCAAAGCACGGAGTCAACGATTCGAGAATGATTTCCTGGCAGCTTTCACTAAAACCGATTTGCAAAAGGAAAATGCGATGAAAACACGATTGCTTCTCTCTCTGGCGCTTCTAATTTGTCTCACCTTTACCGCGGCTTCCGCACAAGATGTGTATGTGACTTCGAGTCCCAACGCAACTTTTTCCCAATATCACACCTACGCCTGGGGACAACAGCAGAACCCCAACCAGATCGCTAGTCCATTTCTGGCGCAGGAAGCGAAAACCCAGATCAACACACAGATGCAGAGCAAGGGCCTCAAGTTGGTCCAGGAGTCAGAGAACCCCGATTTGATCGTAGTGGGCAGCGGTGGAATGAAGACGCAGACCTCGTACCAGGCTTGGGGAATGCGCGGGATCGGTGGCGGAATGGGCGGCATTACTCCGGAGCAGAACGTGACCGGAACGTTGATCGTGGATATTTACGATGTAAAAGCCAAAGAATTGGTTTGGCGCGGCGTCGGGCAAGGCACCTTGAACGAAAAGAACTCGCAGAAAAATATGCAGCTGGTGGACAAAGCGGTCGCCAAGATGTTCAAGAAATATCCGTCGTAGCGACGTGCCGGTTGCGATCACGCGCCGTGAGATTGTCAGTTCTGACAATTACACCTCCGGCGCTTGGAGGCCAGTATCTCCGCGGTTCTGAACCTGCGCCATGACTCTGGAGTGAAGGAATCAACCCTCCCGTTTTTCCTCAGGAAGAGAAAAAAGTTGAGGAGAGCACACATGAAGCGTAACGGGAGTTTGATTCTTGTTGTCGCAGCGTTGCTCGTGTTCCTGGGGCTGGCCGCAGCGCCCTCCGCTCCAGCGCAGGCGAAGAAACCCAACATCGTCGTGATCATGTCGGACGATGTGGGCATCTGGAACATCAGTGCTTATCATCGCGGCATGATGGGCGGGCGCACGCCGAATATTGACCGCATCGCAAGTGAAGGCGCCCTGTTCACAGATTATTATGCCCAGCAATCCTGCACGGCAGGGCGCGCGGCGTTTATCCTCGGGCAGACGCCTTTTCGCACCGGTCTGTTGATGGTCGGTCTGCCCGGCGCGAGACAAGGGATACAGGATAAGGATCCTACGATTGCCGAGCTGCTCAAGCCGCTCGGCTATGCCACCGCTCAGATCGGCAAGAACCATCTTGGCGACCGCAATGAATTTCTGCCCACGGCACATGGCTTCGATGAGTTCTACGGAATTCTTTACCACTTGAATGCCATGGAGGAGCCGTACGAGTACGACGATCCAAAGATGGCCAATTTCAAGGATCGTTTCGGTCCTCGCGACATTCTCTCAACCACGGCGTCCAACGTGGACGATCCCACGATTGATCCGCGCTTTGGCAGGGTCGGCAAGCAGGTCATTAAGGACGAAGGTCCATTGCCTCCGCATCCAAATATGGATCCGAAAGCGACGACTAACATGGAGGATATCGAGCAGGTACTCGTCCAGCATTCTACAGATTTCATGGAACGATCAGCGAAGGCCAATTAGCCGTTTTTTCTTTGGCACAACTCCACCCGCATGCATGTCTGGACTCACCTCTCTCCGAACTGGCAGAACAAGAGCGGATTCGGTCTTTACGCCGACGGCATGATGGAGCTGGACTGGGAGGTCGGAGAGCTCCTCAAAAAGATCGATGACCTGGGAATCGCCGACAACACCATCGTGTTGTTCACCAGCGACAACGGTCCGGAAATCTTTACCTGGCCGGACGGCGGCAATCAACCTTTTCGCGGTGAGAAGGGCGTTACCTACGAGGGTGGATTCCGCGTCCCGATGTTGGTCAAGTGGCCCGGCGTCGTTAAGCCCGGCATCGTTGTAAACGACATCATGGCGATGGAGGACTGGTTGCCGACACTAGTTGCTGCGGCCGGCGAACCCGACATGAAAGACAAGCTTCTGAAGGGCGTGACCGTGGGCGACAACACGTTCAGGACTCACCTGGACGGTTACAACTTTATGCCCTACTTCAAGGGCGAAGTCGCGGCAGGTCCACGGCACGAGTTTTTCTACTTCAGCAACACCGCTGACCTCATGGCCACGCGATATGACCAGTGGAAGGTCAGCTTTAAGACCATCAAAGGCAACCTGTTCACGGGCGAGGCATCGAGCACGCAGGCTCCTAGCGTAACCAATTTGCGGCAGGACCCGTGGGAGCGCTATCAGGACGAGTCGATGAATTACGGCAGATGGTGGGGCGAAAAGCTGTGGGCGATGGTGCCCGCGACGGTTATTGTGAGCCAGTTCCTGGGGACCTTTAAGGAATATCCGCCGAGCCAGGCGAGCGGCGGACCTACGGTCACTCAGTTCCTTGACGCGGTCTCCCAAGGTGCTTCTGGGGCCGGTAAATAGTTGAATGTTCGATTGCGAAAAACCCCGGGCCGCTTCTCGATGAAGCGGCCCGGCCAAAAGCATATAGTTCAGAGCCGTATATCGTTTCACTGTCTCCAACGCTCCTCACGGACTGGAGTGGATATTGGATTATAGCCATCGATTCGACTACGCAGATCGATGGCCACCACCGCGGCCGCACCCTAAAGGCGAGACAGGCGTGAAGCGGCACGTCTTCTCCTTTGCAGCTCGCGATTCCCGAGCGCCTTGGGTTTTCTGAAAAGATCAAGAGATGAAATGCGTTCGTGGCCGATGGCTGATGGCAGCTCTTATTTTGTTGTTGCGCTGTTCTTGCCTGCACGCTCAAACATCAACGACGGAATTCCTGCCCGAAATCGATGCTAATTTCAAACTGAATCCCAACGTGCGATTTCTTTTTCAAGCGAAGGAAACCAGAGAAGGTGGTGATCCTACGCAAGCGGAAATGGGACCCAGCGTAGAGTTCTATTTGAAGCCGTTGCTCAAGCTGAAAAACGTCACCCTTTTCGATCTGGACGATGCGAAATCCAGGCCGTTGGTGCTGGCGGTCGGATACCGCGTTGTCCCGTCACCGGGAAAACCGACGATCAATCGGCTGGAACCCGTCCTCACTTTTCACGTTCCCATTACGGCTCGTATTCTGGTTACCGATAGAAACCGCGCCGATCTTGATTGGTCTCCCGGCAAGTTCGTCTGGCGCTATCGCAATCGGCTAACGGCCGAACGGAGCTTCACGATCAAAGACTACCATCCAGCGCCTTACGTGAGCGCCGAACTTTTCTACGAGAGTCAGTACGCAAAAATCAGCTCCACTAATCTGTATGCGGGTTGCTTGCTGCCGGTGAACAAGCACATCGAATTCGATCCTTACTATGAGCACGAGAACAACACGGGCAAGCGCCCGAATCAGCAGGTGAACGCTATAGGTCTAATACTGGACCTTTTTTTCTAGGCCTGGCAGGCGAGCGCAGCCGCGTGCGGATTGTTACTTCTGACAATTATCTCCACTGCGCGCGAGGCACAGAATTAGCAATTCAGTTAGTCGACAGCACGCGGGCTGGCGAAAAGCAGAACGAGGAGTTTCTCTTGAGCGCAAATCAGAGATTCACGGTATCCGCGATAGTCTTGGGACTGCTGTTGCTCGCGAACGCGCTCCCGGCTCGCGCTCAAGCGACTTCTCCATCAGCCAGCGCTGCTGTTGGTGACAATCCTGCGTCCAGCTCCTCGAGCTCGGCCGCGACTGTCGCGGCCACGGACTCTGCTACGGCTTCCGACGCCGCGCCCGCCGCGGTAACTCCCGGTGGCGGTGCTTTCGCAACTGACGCCAGTGCCGCTTCCGCAAGCGACTGGCACTTCACGGTGTCGCCCTACTTGTGGTTCCCGGGAGTCCACGGAAATATTGCCGGCCCGAATGGCAGGGAAATCGGTTTCAGTGCGTCTCCGGGTGACCTTCTTTCGCACTTCCGGATTGGGTTAATGGGCGTGGTAGAACCTCGTTACAAGCGGATCGTGATGCCGCTCGATATCTTTTGGATCCGGCTGGGATCTGATAGAGCACTCCCCAACACCCCTGGCCAGGGAGTTGCGAACCTACACGCGACCGAATTCTTCCTAACTCAGAAGATCGGTTATCGGCTGATTGATTCCGAGAGGCTCAAGATTGATGCACTCGCGGGATTCCGCTACTGGTACTTCGGGGAGAATTTGTCGTTTACTACCAACACTCTGAATTTCTCCGGGTCGCAGAGCTGGGTGGACCCGCTGGTTGGAGGACGCATCACTGGAATTCTGACTCCCAAAGTGGAAGTTACGGTTGGAGGTGACGTGGGCGGCTGGGGCGCCGGATCCCAAATGGATTACCAGATTTTTGGTCTTCTCGGTTACCGGATTAAACCTGCGCTGGCGCTGCAAGCCGGTTACCGTTACCTCTACTTTGACTATCGGCGCGCTTCAGGCGCGTACCTAGACACCGCGACGTCCGGGGTACTGTTTGGCGTGAGCATCACCCTCAAATAGGCAAATGGATTTCCGAGAGCTACGTCCGGCCATTCCAGTTGCAGATTCATGCGCATACAGCAGGACCTCTATTTTTCGGCAACGCGCCGTCGATCCTCCGCGCCGCGCATGAAAGCTATCTCTGTGTTCGGTGAGGGATCGAAGATGGAGGTCTCGCGAGTTTTTGCGAGACCTGTCAATCTTGACAATACGCGCGAACCTGCGCGAATCGTATTCTGTCGTTGGTTAGGGTGGAGGACCCGGGCTGAGACTACTCCACGCTCCGTTCTTGAGAGGGGCGCCCAACGTCTCTCTAAGGACTCTTTTCCGGGTCCTCTAATAACTTAGGCCAGCTGCGATCCCGTCGCGGCCTCTGTTAATGCGTGCAAAATGGCGTCCCGGCGGGCGCAGCGCACGTCCGAAAATGCATCTGTTATCCGATAATTTAAGGGAGCAGCCAGATGAGTCATGGACCCGCGACTAGCTCTAGAAAACAGCCCCTCAGCGGTTTTGTTCTTCCGACGAGCAGGCGCTTGGCAATTATCGCGGCTATCGCGCTCGTCGCCAGCCTCGCCACCGTTGCGCAGAATGGTGAATTGCAGCAGAAGCTTGCGGCTGCCAAACAGTCTGCCGCTGAAAATAAGCAGCGACTCCGCATGTATCAATGGACGGAAACAACGCAGCTGACGCTGAAGGGGGATCCGAAGCCTGCCACTGAAAAATTATGCCAGTACGGTCCTGACGGGCAGGTTCAGAAAACTCCGATCGGTCCTCCACCGGCAGCACCCAGCGGCGGCAGGTTGAAGCAAAGGGTCGTTGAAAAGAAAAAAGCGGAGATGGTGGACTACATGGATGACGTGAAGGGCGTCCTGAGCATGTACGTTCCGCCCGACCCCGACAGAATGCAACAGGCCTTTCAGGCTGGTAAAATCGCACTGAATCCCGCAGGCAATGTGGTGAATTTGGTCTTCACGGACTATGCCCAGCCCGGCGATCGCATGACGCTCGTGTTTAACCCTGAGATAAAAAAGATCGTTTCCTTGAGCGTGAACACCTACATGGGGCAGGCGAAAGACGCGGTGACGTTGCAGGTGGAGATGGCCCCTCTGCCTGATGGAACCAGCTACGCGCAGCAGACGATTCTGAACGCGACCGCCAAAGAGCTGGTTGTAACAACTACCAACTCGAATTACCAAAGGCTCGGCGGATAGTAAGACGCTGCAATACCTCGACTCATCGGTCCCAAGAATTGCGCATAAGAGGGAGCGAACTCTGGCCAGGTCGCGCTCCATTGCACGCGGTCAGAGTCGCTTGCGCGGTTCTTCATGGTCCTCGTCAATGTTTGTCCGCAGGTTGTTCCCAAGCTTTCCGTCTGCACCCCTCGGATGAGACGGTTTTCGATGGGCACACTTGCCGTTGATTGAGTTTCTTCCCGTCTCCCGAGGAGGGCGGGGATCTGGGGAAGGGAAGGGAACGGATCTGCGTTTGCGTGCGCTTCCCCAGACAGCTCAGTAGAAATCCTCTCCTCGTTCTCGGTGTTTTCACTGTTCACCACAAACTCCACGGTTGCACGCGGAGACTCTCTTGAATTTTCACGCCCGCTGTCTTTCTCAAATTCCTCCTAGGGAATCTGGTTGGATCGTTGGAGTGATTCAGTCGCGCCCGATCGGAAACATCCGCGGCGAAGCGTGACGATGTAGCGGGACACACACGTCAATTCATGTGGGGCGCGACGGGACGTAGCTCGGCAGTTTCGGGCAAAACTAAATCTTTGCGCTCGTCGAGTACCAGGAACGCGAATTTCCGGTCGAACCGTCCGCGCGACGGAGCTCTGCGGAGAAGGGTAACTCGCTATTGCTGTGCCGGGCTCCAACTGGGATCGGGATCGAACTCGGTCATTGCGGCTGCTGTCTGGGTTGTGGCGGCGCCCAAATCCTTCTGCAGCAACACGCCATCCTGGTTGATGATGAACGTCATCACGCCGGAGTTGCGGTACTCAGCGGGATAGGCGACGAAGGCGAAGCCGCCAGTCATCTTTCCGTTGACGATGTAGTCCTTCGCGCCGCCGGGCACGTTCGCGCCTTGTCGAGTGAGCATATGAAAATAGTAGCCATGGAACGGCATATGCGAATCCGGCTTCAGGCTATAGCCCTCGTTGGTTGCGAACGCCGCCAGCGGACCGAGCGGACTCTTGGGCTGACCTTCCGGCGAGTCCCAGTACAAACCGTTCTGCTTGCCGCTGTCACTGATGAATTTCACTGCGAACTGGTGCGTGCTGCCGTCGTCGTGACGCATTGAGTAGTACTGAGACTGAGCGTCCGCCAACGCCATACAAACGTCGATGGTATCCAGTTCGTTGCGGCCGATACGGCGGAGTAAAATCTCCTCCCTTCCGGCAGCCACGTCGAAATACCACTGCCCGGCGGCATTCTGCTTCAGCGGGATCGGGAAAGGAAAATTGTCGGCTCCGAGCAGCAGCGTTTGGGAGCCGTCGGGCATCTTGCGCCAACGATGCATCGCGCCGTAGGCCGCGACAACTTGGTCGGCGGTATGTTTATCCTGCACGGCATCGCCTGTGACGACGATGTCTTTCGAGTCCGGACCGAACACGGCGATTACCGCATTGGGATCGCCTGACTTTGCCGCTGTCAGCAGCCCGTTACCTGCGTCGTCGGGTGAAGCGAACGTCTGGTAAGCAGGCTTGGCAGACTTGCTGCATCCGGCAAGAAGAATGACGATCGCCAGAAGAGTGAGGCGGCTCATAATAGTGGTCCTGCAAGTTGCTCGCGACACGGAGATCCTCCAAACTTGCACTGTCAGCGCTTCATCAACACAATCACACAAAAATTGAGCTCGCTTGTAACTGCTCAGCTGGCGTAGGAATCACCTACGACGACCGCCGTAGCTTGACGAACCGCGAGCACTGGAAGCCCTCGAATTCCATCCGCCGCCACCACTGCTCATGGCCGATGAGCCGCCGCTGTGTTCCTGGCCGCCCCAGCCGCTGGAACTGGATTTGTTGTAGCTGGACGGGCTTCCACTCTTCTGGTCCCAACCGCTGCCGGTATTGCTGTAGGTTTTGCCGTTTGCCGCCGCATACTTGTCGCCATTGGCGGTTTGGCCCACGGCGGCGCTGTTGCCGTTCTTGCCTGTCGCGCCATACGCCGAGGCGCCGCTGGAGCTGTGCATCTGCCCAGTGGTTCCGTTAGCGTTGGTTTGGTGCTGGCTGTCAACGGTGGTGCCATTCTTCGAAGCGGTTGAGGCCCCATAGCTGCCATACGCATTGGACCCTTGCACTGTCGAGGCCGAGGCCCCGGTCCTTGGGTTGTACGCTTGACCGGCACTTACGCTACCGTAACCGTTTGAGACCGTCCCGCCACGCGCATAAGTCCCGGTAGACGGGTTGTAGCCATTTGATGCGTGGGCACTGCCGCCGTAGCCGTTGTAGGCAGAGGCGCTAGAGCCGTAGTACCCGCCATGCCAGGC
>Ga0210394_10000161_pt1 | contig 162101 bp, 154 predicted proteins | sample IncBWC12MmetaG_FD_160121 | JGI IMG/M metagenome (GOLD analysis project Ga0210394, IMG submission 160121) | Forest soil microbial communities from Barre Woods Harvard Forest LTER site, Petersham, Massachusetts, United States - Inc-BW-C-12-M | ecosystem: Environmental > Terrestrial > Soil >... | reverse complement strand
GATCAAATGGCAGGCGGGCTGCTTTGCCCAGGATGCGCTCGGGGACTGGTGGCTGTGTGTGCCGGTTAAGCTTAAGGCTGAGCAGAGCATCGCACCCCTGGAGGCCGTCGGCATTGACCTGGGGGTGAAGGACATTGCGGTAACGAGTGATGGCGAGCGTCTGGCTGCCGGCCGCTGGACGCAGGGTTACGCCCAGAAGCTGGCCTCAGCCCAGCGCCGTGGCCACAAGCGCCAAGCTAAACGCATTCATCGCAAGGCGGCGCGCTGCCGGGCAGATGCCTTGCACAAGTTCTCAAGGGGCATAGTCGATCGGTATCAGCACATCAGCGTCGGCGACGTGAGTAGCCTTAAACTGGCCAGGACACGGATGGCGAAGTCCGTGCTGGATTCAGGCTGGGGGCTGCTTAAGAATTTCCTGGAGTACAAGAGCCAGCAGGCTGCCAGGACGTTTGAAGTCGTCAACGAAAGAAACACCAGCGTCACCTGTTCCACCTGCGGGGCCCTGAGTGGTCCGCGGGGGGTCAATGGGTTGATTGTAAGATCATGGATATGTCGCGACTGTGGTGAGTTGCACGACCGGGACGTGAATGCGGCCCGGAATATCCTGATCGGGTCCAGGTGTCGGACCTCCGTCTGCGGGAACGAGTCATCGCCCTGGCTGATTCTGCCGAGCAGCGCCTATCGCGTTCGCGAGGCAGGGATAGAAACAGCATGGGCGGCGGCGTGAGCACCGGATCGCCATAGGCTATAATTTCCGCACTACCCACTAAGCACAATATCGGTTGGCACCCGTGAGCAAACAGGACTCCCAGTTCATCAACGTTTTCAGTGTCGTGATCGGCATTCTGGTGGCCATCACGATCCTGTTGTTCGCGCTGGCGCGGGCGGTGGCGGGCCGCACCCAGGTGGTTGATGTCTACAAGGACCCGATGTATCTGGCGAGCCTGCAGCGCACTACCTCGCCGCTGAGCAAAGAAGCGGTGGCAGGGCAGGACAATTCGGCCATGGCGATCAAGGCGCCGGCCGGCGCCGGTGCGGCGGTTGCGATGGCAGTGCCGAAGAACGGCAACGAGTTGTTCGAGTCGGTCTGCAAGACCTGCCACGGTGCCGGGCTGGCGGGGGCGCCCAAGGCGGGCGACAAGGCGGCCTGGGCCTTGCGCATCGCCGAAGGCAAGGCGATGCTCTATCAGCACGCGCTCAACGGCTACAACGGCAAGACCGGGGTCATGCCGGCCAAAGGCGGCCGGACTGATCTGCCCGACGACCTGGTCAAGCAGGGCGTCGACTACATGCTCTCGCTGGCGCAGTAAGCCGCGGTCTCCCGGATCTACAGCAACGGCCGGCGCAGCTGGATCGCTTCGGCCAGGTGCGGCGGCTCGATCGGCTCGCTACCGGCCAGGTCGGCAATCGTGCGGCCGAGCGCCAGCAACCGATGCACGCCGCGGCCGGACAGCCCGAGCTGCTGGCAGCTGCGCCGTAGCAGGCGTTCCGACACTGCCGACAGCGCACAGCACTGCCGAAGTTGCGGCGCCGACAGGCGCGCGCTCAGCTCCCCCGACGCCTTCAGGCGGCGCTCACGCGCCGCCTGCACCTGCGCCCCCGGATCCGCCTCCCGGGCAGCCGCGCCGCCGCCAACCGCGGCGTGCAGCAGCTCCCCGACCGCAAGCCGCGGTACGTCGATGCGGATATCGACCCGATCCAGCAGCGGGCCGGACAGGCGCTGTCGATAGCGTTCGATGCCGGCAGGCGTGCAGCGACAGGCCTGGATCGAATCACCCAGGTAGCCGCAGGCGCACGGATTCATCGCCGCGACCAGCTGAAACTGGGCCGGCAGCGCCAGGCGCGACCTGGCCCGGGCAATGGTGATCGACCCGGTCTCGAGCGGTTCGCGCAACGATTCGAGCACCCGCCGATCGAACTCCGGCAGCTCATCCAGAAACAGCACGCCCCGGTGCGCCAGGCTGATCTCCCCCGGGTGAATCAGCGGACCTCCGCCGACAATGGCATGGGCCGATGCGGTGTGATGTGGCGCGCGAAACGGGCGTCGCGTCCAGCATCTGGCATCCAGCTGCAATCCGGACACCGAGGCAATGCCCGCGACCTCGAGCGCTTCGGCCTGCGACAGCGGCGGCAACAGAGCCGGCAGGCGCGCGGCCAGCATGCTCTTGCCGCTGCCCGGGGGGCCTACCATCAGCAGACTGTGGCCACCGGCCGCCGCGATGATCAGCGCACGCTTGGCCTGCCACTGCCCGACGACGTCGGCCAGTGCCGGCGGCGTCGGTGCGCCTCCCAGCGCACCGTTACCGCTCGGCAGCACCCGCATCGCTGCATCTGCCGGCTGCCCCGCCAGCAAGCTGACCGCTTCGCGCAGCGTCGCGGCTCCCCAGGCGGCAGCGTGAGCGCTGAGCGCGACCTCGCCGGCATTGGCGGCCGGCACCAGCAGCGCATGACCGTCCTGCCCGGCATGCAGCGCAGCCAGGAACAGGCCGCTGACCGGCCGCAGTTCGCCCGCCAGACCCAGCTCGCCGTAGCATTCGAAGGCGCGCTGTGGCGTGCACAGCTGGCCGCTGGCAATCAGCACGCCCAGCGCGATCGGCAGATCAAAGCGCCCGCCCTGCTTTGACAGCTCGACCGGCGCCAGATTGACCGTGATGCGGCCGGCGGGAAACTGGTACCCGGAATTCAGCAGCGCGGCGCGCACGCGCTCGCGGCTCTCGCGCACCACCGGCGCCGGCAGTCCGACAATCGTGAATCCGGGCAGGCCCGGCCCGACGTGCAGCTCGACCTGCACCAGCGGTGCTTCCAGGCCGAGTTGCGTGCGGCTCAGGATTCTCGCGAGGCTCATCGCCCGGCTAGCGCAGCGCCGGGTAAGGCTCTAGTCGGCGACCGGCGGCGTCGCCTGCTCGAACGCGCTCAGGCGCTGCTCGAGGGTCACGATGCGCTGCTCGAGCTGCTCGATGCGCGCGTGCGTTCGCTCGAGTAGCTTGGACTGCACCTCGAATTCCTCACGCGTCGTCAGATCGAGCTTGCCCAGGCTGGACTGCAGCACGGCGCGAAAGTTGCTCTCGATGTCGCGCCGCATGGTCTGGGCGGCTTGCGGCAGGGCTGCAAGAAGTCGCCGTGCAATATCGTCGATACGAAAGTCGTCCATGTCCCGTCCCCTAGAATCCTTTGCTCCGAAACGGACCACCTCTTAACATGGCGCCGTCCATAATAGTGCGCGTCCGCGCCTGGCGAGCGCCCGAAGCCGCGGATTTGCCCACTTTGATCGTGGCACAGATTCTGCACCGAGGCTCCAGCGGGCATTCATGGACAACGCCAAGAATACGCGCACCGACAACGCCGCCGCACGCCGGATTCAGGGTTCGATCATTGCGAAATGCACCTCATGAAAATGATCACCGCGGTCGTGCGCCCGTTCAAGCTGGACGAGCTGCGCCAGGCGATCGCTCAGCTTGGCGTACAGGGCGTGACCGTCACCGAGGTCTATGAAGCTCAATTCGGCCCGCGAGCCAAAGTCGAGATCGCCGTCGATGATGCCATCGTCGAGCCGGTGCTCGAGGCGATTGCCAACGTCTCCAGGACTGGCCGTACCGGCGACGGGCGCATCTTTGTCGGCGAACTCGAACAGGCGATTCGGATCCGGACCGGGGAAACCGGCACCGCAGCCACATAAGCACGACTGAAAAGCTGGGAGTCGCAAGCGATGCGCAGGCAACAAAACGTCAACACCCGGGTGAACCGATTCGCCTGCCCAGGGCCGCAGGCGCTGGCGCCAGCGCTGGCGGCAGCGCTGCTGGGGCTGATGCTGAGCGTGGCGCCGCAGGGGGCGTGGGCCGATGAGGCGCCGGCAGCTCCAGCGGCTGCATCGCCCGCAGCGGCCACGGCGGCGGCGGCCGGGGCGCCCGCCGCCACCCCGACCGAGCCGACCATCGTGAAATTCTCGGATATCAATTCCGGGGACACCGCCTGGATGCTCACCTCCACGGCCCTGGTGCTGATGATGACCGTGCCGGGGCTGGCGCTGTTCTACGCCGGCATGGTGCGCAAGAAGAACGTGCTGTCGACACTGATGCAGAGCTTTGCGATCACCTGCCTGGTGACGATCCTGTGGTGGGCGGTGGGCTACTCGATGGCCTTCACTCCCGGCAGTACACCCTATGTGGGCGGCTTCAACCGCATGTTCCTGAACGGCATGGTGTACATGCACGATGCGATGAAGCTGAGTGTCTCGCACCTGGGTGTGACGATTCCCGAGAGCGTGTACTCGATGTTCCAGGCGACCTTCGCAATCATCACCCCGGCACTGATCTGCGGCTCGTTTGCCGAGCGGATGAAGTTCTCGGCGATGATGTGGTTCATGGGCATCTGGCTGCTGGTGGTGTACTGCCCGGTGGCGCACTGGATGTGGGAGCCCTCGGGCTGGCTGAACGCCACGCAGCTGGACTTCGCCGGCGGCACGGTGGTGCACATCAATGCCGGTATTGCCGGATTGGCGACTGCGCTGATGCTCGGCAAGCGCCAGGGGCTGGGCAAGGAGTCGATGGCCCCGTACAACCTGACGCTGACCGTGATCGGTGCGTCGCTGCTGTGGGTGGGCTGGTTCGGCTTCAACGCCGGCTCGGCGGTCGCCTCCGACGGGCGGGCCGGGATGGCCTTTGCCGCCACGCACATCGCCACGGCAGCCGCGGCGCTGGCCTGGATGTTCACCGAGTGGCTGATCAAGGGTAGGCCCAGCGTGCTGGGCATCTGCTCGGGGGCGGTGGCGGGGCTGGTGGCGATCACACCGGCCTCGGGCTTCGTCGGTCCGGACTCGGCCGTGATCATCGGGGTCACCGCCGGGGTGATCTGCTTCGTCGCCTCGACCTCGGTGAAGAAGGCCTTTGGCTATGACGATTCGCTCGATGCCTTCGGCGTGCACTGCATCGGCGGCATCGTCGGGGCACTGCTGACCGGGGCGCTGGTGAGCCAGCAGATCAGCGGCGCGCAAGGCAGCGTGCTGCTGCAACTCAAGGGCGTCATCGCGACACTGATCTGGAGCTTCGTGTGCAGCCTCATCATCCTCAAGCTGATCGACCTGACCATCGGGCTACGCGTGACCGCCGATGAGGAGCGCGAAGGTCTCGACATCACGCAGCACGGCGAGAGCATCGAATAGCCGGCGAGCCTCGCCGCGGCTTTGGAAACCGGGCAACCCGGGCAGGGGTAAAAAAAACCCTGCCCGGGCGCCGTTTTCCCACACCGCCCGCCCAATTTGACCGCGCGCAGCGATCCGCGATATGAATGTGACGCCCGTCACCCCGCAGCCGTAGAGTATGGCCTGATACTCACCCTGTAGAGCTGGAGACCTTAAGCCCATGCGCCGTGCCGCCGCGATCGCCATCCTGACCTGGCTGCCGCTATCCGCGGCGCTGGCCGATGTGTTCCGCTCGGTCGATGCCCAGGGTCACGTGCAGTACAGCGATACGCCCACCCCGGGCTCACAGCTGGTGCGTATCACCGGCCTGCACGCCCCGATCCGCTCGGCTCCGGTCACGACCGCCAGCAGCAACCGCGCCAGCAACCCGGGCAGCAAGGCGGCGGCTTCGGCTGCCCAAACCGGTGACCAGATTCATCAACAGCTCGAGCAGGAAGCGGCCGCGCGGGCGGTGCAGAATGACGTCGCCCGCACCCGCGCCGACCAGTGCAAGAAAGCCCAGGATATCTACAACGACTCGGTACAGGCGCGCCGCATCTACAAGACCGGCCCCGACGGCTCGCAGGAATTCCTGACCGACGATGAGGCCGTCAAGATGCGGCTGGCCAACAAGCTCGAGATGGAAACGGCCTGCAAAGGACAGTAGCGCCCGCCCCGGTAACGACCTGTGCGCCGCAGGCCGAAGGGGTCTGCCACTCCTTCGGATCTAGTATTCTTGCCGCCATGCGCGTCGATTTCACCAAGATGCATGGTCTGGGCAATGACTTCATCGTCCTAAGCCTGCCGTCGGAAGCCAGCCTGCCGAGCGCTGCGCAATGGCGTGCGCTCGCCGACCGTCATGGCGGCATCGGCTTCGATCAGGCGCTGGTGCTGCTACCGCCGCGCCGCAGCGATGCCGACGTGTTCTACCGCGTATTCAATGCCGATGGCGGCGAGGTCGAGCAGTGCGGCAATGGCGCGCGCTGTGTAGCGTTGCTGCTGCACCGGCGCAGGGGCGGCAACGGCGGCACGCTGACGATGGACAGCGTCGGCGGCCTGCTGCACGCGCACGTGCTCGCCGACGGCCGCGTGTCGGTGGACATGGGCGTGCCCGATTTCAATCCCGCATCGCTGCCGTTTGATGCACCGGCCGCATCTTCGACCTACAGCGTCGCGCTCGCCGGCGAGAACGTCGAGATCAGCGCCGTGACGATCGGCAATCCGCATGCGGTACTGCGGGTCGAGGCCATCGAGAGCGCCCCGGTGGATCGGATCGGGCGCGCTCTGCAGAACAGTGTGCGCTTCCCGCGTCAGGTCAACGTGGGCTTCATGCAGATAAAGGACGCGGGACATATCCGCCTGCGGGTGTTCGAGCGCGGTGTCGGGGAGACCCAGGCTTGCGGCACCGGTGCCTGCGCGGCGGTGGCGGTCGGCCGCAGCCTGGGACTGCTCGGCGCCGAGGTCGAGGTACGTGTGCCAGGCGGCACGTTAAGCGTACACTGGGACGGTCCGGGACAGTCCATCTGGCTCACCGGCCCGGCACAGCAGGCTTTCGAGGGGCGCGTCGAGATCTGAGCACGATCGGAGAGAACAAGGATGACGAGCAATCAGCTGCGCGGAATTCCGGCCGAACCGATCGAGGAGCAGGCGGTCATACAGTACCTGCACCGCAACCCGGATTTCTTCGAGCAGCATCCCCAGCTGCTGACGCGGCTGCGCCTGCTGCACCCGCGCAGCGGCTCGACCGTGTCGCTGATCGAGCGCCAGGTGGAAGTACTGCGGGAGAAGATCCAGAGCCAGGATCAGAAGCTGGCAGAGTTTGTGCAGGTCGCGCGCGCCAACAACGTGCTGGCGGAAAAGATTCATCGCTTTACCCGCCGGCTGCTGCGCACCAGCGGCGCCGGGCCCGCCGTCGCTGAAATCGAAGCCAGCCTGCGCGAGGACTTCGACACCTTCCACACGGTGCTGGTGCTGGCCTCCACAGGCCTGCCGGACGACGACGCGCCGCAGTGTTTCCTGCGTCGCGTGGACGCCGAGGATCCGGCGTTTCGCAGCTTCGACAGCCTGTTCGCCGCCTGCAAGCCGCGCTGCGGGCAGATTCGCGATACCCAGCGCGAATTCCTGTTCGGCCTGGAAGCACCGAACATCGGCTCGGTGGCCCTGATTCCGCTCGGCAGCCAGACGCCGGCGGGCCTGCTCGCGCTCGGCAGCGTCGACCGCGATCGCTTCCACCCCGGCATGAGCACCGAGTTCCTGTGGCGCATGGGCGAGCTGATCACCGACGCGCTCGCGCGCACTTGAACCCAGCGCGCGCGGAGATGACTCCGCAGTCAACGCAGTGGCTGCTGCGCTTCGAGCGCTACCTCGGTACCGAGCGCCGCCTTTCCGTGCACACGCTGGCCGCCTACGGCCGTGACCTCGGCGCGCTGCGCGGCTGGTGCGATCGCAACGGCATACAGGACTGGGCGCAGCTCGATCACCAGCATATCCGCAGCTTCGCAGCCGCGAGCCATGCGCGCGGCCTTCAGGGTCGCAGCATCCAGCGCCGGCTGGCGGCGCTGCGCACGTTCTTCGGCTTCCTGCTGCGTGAAGGCGCGCTACAGCGCAACCCCGCGCTCGACATCCGCGCCCCGAAGGCGGTGCGGCGCCTGCCGCATACCCTCGACGTCGATCAGATGAGCGAGCTGCTGGCGCACCGGCCGAATGGCCCGCTGCAAATCCGCGACCTGGCGCTGATGGAATTGTTCTACTCCAGCGGCCTGCGGCTCGCCGAGCTGACCGGACTTACGCTGCGCGACCTGGACCTCAAGAGCGGCCAGGTGCGGGTGCTCGGCAAGGGCAGCAAGGAGCGCATCGCCCCGGTCGGTTCAATGGCGATCAAGGCGCTGCAGCTGTGGCTGGCGGCGCGCGCTGCCATGGCGGCGCCGGAGCAGCAGGCGGTATTTGTCGGCCGCAACGGCGCCGCGCTCGGGCCGCGCGCGGTGCAGCTGCGGGTGGCGGCGCTTGCGCGGGCCGCGGGGCTTCCGCAGCACCTGCACCCGCACATGTTCCGGCATTCGTTTGCCACCCATCTGCTTGAATCCAGTCACGATTTACGCGGTGTGCAGGAGCTGCTGGGCCACGCCAACATCAGCACCACCCAGGTTTACACGCACCTTGATTTCCAGCATCTTGCCCAGACATACGATCAGGCCCATCCGCGCGCCAAACGCCGCGGCTGAGCCAATTGGCATGGACAACAACCCCTTCGATCCCCACTCAACCACCATCCTGGCCGTGCGCCGCGGCGGCGTGATCGTGCTCGGCGGCGACGGCCAGGTAACGCTCGGCAATACCGTCATGAAGGGCAATGCCCGTAAAGTTCGGCGCCTGTCCAACGACAAGGTATTGGCGGGCTTCGCCGGCGGCACCGCCGATGCGTTTACGCTGTTCGAGCGCTTCGAGGGCAAGGTCGAGAAATACGGCAACCTGACCCGGGCGGCGATCGAACTGGCCAAGGACTGGCGCGCCGATCGCTATCTGCGGCGGCTCGAGGCGCTGCTGCTGGTCGGCGATCCGCAGAACCTGTTCATCATCTCGGGCAATGGCGACGTCATCGAACCCGAGTTTGCCGCGGCCGCGATTGGCTCGGGCGGCCCGTACGCACAGGCCGCCGCGCGCGCCTTGACCGAGAGCACCGAGCTGGATGCGCGCACCATCGTCGAACGCGCACTCGGCATCGCCGCCGACATCTGCATCTATACCAACCGCAACCTCGTGATCGAGGAATTGCGCGCATGACGCCGCGTGCCATCGTCCAGGAACTCGACAAGCACATCGTCGGCCAGGCCGCCGCCAAGCGCGCGGTGGCGATCGCGCTGCGCAATCGCTGGCGGCGCATGCAGGTGGATGAGCCGATGCGCCAGGAGATCACCCCGAAGAACATCCTGATGATCGGTCCGACCGGTGTCGGCAAGACCGAGATCGCGCGCCGGCTGGCACGCCTGGCACAGGCGCCATTCGTGAAGGTCGAGGCCACCAAGTTCACCGAGGTCGGTTACGTCGGCCGCGAGGTCGATTCGATCATCAAGGAGCTGGCCGATGTCGCGGTCAAGATGACACGCGAGCAGGAGCTGGCGCGGGTGCGCGACGGCGCGCGCGAGGCCGCGGTCGACCGGGTGCTCGACGCGCTGCTGCCCAAGCCGCGCATGCTCGGCTTTTCGACCGACGAGCCGGCGCAGCCGCGCGATGCCGACACGCGCCACAAGCTGCGCGACATGCTGGTGCGCGGGGAGATCGACGAGCGTGAGGTCGAAATCGAAGTGCGCTCGATGCCGATGGGCGTGGAGATCATGGCGCCACCCGGCATGGAGGAGATGCAGCAGCAGCTGCAGTCGGTGCTGTCGGGCCTGGGCGGCAACCGCACGCGCACCCGGCGGGTGAAGGTGCGTGAAGCGGTCAAGATCATGATCGAGGAGGAGGCCTCAAAGCTGATCAACGAAGAGGAACTCAAGGCGCGCGCGCTGCTCAATGCCGAGCAGAACGGCATCGTGTTCATCGACGAGATCGACAAGATCACCCGACGTCAGGAGACTATCGGCGCCGACGTGTCGCGCGAGGGCGTGCAGCGCGACCTGCTGCCGCTGGTCGAGGGCTGCACGGTCAACACCAAGTACGGCTCGATCAAGACCGATCACGTGCTGTTCATCGCATCGGGGGCATTTCATACGTCCAAGCCGTCCGATCTGATCCCGGAGCTGCAGGGCCGGTTCCCGATCCGCGTCGAGCTCGACTCGCTCAAGGTGGAAGATTTTGTGCGCATCCTGACCGAGCCCGATGCATCACTGACGGCGCAGTACCGGGCGCTGCTGCGCACCGAGCAGGTGGCGCTGGAATTCACCGCCGACGGCGTGCGGCGCATCGCCGAGATCGCCTGCCAGGTCAATGAGCGCACCGAGAATATCGGTGCCCGGCGCCTGCACACGGTGATGGAGCGGTTGCTAGAGACCATCTCCTACGATGCCGACCAGCTCGGTGAAGCAGGGGCGGCCGGCAAGCCAGGCCTCACGGTGGACGCGAAGTACGTCGATGAGCACCTGGGCAGCCTGGCGAAAGACGAGGACCTGAGCCGCTACATCCTGTAGGGGCGAAGGCGTGGCGCTGGACGATCTGGATCGGTTGGTACGTGGTAGCAGCGATGTCTGGAGCTGACGCCGCTCGCGCTCTGTCAGCGCTACTTCCTGGCCGCGGACTTCCTGGGGGCCTTCTTGCCCTTGTTCTTGCTCGGATCCTTCGGCCGGCTCTTGCCGAACGAACCCCGATAGATCTTGCCGCGACGGGTCTTGCGATCACCTTTACCCACTTGGTACTCCTGCTGACAGCGACGCCAATGCAGCGCGCGCGCAGTCTAGTGATTCCGGCCCGGCGATTCCAGCCCCGGCTAGGGTTTACGAGCACCAAACAGCAGCAGTGCGACCCCGGCGACGATGGCGCCGACACTCAACCACTCGGGTACGTCGACGCTTTGCTTGTGCTGCAGCGACAGCTCCAGCGAACCGAGCTTGGCCTCGTGCGACTCCTTGGTGTAGCTGAAGCCGTGATAGACCAGCCCCAGTACCCCGGCTGCGATCAACACGATCGCGGCCAATCTTGATGCATTCATGCGGCGTCCTTGGCTGACAAGCCTGTCACCGCAGTGTAGCAGCGCCCGGATTTGCTGCGCTGTCTTTCAACCGGGCCGATCAGATTGCCAGCGATATAATGCCGCGCGTCACGCCATTTTTTAGCATACGGGATGGATTTTCCGATGAACGCAGCGCTGCACGTGGTTTGCCCGCATTGTAGTGCCGTGAACCGGATACCTGAGCAACGCCTCGAGCAGAAACCGAACTGCGGTAACTGCCACCAGGCACTATTCACCGCTCATCCCACTGCACTGACCAGTGCCAACTTCCAGACCCACGTTGAGCGCAACGATATTCCGCTGCTGGTGGATTTCTGGGCGCCCTGGTGCGGTCCGTGCCTGATGATGGCACCTCACTACGCCGAGGCAGCAGGGCTGCTGGAACCGCGGGTGCGGCTGGCGAAGGTAGACACGCAGGCCGAGCAGGCACTCGGGGCTCAATTCAATATCCGCAGTATCCCTACCCTGGCACTGTTCAAGGACGGCCGTGAAGTCGCGCGCCAGCCAGGGGCCATGGGAACCGCGGACATCGTACGCTGGGTGCAAAGCCGGCTATGAGAGCTGCGCAAGCTCGTCAGCGGCCATCGGCGGGCCGCAGCCGCTCGAGTTCATCCACGCTGCGGGGCCAGTCGTCCTTGAGCAGTCGCGACAGTGCGCGATCGGCCAGCACGCGGCCTTCGGTCTGGCAGCGCGGGCAGTAGTTGGTTTCATTCTCGGCGTAACGAATCCGCTGCACCGGCGTCCCGCACGCCGGGCATGGCTGGCGATAGCGGCCGTGAACGGCCATGCCGGGACGAAAGGCGGTCACCCCTTCCGGAAAACCGGCACCGGCATCGCCGCGCAGTCGCTCGGTCCACTGCTCGAGCGTAGCGCGCGTCGCCTGGTAGAGGCGCGCGACCTCCTCATCGCCAAGCTTATGCGTCATCGCCAGCGGTGACAGGCGCGCACGATGCAGGATCTCGTCCGAGTAGGCGTTGCCGATGCCGCTGAACAGGCGCGGATCGGTCAGCGCGCGCTTGAGCGTGTGATGCTCGAGGCTCAGGCGCGCGCCGAACGCCGCCAGATCGGCCGCGAACACATCCAGGCTGCCCGGATCGATGCGTGCAAGTTGCGCATCGCCGACCAGCAGATGCAACGAGGCACGGCGCTTGCTGCCGGCTTCGGTCAGCGTCAGCGTACCGCTGTCGAATTCGAATCGAGCGAGCGCGGCGCGGCCACTGACCTTCTGCCCGCTGGCATACCAGTGCAGGCGACCGGCGATCATCAGGTGCAGCACCAGCCACAGCTCACCTTCCAGTCCGATGGCGATGCGCTTGCCGACGCGGCGCAGCTGCTCGACGCGCCGCCCCGCCACCGCCGCGAGTGGCGGTGTTGCGGTACGCAGCAGAAACGGATTGACCAGCGTGACGGCCTTGAGGTGCCGGCCGACGATCCGATCCGCAAGCGCCTCCAGGTAGAGCGTGATGTCGGGCAGCTCCGGCACGGCGCGCTCTAGTCGAGCCGCACGCCGGCGCGCAGGATGGCCGTCATCGCCCGCGCCTTGGCGCGCGCCTGCTCGACGCTCGCGCCCAGTGCCAGCGACACGCCCATGCGCCGGTGTCCGCGCACTTCCGGCTTGCCGAACAGCCGCAGTGCGGTATCCGGTTCGGCCAATGCGCGATCGACATCGGTATAGCGGATGCTGGTCGAGTTGCCGTCCACCAGCAGTGCGCACGAGGCCGCCGGACCGCGCTGGCGGATCACCGGGATCGGTAATCCGAGGATGGCCCGGGCATGCAGCGCAAACTCGGACAGGTCCTGCGAGATCAATGTCACCAGTCCGGTATCGTGCGGCCGGGGCGACACCTCGCTGAACCAGACCTGGTCGCCGGCGATGAACAGCTCCACGCCGAACACACCCGTGCCGCCGAGATTGGCCGTGATCGCAGCGGCGATGTGCTGCGAGCGCTGCAGAGCCAGCGCCGTCATCGGTTGCGGCTGCCAGGATTCGCGGTAGTCGCCGTCGATCTGCAGGTGGCCGATGGGCTCGCAGAAGCTGGTGCCGCCCGCGTGCCGGATCGTCAGCAGCGTGATTTCATAGTCGAAGCGCACGAAGCCTTCCACGATCACGCGTCCGGCGCCGGCGCGGCCGCCGCGCTGCGCGTACTGCCAGGCGGCGTCGATCTGGGACGCCTCGCGCACCAGGCTCTGGCCCTTGCCCGAGGAGCTCATCACCGGCTTGATCACGCACGGCAAGCCAAGTTCTGTGATCGCGGCGCGGTACTGCTGTTCGGTGCCGGCGAATCGATACGGCGAGGTGGCGAGCGCGAGTTCTTCGGCCGCCAGACAGCGAATGCCCTCGCGATCCATGGTCAGGCGCGCCGCCCGCGCGGTCGGAATCACGCCGTAGCCTTGCGCCTCCAGCTGCAGCAGCATCGGCGTCGCGATCGCCTCGATCTCCGGCACGATGAGTCGCGGCCGCTCGCGCTCGACCAGTGCGCGCAGCGCCGCGCCGTCGAGCATATCGATCACGTGGGCATGCTGTGCCACCTGCATCGCCGGCGCATTGGCGTAGCGGTCCACGGCGATCACCTCGCAGCCGAAACGCTGCAGTTCGATCGCGACCTCCTTACCGAGTTCGCCCGCCCCCAGCAGCATGACGCGCGTCGCCGATGCCGACAGCGGGGTTCCAACAATCGTCATGCCTGAACAATAATCGCATTGCGGCTGCGCGCGCCAGCGGCCGCTGCCCGGGCTGTTAGCCGCGCCTGAGGCGGCGCTCGAGCCGCTGGCGATGAATCAGCCCGCGTACCGTGCTCCAGGTCGACGTCTCGGTCTGCAGCACGACCAGGTAGCGCACGCCGCTGCCTTCGAAGATCTCAATCAGGTCGCTGATGCGCGAGTCCTGCACGGTCTGCCAGTCGATCGCCGGCACCTCGGGCGAAGGCGTCATGACGTCGGCGACGCGCAGGGCACGCGCAGCAGCACCGCGCCGCTGCTGCGCGCGGCGTGCGTCACGGGCATCTTCCGCGGTGATCAGTCCGATGACCGAGCGATCGTGTACCACCAGGAATGCGCGCACGCCCAGCCGGAACATGTGATCGATGACTTCCTCCAGGCCGGCGTCTTCGGCGACTGTGCGCGGCGGGTCATCCAGGAAATCGGTCATCGCCCGCACCGCCGGATCGCCACCCTTGAGCTGCGGCGGATGCGGCCGTGAGCGCGGTGACGGCGCGGGCAGCGCACTGGGCTGCTGTGCCAGCAGGTACGGTGGATTCACGTGGACCTCCATTGAAGGCGCCGATGAAAGCCTTCAGGTGCTGTTCGACTGACGGAACGCAGGACCGGAAGTTCCGCTATGTCACCATTTGTTCATGCATGTTAATTATCGACATTCCCCGCGGCGGATCTAATGATCGGGTGGTCAGCACGCTAATCGTTCCGCATGCCGGTTCGTCTGGGAAACCGACGCCAAAAAGCGACACCGGCGTTGCCGTTGGCTGACGTGGGCTCAGCTCCTGGCGCATCCGCTCCGGCCTGTCATCGCGTGGCCGCCTGCGACATTTCCAACCGGTCGGTCTCTGCTTTTACGACCCGATAGCACTCGCAGGAGCACTTTTCCAATTTTTTACGGTCCAGCACTGCGATGTGCCCGCGGTGATAGGTAATCGCGCCGAGTTTCTGCAGCTCGCCGGCGGCCGCCGTCACCCCTTCACGCCGTACGCCCAGCATGTTGGCTATCAGCTCCTGGGTCATGATCATCTTGTTGCCGGGGAGGCGATCGAGCGACAGCAGCAGCCAGCGGCACAATTGCTGGTGCACGGTGTGGTGCCGGTTGCAGACAGCGGTCTGGGCCATTTGCGTGATCAACGCCTGCGTATAGCGCAACAGGACGTGCAGCAGCTGGCCGTGACGGCCCAATTCCAGTTGGAGCCGCATGCCGGTCAGCCGGTAGGCGGTGCCGGCACTTTGCACGATTGCACGATTGGTTGTGGTTTCACCACCCATGTACAGCGCTAGCCCGATGGCGCCATCGTTACCGACGACCGAGATCTCCGCCGAGGCGCCATTCTCGAGCACGTAAAGAAGCGAAACGATCGAGTCAGTTGGGAAATAGATGTGTTTTAGGGTGTCACCTGATTCATACAGAACCTTCCCGAGAGGCAGAGACACCAGCTTCAGATGAGGAAACACTCGCGCGCGCTCCGCCGGCGACAAGGCCTTCAGCAGATGGTTCTGCTCGGGCTCCGCAACGGACGGCATGGTGCTCCTGTCTTGTCGCCATCACGCCAGGCGAATCGTGTTTTCTAATTATAATCTCTATGTGCGTTAGCGCACATAGTATGTGTCAACCATGAGGCAGGCAAAACACGCGGGCGGTGATTCAGATCTCGGGGCGGGCCTGGGATCGGCCTGCATTTGGCGCGGCAGCTCGTGGCGTCCCATCGGGGCAGCCTCAGCGCTGCGAGCGACGGCCTGGGCTTGCGCCCGGTCTGTTGCAATGATCAGGCCCGAACGTTTCCAGGCGGCCCTGCCGCGGCCGGCCAACGCTGCGTGCGCTTGAAAACGGCGTTTACCGCCTGATAGCACGAGCACGACGACGCCTTGAGCCCCCTGGGGTTGAGGATGTGCATTTGCCCGCGTTTATAGGCGATCAGCTTTCGCCGCTTGAGCGCTCTGGCGACATCGGTGACCCCTTCGCGCCGCAAACCAAGCATATGCGCGAGAAATTCGTGTGTTAGCGGAAACTCGTCCGAGCGCAAACGGTCGCGCGTCATCAACAGCCAGCGGGCCAGACGCGCGTGCGAGTCATGAAAGCGGTTGCACGCCGCGGTCTGCGAGATCTGTGCCATGAGCGCATAGGTATATCGGTACAGCGCCTGCTGCAGCGACGGATTTTGGTCGAATTCGATGCGAAAGGCGGGCGACGGCATGCGCAGCGCCGTGCCGCTGCCCTGAACGAGGGCGCGTACCCCGGAGACGCCGACGCCTAATATAAAGGGCATTCCGGCCATGCCTTCATTGCCGACCATGCCAACCTCGAGCGTTCGGCGTTTGTCTACCGCCGTGAGCAGGGAAATAAGGCAGTTGATGGGAAAATACACGTGCCGGATGGTTTTACCCGGCTGATACAGGATCTGCCCAAGCTTCAGTGTCACGAGCTCGAGCTGACCTCGCAAGCGCCTGAAGTCTTCAGCGGGGATGCTTGCCAACACCCTATTGGTGCCGGTCGGTGGTCGATCTCTCATTCGAGGGCCTTGCTCGAAAGCGGGGAACCACAAGTGGCTCCTGGAGGAATCGGGGACTCGAACGTCGGGAACGGTAACTCAGCACTGGTCAGTATCCGCGTACGCTGATCGGTTGTATGTGCGCTAGCGTACCGACTGAGCCGGGGTGCCGTTAGCGGGTGGCGGTCTGCTCCGGCCGATCCAGAAACGCGCTGATGATCGGATTGAGCCACTCCGGCCGACCCGAGAACGTGGCATGGTCGGTACCCGGCAGCACGCACAACTCCGCGTGCGGCAGCGCATGAAAGATCAGCAGCGTGTGCTCGAGCGTGATCGCATCGCGATCGCCGGAGATCACCAGTACCGGCCGCTCGATCTGAGACAGCATCGCGAGGCTCAGCTCGGTCTCAGTGGGCGAGGTCAGCCACAGCCTGGCAAGTTTTCATCTACCGTCCTTGGCTTCGCGATCTGCGCGTCGCGCAGCCCCTGCAGCTGCTCCGGTGTCAGCCCCTCGGGCGTGACATTCACCCCACTGATCACCAGCCGGCGCACCAGCTCGGGATGCCGGATCGCCAGCATCAGCGCCAGGATGCCGCCATCGCTGAAGCCCACGATGTCCACCCGCTTGAGCTTCAGGGACGTGAGCAGCGTGGCGGTGTCCTGCGCCATCGAGGTGTAGCTCAGCGGCCCGGTCACATCGGGTGTGTGGCCCTGCCCCACCTGATCGGGGGCAATAATCCGATGCTGCTGCGAAAACGCATCGAGCTGCCGTTCGAACGAATGCTCGCCGGAATCCCCGCCGCCGTGCAGCAGCACCAGCGTCGGCCCGCTGCCGCGCTCCGCGTAATACATCCGGTGGCCATGGATCGCGGCCCAGTGCCAGCGCGTCGGCTGCGCGAGCGCGTGCGCCACATCGATCTCAAGCCAGCCCAACAGCAGCGCCAGCAGCGCCAGCAGCGCCAGTATCGAAGCGCCTCTCATGGCACGGCCGCCAGGATCTGGTCGGCAAGCTCGCCGTAGTTCTGATCGAAATGATGGCCGCCGCTCCTGGCCAGCACCATGGCGCCCGACGCCCCCGCCGCGCTGGTGGTACACAGGCTGTCCGCGGCTTCGTCCCGGCCGTAGATGCATTGCAGATGCAGCGCCGACAGTTTTTGCAATTCAGGCGCGATCGGCATGCCGGCATTGTTATGCACACCCAGCCAGCCGGTGGTCTCCACTTCGAACGCGGTGTGGCGCTCGGGCGAGAGCAGCGACAGCAGACTGACATCGGCCGACAGGTCGGCCGGCAGACGGCTGACCAGGAACGGCAGCACGTCGGCGCCGAATGAGAAACCGATCAGCACGACTTTCTGTTTCTGCCAGCGCTGCTGGTAGTAACGCATGATGCGCGCCAGGTCGCTCGCGGCCAGCGCCGGGGCTTTCTGCGTCCAGTAATAGCGCAGTACGTCGACACCGACCACGCTCATGCCCTTGGAGGCGAGCACGCCGGCGAGGCTGCGGTCCAGATCGCGCCAGCCGCCGTCGCCCGAATAGATGATCGCGAAGGCGTCACGCTGCGCGGCCGGCGCGGGAACCTCCGCCAGCGGCAGGTCGCCGACGCCGTTGCGACTGCGCTCGGCATCGATGCCCGACAGCGCCGCCCGGTAGGCGCCATGCAGCGTGGCGCCGGGAGCGACCGCCGCTGTCGCACCGCCGGGAATGCCCATCACAAACCCGCGCTCGCCGGCACTCGCGGCGCCATCGAGCAGCACCCGGGCTGCAACATTAGGGCCGAGCCGCTCTGGGCGGATGATCTGTCCGGTGCCGATGGCGGCGGCAGTGGCGGGCGGGTGATCGCAGAATGGGCGTTGCAATGCGATCTGATTCGGCGGATCGATCGCCACCGCGGCGCTGAAGGCGAGCGGCGGCGCCTGCAGCTGCGCCAGGTAGACCAGCGTCGCCCCCAGCTCGTGGCCGAGCAGTGCCGGTGCCAGGTAGCGGGCAGTGCCCATCGCGCGCTGCAACGCACGGCTGTAGTCCTCGAGCAGCCCTGGCATATAGAGACAGTCGCTCGGCCGCTGGCGGCTCGCCCAGTCCAGGAACTGCGCCGCATCGATACCGACCACGAGATTGCCCGCGCGCGCGAAATCACGCGCCGCTTCCTCTTCCGTCTGCTTCCAACCGCGCCCATCCGAGAACAGGTAGATGAACCCCGTCGAGCGCAGCCACGGCGGGTAGATGCGCACGCGCCCGAATTGCGCGGTGTCCTCAGTGCGCGGGGCGCGGGTGTGTACCAGGTAGCCGGCCGTGGCCAGCAGTGCCACGATGATGGCACTCATGGCCAGCCACGCCAGCCACTTGATCAGCGAAATGTCGCCAGCGTCTTCGCCAGCGCCTGCGGGCCGGGATTGAGACTGGCGTAGGGAATCTGGTTCAGCGGTCTATCGGGAGTGCCATTCAGGGCGTGCAGCTCGGGCTGATCGCTGCCGATGTAGAGCAGTCCGGTCAGGTATTCGCCATGCTTGAGCCGCTGCTGGATGGTCTGCAGCGCCACGGCGCGATCGGTGGCGTCGTACTGCGCCTCGACCTTCCTGAGCAGCACGCGGCTGCCATCGTGCATGCTCACGGCCAGCGTCTCGCCGGGCGCATAGTCCACGGCGATCTCGCGCGCCGGCGGCACGAAGTCGGTGTGCACCATTTCCTCGTAGTGCTCGCGCGCGTAGGCGTAGCTGCGGGTCGAGCCTTCGTGATCGTTGAAGGTCACGCACGGTGAGATCACATCGATCAGCGAGAAGCCCTGGTGATGCATCGCCGCCTGCAGCAGCGGCACCAGTTGCGCCTTGTCGCCGGAGAAGCTGCGGGCTACGAACGACACGCCGAGCGTGATCGCCAGCTGCACCGGGTCGATCGGCGGCTGGTTGTTGACTTCGCCTTTCTTCGCAGTGCTGCCGATGTCGGCTGAGGCCGAGAACTGGCCTTTGGTCAGCCCATACACGCCGTTGTTCTCGATCACGTAGACCATGTTGAGATTGCGCCGGATCGCATGGCAGAACTGGCCCAGGCCGATCGACAGCGTGTCGCCGTCGCCGGAGACGCCGATGTAGGTCAGGTTGCGGTTGGCGGCGCTGGCGCCGGTCGCGATCGAGGGCATGCGGCCGTGCACCGAGTTGAATCCGTGTCCGCCGCTGACGAAGTAGGCGGTGGTCTTCGAGGAGCAGCCGATGCCGGACAGCTTCACCACGTCCTGCGGCCTGACGGCGTCCATCCAGCAGGCCTCCACGATCGCGGCCGTGATCGAGTCGTGGCCGCAGCCGGCACACAGCGTCGAGTTGACGCCCTCATAGTCGCGCCGCGTCAGGCCGAGCACGTTCCGCGGCATTTCCGGATGCGTGATCTTGGGTTTTGCCATGAATGTCATAGGGTGCTCCCGCGCAGCGCGCGTCAGCCGACCAGCTGCGCGGCCGGCCGCTCCGGTGTGATCACCGCCGCCACGCCATCGTAGACGTAGCTCGCCGGGATCGGCATGCCGTTGTAGTGCAGGATCGATCGCAGGCGGGTTTTTTCCACGCCGGTTTCCAGGATCAGCAGCGAGCGCAGCTGCGCATCGCGATTCTGCTCGACCACGAAGTTGATGCGATGCGACTGCAGGAACGGCTCGACGTCGTCGCTGAACGGGAAGCCGCGCACCCGCAGGTAATCGGTGTGGATGCCCTGGGCCGCCAGCCGCAGGCGTGCCTCGTGCACCGCGGCATCGCCGCTGCCGAGCGAGACGATACCGATCTCGGTCTTGATGTCGCAGCGCTCGATGATCGACTTCGGCAGCAGCCGCGCGGCAGTGAGCCATTTCTTGCGCAGCCGGTCGACCACCACCTGGTATTCCTTCGAGTCCTCGGTGTAGGCGCCATACTGCGAATGACCCGAGCCGCGCGCGAAGTAGGCACCCTTCGGATGCACGCCCGGCAGCGTGCGCTGCGGGATGCCGTCATTGTCGTGATCGTAGTAGCGCCAGAAGCGGTCGATCTTGGCGAGCTGCTCGGCGTCCAGCAGCTTGCCGCGGTCGGGCTGGTAGTTCTGGTCCCATTTGAATTCCGGACACATCCAGTCGTTCATGCCGATGTCCAGATCCGACAGCACCAGCACCGGGGTTTGCAGCCGCTCGGTTAGATCAAACGCCTTGACCGCGAATTCGAAGCATTCCTCGGGATTGGCCGGATACAGGCACACCTGGCGCGTATCGCCGTGCGATGCGTAGGCCGCCGAATGCAGGTCACCCTGCTGGGTGCGCGTCGGCATGCCGGTCGAGGGTCCCACCCGCTGGATGTCGAACACCACGGCCGGCACCTCGGCGTAGTAGGCGAGCCCGAGGAATTCCTGCATCAGCGACAGCCCGGGGCCGGAGGTCGCGGTGAACGCGCGGGTTCCGTTCCAGGCGGCGCCGATCACCATGCCGATCGAGGCCAGTTCGTCCTCGGCCTGGATCATGATGTAGTTCTTGCGCCCGGTGTCCGGATCGATGCGCATTTTGTCGCAGAAGACCTTGAAGGCATCCATCAACGAGGTCGACGGCGTGATCGGATACCAGGCGCCGACCGTGGCGCCGGCGTACACGCAGCCCAGCGCCGCGGCCGTATTGCCGTCGATGATGATGTGCCCGGCGGTGGCGTCCATCTTCTCGACCCGCAGCGGCAGCGGGCAGGCGAAGTGTTCGCGCGCATAGTCGTAGCCGAGCTGGATCGCCTTCATATTGGCGTCGAGCAGCTTCGGCTTCTTCGAATAGGTCTCGGCCAGCAGGGTGCGAATCAGTTCCAGGTCGAGATGGCACAGCGCCGCCAGCACGCCGGCGTAGCAAATGTTCTTCATCAGGATGCGGGTGCGCACGCCCGGAAAGTTCTCGTTACAAAGCCGTGCCAGCGGCACGCCGACCACGGTGACGTCGTCGCGCATCAGCAGCGCCGCGCGCGGCCAGGTGGAGTCATAGATGAAGTAGCCGCCCGACGCCACCTCCGCCAGGTCGCGCGCATAGGTCTCGGCGTTGAGCGCCACCATGATATCGGTGTGACCGGCGCGGGCGCGATGAGCATCGCGGGTGACGCGGATCTCGTACCAGGTCGGCAGCCCCTGGATGTTCGACGGGAAGTAATTCTTGCCGACCACCGGCACGCCGCTGCGAAAGATGGCCTTCATCAGCAGCCCGTTGGCACTGGCCGAGCCGGTGCCGTTGACGGTGCCGATCTTGATGACGAAGTCGTTTACGCGGTCTTGAGCTTTGGCGCCCGGCATGAATGACCCCCATCGGCGGCCTGCGGCCAGTGTATCGTCGACTTCTGCATGTCCCAAGCCGCCGTCGGGCAACGCTCGGCACACAGGCCGCAGTGCACGCACAAGTTTTCATCCTTGACCATCACGCGTCCGGTCTGCGGCAGCGACTCCGACACGAACAGCAGCTGCGTCGGCTCGAGCGCCGGCGAACGCAGCCGCGCGCGCAGCTCGGCCTCCTCGCCGTTGTGCGTGATCGTCAGGCAATCGACCGGACAGATGTCGATGCAGGCATCGCACTCGATGCACAGCTTGGCCTCGAATACCGTCTGGATATCGCAGTTGAGGCAGCGCTGCGCTTCCTGTGCCGCCTGTTGCACGGTGAAACCGAGTTCGACCTCGATGTTGAGCTTCTTGAAGCGCTCCTTGAGCGATACATGCGGCATCAGACGCCGCTCGAGCATGGTGTAGTCGTTCTTATACGACCATTCATGCATGCCCATCTTGCGGCTCGAGAGCGTCACGCCGCGCTGCGGCCGCTCGCTCACCGCCGCGCCGCTGCACAGGTTGTGGATCGACAGCGCCGCCTGATGGCCGTGCTCGACCGCCCAGATGATGTTCTTCGGCCCCTGCGCCGCATCGCCGCCGAAGAACACCTGCGGCAGCGTCGACTGGAAAGTGACCGGGTCAAGGATCGGCTGACCCCACTTGTCGAACTTCATGCCGATGTCGCGCTCGATCCAGGTGAACGCGTTCTCCTGGCCGATCGCCAGAATGACGTCGTCGCAGCCGATCACGATCTGCCCGACCACGCGCTCGCGCTTGATGACGCCGGCTTCCAGCTCGTACTCCATCTCCTCGAACAGCATGCCGGTAAGTCGGCCGCCTTCGATCACGAACGACTTCGGCGAATGATTGACGATGATCTCGACGTTCTCTTCCTCTGCATCCTCGAGCTCCCAGGCCGACGCCTTGAAGAAACCGCGCGGCTTGCGCGCCATGACCTTGACGCTCCTGGCACCCAGGCGCAGCGACGTGCGGCAGCAATCCATCGCGGTGTTGCCGACGCCGATGATCAGCACCCGTTCGCCGATCGAGCCGATGTGGCCGAAGGCCACCGACTCGAGCCAGGTGATGCCGATATGAATCCGGTCGGTGTCGTGCCGGCCCGGCAGCTCGAGCTCCTTGCCCTTCGGCGCCCCGGAACCGACGAACACCGCATCATAGCCGCCGACCGCGAGCAGCTCGGCGAGGCTTGCGATCGGCGAGTCGGTGCGCAGCGTCACGCCCATGTCGAGAATCATGCCGATCTCTTCGTCGAGCACCGTCTGCGGCAGCCGGAACGATGGGATGTTGCTGCGCATGAGGCCGCCAGGTACGCCGTTCTGCTCGAATATCGTCACCGCGTAGCCGAGCGGCGCCAGGTCGTTGGCAACCGTCAGCGAGGAGGGTCCGGCGCCGATGCAGGCGATGCGCTTGCCGTTGCCGGTGGCCGGGGCCTTCGGCAGCAGCCCATCGAGTTCACCCTTGAGGTCGGCGGCGACGCGCTTCAATCGACAGATGGCGACCGGCTTGTCCTCGACGCGACCGCGCCGGCAGGCCGGTTCGCAGGGGCGATCGCACACGCGACCGAGAATGCCGGGAAACACATTCGACTGCCGATTCAGCATGTAGGCGTCGGTGTAGCGTTGCTGCGCGATGAGCCTGATGTATTCCGGCACATCGGTATGTGCCGGGCAGCCCCACTGACAATCGACGACGCGGTGGTAATAATCCGGATGCGTGGTGTCGGTCGGGTTCATGGTTCTTGTATAGCAAATCAACCGTCAGGATGCGAATGACCCATGTCGGAGATCTCAGCGACGGAAATCAAATTGCGCCAGCGCTCGCGGCTGCTGGAAGTCAGCTTCACCGACGGTAGTCGCTTCGAACTGCCGTTTGAATATCTGCGCGTGCATTCGCCTTCAGCCGAGGTGCGCGGGCATGGCGCCGGCGAAGGCGTACTGGTGATCGGCAAGGAAAACGTCGGCATCACGGCGGTCGAGCCGATCGGCCAGTACGCGGTGAAGCTGGTATTCGACGACGGCCACGATACCGGACTGTTCACCTGGAAGTACCTGCACGAGCTCGGTTCGCAGCGCGAACAGAAATGGGCCGCGTATCGGGCGCGTGTCGCACGCTCCAACCCCGCACGCTAGCGGTGGCGCAAAAACCGGCAGGCGGCCGCGGGCCGCGCATGTCTTGCATTGCTTGCAGTACAAAAAAGAAAGGCCGGGCGGTTTCGCCCGGCCAAATCTTCACAAGACCCCCACTCGATTGAGGCCTTTTTGGGCGCTCAACCGGAGCGGGATTCTGGGGGAACTGCAGCCGGATTGCCAGCATTTTGGACCAATTCCAGATACATGAAATATCAGACGCCCGGGGATATATAAGACCAAAATGGTCCTTTCCGCCAGCAACTAACCCGTAGGATTATGGTGACCCTAATAGAATGACGGGTTCCTTCGTTATGGTAGCTCCGATGAGCCAACACAGCCCCAACAGCCCCAACAGCCCCGACCGCCCAGACAGCACCGACTTCGGATTCCAGCGGGTGCCGTGGCGCGAGAAGGCCCGGCGGGTGCGGGCAGTGTTCGACTCGGTGGCTGACCGCTACGATCTGATGAACGACCTGATGTCGGCCGGGACCCATCGGCTGTGGAAGCAGTTCCTGCTGTCACTGACCGGACTTAAGGCCGGCGACCGCGCCCTGGATATCGCCGCAGGAACCGGCGATATCGCCGCCGGACTGGCGCGCCAGGTCGGCAAGTCGGGGCTGGTGGTGCTGTCCGACATCAATGCCAGCATGCTGCGCCACGGCCGCGACCGCCTGATCGACCGTGCCGTGGTAGCCAACGTCGGCTACGCGCAGGCCGACGCCGAGCGCCTGCCCTTTGCCGATAGCAGTTTCCACTGCGTGACCATCGCCTTTGGCCTGCGCAATGTCACCGACAAGGCCGCAGCGCTGGCGTCGATGCGTCGGGTGCTCAAACCGGGCGGGCAGCTGCTGATACTCGAATTCTCCCAGCCGGTGTTACCGGCGCTGGGCCGCCTCTATGACCTGTATTCGTTCAATGTGCTGCCCTGGCTCGGACGTGCGGTCGCCGGTGACGCCGAGAGTTACCGCTACCTCGCCGAATCCATCCGGCGGCATCCGGATCAACAGGGATTGATTGAGCTGATGAAAACCGCCGGCCTGGAAAGCTGCCGCTACCACAACCTGATGGGTGGCATCGTGGCGGTACACCGCGGCTACCGGTACTGATGATGGCAGCGACGGCCGATGTCGTGATCGAGCGCCTGCTCGACCGGGCAGTGGCGCGAGCCATGGCCGACTCGCCTCGCGCCACCTCACTGATCGCCGCGCTGCGGGGCCGGCGGCTGGCGCTCGAGGTCAGCGGTACGCCGTTCAGCACCGTGGTCGAGTCCACCGGCCGCACGCTCAAGGCTTTGCGCTCGCTCCCGGCTGATGCTCGCGCGGACGCGAGGATCGTCGGTGCGCCGCTGTCGCTGCTGGCGCTGACCGGCGCGGATGGCGAGGCGGTGATCCAGCGCGGCGACGTGCGGATCGAGGGCGACGCCGAGATCGCGCAGCAGTTTCGCGAACTCGGCCGGCTGCTCAGGCCCGACCTGGAGGCCGTCATGGCCCGGGTGCTGGGCCGCAGCGGCGCCCATCTGGCACTGCGCGGCATGCGCGCCGCCGTCGGCTGGACGCGTACGGCTGCCTGGACCTCGCTCCGAAATGTCGCCGAGTACCTGGCGCACGAAAGCGGCGACCTGGTGTCGCGGCCCGAGTCTGAACATTACCTGCGCGGCGTCGATCAGCTGCGCGAACAGCTCGATCGCATCGAGGCGCGGCTGGGGGTTCTCGAGCAGCGCGCGCGCCTGCTCGCCGGCGGCCGGCAGCCATGCTGACGGCGCCACGATGATGGCGCCACGCTGATGGAGCGGCCCTGATGCGCCTGCGCGTACTCGCCCGGCTGGTGCAGATCGAACGGGTGCTGGTGCGCCATCGGCTGGATGATTTTGTACGCGCGACACATCTTTATCGGCCGCTGCGGTTCGTATTCTTCATCTCGCCCTGGACCTGGTTCCAGCGCGGCTCGGATCTGACACGCGGCGCCCGCCTGCGCCTCGCGCTCGAGGAGCTCGGCCCGATCTTCGTCAAATTCGGCCAGGCCATGTCCACCCGCCGCGACCTGCTGCCCGCCGACATCGCCGACGAGCTGGCCAAGCTGCAGGACAACGTGCCGCCGTTCCCGGGCGCGATCGCGCGCGCGATGATCGAGCGCTCCTACGGCGAGTCGCTCGACCGGCGGCTGGTGGACTTCGAGGAACTGCCGCTCGCCGCCGCATCGATCGCGCAGGTGCACGCGGCCAGGCTCGCCGACGGCCGCGACGTGATCGTCAAGGTGCTGCGGCCGGGCATGAAGGCGACGATCGCGCTCGACCTGGAAGTGCTCTACACGATCGCCGGCATGGCCGAACGCTGGTGGATACAGAGCCGCCGACTCAAGCCGATCCAGATCGTTCGTGAATACGAGAGAACCGTGCTCGATGAGCTCGATCTGATGCGCGAGGCGGCAAACGCCTCCCAGCTCAAGCGCAATTTTGCCGGCTCGCCGCTGTTGTACGTGCCCGAAATCTACTGGGATCACTGCCGCAACGACGTGCTGGTCATGGAGCGCATCCACGGCATTCCGATCGGCGATCTGGAGCGGCTGCGCGAGCTTGGCACCGACTTCAAGCGGCTGGCGGAGAACGGTGTTGAGATCTTTTTCACTCAGGTGTTCCGCCATAACTTTTTCCACGCCGACATGCATCCGGGCAACATCTTCGTGCTGGTGGACGATCCGGCACGACCGCGCTACGCCGCGGTGGATTTCGGCATCGTCGGTACGCTCGATCTGCGCGACCAGCGCTACCTCGCGGAGAATTTCCTGGCAGTGTTCGATCGCGATTACCGGCGCGTCGCCACCCTGCACGTGCAGTCCGGCTGGGTACCGCCCGGCACCCGCGTCGATGAGATGGAATCGGCGGTGCGCACCATCTGCGAGCCGATCTTCGATCGGCCGCTGAAGGAGATCTCCTTCGGCACGGTGCTGCTGCGCCTGTTCGAGGCGCTGCGGCGCTTCGACGGCCAGATCCAGCCGCAGCTGCTGCTGCTGCAGAAGACGCTGCTGAATGTCGAAGGGCTGGGACGCCAGCTGTATCCCGAACTCGATATCTGGCACACCGCCAGCCCGGTGCTGCGAAGCTGGATGCGCGAACGCGTCAGTGCGCGCGGCGTGCTGCGCGAGCTGCGCCGCGGTTTTCCCGATGCCCTCGAGATCCTGAAGGCGCTGCCGCCATTGATCAAGCGCGCCATCGAGCAGGCGCAGGACGGCAAGCTGCGCCTGGCGCTCGATAGCAGCGCGCTCGACCAGCTGCGCGCGGCGCACGCCGAGCAGAGCCGTCGCAGCGACCGCATCCTGATCGGCGCCGCGCTGGTGCTCGGTGCCGTGCTGTGGTTCGGCCTGCGGCTCTATCCGCGCTGGTTCGGGTTGCTGATCGGCGCCGGCGGGCTGGTAACCTGGATGTCGGCGTGGCTACAACGACGGCTCTGACAACGCAACGCTCCCGGCGCAGCGGATCCAACAGACCGTCACAGCCGGCGCGGAACGGCCAGAATGCGTAGTCATGCAGCGGATTTACACCGTTGGTCACTCCTCTCAATCGATCGAGGAATTCATCGCGCAATTGCAGCGCCACGGTGTCGAGGTCGTGGCGGACGTGCGCTCACGGCCGTACAGCGCACGCTTCCCGCATTTCTCCAAAGATCCTGTGCGGGCGAGCCTTACGGCTGTGGACATGGGTTATGTGTTTCTTGGCCGGGAACTCGGCGCACGACGGGACGAGCCGGAGTGTTACGTCGACGGCCGTGCAATCTACGACAAGATTGCGAAGTTGCCAGCCTTCGCCGCAGGTATCGAGCGCGTTCTGGCTGGCGCTCAAAGGTATCGCGTCGCCCTGATGTGCGCTGAACAGGACCCGTTGACCTGCCATCGCACAATTCTGGTGTGCCATGAGCTGAAGAAGCACGGCGTATTGATAAAACATATCCGCCGTGACGGTGCGCTGGAGGATCATGAGCAGGCAGAGGAGCGTCTGGTCGAGGAAGAACTCGGCAGCTCGGGCCAGGCGGACATTTTCGCGACGGCGCACGGTTTCTCGGAAATCCTCGAGCACGCCTATGCCAGGCGTGCCGGCAACATCGCCTACAGGCAGCACGAGCGATAGCTCTGATTGGCGCTGCCACCGCGTTATTCGGCGCTTTCGGCCGTAGCGCTCTCTGGTCGATCAGTTCGCGGCGACCGGCCCTGCGCGCCGCGACGTCGCTCGGAGCACTGCCAGGCTCTGGTTACAAAGCTGGCGAAAATCTTCGCTCATTCGCAGGTCCTGAGCTACCCGGTCCCAATAGACTTCGGCGAGTGTGTGGGCGCGTGTCCACACAGATAGCCATGCCGCTCTGGCCGGTACCGTTTCAAACTGCCGCAGCACGAGCTGATCGTCCTGCGGCGCAAATAGCATCGGCAGCATGTCATACACCGGGGCGAGCTCGAACAGCCCCTGGTGCTGATCGAACAACGTCACGTTGCCGAAATGCCGATCCGTGTTGGCGATGAGGGCACCGAAGGCATCGAGGAATCGAATCCGCTCGGCATCCTCAGCCGACAGCAGCGAATCGGCGGCGAGGCGTTCGGCACCTGCAGCCCAGCTGTCCAGTTGGCCGTAGCGCGCGCTGTCGAGTGCGAACAGCGATACGACTCCACGTCGGCCGTGAGCACCGATTCGATCGAATCGATCGCATTCCAAAAACACCCGATCACCGCAATCCAGCAATCGTGAACTACAGGCAGCGATGCCGTTCTCCTCGAGCACGCGGTGCGCCAGATATTCAGCCGTGAGCAAGTCTGACCAGCGCTGCCCCGTCGGGGTCGAGCGCGGTGGGGAAAACTTCACAATGACATGACTCTGTCGATCGCCCTCGGCAACGCAGGCAGTGAACTTAGGATTCTCACCGTGTGCCGAAGAACCTGGCGGCGCGCCGGCCATGGCGGCCGCCGCGAAAGTGGGGTAGTGCGCGGCGCGCTTCTGCGCTGCCACCACGGCCGGCGAGTTGATCGCCGCGAGATGCCGATTGAGTGCTTCCACTCCCACGACAAGATTTCCACCGCCGTCGGCCCCGCGCTGCGTGAGGTAGGTGAGGAAGTGCTCGTCCGTCCAATCGAGCACACGAGGTGGTAATGCAAGTTCCGGATAAGCGGCGGGTATCGCCCGCCCCAGGAACCCCGCCGGCCGGGCGTCCTGCAAATAGTACGGAAGACCTTGGAACAGACCCGGGATGCGGCCAGGACCCGCCGTGACGTAATAATTGTCGCGCTGAATTGCGTTCAGCATTCCCAACCCTTGAGCGGTGCCCTGCTCATCGATGCGGTAGATGGGCCATTGCGAACCGATCGCTGCCACGCGCCGGCGCAACGCGTAGCGAGCCCCTCGCGTCGAGCCCATACGCAACACGCGCTGGCTGCGCTCAAGCACTCGCAGCGCCTTGGATACTGTGGTTTGCGAGACGCCTAAGGCCTGCATCAACTCGGCGGCAGAATTCGCCCCGAGGGCGAGCCGCTCCGCGACGACGGTAACCAGAGAGGCACTCATGACTAGATTAAAGACTAGAATAGCAATTTAATAAATATATATAAAACAATAATATAAGTCAATTATAACCAGTTATTATACTAGATATAGACAGTGTTATGGCGCATGTAAGAGCCCCGACATGCAACCTATGCGGCTTCGGTACCAGCGCTTGAAACAACGATGCACTCGCGGTGCTACTCGGTGACGCTCTGAGCTGACTGGAGCAGATGGATTGGCATCAGACGCGGCGCTCGAAGTCGGCGCACTTCGACGCCGCTCCCAGGTAGCGATCATGCCGCCGGCGGCGCCGCGCTGGTGCTCGGTGCCGTGCTGTGGTTCGGCCTGCGGCTCTATCCGCGCTGGTTCGGGTTGCTGATCGGACTCGGCGGTCTCATCGCATGGACGGCGGCGTGGCTACGGCGACGGCCGTGATACCGGCGGCCACACGCGCATCGACGGCCGCGGCGAATCGCGCTGGTGCGTGCTCGCGGCAGAAATTGTCGAGCCAGTAGATCGCTCCGGTAATGTCCGAGGTTCCCAGAATGTTGGTGGTGCCTTTGGATATCGCGTTGACTCCGGACAGATAGCCGCCCAACCAATCCACGAAAGCCATCTCATCGCTATTGCGCTGCTCGCGCGCGTCCAGATACGTTCCGCAGGACTTGAATCCGGCGCCATAACTGATCGGCTCGGCGGCCTGCGTTGCCGTCGCGGAGCTCGCGCCCATCAGCAGCGCAAACGCGGCCGCGGCGAACGAGTTGATCGTGTGCGCACGGCAGTATCTTCCGACCCAGGACACGGCGTCCTTGAGATTCGAGTCGGCCAGGATGTTGTTGGTGCGACTGGCAGTCGCGTTTACTCCGGAGAGGTAGCCGCTCAGCCAATCGACGTAGGCCACCTCGTCCGCGTTTTGCTGCTCTCTGGCATCCAGATAGGCCTGGCACGACTTGAGCCCGGTGCCATAAGTCGTGACCCCGCTCGCCTGCGCGCTGCTCGCCGCGCCGGTGGCGATCAGAAACAGGGTAATTATCGCTACGCGCCCGTACATTCAAAGTCTCCCCTTAGTCCTGATTATCCTGGCGGCGGCGGTACTACCGCGCCGCGCCCCCTACCTCGGCGTGGCTCTTCAGATGCTCTTCCGCCAGTTCGAGGTTGCTCTGCGCTTCCTCGTACCAGGTCGGCGAGGCGCTGATCGCCTTGGCAAAGTACGCCTGGGAATCGCCGTAGCTGTTCATGTTCAACAGCACCATACCAATCTCGTTGTAGGCGTGCGCGCTGTCCATGATCTTGAGCAGGCTCGCGAACGCCCCGGCATTGTCGTGCTGGCGCACCTGCAGGTCGGCCAGATAGCGCCACGCGTCTGGCCGCGGCGTCACCGCCAGCGCGCCCCGCAGATCCGCCTCGGCACCCGGCAGGTCGAGCACGCGCAGCTTGGCGTAGCCGCGGTGGGTCAGCACGCTGGCCGCGTCCGCCTGATCGGCCTGCAGCGCCTGATCGAAGTAGTGAATCGATTGCACGTAGTCGGTGCGCAGGATGCAGACCTCGCCCATGCCATCCAGCGAGCGGGCACGCTGCGGATGCAGCGCCAGCACCTCACTGTAGATCCGCGCGGCGCTGTCCACTTTGGCCTGCTGCATATACAGCTGCGCCAGGCGCTCGGCGATGCGCGGCTCGTCGGGCTGGGCCGTGTGTGCCATCTCGAACGCCTTCTCCGCCAGAGCGGTTTCGCCGCGCTGTTGTTTGATCGCCCCGATCTTGGCCAGCGTCGGCGCGTCCTGCGGCGAGCGCTCCAGCGCCAGCACGTAGTAATACACCGCGCGATCCAGCTCGTTCGCCTGCCAGGCCTTGTCGCCGCGCTTGACGGCCTCGGCAAATGCCTTGGTGTCCGCGGCGGTGTTCGAATGGACCGGCTTGTCCGGCTTGTCCGGCTTGTCCGGCTTGTCCGGCTTGTCCGGCTTGGCCATCGGATCGGCCGCGGCTGGATTGGCCGGCGCGGCCGCCGTGGTCGCGCTGGTGTCCGCGCGCGTGCCCGCCGAACTCGCGCAACCCGCCAGCTGCAGCAGCAGTGGCACTGCCGCCAGAATCGCCACAGTTCTATTTGGCAACGGTGGCACCGAACGCCTCGGCGAGTCGAATGATTGCCGGTCCGATCGCCACCACTAAGAACGATGGAAACAGGCAGATCACCAACGGAAAGATCAATTTGGTTCCGATCTTGGCCGCGGCCTCTTCGGCACGCTGCATGCGCTTGTCGCGAAATTCCTCTGAATAGACCCGCAGCGCGTCGGAAATACCGGTTCCAAAACGCAGCGTCTGCGCCAGCAGGCTGACCAGCCCACGCACATCGTCCAGGCCGGTGCGGGTCGCCAGGCCCCGCAATGCGGTCTCGCGCTCGACACCGGCGCGCATCTGCGCCGTCACCAGCGCTATCTCGCTCGCGAGCTCCGGGTGACTGACGTCCAGTTCATCCGCAACCCGCTGCAGCGCCTGCGCCAGGCCGAGGCCGGATTCCACGCACACATTCAACAGATCAAGCGCATCCGGAAAGCCGTCACGCAGCAGCTTGTGCCGCGTCTTCACTTTGCGATCGAGCCAGATGCTGGGAAGCAGCATGCCGACGAAGCACGCCACGATCGCAATGAACGTGATGCGTCCCCAGGTCAGCTTCGGCAGCAACGAGGCGATCACCGACCAGCTCAGCAGCAGCAGCGTGGCCAGGGCAAGCTTCATCGCGTAGAAGGTGGTCACCGCCGAGGCCGACCGATAACCGGCGTACTGCAGCCGCTGCTGCGTACCCTCCCGCTCCGCCCCCTGCGGCAGTACAAAGCGCTCAACCGGCTGCAACACCCCCGCAACGATCTCGCCCAGCCCGACATCGGCTTGCCCGTCGCCGGCGCCGGCGATCTGCCGCAGACGCCGCCGCGCCGGATCCAGCCGGCGGCCGATCACCGCTGCCAGGCCCCAGAACAACATCAGCGCCGCCACCCCAGCCGCGATCGTGATCAGAATGGGCGGGCCCGAGGCGAGGCCGCTCTGCAATTGTTCGAGCATGGCATTACACCTGAATCTGAATGATGCGTCGGATCCAGAGCACGCCGATCACCGCCAGCACACCGGCGCCATAGAGCAGCTTGTGACCGGTCGGGTTCTTCAACAGCACCGGCAGATAGCCCGGCGAGGCAATCGACATCATGACCACCAGTCCGAGCGGCACCAGCGCGAGCACCCACGCGGACATGCGGCCTTCGGCCGACAGCGAGCGCACTTTGCGTTCGAATCGGAAACGGCTGCGCACGATCTTCGCGATCTGGTCCAGGATCTCGGCCAGGTTGCCGCCGGTCTCACGCTGCACCAGCACCGAGGTGATCAGCGCCATCACGGTAACGCTGGGCACGCGGGTGAGCAATCCGAGCATCGCGCGGCGCACGTCATTGCCGAAGTTGAGATCGGAAAATGTGAGCTCGAACTCGCGCGCGATCGGCTGATCCATGTCGTCGGCCACGAGCTTGATCGCGGCGTTGAACGGATGGCCAGCGCGCAGCGCGCGCTTGATCACATCGATGGCATCCGGCAGTTGTTCCTCGATCTTGTTGAGACGTCGCCGCCGCAGCATCGACAGTTGCATATACGGCGCCCCGAATCCGACCGCCGCGGCGATCAATCCGGCCAAGCCGCTGCGCAGCAAGCCGCCGGTGAGCAGCCCACCGACCACACCGAGCAGCAGCGATGTCATGACCAGTTGGTACGCCGGCGTTGTCCGCCCGGCCTGCTCGCTCATCTCGGCGATCTTGTCCATCAACGGCAGCTCCTCGAGCCGCCGTTCCAGCGGCGAGAGCGAGGTCAGGTACTTCTCGCGTAGGATCGAGGCAATGTCCTGGTGCGCGTCGGCGCCGATCCGCTCCAGCCGGTGGCGCAGGATGCGCCGCGTGCGCGATTGACCGCTTGCCGGCGTCGTCAGCCCCAGCATCAGCATGAACACCGCGGCGAACACCACCACGAGAAAAGTGACGACGACCGTAGTGTTCATGCGCGGCTCCTGGCCCCTATCGCTGCTTGCCGCCCGGTAGCGCGAACGCGCTGACCGGCAGATCGATGCCGCGCATCGTGACCCGCTGATGAAACGCCGGCACCACGCCGGTGGCCTCGAGCCTACCGTCGATGTTGCCATCGGCGTCGATACCGGAACGGCGGAACGTGAACAGCTCCGACATCGTGACGATGTCACCCTCCATGCCGCTGATCTCCTGCACGCTGACGATGCGCCGGCGGCCATCCTCGCCGCGCTGCACCTGAATGACGATATTCACCGCGGAGGCGATCTGCGCGCGCAGCGCGCGGATCGGGAATGAAATTCCGGTCATTGACACCATGGTCTCGATGCGCCCGAGCGCGTCGCGGGGCGTATTCGCGTGCACCGTCGTGAGCGAACCGTCGTGGCCGGTATTCATTGCCTGCAGCATGTCGAGTGCCTCGGCCCCGCGTACCTCACCGACAACGATACGATCCGGGCGCATGCGCAAGCTGTTGCGCACCAGCTCGCGTTGCGGGACTTCGCCCTTGCCCTCGATGTTGGGCGGCCGGGTCTCCAGCCGCACCACGTGCGGCTGCTGCAGCTGCAATTCCGCGGAATCCTCGATCGTGACGATGCGTTCCGTGGACGGAATGAACCCCGACAGCACGTTGAGCATGGTCGTCTTACCCGCGCCAGTGCCGCCGGAGATCACGACATTGAGCCGCCCCAGCACCACGGCTCTCAGCACCTTCGCCACCGCCTCGGTCAGGGTGCCGAGGCGCAGCAGATCGGCGATCCCGAGGCGGTCGACCGCAAAGCGCCGGATCGAGAGTATCGGACCGTCAATCGCGAGTGGCGGGATGATCGCGTGTACGCGCGAGCCATCCGCCAGGCGCGCGTCGACCATCGGCGTGGATTCGTCGACCCGCCGTCCAACCGCCGAGACGATGCGATCGATGATGTTCATCAGATGTGAATTGTCGTGAAAGGTGATCGGGGTCTGCTCGAGCTTGCCGCGCCGCTCGACGTACACCGACTTGGCGCCATTGACCAGAATATCGGAGATGGTGGGATCGCTGAGCAGTGGCTCCAGCGGACCTAAGCCCAGGATTTCATCTTCGATGCGTCGCGCCAGCAACTGCCGTTGCGGCAATGCGAGCGGAGCGCCCTGTTCGGTGAACAGCCGTTGAACGATCTCCCGGATCTGCGTGCGCGCCTTACGCTTCTCGAGTGAGCCCAGTATCGTAAGATCCGCGACCTCGAGCAGCCGGTCGTAGATGCGCTGCTTCCATTCCAGCTCCAGCGGCGTGAGCACCCGCAGACGATCAGTCCCGCTTTCGCCGTCGCTTTCGATCCCCAGACGATCCTTCAGACTGATACTCGTGCTCATGCTCAACTCCGTAAGAATGAGGGCAATGCGCGCCGCAACAGCCCCGGTCGCGCGGCCTTGGCGCCGGTCATCTGGGCGACGATCCCCACCAGCGAGGCGGTGATGGCTGCAGCCCGATCGGCCTCGTACAGCGGCACCCCGGCGTCGGAGCTCTCGAGCGCCCGCGCATAGTGGCTCGGCACCGTTGCGGCAATCTCCAGGCTGAGCGCGCGGCTAATGTCGTCGAGCTGCAGCAGCGCCTTCTTGGCGTAACGGTTGACAATGATGCGTAGCCGTTGCGGCGGCACCGCCAGCTCGTCGCGCAGGATCCGGATGAGGCGCGTGGCGTTGCGTACGTGCAGTGTCGACTGCTGTAACACGATGTAGATTTCTGCCGCGAGACCAAAGGCGTTGGCGGTCAGATTGTCGATCGCATGCGGTACATCGATTACGACGTCCTGATTAAGCGACGCCAGCAGGGCGATGAAAGCGGATACTCGATCGGTTCGCACATCCTTACTGGGCACGGCGTGCTGCGCCGTCGAGCAATATAATTGCAGACCGCTCGCATGTCGCGAGCCAAAGCCCGCCAGGGCATCCGCGTCCAGCGATCCCACTTCGTCGAGGGCCTCGAGCAGGCCGCGCTGCGAAGTCAGATTCAGATGGTGCGCGGTGGGCGAGAAATTTAGATCCAGATCGACCAGCGCGGTGCGCCGGCGCGCATGCGCCGCCAGCATGTGCGCGATGTTCGCGGCGATGAATGAACTGCCGACACCGCCCGCGGCACCCACAAAGGCATGGACAGTGCCACGTCCCTGGGTGGCCTGCGCGTGCAGTTCCGCACAGACCTGCTGTACCGTTGCCACCAGGTCGGCGCGGTCCACCGGCTCGGGCAGAAAATCACGCGCACCGCTGCGAATCGCAAGCCGCGTGGCATCGGCGTGACCGCCCGGACCGACGACAATCAGCGGCGGCCTTCCGGCCGCGGGGCGCGCGGCCCATGCCGACAGCTCCGCGGTCCGATGCGCTTCGAAGTGCAGCAGCACGATATCCGGCGCGAAATCGGCGACGCTGTGCAGCGGATCGATATGGCCGTTGGCGATCACGTGCACGCGTACGTTGATCCCCGGCACCCCGTGCAGATAGGTCTTGAGCGTCTCGAGCGCGCTGCCCTTGCGGCCCGCAATGAGCACGTGCGTCAGCATGCGGTGGAGACCCCGGTATTCGAAAGCCCGAGGCTCTCGGCCGGCAGCGTGACGGTGAAGGGCGGCGCGAACAGCGTCGGGTTCACGAACGGGATCGACAGCGGCACGGTGTAGCCGACCACGCTCACCTGCACGTAGGCCACGTTGACCAGCGCCGGTGCTGCGCCCAGCGAGTTACCATTGACGTCGAGATAAGTGACGGTCACATTGCCATTGTTGAATCCGGGGACGCCGAGGAAGTTCACCGCGGCCGTAATCGCCGGGTCGTTGATCGGGCAGACGGCGGCGAGGCGCGCGGCGCGGCGCGTGCCCTCGTTCAATGCGGCAAAGGTATAGACGCCGCGACCGAATTCGATGCAGCCGAACAGCAGGATCATCAGGATCGACGCGCTGATCGCGAACTCGACCATGTACACGCCGCGCATTTTCTTCATAGCGCCCTCATCGTGGTCGAGATGGTCATCGTGTAGTTGGTCGCAATGCTGCCGCCCATGAAGGTCGGCATCAGCGCGCCGAACACCGATTGATACGGGTAGGCTGCGGTCACGGTGATATTGTCGGTGGCCGCGTTCTGCGTCACGGTGATCTGCCCGCTCGTGAGCCCGGGCAGCAGCGCGGCGCCGGTGCCGGCGATATTGCCGTGGACTGCAAGGTTCTGCCCGTGCGTCACGATCGTGCCCCAGGCGCCGCCGGTCTGCAGCAGCGCGCCGGTACTATCCAGCGCCGCTCCGGCGACGTAACGCGCGGCGTTGCGCACCGAATCGTTGAGCGTGCTGTACTGAATCAGGTACTGGCCGAACTCGACCGTGCCGCACATCAGAAACAGCAGCACCGGCGCCGCGATCGTGAACTCGACCATCGCGAACCCGCGCTGCGGGGGATGCCGGGCGTGACCAGAGTGCTGGCGGCTCATGAATCCGGGCTCCCGGCGCTCTTGTACAGCTCGATGATGTGTGGTCCGACGTTGCTGGACCCTACACCGGGCCGGCCGCCGGCATCGCAGCTGTTGATGACCTCGCCGAAGATCGGGTCCTTTCCGCCGCCGGTCAACGCCTGCAGCAGAAACACGCAGATGAAACCATTCACGGTGACGGTGCTTCTGCCGTTGGCAAAACCGGTGCAATCGCCGACCGGCGCTGCCATCACGCGACGGCCGAACGCCGCCGTACCGCTGGGTAACGGCGGCGTGTCGTAGCTGCCGGCCGCCACCAACGCCTGGTAGTCGGCGTAGTTGAACGTCAGCTGGCTGCCGGTGGTGACGATCTGGCCGGCCTGAATCGCGTTGCCGTTCGCGTCGATCGACAGGTTGGTCTGATGCGCCGCGCTGTTGATCACGTCCGGCGGGTATTGGGCGGGCGACACCGGGCCCTGGTAGATGTTAAACCGTGTATTGATGCCCTGCGAGACCGGACCTGAGTTCACGCCGGGCTTCGTCGTGAGCGAACCGCCGATCGAGGCGCAAGCGGCATAGTTACCCGCCAGGTTGGAGCGTAATGTGTTCGCACCGTTACCGCCCAATGCAAGATATCCGAAGTTACCGGGCCCGATGGCAGCACCCGACTGTTCATTGAGAGCCGTTACCTGGTTCACTGTATAGCCATGGAGTCCGTTGCCCCCCGCTGCAGCGTTCCCGCACACAAAGACCGGGATGATGTTGCACTCCTGCACCACGGCCGGACTCGGGCCGGCGACGGCATTGCCCGCGACCGCGATCGAGCTGATCCCCAGCACCGAGACCAGACTCATCGATGTCTGAAATCCGGTAATCGAGGTGCGTACGAACGCCGCCGGCGTGGTGCCGGCTGAGAACGGAATGAGCGTCGACGAGTACTCGGTCGTCAGCGCGACGCCCCCGCCGACCGCGTTCTGCAACTCCTGATACTGCGCGAGGTTCAGCGTAAACACACTGCCGGCCGCCGCGCTCGCCTGCGCAGTCGACGCGGTCTGATCCAGTACCTTCGCGGCGGCCAGCGCTGCGGCATCCAGCGCACTCTGCAGACGTGACTTGTTCAGCAGCACATGCGCCGTATCGATGGCCAGGCCGGCGACCGCGATCAGGGCGAACAGGCCCACGACCACCAGCACCATCGTTGCCCCGCGTTCGCGTTGACGTGCCATGGCCGCTACTGCCCGGTCTGGCTGCCAATGTTGATCGTCATTGGCTGCGAGACCTGTGCGCGATCAACTTTTTCGGTGCGCAGCGACTGCACCGCCAGATTCAGCATGTCGGGATCGGCGCCTTCGACCGGCGCAGCATTCGGCTTAAACAAGGTCCTGCGGTCGTAGACCTGGTACCTCTGCATCTGTCTGACCGAATTGCCGTAGTCGGCTTGGAGCGGCGTCTGGGCAGCACAGCCGCTCAGGACCAGCCCGGCCGCCGCAGCGGCGAAAGCGAAGTGGCGCATGATGGTGTCCATCCTGTGTGACATTATTTGGTGGTCCCTTCGGGAGCGCCTGTGTCAGGCGTCTTCGGGCCGGTGCCTTCCAGCCGACCGCGCCCGAAGTAGTCCCAATTGGAGGGTTCGGTGTACGAGTCGGTGGGCAGGCGGGTCTTGCCGACCGGCAGGGCCTGCGCCAGGCGCGGCGTCACCAGAATCACCAGCTCGGTTTCACCCTTCTGGTAGTTCTGGCTGCGAAACAACGCTCCCAGCACGGGAATCTCGCCGAGCCCCGGGAACTTGTTCACAAGAGTGGTCGTGGTCTCGTCCAGCAGCCCGGCAAGTCCGATGGTCTGTCCGTCGCTGAGCTCCACCACACCCGAAGCGCTGCGTTCGCTCAGTGACGGGATCACGAACACGCTCGAGCTGCCGGCGACACCCAGCGTCACCGTGTTGGTGCTCGCCAGCTCACTGACACTGATGTTCAGCTTCAGATTGATGTGCCCGCTGTTGAGCACCACCGGCAGAAACTTCACCGCGATGCCGAAATCCTTGAAGGCGATTGTCACGGTATTGTTGTTCTGCGGCACCGGGATCGGGAAGGAACCGCCCTCCAGCAGATTGGCTTCCTGTCCGCTCAGCGTCGTCAGTGTCGGCTCGGCCAGAATGCGGGCCAGGCCCTGCTGAGTGGCGGCGTCCAGGGCCAGATTGAACAGAAAATTCTTGTCCAGAAAGCTCGCGAACAGACCCTGGTTCTGGATCGCCATCGTGGTCGGCTGGAACTCGTCGATCGCCGGGCCATATTGCGCCGGATTGGTGAATATCGGCATATTGGCGTTCTGCGGCAGGAAGATCGCATTGGGAAATGTGGCGCCGCCATTGACGCCGCCTGCGGTCCAATGCCCCAGGCCCTGTGCGATCGAGTTGAACTGCGCATCGAGTCGCTTGACCTCGGTGCGCGCGATCTCGGCCACCTTGATCTCGATCATCACCTGCTGCGTACCGCCCACCTGCAGCAGATTGATCACCTCACCGACCGTCTTGTCTTCCCGCCGCGACGACGAGCTCTGCTGGAAGGTTGCGGTCTGCTTGGCGGTCTGCACCTGCGCCAGATAAGTCTCCGCGATACGCTGCGCGGCATTCAGGGATTCCGCGTCGGTGACACGACCGGACAGCACGATCGAGCGTTGCGATGCGCGCACCTCGATGGCCTGGCCGGGAAGCAGCTCGGCGTACTTGCGCTTGAGACTGTTCAGATCATGCTGCACTTCGACGTCGATGGCGCCGATCAGATGATTGTCACGATCCCAGAGCAGCACGTTGGTGGTGCCCAGATCCTTGCCGAGCACGTACAGCTCGGTCGGTGAAATCACCACGATGTCGGCGACATCGGGGTTCGCGACCGACACCCGGTTGGCCGCCGTGACGACCGAGACCACACGCGACTGATACAGCGGCACCGCCAGATCGATCGTGGCGCCGCCCGAGATCAGCGGCGGCTGTGCTACCGCCGGCGGCCGCGGCGCCGGCAGCGGCGACACCGGCGCCTGCGTTTGCGCGACGGTAGCCATGCTGCAGATCAAACCGGCCGCGAGCAGCGCAAGGCGTCGGCTCCGTGGCGTCGCCGATCCCGTTTTTTTCATTCTGATCGTTGCCCCCTGATGCGACATAGGTCTATTCGCGCTCCGCTTCGTGCGCGATGCTGGTGCCGCGGATAACCGTGATCGACGGATCGCGCTCCGGAGCCGGAACCTTGACCGGCAACTTGGCCACCGCTTTGACCGTCTCGGGCTGCTTGTGGCGGGCGTCGCTGTCATCGAGCGGATTACGCAACGCCAACTGGATCGCGCCCGCCGCTTTCCCCTTAAGCAGCGTCTCGGCCTCTTGCGGCGTCACTTCAAGCGTCACCGCTCGCACCACCACCGGTTCATTGGAGTTGGTCGCGGCGCTTTGATCTACCGCGAGCACCTTGATGTTATTGAGGATCGTCTCGGACGTGACGACCTGGGTGCGCTCATCCTTGCGGGTTGCGACCACGTCGACGCGATTGCCCGGCAACAGAAAGCCCGCGACCCCGATCACATCATCGACGCGTACCGTCACGGCGCGCTTGTCCTTCTCGACATTCGCCGCCAGAGCGCTTTCGCCCTCTTTCGCGAACATCGATGCCATCAACAACTGACCGGCCGGGACGTTGACCGAAGTAACCTTGCCCTCGATGTCCCTCTCATCGTGAAAAGTGCCCACCGGCTCCTGCCCGGGGATCATCTCTATACTGCCGACATGCCGGCTGCTGATCTGCGTTCCCAGGGGCAGATTCATCGCGGCAGTCAGCACCCGGCTCGAGGAAACCGTCTGGGCGGGCATCGCGCGCGCGGTGATCCATTTATTCGCCATCCAGGCGGCGCCACCTGCCAGCAGCAGCGACGACACGATCAGAATGGGACCTCTGCCTCGCGCCACAATTACCTCAGTGCCGCGGCTTCGCCGCCATCGGTGTTCGGTAAGAAATAGTTGTCCCAGGCCCAGCGCAGATCCTCGAGTGCGAAGCGCGAACCGCGCTCGTCGTAGGCGGCCTTATCCAGTGCCATGCAGATCAGATCGCGCGGGTGGCAGGCCAGCAGCGGCCGGCCCGAGGGCGGATATAATTTCGACAGCACGTAGTTGAGCAGCTTCTGATCGAAGGCAACGCCCATCTCTTCGCACACCGCGGTCCAGACGCGCGTATACAGTTCGATCGACAGCGGCCCGAGCTGGATCTTGTAGCCCAAACGCCGGTGCACGGCCTCGTCTGCAAGCTCGGCCGGATCCAGGTTGGTCGCGAACACGATCACCGCATCGCAGGGCGTTGCGAACAGCGCATCCGCACCGGCGCAAAGGTGGTCGATCTGCTGCTCGAGCGGCACGATCCAGCGATCGAACAGTCGTTGCGGCACAAAGCGCTGCCGTCCCAGATCGTCGATCACCAGGATACCGCCATTGGCTTTCATCTGCAGCGGCGCGATGTAATCGCTGGTGGCGGGCGAGAACTGCACGTCCAGCATCTCCATCGTCAGCTCGCCGCCGACCAGGATCATCGGGCGCTCGCACAGCGTGAAACGCGCATCGAATCCCTGTGCCAGCAGCAGGCGCCGGTTGCCCTCGAGCAGCTCGATCGGCTCGTGCACCGCGGCGTCGAACACGCGAATGATCTTGTCGTTGACCACGACCGCATGCGGAATCAGCACTTCTCCGGGCAGCGCTGCGATCAATCGCGAGGCGATGTAGGTTTTGCCGCTGCCGGCGGGTCCGTAGATGAAAATCGCGCGCCCGGATCCCATCGCGACACCGAGGCGATCGCACAGATCATCCGCCATGATGATGTCGCGGAACGAGCGGTTGACCTTCTCGCGCGCAAGGCTGCGCCGGCGGATCGTCTGCGCGCGCGCGATGTGGGTATAGGTCTCGAGCGGCACCGGTGCCGGGCCGATGTAACCGCAGCGCCGCAGCGCATCGTTGGCGCTCTGGGCCCCGCGCTCGGTCAACGCCAGGCGCACCTCGTGATCGAAGCCGGCGCGCGATTGCAGCTGCAGCCGTCCCTCCTGGCGCAGGAACTGCACGATCGGCTCCATCACCGGCCCGGCAACGCCCAGGCGCTCGCCGAGGGCGGCACTGGTCAGCGAACCGGCGCGCAGCAGATGCTTCAGGGTCAGATCCGCGAGCATCTCCGGGGTGAGCCCGCTGGCTTCCAGGCTCCCCGGCCGCGGTGCGACCGCCATCAGGCGGGTCAGGACCGGCCCGATCAGATCGGCAACGGCGTCGCTGATCGCATCGACGCCGCTGATGGCATTGACGCTCATGTATGGCCCCCTCTAAGCCACGTGGCTACCCCTGAGGATTCAATTTCGTACCACCAGGCGGCCATGCCGCCGACCGCGATTGGCAGGGCGAACGGCAATCGATCGCGTCGCGCGATACCTGCGGCAACCAGTGCTGAGGCGCCCACCGCCGCAAGTCCTTCCTGCACCAGGGTGCTGATCGCCGCGCGCACCACGCGCCATAGCACGTAGCCGATAGCCCCTGCCCCGCCGGCGAGCAAGGAGCACATGGCCGCGTAGAACGCGCCCTCGGGACCCATGAAGGAGCCCACGGCCGCCAGCAGCTTGACGTCGCCGGCCCCCATCGCTCGCAGCAGGTAGAACGGAGCAAAGCAGGCCAGACCGACGCCCGCTCCCAACAGGCCGGAGACCATTCCATGGGCTCCATTCGCCAGCGTTTGCAGGGCAAGTCCCGCGACCAGACCCAGCAGGCTCAGCCAGTTCGGAATCCGATGCCAGCGCAGATCACTGTAAACCGCGGTCGCCAAAATTCCCGACAGCAACAACAGATCGGCGAAGCTATGCATCAATGCATGCCCCGCGGCTCGGTGGCTGTTTCATGCGCTAGGTATTGACGGCGGCGACGAGTGCCGTGATTCGGGTCACGACCGCGTTGCCCAGATTGGTGAACGCGCCGACAGCGGCGACCGTCACCAAGGCACCCGCAATCGCATACTCCACCATCGTCAGGCCCTGCTCATCCTGAAAAAAACGCAGCAACCATGCTTTCACGTCTGATACTCCCTGTTATGACGATTGATGTCGTCAACGCACCGCCCCTGGCACCGGGGCGTATGGCGTTCGGTCGATATCCCCCCGCCGCGATTTGGGATTCGCAAGTCCGGTGCAGCTCGCTGCCATGGCCTGACCTGCGCCTCCATGAGGGGCACCGCGCAGCGGCGGCCCGACTTTCGGCCTCCCTACAGGCGTTGACGATGTTTAAGTATTTACCGCCGCCACGAGTGCAGTAATCCGGGTCACTATCGCCGCGCCCAAATTGGTGAACACGGCGACTGCCGTGGCTGCCACCAAGGCACCCGCAATGGCGTACTCCACCATCGTCAGCCCTTCTTCGTCCTTAAAAAACCTGATCAACAATGCTTTCATATCTGATGCTCCCTGACGTGTGCCGGTCAAATGCGCTGATACAGCGTGCCCTGACTGCGGATACGTTGCGATCGGCCAATTCCAACCGTTTCGATGTTGAGATTCCTAGCTTAAGGCTCACCGCGGCGCGGTCGCCTTTTCGCTCGCTCCAGCAGTTGACGAACCTAGGCGTTTACCGCCGCCACGAGTGCAGTAATCCGGGTCACGATCGCCGCGCCCAAATTGGTGAACACGGCGACTGCCGTGGCTGCCACCAAGGCACCCGCAATGGCGTACTCCACCATCGTCAGCCCTTCTTCATCCTTTAAAAACCGAACGATAAGCGTCTTCACGTGAGCCACCTCATGTATAGATTGTGATAACCAGTCAGTCTCCCTGCGTTTTCATCCGCCCGGGCTCATCGATCGCCTGGCAGCGAGCTGCAGCGCCGTGATCGTGCAAACTTAGGTGATTCAGCCGGCACTGGCGAGAACGTTTGTGCGCCTACCAGCACTTTTGTGCATATTTGACATAGTGAGGATTTCTGCGGCGCCGCAATGGTTTAAGGGCGGTTCTCGCCGAAATCGTCATATAAGTTAAATAGCCTTGACTTTTCAGCGCCATATTATGACAGTCACTGCACAAAAGTGATGGTGGCCGGGAGCAAAGTGACGGGCGTGCTGCGAGTGCTGTGGATTTCGTGTTCCTCGAACAGCGGCCCTGCCGAGTTGCTCGAGGAATGCCGACGCCTGTGCGCGGTCAGCACCTGTGTGCCGAACCGTGTCCTGGCTACGCTCAGCAAATCGCAATCCAACGCCGTGGTCTTCGACTTTCAGGAACCCAGCGCGGCCGATCTGCAACTGCTTCAGAGCGTCAAGCGCCTGCACTCCGGCTTGCCAATCCTGATGTTCACCGAGACCCACAGCGAGGAGCTGGCGGTGTGGGCGTTTCGCGCCCGCGTCTGGAATTACCTGGTAAAGCCGGTACCGCTGCGCGAATTGAAAGCCAATCTGCAGCAACTCGCCAAGCTGTTGGCGCGCCGCGAGCCGGTGGCCCGCCAGATCGAACGTCCGGGCACCATGTTGCCGCCCCCGCAAGCGCAAGCGCGCGGCAACACTGAGAAGGCGGTGATGGAACGGATCGTCGAGAACATCCGGCGCGACCACACCAACCGGCTGCGCGTCGCGCAGCTCGCGCGCGCTTGCGGCATGAGTCGCTACAGCTTCAGCCGCCTGTTCCACCAGACCTTCGGCTGCAGCTGCCGCGACTACGTGATGCGACTGCGCATCGAATCGGCGTGCAAGCTGCTCAAGATGTCGAATGCCTCGGTCACGGGCGTCGCGATTGCTGCCGGCTTTACCGATGCGTCCTATTTCGCGCGCATGTTCCGGCGCTACATGCGCAAGAGTCCGACCGAATATACGCGTCTGGCGCCGGTATCGCGCCACGGCGAGCGCAATCGCCGCAAGCTGGCAAGATCTTCGGTCCCGGACTGGCCAAAGCGCCCGGACCCTGGCCTCGGATCCGCCGCGCTCGAGCGTGCGGAGCGTGCGCGCCGACGCGGTCAGATCGCGTCCACCGGCTGAACAAGGCGCTGTCGGGGAGGGCGGTGACGTGACCTGGATGAGTGCGGCGCTCGGCTTGGCGGGAACTCTGGCGCTTCAGATCGGCTTGATCGCGTTCGGCTTTGTCACCGAGCAATTGCGCCTGGCCCGCCCTCAGGGCATCAGCGGCCTGCGCCTTAACGTGGCTTACGTGGTGTCGCTGCGGCTGATCTACGCCGTGCTGCTGCCTGTGAGCGGTGCGGCCACCACCTTGATCGTCAACGCACTCGGTGGCGGCCTGTTCGCATTGCCGGCATCCGGGGTGGGATTGGTGTTCGCGATCCCCTGCTACGCGCTGCTGATGGACGGCGGCGAGTACCTGTTTCACCGCGCGCAGCATCGCTATCCGGTGCTCTGGGCCATGCACTCGCTGCACCACAGCGACCCCGCCGTGAACGTCTCGACGGCGCCGCGACACTTCTGGGGGGAGATGGTGCTGAAGGCCGTCACCATCTACGCGCTGATCGGCCTGTTGGTGAAGACCAATGTGACCGTGGTGGGTTTCTATACCGCGCTGGGACTCTACAATTACTTCCTGCACATGAACCTTCGAGTCGGGTTCGGGCGCTGGTCAGCCTGCTTGAACAGTCCTCAGTTCCACCGCCTGCATCACTCCGCGCTGCCGGAACATCACGACTGCAATTTCAATCAGTTCTTCCCGGTGTTCGACCTGCTGTTCGGCACTTACCGAGCGCCCAAGCCAGACGAGTACCCGCCGACGGGACTGGAAAGCGGCGAAATCCCTCTCAGATTGCATCACATGCTGTTCTGGCCCTGGCGCCGACACTCACGGTCGCCGACCCTGCGGACATCGAGTCAGCCCTCGTGAGTTCAAATGCTCCCTAAGCTCTTCGCGAGCGCCGTCAAGATCGTTGCCAACGTCGTCGTGGTCGTGGCACTCGGCCTGCTGGCCTACGCGTGCTACCGCAAGTACCACGACACCGGCTCGATCAATTGGCTCGGCCTGCTGGTCGTCAATACCGTGTCGGTCGCGATGTACATTGCCAAGCGCGACGCCGCCGCGATCTCCAGATCGCCGCCACTGTGGCTGCTCGCCTTCGCCGGAACGTGCCTGCCTCTGATCCTGCGCCCGACGGCACCCTCGGCCTTCTCGTCGGTCGGCAACGTGGTGCAGCTGGTGGGCCTTTGCAGCGTCGTTGCCTCACTGCTGTCGCTGCAGCGCAGCTACGGCATCGTGCCGGCGCATCGCGGCATCCGTACCCAGGGCCTTTACAACCTGGTGCGCCATCCGCTGTACGCATCCGAACTGTTCTGGATGCTCGGCTTTGCGATCGCCAATCCAAGCCCGTGGAACATCGGCCTGTGGCTCCTCGATTGCGCGCTGCAGTTCACCCGCGCCTGTGCCGAGGAGCGCTTTCTGGGTGCCGACCCCGTCTATTCGAACTACCGCACGCGAGTGAGGTATCGGTTGGTACCTCGGCTGATCTGACGGGCTAAACCAGCTCTGGGCCTATCATCCGCCTCACAGCGAGCAACCTAGGCACCGGTTGTGCGCTGTCTGAGGGCTGCTTCGATACGCTGCACAGCGCGCACGGCATCCGCGCGCCCAGCGGCCAACGCCTGCCGGTACAACGCGAGCGCGGCAGACTGGTCGCGTGTGACGCCATGTCCCCGCTCGTACAATTCAGCAAGACACGCCAAGGCCGCGGGGTGATTGGCATCGGCGGCAAGTCGATACCAGCGTGCAGCCTCTTTCCAGTCGGTCTCCGTCGCTGCGCTCTGCGCCTTGAGTGAGCCGAGTGCCAGTTGGGCCGACACGTGACCCTGCTCCGCAGCACTGCTATAGAGCCGCTCGGCCTCCATGTCGTCGCGGGCCACACCGAGGCCCCGTCGCAGACACACGCCGAGGTTGTATTGCGCATCGCTATTGCCTTTGGCTGCGGCGCGCCGAAACAGCTCGGCTGCTTGCGACAGTTCGGAGCCGTCGGTGGGGTGCTGCAACAGCAATCCGCCGAGCAGCACCATCGCCGGCGCCTGGCCCTGACGTGCTGCGGCACTGAGCCAGCGGCGCGCCTGCGCGACAGAAGCTTCGACGCCGACGCCGCGTAGATAGAAGTCGCCGATCATACGCTGCGCCCCGGCATCGCCCTGTTGTGCGGCGCGCAGCCACAGCTGAAACACCTGCGCCAGCTCATCCCCACCGGTGCCCGCGGCCATGCGCAGCGCGGTCAGTGCCGCAATTGCGCCGGCGTGTCCCTGCAGGGCTGCACGCTCGTACCAGAGCGCAGCGCTGTCGCGGTCCACCGGCGCGCCGTTGCCCTGGATCAAGATATCGCCCAGCCGGGCTTGCGCAAAGGCATTGCCACCGTTAGCCGCGCGCTTTAACCAGAGCATCGCCTGTCGCTGATCCTCAGCCAGGTGTTTGCCTTCGAAATACATCAGCCCGAGCATCGCCTGCGCATCGGCATGGCCCTGGATGGCGCCGGCGGTGAGCAAGCCGATGATGCGCTTGGCTGTCGGGACGGCCGGATCGGGGCGCTCCAGCCGCTGCGCGAGCAGGCACGCGGCGGCTGAACTGCCGAGCTCTGCGGCGCGCACCAGCCAGCGCGTGGCGGCCTGCAGGTCCCGCGGCAAATATTCGCCGGCCGTAGACTGATGATGCAGGGCCCAGGCGGCCTCCATGCTGCCCGCATCGGCGGCCTCTTCCAGCAACCGCAGACCGCGCGCGGTATCCTGCGGCACTCCCAGACCACGAAAGTGCAGGAACGCCAGGTTGTAACGACCCGCCGCGACACCGTAGACCGCGGCCTGGGTATAGCAGCGCGCGGCGATGGTGTAGTTCTGGCGCGTCTGCTGACCGGTGGCATAGAGAATGCCCAACTGCAGGCTGGCCGCGCCGCTGCCTTGACTCGCCGCCTGGCGGTACCAGTTGTGTGCGGCGCGCGGGTCGCGCGCAATGCCGAGGCCGCCGAGCTGCAGCGTGCCGAGGTGATAAAGCGCGTTGACGTCGCCCTGCGCGGCGGCACGCACAAACCAGTCCGCCGCGGCCTGAAAGTCCTGCAGCAGCCCCAAGCCTTCCGCGGACAGCGCCCCGAACCGATCATAGGCCGCGGTGATGTTTTGATCGGCCGCCTTGGCGAGCCAGCGTGCGGCCTCGGTCGCGTCGCGTGGCACGCCCTCGCCGGCGAGGTACATCTGCCCCAGCAGATACTGCGCCTCGCCAACGCCGACATCCGCAGCCTGACGGCACAACGCGGCCGCACTGCTAAGATCCGGGTCCGGGCCCGACCGAAACAGCTGCGCCAGCGACAGCCATGCCTTCAGATATCCGCGGCTCGCCGCGCGACGCAGCCAGGTCTCGGCCTGCGAGGCACTTTGCGTCACGCCTTGGCCACGCCGATGCAGTTCACCGAGATGAAACATGGCGGCCGGCTGGCCCGCATTCGCCGCCCGTTCCAACAGCGTTGCCGCACGTGCGTCATCGTGCGGCACGCCATCGCCGAACAGCAGCAGCATGGCGAGGCATAGTTGACCCGTCGAGTTCCCGCGCGCCGCGCACAGCTCCAGCCACGCCAGCGCGCGCGCATGATCAGCGCGCTCTCCATAGCCGCCGCCGTGAAGCAGGCCGAGCCCGAGCTGGCCGGCAGGATGCTGCTGGGTCGCGGCTGCCGCAAACCAGCGCTCCGCCTCGATCAAGTCACGCGCCACTCCGAGCCCGCTCGCATACTGATGGCCAAGCCGCGCCTGAGCCGCCGCATCGCCGGTCTGCGCCGCGCGCGTATTCCACTGCGCGGCCTGCCCAGGATCCTGCGGTACCGCCAGCCCCTGGGGAAACAGGCGCTTGAGCAGCGAGTCGTGGCTCGCCCCCGCCTCCAGATGCGACAGGGCCGCAGGCGTCGCGCTGCCCGGGGCGGCCATACCGACCAGATAGATTTCTCCGAGCCGCCCCATTGCCGGGGGCGAGCCTTGCTCGGCCGCGGTGCGAAACCAGCGCACCGCCTCGACGAAGCTCTGAAGCACGCCCTCGCCGCGCTCGTACAGCTGGCCTAGGCGTAGTTGTGCCTGCCCATCGCCGTGCTCGGCGAGCGCGCGAAACATTTCTGCCGCATCGGAGTGCCACCCGCGCGCGTACATCTGTTCGGCGCGCGCGCGCGTCGGGGAACGCTTGCGTGCATTCAGCCTGCGTGCATTCAGGTTGGAGAGGAATGATCGGCAGTAGTTGAACACCTGGTTCACTTCCACTGCTGCGGCATTGAGCCATGAGTAGGCTTCCGCACGAACCTTCAACGGAAGAGTGCGCGTGAACGAGAGCGGCATGAGCGTATTATCGCTCTTCACAGGCGCTCGTGCTCCACTTCAGTTGCGCAACTCACTGGTGGATCGCGACGTCCATGTCGCTTCTTCGTGCGCTTGTCGAACGACCGGCGAAGCGTTCCTTATCCTGGCCTAATACCGCTAGCCGGTCTTTCGATACTCAAGATCGGTTTTGATTGGTTTCCCAGCGTCACGACCACGGATTTGACTGGCGCTGTGGTACAGACCTTGGTGTGGCGTGCGTGTGATGGCTGTTTAGATCTCAGAATCGTAGTCGTCGCAGCGACTGGACGCGCCCAGGTAACGATCATGCCGGCGACACAGGCCGTCGGATGCACGCACCGAAGCGAACATCGATCCGAGGCTCTTCAGGCCCGGCATCTGCCGCTCGATTTCGTGCGGCGCCTGGCAGAAATATCGGCAGCTGCCGCAGCGCTCCTCCGGCGCCATACGACTTGGCGCCGACGATTCGTGCGTCGCACCGTGCTGCGTCAGCGCCCAGCCGTTCATTGACCGAACCGCGTCCAGAAGCCGACGAACACCTGGGTCGACAACAGGTAGCCGAGCACGACGTTGACTGCGACACCGGCGGTGAAGGCATAGAACGGCCGGGCGCCGCCGGTGAAGAACTCGCGAAAGCGTGTGGTCAGACCGATCGCCAGGAAGGTGAAAGTGAAGGCCCAGACCCGCAGCACCTGCAGCGGTGCCACCAGCGCGGGCTGCACTATCTTTTTATAGTCCGCATAGCTGTAGCCGCTCGAGATCACGGTGACGATCGCGGAAGCGATCAGAAAACCGAGCACGAACTTCGGAAAACGTTGCCAGATCTCGCCCGGATTCGCCTTCGAGCGGATGCCGGTGGATTGCCAGCGCGTGGTGGCGACGATCGACAGCACGAATGCCCAGACGCCAATCCATACGTCGCGGCCTATCACCTTCATCAGCGTAAAGGCGTTGACGGCGGCGTCGGGGTTGCCGCTGATGCCGGCGACGTGGCCGGCGTAGCCGCCGTAGGCCTGCGCGGCGGCCAGGCCCGCCGCGTCGGCGAATTCGGAAGTTCCGATCCACGCCCCGGCCACCCCGGTCGGCAACCGCAGCGCTCGGGCCAGTAGCGGCAGGATGAAAATCGCCAGGATCGCCCAGAAGATCACCAGCGAAATGGCAATCGAGGCCTGCTCCTTGCGGGCGCCCACCGCGCCGGCGGTGGCGATCGCACCGGACACGCCGCACACCGCGCCCCCGGTCCCGAGCGTCGCCGCCAGGCGCCGATCCAGTCCCAGGCGTATCGCAGTAAGGTAGATGACGCCGAAGGTCACCAGCGACACGATCGCAGCCTGCACAATGGCGACCGGCCCCGCCCAGGCAATCAGTGTCAGCGGCAGGCTGGCGCCCAGCAGCACGATGCCGGTCTTGATATACAGTTCGACGCGCAAGCCGGCATCGGCCCATGTCGGTACACCGATGGTATTGGCGATCAACAGGCCGATCACCAGCGCGACCAGCGGCGGCTCGAGGTTGTAGTGCGACGCCTGCTCCCACTGGCCCAGCAGATAGAGGCCGAGCGTGACTGCATAAAGCAGCGCGAAGGCGGGCAGGAAGCGCGACAGTCTGTACCCAAGCGCGCTGACGCCGATTCCAAACAGCGTAGCCCACAGCGCGAACAGCGCCAGGTATTGCGCGGCGTGCTCGCGCAGCTGGCCGACGGCTTCAGGCCAGGCCTTCCACTTCTGCGGGGCAACCGCCAGCCATTTGAGGCTGCCGCCGCCGGCCACCAACCCGGCGGCGACCGCAACCAGGCCGAGTCCGATCCAGATTGCCCACCAGTCGTCCTTCCTGATGAAATCGGCCCAGGCCGATTCGCGCTTTGGCGCGTGCACCTGGCTTTGTGCAATCTCTGTCATGGACGGCTCCGGTACTGGATAGGCAGCCAATCCACGATAGACATCCCGATTGTGACGGTCCAATAGCCATTTGCCATGACTAATTTTTGTTTCGCTATGTAGCCAGGTGGTCGCGGCACGGCGCGAGCCATCCGGCGACAGGTCGCCGGCTCAATTTCTACGCGACTGCAAGCGCAGCGCTGCTGACACGGGCGGCTCCGACCTGGCCCGCCTGGCGTTCGGATAGCTCGGCACGCGCCGGCCGGCGTCTGAAGGCGTCGATCGACGCCAGCAGATCCAGCGGCGAGACCGTGCTGCGGCCGGCGCTGTACTTGAGGACGCCGCGACGATTCAGCGACTCATCGACGATCAGCACGAAGCGCGGCGTCAAATTCAGGATTTCATCGCGCAGGCTGCGCGCCGCCATGTCGATCACGCCGTCGTGCTCGCCTGCGGCCTGCAGCCGCAGCAGGCGGTAATCGCAGATCAGCTCTCCGACCCAGCTGCCATCAGGCACGCCGGGGGCTCCCCGGCAGGCGAGCGGGCTCACGCGGCGGGCACGAAACTCATCGCGCAGGATTTCCAGCCAACGATCGCGTTCCAGCCCCTGGTCCTGAAAATCGGCCGGGTGCGAAAACAGCAACGCCCAGTCCCCGCCGAGCCAGTCGCGCAGCAGCGGCGCTGAACAATCGATGTCTGCAGCGCATAAAGTCGCCATCACCGTCCTCCTTCAACCGTGCCGTCCGGGCATTGCGATCGATTCTAGGAGGGGCAGCGATGACAATGCAGTGGCCGCCCGGTGACAAACCAGTGATCTCGCCTTACGGGCGCTCGTCGGAGGAGCCGGCCGCGAGGCGATCGAACACGGTTTTCATCGAACTGACACGCGCCAGGTAGGCGTGGACCTCGTGATCGCCACAGCGCTGGCCATCCAGCAGATGAAATCCGCGCCTCGCGAAACCATCGCCGGCACCGGCGCCGCAAAGATGAATCACCGCCGCCAGCTGCTGCTTTTCCGGCAGCGAGGCCGACAGCAGCCGGCGACGCTCGAGAATGATCGCGACACTGCGGTCGAGGTACGCCGATGTCAGCTCGACCGCGTGACTGGGCACTACCCGGAAATACAGGCTGTTGAACCAGCATGACTGCCAGTCGTTCCAGGGTCCATCCTGCGCCACCGCGTGATCGTGAATGCAATAGCGCCGCGCCTCTGCAAACGTGCCGTCGGTAATCTGATACATCCCGACTGCGCTGGAAGCCGGCCGGTACACGTCCGACGGCTGCGTCGTATGCCAGGACCAGCGCCAGTAGGTACGCACCAGCGGATTTCCCGAACCCTCGACCTGGGCCATCGCCGCGAGCAGGTCGGGCGTCATCACGCTGGTTGCGTGCTTCCTGAAAATGGGCGCGTATTGTCGCCAGGTTTCAGCTGGCGACTTGTAGAGTGTCGCACTGACCGGAAAGAACAGCTCCGATGGCTTGCGGATCACCTGATAGATCCAGTTGAGGCTGAGCGCGGCAACCAGCACCAGCGCAGCACTGATGAGCACCTGCAAGGCTGGCGATGCGCGCCGAAAAGAGCGCCACCAGCGCACCCTGGTGCGAGCGTCCGGCCAAAGGCGCGACCGCAGCAAGCGACGCAGCCGCCTGCTTGCCATTGTCCACCGGCTAACTGGCCGTGGGTCGCGACGCGGCATCAGCGGCGCAGCAGGTCCGGTCATCCGGCGCGAACAGCGGCTGGGGCAAGCGGCGAGGAATTTGCGTGCCGGTCACGAGCGCACGGCTTCAGAGCGCCTGCTTCGCCGCCGCCGCGCGAGCATCATTGAGTGCCTGCCAGTTGGCTGCGTACCTGTGTGCTTCGTCGTATTTCGCAATGGCATCCGTGAAGCGACCCTTCGCGGCCAGCACGTCGCCCCAGGCCTTTAGCGGATCCGCCCAGTGCGGGCCGCGTTCGTGAGCATCTTTGAGCCTGGCTTCGGCGCCGCTGACGTCACCGTGGCGGCCGAGGGCCACGCCCCAGGAATAGTAGGCAGCCGGCAAGTCGGGTGCGAGTGCGACCGCCTCTGCATAGGCCTTCTGCGCGCCAGCCCAGTCGCGGCGACCATCGAGGATGTCGGCGCGAAAGCGGTAGCAGTCCACGTACGTGCCCGTTGACTTGAGCACGGCGTCGGCCTTTTCCGGGTGTCCCGCGGCTTCCTCGGCGGGCGCGATCCAGCACGCGTAACCCGGAAAATTAAACATCACGCCAGGATCGACAAATGTCGCGCCGAAGGCCTCCATCTCTGCCGCCGCCCTGGCGACATCGCCTGCCTCCGCCGCCAGGCGTCCGCGCAGGAAGTGACTCAGCACCGGGATGCTGGGATCGGTGGGGTCTGGCTTTACGGTCTGCAGCGTAATGTCGGCCGACGCAAGGTCGTGCTGCCTGATCTCGATATCTGAAATTTGGATTCCGGCGGATCCGGCACTTGCTCCCACGCCGCCATTGGCGTCGGCATCGGCGATGATCGCGTCGCGCCAGGGTCCCAGGTTCCACACCAGCAGATCGACGTTCTGGTAATAGGTCTCGGGTGCGCGACCGGGTCGTCCACCCGCGATCCGGCGCATCACCTCGCCCGCCCTCCAGGCGCCCTGTTCGTCGCCGAGCGCTTCGAGCGCGAGGGTGATGTTGTTGTGGGCGACCCAGTAGTCGGGCTTTATCCTGATAGCGGCACGATACAGCGCGAGTGCATCGCGAGTCTTCCCGGTACTGGCGGTCGCATTGGCCCAGGTGTTCAGCAGGTAAGGTCGATCGGCCTTGTCCGCGCCGGCAATGGCCTCACGACTGAAACTGATCGCCTCGTCGTTGCGCCCGCGGTTGAGCAGATAATAGGCCCACAGTACCGGCTCTGACTGCGCATAGACATACCCGGCAGCGTCGATCGACAGCTTGCCGAGATCACCCGCCGAGCCGGTGAAAGTCTTGGGCGCAACGCCGTCACCGCGCACCGTAAGTGCAAGCCCGGCAGTGTCTGTCTGGACAAGCTCGCCCTCGATGTGAAGGTCATTCCCGAAGCGCGCTTTCAGCATGCGCGACAGCTCGCCCAACGACACTCCCGATTCCGGAACGGCAAGCTTGATTTCGCCTGACCAGGCATTGGCGAGATCACGCTTTGCAGCGTCGGCCCGCGTCGCGCTCTGCAGTCGGCGCAGTTCGTCGAGAACACCGGCCGCCACGACTCTTCCTGTCAGGCCACGGGCAAGCAACGCCGGCGGTGCATCGAACGACTCGACCACGACGCTGCGGGAAGTCACGGCATCGCGCAGCATGACGAGAATGCCTGCGCCAACGACCGTCGCGAGCAGGGCCATGAACAGCTGGAACGCGACCCGCAGCCTCAGTCCCGCGCGTCGAATCTTCTCCTCGCGCAGCTGATTGCGCAAATGCGCGAGGCGCAGGGCGTGCTCTTCCTGCAGATGCTTCTTCTGCACCTGCAGCAGCTGTGACTGGTCGCGCAGGAAGGCTGACGTCTCGCGCGCGACCTCCGGATCCTGGCGCGAGGCAATGGCAGCGACCGCTGCGGCAAACGCCTCGGCGCCGACCTGGGCCTCCGAGGTCTCTGCCTCGGTCTTATCGGCGTCTGCCCCGACCAGTCCACCAAGCAACCCTTCAGCCATGTTGCACCCTATACCTGCCGAATGAATCCAGCGCTCGGCTTCGGCTCTATCCAAACGGCACGCGCGCGAGCACACAGGTCGCCGTCATAGTCGAACAATGCCGTGCCGACTTCGTACTTGCGGCCGCTGGCCGCTATCCTCCAGCCGATCACGATGCAGGGCTCATCGATATGCACGCAGCGGTCGACGTGCACGCTGTATTCTCCGAGCAGCATCGCAACCCCGTCGCTTCGTGCCGCGAAATAACCGGGACAATCGAGCGCCGCGCTCATGAATTCCGGCCGAACCTTGCCGTCGCCGGCCGATAACGACACGTCCGGCACCCAGGTCGCAGCCACCTGGTCGTGGCCGGACAGCTCACCGGCGAAGATGCGCAGGCCATCGCCGCGCGCCCGATCGGTGCCGCAGACGAAGCAGGCTGGAAAGGCGTGATGGGCGAAACCGATGAAATGGCGTGACGCATCCAGCGCCCGCAGATAATCGGGTGCCTGCGGCACCGCCAGCTCGAAGGCCGCCGGCTGCGCCCGGGCCAGTATCTCCCCCTGGTGCAGCAGCTCCAGCGCTGCGCTGCCCTCGCCGCGCACTTCGAGCGGCACCTGCAGCGGAATCGGTTTTTCGATTCGCACGCGCACCAGGTCGGGAGAGTAGCGCGCCAGCAGGCCGGCGAAATAGCCGCCGTTGGCGTAGCCGGGTGGGCCACAGAATCGCTCATCGACCGTGAAACTAGCCACTGCACGACCTCCAGGCGGAGATGGCGCGACAGTTTACCCACTCATCGGCGTGGCGGCCGAAGTGCCGCGAGCCACGGCTGCGGCGATTCGCCGCGCTCCAGCACTTCCACCAGCGCCGAGCCAACGATGACCCCATCCACCATGCCTCTCAGGGCCTCGACCTGCTCGCGCGCGCGTATGCCAAAGCCGGCGCACACCGGCACGCTGGCCGCCGCGCGCACGCGCACCAGATAATCGGCGATCTCCTTCGGTGCCGCGGCCTTGTTGCCGGTCGTGCCGGTCATCGTGACCGCATAGACAAAACCCTGGCTCGCACCCGCCACCCTGGCAAGCCGCTCCGGCGGCGTCACCGGGGTCACCATCTGTACCAGCGCCAACCCGTGCGGTGACAGTGCCACGCGCAAGTACTCGCTCTCATCGAATGGCAGATCGGGCACGATGAAACCGCAGACACCGACGCGCACAGCGTGCTTGGCCAGCGCCGTAAGACCAAAAGCCAGCAGCGGGTTCATATAACTCATCAGCAGCAGCGGGGTGGCCAGCGGCGGCTGCGACCCGAGCTGCTCCAATATCCAGCTGAGCGTCACGCCGGCGCGCAGCGCCTGCTCGCTGGAACGCTGGATGGTGACACCATCGGCCATCGGATCGGAGAACGGCACCCCGATTTCGACCACATCGGCTTCGCTGGCAACGGCCGCCAGATGTTCGCGAAATCTTTCGCGGCTCGGAAAGCCCGCGGTCAGAAACGCCACCAGTGCCGGCTGGCCATGCTTGGCCGCGTCGCGCAGTGCCGACACGATGCGCTCGTGCGGTAACACGGTGCCAGCCGGCGATGATGTCGCGGTCATGGCTGAGCCTCTTTGAGCGCCGAGGCGAGCGGCGCCAGCAAGCTCTGGGTCAGCGTCAGCATGTCCTTATCGCCGCGCCCCGACACCCCGACCAGGATGCGCGTACCGGGATGCGATGCGGCCCAACGGCGCGCCCCGGCGAGCGCGTGCGCGCTCTCGATCGCCGGCAGGATGCCTTCGCACTCACAGCATTCCTTCACCGCCGCAAGTGCCTCATCGTCGCTCGCCGCCTCGTAGCGCACGCGACCGATCGATGCCAGCAGCGCGTGTTCCGGGCCCACGCCAGGATAGTCCAGCCCGGCCGATATCGAATGCGTCTCCTGGATCTGGCCGTGTCGATCCTGCAGCAGCATCGAATAACTCCCGTGCAGCACCCCGGGGTGGCCGTAGACCAGCGTGGCCGCATTGTCTCCCAGTCCGGCGCCGCGGCCGCCGGCCTCGACGCCGAGCATGGCGACGCTGCGATCGCCGAGAAAAGCGTGAAACAGGCCGATGGCATTCGATCCGCCGCCGACGCAGGCGACCACCAGATCGGGCAGCGCACCGGCGTGCTCGAGCATCTGCGCACGAGCTTCGCGCCCGATGATCGCCTGCAGTTCGCGAACGATGTACGGATAGGGATGAGCGCCCACCGCCGAACCGAGCAGGTAGTAGCTGCTGGTCGGATCGGAGACCCAGTCACGCAGCGCCTCGTCGATCGCCGCACGCAGCGTACGATCGCCGCTCGCGACCGCAACCACGGTGGCCCCGAGCAGCTTCATTCGCCCGACATTGGGCGCCTGGCGCGCCATGTCGACCTCGCCCATGTACACCGTGCACGGCAGGCCGACGCGCGCGCAAGCCGCCGCGCTGGCGACCCCATGCTGGCCCGCGCCGGTCTCCGCCACCACGCGCCTGGCACCCAGCCGGCGCGCCAGCAGTGCCTGGCCGAGCGCGTTGTTGATCTTGTGCGCACCGGTGTGCGCGAGGTCCTCGCGCTTTAGCCACACCTGCGCGCCCCAGCGCTTCGACAGGTGCGGCGCCGGGCTGATCGGCGTCGGCCGGCCTACCCAGTCGCGCAGTTGCTGATCCAGCTCGGATTGAAATTCAGCATCCGCGAGCCAGCGGCGTGCGCCGCGCTCCAGTCTTTCGTGCGCCGGAATCAGCGTCTCCGGCACGTAGCGACCGCCAAACGCCCCGTAGCGCCCGCGCTCGTCCGGGTAACGCCCCGCCAGCAGATCCGCCAGCGCGCGCTCGTGTTCCGGCACCGTATCAATCTGTTCAATTTGCATCATGAGCCATCCCCTGCAATGCCGCCCTCGCGGCTTCGACAAATTCAGCGATCTTCTGCACGCTCTTGCGGCCCGGAGCCGACTCGACACCGCTCGACACATCGACGCCATAGGGTCGCACGGCGCGGATCGCGGCGGCGATATTGTGCACATTGAGCCCGCCGGCCAGTATCAGTTCGCTCGCACGCGCCAGCCTCGCGGCCGTTTCCCAATCCGCTGCTGCGCCGCTGCCGCTGCGCGCGCCTTCGAACAGGAATCGGCGCGGCAGCGGGGTGCCGGCAGCGACATCGGCGCGCAGCACCGGCAGGCGCGCCAGCGTATCGGGCAGGCGCAGGCGCTCGAAGTCGGACAGGTCGGCCTGCAGCGCGTCGGGCTTGAATACGCGGATTATCTGGTCGATCAGCGGCTGTTGCGGATGCAAGGTCACGGCGACCAGGGTGGCACGAGAGCGCGCACCAGCCGCCAGCTGCGCCGCCTGCGCGGGTTCCAGCCGGCGTACCGACGCCGAGAACACGAACCCGATCGCGTCCACCCGTGCCGCCAGCGCCGCTTGCACCGCATCCGGGTCGGTCATGCCGCAGATCTTCAGCCACATGACAGCCTCAGGCCCGTGCGCCGGCGCGCCCGGCCGCCAGCATCGAGGCGGCGAGCTTGAGCGGATCGCCCGATTGCATCAGCGCGCTGCCCACCAGCGCGACGTCATAGCCCTCGGCCGCCAGGCGCGCCGCGTCGGCGCCGGTCGACACCCCGCTCTCGGCCACCCGCGGCACCGTGCGCGGCAGCAGCGGCGCCAGCGCCTCGAGCCTGCCGGGCACGACCTTGAGCGTCACCAGGTCGCGGCAATTCACCCCCACCAGTAGCGCTGCGCGCCGCCCATGCTCGCGCACCAGTTCGGCCGCCAGTTTCAGATCGACCTCATCGAAAGCTTCCAGCAGCGTGAACAGTTCCAGCTGTGCCGCGGCCTCGAGCAGTGCTTCGATCTGGGCACGGGTCAGCATGCGCAGAATGATCAGCACGCCGCCCGCCCCGGCCAGCCGCGCCTCATACACCTGGTAGGCATCGACAAGGAAATCCTTGCGCATCACCGGGATGCGCCCCGCCAGCCCCTGCGCCGCCTGTGTGACATGCGCTAGCGTGCCATCGAAGCGGCTGGGCTCGGTCAGGACCGAGATGGCCGCGGCGCCGGCATCGGCGTACGCGGCCACGCGCACGGCGATGTCATCGCTGGCTGGCCTGAGCTGTCCGGCCGCCGGCGAGCGCCGCTTGACCTCGGCGATCAGATCAAAGCCGTGTTGCGACAGCCGCAGCGCTGGTGCCCTCGGCACCGCCCTGGCCAGAGCCTGAAGTTCTTGCTGCGGACAAAGCTGCTGCGCGCGCGCGACCCGCGCGTGACTGGCCTGTGCCATCGCGGCGAGAAAATCCGCGCTCACAGGCCGGGACTCGCACGCAGTTTTTCCTCGGCGCCGAAGCGCTCCAGACGCAACAGCAGATCGGCGGCAGCACCCCCGTCGATCGCCTGCGCTGCGCGCGCGATCGCCAGCGTGGCGGAACTCTCGCGGCCGCTGACTTCCAGCGCCAGTGCGGCGCCGAGCAGCAGCGCGTGCCGATGCGCCGCGCCGCCGCCGCCGTGCAGCACGCGCGTGAGCTCGAGCGCATTGTGAGGAGCGTCGGCGCCGGCCAGCGCGCCGGCATCGCACTGCGGTAAACCATAATCGGCCGGTGTGCGCTGCTCGCGGCGCACGCTCTCGGCACCGACATCGAACAGCGTAAAGCTGCCGATCGGTGTCGGCTCGTCCCAGCCTTCGGCGCCGTGAATCACGAAGGCGCGTTTGATGCCGCTGCCGACCAGCGAATGCGCCATCAGTTCCGCGGTCGCGATGCTGAAGGCGCCGATCACCAGGTGTGGCGGCGCCGCCGGGTTACTCAGCGGGCCAAGCAGGTTGAACACGGTGCGCACCCCCAGTGCCGCGCGCACCGGTGCGATGCTCCTGGTGGCGGCGTGGTAGTAGGGCGCAAACAGAAAGGTAAAGCCGAGCGCGGCAAAGCAGCGGCCGGCCGCGGTTTCGTCCAGCGGCAGCGGCAGCCCCAGCGCCTCCAGTACGTCGGCGCTGCCGGCGCGGCTCGAGATCGCGCGATTGCCGTGCTTGACCACCGGCAGTCCGCAGGCAGCCGCCAGCAGCGCGGCGCCGGTGGACAGATTCAGGCTGCCGGAGCGATCCCCGCCGGTGCCGACGATATCGACTGCGTCGGGCAGTGCCGGCAGCTGCGGCAGGCGCGCCAGCGAGCGCATCGATCCGGCAAAGCCGCGCAACTCCTCGGCCGTGACGCCCTTGGCCTGCAACGCGGCCAGCAGTGCGCCGGCGAGCGCCGGCGCCAGGTCATGCGCGGTCAGCGCGGTCAGCAGCTGCGCGGCCTCCTGCTGACTGAGATTCTCGCGCTCGAGCAGCCGATCGAGCATCGCACGCAGCACCAGGGCGTCAGTCATGAGCGTGACCTCAATCCGCGCCGCGCTCGCCGCCGCTGAAGCGCAGGAAATTGCGCATCATCGCCGGTCCGTCCGGCGTCAGCACGCTCTCTGGATGAAACTGTACGCCCTCGACCATCAGCTGACGGTGGCGCACGCCCATGATCTCGCCTTCGGCCGTACGGGCGCTGACCTCGAGCTCGGCCGGCATCGAATCGGCTTCGGCTATCAGCGAGTGATAGCGGCCGACCTCGCAGCCCGCGGCAACATCCTCGAACACGCCGCGTTCGTCGTGATCGATCAGCGAGGTCTTGCCATGCATCAGCCGGCCGGCGCGCAGCACCGTGCCGCCGAACACCTCGACGATCGATTGATGCCCGAGGCACACGCCAAACACCGGGATCAGTCCGGCGAAAGCGCGCACCATCGGCATTGATACCCCGGCGCGCTGCGGCGTGCCAGGACCGGGCGAGATGCACAGGTGCGTCGGGGCCAGCGCGCGCGCTTCTTCCACCGTGATGGCGTCGTTGCGATAGACACGCACGTCCGCGCCCAGCACCAGGAACCCCTGCACCAGGTTGTAGGTGAAGGAGTCGTAGTTATCGATCAGCAGCAAGCGCGCCCTCACAGGCCCTCCTCCGCGAGTTTCAGCGCGCCCAGCAGCGCCGCACTCTTGGCGAGCACCTCATCGTGCTCGGCCGCCGGTATGCTGTCGGCGACGATGCCGGCGCCGGCCTGGTAGCTGTACTCATCGTCATGAAACACCAGCGTGCGTATCGTGATCGCCTGATCCATATCGCCCTGGGCTCCGAAGTAGCCGATCGTGCCGCCGTACAGGCCGCGCCTCACCGGCTCGAGCTCCTCGATGATTTCCATGGCCCGCACCTTGGGCGCACCGACCAGCGTGCCGGCCGGAAACGTTGCAGCGAACAGGTCGAAGGCGTCGCACTGCGCCGCGAGCTGGCCGCGCACGCCGCTGACGATGTGCATCACGTGGCTGTAACGCTCGATCGAGCGATACGGTTCGACCCGCACACTGCCGGGGATGGCAACGCGGCCCAGGTCATTGCGCGCCAGATCCACCAGCATCACGTGTTCGGCATTTTCCTTGATATCGGCGCGCAGTTCGGCCTCCAGCCGTGCATCGACCAGCGCATCGTCGGCCCGCGGTCGCGTGCCGGCAATCGGCCGCAGCTCCGCCTGCCCGCGGCTGAGCTTCACGAGTGCCTCGGGTGATGAGCCCACCACGGTCATGGCACCGAGCCGGCAGAAGTACATGTAGGGCGATGGGTTGATCAGCCGCAGCGCGCGATAGACCTGGAACGGGTCGAGCGCATGCCGGCCCGCGAAGCGCGATGACAGCACCAGCTGGTAGACGTCGCCGGCGCCGATGTAGTCCTGCACCCGCTGCACGCCGCCGATGTATTCAGCGCGCGTCAACGCCGGTGTCGGCACGCTGAAGCCGCCGCCGGTGCGGATGAAGGGCACCGCACCGCGCAGCGCGCGGATCAGCTCGCGGCGCAGCGATTCGCGCTCCGCGTCGCTGCCGGCGTGCAGCAGCGCAATGCCGCGGCTGACGTGATCGAATACCAGCAGCGAGCGCGGCGCCAGGTAATGCAGCAGCGGCACGGCCGGCAGCGGCGCCAGGCGTTGTGGCAGGCGCTCGAAAAAACGCACGACGTCGTAGGAGGTAAAGCCGACCAGGCCGCCCGCCAGCGGCACCTGTCCGAGCGTCGGGGTCGGGGACGGCAGCCGGCGCAACGCGGTGCGCAGGCCGTCGAGCAGTTCCGCCTGGGTACGCGGCAGCGCACGCCGTTCGTCACCGAGCACGAACGACTGCTGGTCGAGCCGCACCTGCAGCACGTCGCCAAAGCCGATGAAGGAATAACGTGCGATGCGCTCGCCGCCCTCGACGCTTTCGAGAAGAAAGCGCGGCTCGAACGGCGCGAGTTTGGCGAACGCCGACACCGGTGTGTCGAAATCGCCGGCGATGTCGAAGGGCGGCTTCATAATAATAAAAAACCCATCCCGGATGCTTCCGGAGATGGGTCTGGTGTTTGCTTGTACCTGTTAGATTCGAATTAAGACATGCCGCAACGTCCAGCGCCCACTCCGCTAGCGAAGCTGCGCCACCACCACGCACCGGCGGACCCGACGATCACTGACATAGGCGCCGGAGTATGGCGAGCGCCGCGGCCGTGCGTCAAGAATGTGTCAGGAACGCGCTGGCGGCTGGCGCAGGGCACGGCACAGGTCCTCGGCCGCGTCGACGATACTGGGCCCGAGGCGGCTCAGGCGCTGGTCGGTCCATGAGATCACGCGTCCGGAACGCACCGCCTGCATCGACGGATAGGCCTGCCAGGCGGCCAGCCACTCGAGCCCGGCTTTCTGGTCGGGTGGCAGCGCCAGGATGATCTGCGGGTCGCGCGCCAGTACCGACTCGAGCGTGACCGCTGGTCCCGGATCGCCAAGGTCCTCGTAGACGTTGCGATAGCCGCAGGCGTGAATCACATCGGTCATGATCTGGGTGCGGCCGACCGTATAGATCGGCCGGTTCCACACCTGGATCAGCACCGTGGCCGGCGGCGCCTGCCGGTAGAGGCCGCGCAGCGCCGCGATCCGCTCGCCGAACTGCGCGGCGGCCGCCTGCGCCTGCGCTGGCGTGCCGGCCAGGCGACCCAAGCGCAGCAGGCTCGATGGAAGATCGTCCAGGCCGGTCAGGCGATGCCGATAGATGCGAAGACCGACGCCTTGCAGGCGCGCGAGCTGCGTTGCCGAGGTGCCGCCGCTCCACACCACCACCACGTCCGGATGCAGCGCCAGGATGCGCTCCAGGTCGAAGCTCTGGGCATCGCCGATGCGCTCGATTGCTTTGGCCGCTTCCGGCTCGTTGGAGTACTGGCTGGTGCCGACCACGTGCGCCCCGGCCCCGGCGGCAAACAGCATCGCCGTGGCCCCGGGTGCCAGGCTGACGATGCGCTGCGCCGGGCGCGCCAGCTCGAGCGGGCGCTGTTCGTCATCCTGCAGCTGCAGCGCGGGCGCCGGCGCAGGTGCCGGTGCCGCGGCGCTGTGCGCCGCCGGCAACCGCGCTAGCAGCAGCGCCAGCGCGCCGAGGATGAGCGCGATTGCCTCAGTCGAAGAACGTCGCACTGAATACTGTACCCAGGGCCGCCTGCACGCTGGCGTCCGGCAGTTGCTCCGGCAGGCAGGCATTGTAGAAGCGCATGCCATCAATCAGCGCCATGGTGGCGAACGCCAGATCGCCAGCCGGCGCGGGCGGCTGCCGGTGCATGGCCGCGCTGAACTGGGTGATGAAATAGGCAATCATGTCGCGTTTCTCCAGCAGCAAGGCGCTCAGCCGGGTGCGAAACTTGGCATCGCGCAGCGCCTGCAGCCGCGCTTCGGCCCACAAGACGTAGCTGACATTGCCTCGGTAAACCTGGCTGTAGAACATCTGCAGCTGCTGCTGCATGTCCTGCAGCGACAGGCCGGCGCTCAGGATCTGCTGCAGCCCCTGTTGCACGTCCTGGTGATCGCGCTTGAGAAGCTCGACGAACAATTCCGCCTTGCTGCGGAAATTCGAATGGAACGCGCCGCGGGTGTAGCCGGCGTGGGCGGCGATGTCTTCAACGCTGGCGCCGTTCAAGCCCTTCTTGGCGATGATGACCGCGCCGGCCTCGAGCAGCCGCTGGCGGGTGAGATCACGACTTTCCTCGCGAGTGAGTCTTCGACGTGCCATGCGCCCATGCTAGCACGTCTTCGCGGCGCCAGCATCAGAATACAAAGTTGCTTTCAAATACCAATGCGTATTAGAGTTCAGATATGGATGTTGTGGCGGTGGCCGGGTCTCGAGCGCCGGTCCCCAGGGCTCGCCCGGTCGCTCGTCGGTGTGGCTTGAAGGAGTAGCGCATGAGCCGTCATGATCGCCGCGCCAGCGGCGCGTTTGGGCCTTCGGCCGCCTGGCTGAGCGCCGTTGCCGCCTCGCTCGCCCTGCTGTCGGGCTGCAGCAAGCACAGCGCACCGGCCGAACCCGCACACACCGTGATAGCGCTGCCGGTAGAGGCGGTGGATGGCGCGCTGGCGGCGCGCTTTCCCGGCGAAGTGCATTCACGCTTTGAAATGCCACTGTCATTCCGGGTCGCCGGCCAGCTGCTGTCGCGCTCTGCGCGCCTGGGCGACAACGTGAAGAAAGGCCAGGCGCTGGCAAGACTCGATGATGCCGATGCCTTGAAGATCCAGGCGCAGGCAGCGGCCGCACTCGACGCCGCCGAGCATCGCCTGACTTTCGCGACCCAGCAGCGCGACCGTGACGAGGCGCAGGCGGCGCAGAATCTGATCAGCCAGCTGCAGCTCGATCAGACGCACGACGCGTACGCATCAGCGCTCGCCGGGCGCGATCAGGCCAGGCAGCAACTGGCGCTGGCGCAGGCGCAATTGCACTACAACACGCTGCTGGCCGATAACGACGGCACCATCACCAGCGAGCAGGCCGAGGTAGGTCAGGTGCTCGCCGCCGGCCAGGCGGTGTTCGGCTTTGCCTGGTCGGGTGAGCGCGATGTGTTTTTCAGCGTGCCGGAAGGGCAGCTGGCAGGCGTTTCGGTTGGGCAGGCGGCGACGGTCAGCCTGGTGGCGATGCCAGGCAAAAGCTATGGCGGCCGGGTGCGCGATATTTCCCCGGCCGCTGACCCGCAAGCGCGCACCTATCGCGTCAAACTGGCCCTCGATACGGCCGGACAACAGCTGCCGCTGGGCATGACCGCGCAAGTATCGTTGTCGGCCCCAGCGCCGAGCGGCCCCGTGGTGCGCCTACCGGCCACCGCGCTGTTTCACGACAAGGAGCAGCCGGCGGTTTGGGTGGTGCGCCCGTCCGACTCGCGGCTGGAGCTGCGCCGCGTCACCGTCACCCGCTACGGCGAGCACGACGTGCTGGTCGGCGCTGGCCTTGCCGCAGGCGAGCGGGTCGTCATGCAGGGCGTGCATGCGGTAGCTGCCGGCGAGAAGGTCGAGCCGGTGGCGCCGCCGCATCCCGAGGATGCGCCGCTGTGAGTGATGCTGCGGGCAACGCGGGCGCCGGCACTGCCCACCCGAACAGTACCCACGAGGAAGGCGGGTTCAACCTGTCGGCCTGGGCGCTGCGTCACCAGTCGCTGGTGTTCTTCCTGATGGCGATGGTGGCGTTGTTCGGCTTGCTCTCGTACAGCCGCCTGTCGCAATCGGAGGACCCGCCGTTCACCTTCAAGGTCATGGTGATTCAGACCTTCTGGCCCGGTGCCGACGCCAAGCAGGTACAGGAGCAGGTCACCGACCGCATCGCACGCAAGCTGCAGGAAACCCCGCTGATCGACTTTCTGCGCAGCTATTCGCGGCCCGGCGAATCGCTGATCTTCTTCAACATCAAGGACTCGGCAGCGGCCGCGCGCGTGCCGGAAACCTGGTACCAGGTACGCAAGAAGGTCGGCGACATGAGCTACCAGCTGCCCGCGGGTGTGCAGGGGCCCTATTTCAACGACGAATTCGGCGACGTCTACACCAATCTGTACGCGCTCGAGGGCGATGGCTTCTCACCGGCGCAGCTGCATGACTATGCCGATCAGCTGCGCGCCGAGCTGCTGCGCGTGCCCGGCGTCGCCAAGGTCGACTACTTCGGCGACCAGAATCAGCGCATCTACATCGAGCTGGCGAACGCCAGGCTGTCCAAGCTCGGCATCAGTTCGCAGCAGATCGCGCAGGCGATCGGCGCGCAGAACGCGGTGGCCGCGGCCGGCGTGCTGACCACCGCCGATGATCGCGTCTTTGTCCGCCCCAGCGGCCAACTCGAGGGTACCGATGCGCTCGGCGACACGCTGCTGCGCATCAACAACCAGACTTTCCGGCTGGGCGATATCGCCACCATCCGGCGCGGCTACGACGATCCGCCGGGACCGCAGATGCGCTTCATGGCGCAGCCGGTGCTGGGCATCGGCGTGTCGATGCAACCCGGCGGCAACGTGATCCAGCTCGGCAAGGCACTCGAGCGGGCGACCCGGCAACTGCAGCAGCGCCTGCCGGCAGGACTGACGCTGGCTGAAGTCACCAGCATGCCGCGCGCGGTGTCGCATTCGGTCGATGATTTTCTGGCGTCGGTGGCCGAAGCGGTCGCCATCGTGCTGCTGGTCAGCCTGCTGAGCCTGGGAGTGCGCACCGGCATGGTGGTGGTGATCTCCATTCCGTTCGTACTGGCGGCCACGGCGCTGTTCATGGATATGCTCGGCATCGGCCTGGACAAGGTGTCGCTGGGCACGCTGATCCTGGGACTGGGGCTGCTGGTGGACGACGCCATCATCGCGGTCGAGATGATGTCGGTAAAGCTCGAGCAAGGCTGGAGCCGCGTGCGCGCTGCCGCGTTCGCCTACACCAGTACCGCATTTCCGATGCTGACCGGCACGCTGGTCACGGTTTCCGGTTTCCTGCCGATCGCGCTGGCCAAGTCGAGCACCGGCGAATACACCCGTTCGATCTTCCAGGTGTCCGCGATTGCGCTGTTATTGTCGTGGGTCGCCGCGGTGATCGTGATTCCGCTGCTGGGCTATCACATGCTGCCCGAGCGTAGCGCACACGCGCCGGCGGGCGGGGAATGGTGGCGCCGTCTGCTGCCGCACCGCTGGCGTCCGGCAGCGGCGACGCCGGGCGGCGCGCCTCGAGACGGCGAGCCGGACATCTACGACACCGCGTTCTACCGCCGCTTTCGCGGCTGGGTGGATTTCTGCCTGCAGCGCCGCTTTCTGGTGCTGGGCCTGGTGGTGGTGTTGTTCGTCATCGCGCTGGCCGGCTTTGCGCTGGTGCCCCGCCAGTTCTTCCCCAGCTCCGACCGGCCCGAGCTGCTGGTCGATCTGCGCCTGCCCGAAGGCGCATCGATCGACGCGTCGCTGTTGCAGGTGAAGCGCTTCGAGGCCGCCATCAAGGATCGGCCCGAGATCAGCAACTACGTGAGCTTCGTCGGCAGCGGCGCGCCGCGCTTCTATCTGCCCCTGGATCAGCAACTGACACAGCCCAACTTCGCGCAGTTCGTGATAACCGCCAAGGACGTCGAGCGGCGCGAACAGCTGGCGCGTTACCTCGATCCGCTGCTGGCGCGCGACTTCAGCGCGCTACGCAGTCGCATCAGCCGCCTCGAGACCGGCCCGCCGGTGGGATATCCGGTGCAGTTTCGCGTCAACGGCGACGATATTGCGACGGTACGCGGCATCGCCGAACAGGTGGCAGTGATCATGCGGGCCGAACCGGGCACCCGTCATGTGCAGTTCGACTGGGATGAACCGGCGGAGCGTTCGGTGCGCTTCGAGGTGGACCAGGTCAAGGCGCGGCAGCTGGGCATCACGTCGCAGGACATCGCCCAATTCCTCGACATGAGCCTGTCCGGCTATACCACCAGCAAGTACCGCGAGCGCGACAAGCTGATTCCGCTCGACCTGCGCGCACCGGCCGCCGAGCGCGTGAATCCCGAGCAGATCGAGCGGTTGGCGATGCCAACCCCGTCAGGCGAGGCAATCCCGCTCGCTCAGCTGGGGCAGGTGCGCTACGGCCTGGAGTATGGGGTGATCTGGGAGCGCGATCGCCAGCCGTCCATCACGCTGCAGGCCGAAACGCGCAACGGCGTCCAGGGTCTCGACGTCACCACCGCGATCGACCGCAAGCTCGGCGGGGTGCGCAGTCACCTGCCGGTCGGCTATCGCATCCAGGTCGGCGGCCCGGTGGAGGAAAACCAGAAGGCGCAGGGCTCGATCAACGTGCAGATGCCGCTGCTGCTGATCGCCGTGCTGACGCTGCTGATGATTCAGTTGCAGAGTTTCAGCCGCACGCTGATCGTGGTGCTGACGGCGCCGCTCGGCCTGATCGGCGTGATCGGTTCATTGCTGCTGTTCGGCAAGCCGTTCGGGTTCGTCGCCATGCTCGGCACCATCGCGATGTTCGGCATCATCATGCGCAACTCGGTGATCCTGCTCGACCAGATCGAACAGGACATCCGCGCCGGCCACGGCCGCTGGCACGCGATCGTCGACGCCACCGTGCGACGCTTCCGGCCGATCACGCTGACCGCGGCGGCGGCGGTGCTGGCACTGACACCGTTGCTGCGCAGTAACTTCTTCGGACCCATGGCCACCGCGCTGATGGGCGGCATCACCGTGGCCACGGTGCTGACACTGTTCTTCCTGCCGGCGCTGTACGCGGCCTGGTTTCGCGTGCGAACCGATGAGCCGGCTCCGGGGGTTGCAGCGTGAGACACAGCAGCAGCAGTCGAATGACTAGCAGCAGTCGCATCAGCACTGTGGCGCTGAGCGTAAGCGTTCTGGCACTTGCGGCCTGTGCTTTCGCGCCGCTGAATAAACCGCCGGCCCCCGCCACGACCAACAGCTATGCCGCGGAAGGCCCGCCCGACACGAGCGTAGCGGCTGACGGCGTCGCACAACGCTTCACGCTGGGCGCTCAGGCCGTACCGGAATGGTGGCGACAGTTCGGCTTGGACACCCTGAACGCCTGGGTGGACGAAGGCCTGCGCAACAATCCGTCGCTGGCCGCAGTGCGACACACGCTGGAAGCGGTGCATCAGGAATACCGGGCGCAGGTGGGCGGCTCGCTGTTGCCGTCAATCGATGCTGGCGGCCAAGTCAGTCGCCAGCGCGCGCTCGGCTTCCCGGATTTCGGACCGCCGACCAATCTGTACGACGTGTTCGCCGGCCAGCTTCAGCTCAGCTATACCTTCGATCTGTTCGGCGCGGTGCGCTATGGCGTGCGCGAGGCGGCGGCGCAGGTGGATCTGCAGTCTTATCAATTGGCCGCCGCGCAGCGCGCGCTGGCCGCAAATATCGTCATCAGCGCCGTGAACGCATCGGCGCTCTCGGCATCGCTGTCGGTCGGCGAGCGGCAGTCGCAGCTGGCGCATGAACAGGCGGACCTCGCCGACAAGGCCTACCGCACCGGCGCCGCATCGCACGAGGATGTACTCACGGCGCAGCAGAACGCCGCGGCGCTGGACGCATCGCTACCGGCGCTGCACGCACAGGCGCTGCGTGCCCGGCACGCCCTGGCAGTGCTGATGGGCCGCACGCCGGATCAGGCCCCGGAGGCGCTAGCGCTGGCATCGTTTCGGTTGCCGGACGAGGTGCCGGTCAGCATTCCGTCCGATCTGCTGCATCAGCGCCCCGACGTGCTGGCGACGGAAGCTGCGGTGCATGTGGCCGCGGCGCAGGTGGGAGTGGCGACCGCGGAACTGTTTCCGCGCATCACGGTGTCGGGCAGCTACGGCTCCGCCACATTTCATAGTGCCTCCCTGTTCACCGGCCCGGCCGCGGTGTGGAGCGCCGGCGCCACGCTGGCGCAGCCGATCTTTCACGGCGGCGCACTGCGGGCGCAGCGCAAGGCAGCGGTGGCCAACTTCGACGCCAGTGTTTCCCAGTATCAGCAGACGGTGCTCAACGCGTTCCAGAACGTCGCCGACGCGCTGACCGCACTCAACCAGGATGCCCTGGCACTACAGGCTGCACAGACTGCAGCGGCAGCCGCGCAGCAATCGTTCGCCGAGAGCCGCAGCCGCCTCGCGCTCGGCGCGGTCTCGTACCCTTCCACGGTTGCCAGCGAACAGCGCTGGCAGAACGCCAGGCTGTCGGAAATCCAGGACACCGCATCGCGCCTGGTCGACACGGCGGCACTGTTCCAGGCCATGGGCACGCCGCCGGCAGGCGCGAGCACGCCGCCGGCGAACGCGGGACAATGAACAACCGACGCCTTCATTGCGGCGCCTTCGCTGTGACGTTGACGTCTACGCCGATCTTCAACGAGACGTAATCGCCGTCGGCGTCGGATTCCTGGCCGAGGTCGGCGTCCTTGCGGGCGATGTCGAATTTGCCGCTGATGTGCAGCACGCCCTTGTCGACGCTGGCCTTGAGGCCCGTCACGGGCAGCGGCCGGTCCTTGATCGTCAGCGTGCCTTCGATCGCGCCGTCGGCCGAAACCCTGGTGGCCTTGAACTCGGCCTTGGGGTACCTGGCCACGTTGAACCACTCGGCCTGCGGTAGCGTTTCTTCGTGCAGCGGCACGCCGTCGGCAGCCGAGCCGGTCTCGATGCTGGCCGCGATGCTGGAGCTTTCCGGCGCCGCCGGGTTGTAGCGGATGTCCGCGCTCCAGCGCATGAACTTGCCGTGGAAGTCGTTGCCGGCGTGGTTGCCTGAAAAACCGATGCTGCTGGCGGGATCCATGATCCAGGAACCGGTGACGCTGGTCAGCGTGCCGCCAGTGATCGCGCCCGCGGCCGAGGTGACCGGGCCGCGCCACAGCACATAGCCCAGCGCGGCCAGCGCCGCGACGATCAGGCCCGCGCCGGTGCGCAGGATCGCGCGGCGCGCCGGCTCATCCGGCGGCGGCGCCGAGCCGTCGGGTGGTGGCAACACCGGCAACATCTGGGTGAGTACGCGGTCGCGATTGAAGAAGTGATGCTTCAGCGCCGCCGCCACGTGCAGCACGAACAGGCCGGCCAGCGACCAGGCCAGGTAGTAGTGCGCTGCGGCGTTGCGCTCGGACACCGCCGCGCGCGCCGCATCCGTCATGGCGTGCGCATCGAACAGGTGCGGCACATGGAACAGGCCGAACCACAGCGTCGGCACATTGAGCGGCTTGCCATCGGCCCATTGCGAGGAGACGTAGGTCCAGCCCGAGAGCGGCACCACCACCATCAGGATGTAGAAGGCCCAGTGTGTGGCCTTGGCGCACAAGCGCTCCCAGCCCGCCATGCCGGCCGGCAGCGGCGGCGGCTTGTGCGTGAGCCGCCAGAGCAGGCGCAGCGCGGTCAGCAGCAGCACCGTGAGGCCAATGGACTTGTGCAGCTGGAAGGCGGCGATCGCGCGAGCCTGGGTGGCCGCCTCGTCGATGGCGTCCTTCATCCACCAGCCGACGAACAGGTTGGACAGGATCGCGGCCGCGATTGCCCAGTGCAGGACGATCGCGACCGCGCTGTAGCGCTGCTCGTTCGGGTTCACGCGCGGCTTACTGCTGGTCGAACTCGCCTTCGAAGATGATCGTCACGTCGTCGCCGAGGAAGGCCTGCGTGCCGATCATGCCCCAGTCGGAGCGCTTGACCGTGCCGGTGGCCGAGAAGCCCACCACGCCCTTGCCCAGGAACGGGTGCTTTTCCACCGAGCCGACCACGCTGCCGAGCAGCGTCACCGGCTTGGTCACGCCGAGGAAGGTGAGGTCGCCGGTTACTTTCAGCGTCTCGCCGGCCTGCACGACCTTGGTGCTCTTGAAGCTGATAGTGCTGAACTTGTCGGCGTTGAGGAACTTGTCGGCGCGCCCGATCTCCTCCTCGAAGCTCTTGTACGGCGAGTCTTTGTGGGCGGCCTTGAAGTCGCCCGAGTAGTCGGTGCGCACCGAGGTCGGGTCGATGTTGACCGTGACCGATGAGGCGGCGAGCTTGGCCGGGTCGAGGTCGAGCGTGGCGTCGAACCTGGTGAAGCGTGCGGTGTAGTGCGACAGACCCATGTGGTCAATCTTGAACGTCAGGCTGGAATGGTAGGGATCGTTCTTGTAAGTGCCCTTGGGGGCCTTGATGTCGGTGGCCCCGGCGGCGGCGGAAGCGAGCACCAGCGACAGGACGGCGGCAACGAGGCGCGCCGCGACCGATGCGTCAGGCGAAAAGCGGTTTGCGAGATCAGTACGTGATGCGTTCATGGCGGGTCTCCTTCTGAGGGTGGTGTTTTCAGGCTGCTGCCGGGATCGCGAACTTCGCCCGAGCCCACGCGGCAAACTTCGTCGGCTGTCGGCCGGCGACTTTGTTGGCCAGCGTAATTGCGTCACGCGAATCCGCACCGAGGTAGGTGTGGGCCTCAAAGTAGGCGAGCATCTCCGCGATTTCCTTGGCGCCCGGGAACCAGCCGGCAAAAAGTTCTTTCGGGACTTGCTTGATCGAGAACTTGTGTCCCTGTCGATTCAGCGTGGCGATGATCTGGTTGAAGCTCAGGAAGTCGCCGACCAGCGGCAAATGTTCGCCGTGCCCCGCAAGTTCCGGATGCGCGAATGCACCGACCACGATGGGGCCGAGTTCGGTGATGTCGCCCATGTGAATGACGCGCTGCTCCGGATCGAGCGGCAGCGCCCAACCTAGAGCCCCATCCGCTTGCTTCTGCGGAGCCATTACGCCGACTAGATTTTGATAGAAGAACGGCGCGATCACGAATGTGTGGTGCGCGAATCCAGCCTCGCTCACGATGCGGTCGATCTTTGCCTTGTCCGTGAAATGCGGGACATCGAGCTTGCCGCGGCTGATCGTCTCCACATTCGGCAGCGTCGACCAGATGAAGTGCTGAACGCCGGCATCTTTCGCCGCGTGAACGGCCGCGAGTGCCTGCTTGCGCTCGTCGGTGCCCGGTTCGTGGAAATTGGTTACCAGAAAAACCCCGTATGCTCCGGCAAACGCGGCTTTCAGTGTTTCCGGACGGTTTAGATCCGCCAGCACGACTTCGTCAGCCAGCTGCGGATGCTTGGCCGGATCGCGCGTCAATGCGCGTACCTTGAATTGGCCGCTCGCCTGCAGCGCGCGCACGACGGCGCCGCCCTGATGACCGGTTGCGCCGACAACGGCGATGAGCTTTTTAGGATCTGACACGGCAGTTCTCCAATGAGTAGTTTCCCGGTGGAAAAATCGGTTTCGGCTGCGGGGCCACTACCTCGTGCCCGTCGGCGCGCTGCAGCAGTGTCGAAACAACCGCTCTGCCCAAATGGCCGCTGGCACCACTCACACCGATTTTCATGACAACCTCCGGCTCACTCGAATCAAGATGGATGGCCATCACTTCGTATCCTTTGAAGTGATGGCTGAATGGCTGCAGATAGTGCCGACAGGCATCGCTGCTGAGAAGACGCTATATTGAGATGCAAACCATCTGTTTTGCAGATGGAAGGACAGTCGAATGCTTGACGGCGTCTCCCTGGACCATCTCAGAACCTTCATCGCAGCTGTTGATGAGGGCAGCTTCTCGGCCGCAGCTCGCAAGCTCAATCGCGTTCAGTCGGCGGTGAGCGGCTGGGTCAGCGGGCTGGAGGATCAATTCGGGGTCGTGCTCTTTGACCGCTCGGGTCGGTTCCCGAAACTCACGCCAGAAGGGGTGCTGTTGCTCGCAGATGCCCGCGGCATCGTGTCGGGGGTGGACACGATGAAGGCCCGCGCAAAGTTGATGGCTTCAGGCCTGGAGACGGAGCTGTCTGTGGTGGTCGACGTGTTTTTCCCGACTGCAGTCGTCAGCGCGGCCGCGAAGGCGTTCGCGAGCCGGTTTCCGTTGACACCGCTGCGCCTGTTCGTCGAGGGCTTGGGAGCGGCATATCAACCCGTACTGGACGGTCGATGCAGCCTGGGGATATTGGCGACGCTTCCGGTGGCATTCCCGTCACTGGTCAGTGAGCGACTGGGAGAGGTACCGCTGGTCGCGGTTGCCTCATCAAGTCACCCCCTCACGCGCTTTAACCATCGGATACCAAGGCACGAGCTGGCGAAACATCTGCAACTCGTACTGACCGACAGGTCCGATCTCATGGCCGGTCGGGACTTTGGCGTTGTTTCCCCATCAACCTGGCGCCTGGCGGACCTCTCGACCAAGCACGCGTTTCTGAAGGACAGCATTGGCTGGGGCGGCATGCCTCTGCACATGGTCGAGAAAGACATCGCTTCCGGCTCTTTGGTCGTCCTAGATGTCGATGACATGCCACCAAGTGGCTTCATGTTGACCATGTCGGCGTATCACCAGGCTTCCGAACCGCCAGGGCCTGCTGGCAGATGGCTCATCGACCACTTGAAGGATTCCTGGGTACATCCTTCGGACCTCAAGCGCGAACAGTGAGTTTCGAGCCAGGTGTTGAGCGCGCGGAATTTAACGAATGCGGGCTCGATCTGCTGCACTTGCCCGGCCGACCCTCACGCCGCCTGCGCGTCGGCTGCCGTGGACGCTTCATCCTGGTTGTACTCGAGCACCCCGGCCACCGCGTGTACCGTCGCGGCGATGCGCACCGCGCTCTGGATCATCTCGCGCGTGTAGCCTGCTGGCGCAGCCTCTTCTCGTGCGAGCTGATGCACAGACTGCAGCCATTGATCGCCGATACCGCCGTGTCCGCGACCGTCGTGTTCCATCGTCCAATCAATTGACTTTATAATGCCGATAGATGCTATATATCGATATCCAATGACCGATCTCAAGCTCAAGGACCTGCGCTACCTGGTGGCCGTGGCCGACACCCGCCATTTCGGCCGCGCGGCCGCCAAATGCTTCATCAGCCAACCGACGCTGTCGGCGCAGCTGCGCAAGCTGGAGTTCTACCTGGGGGTGCAGCTGATCGAGCGGCGACCGCGGCGCGTGACGCTGACACCCGCCGGCGAGGAGATCACGCAGCGTGCGCGCACCATGCTCGAGAGCGCCGACGCCATCGTCGGACTGGCGCAGACACGGCGCGATCCGCTCGCCGGCCAGTTGCGCCTGGCACTGCTGCCCACGATCGGCCCCTACCTGCTGCCGCTGGTGGCGCTGAAGATCCGCAAGGCGCTGCCGCGGCTGGAACTGATGCTGTACGAGTATCAGACCGAGCCGATGCTCGAGCGGCTGCACAATGGCGATATCGACGTCGGCATCCTGGCGCTGCCGGTGCAGGTCGAGGGCCTGGCCACGCGCGCGCTGTACCAGGAACCGTTCGTTGCGGCATTGCCCGCGGCCCACCCGCTGGCGGCGCGCTCGCAGATCCGTATCGAGGACCTCAAGGGCGAGACCCTGCTGTTGCTGGAGGATGGTCACTGTCTGCGCGAGCAGGCGCTGGCGGTGTGCAGCCGCAGCGGCGTGCACGAGAAACAGGATTTCCGTGCTACCAGCATCGAGACCCTGCGGCAGATGGTCGCCACCGGAGCCGGGCTCACGCTGTTGCCGGCGCTGGCGGTGCACGGCGCCTATGGTGCCGCCAGGGGAACGGCGGTGCGACCGTTCGCCCGCCCGGTGCCGAGCCGCAACATCGGTGCGGTGTGGCGCAAGAGCAGCGCACGCGCCACGGTGATCGCGGCGGTCTGCGACCAGATCGCACGCCACAGCGCTCCGGCGCTCGATACCGACAAATGAGCTCGGCCGCTAAGGTGTCGGTCTACGACCGCATGTGCTGGCCCGAGGCCGAGCTCGAGCGTGCGCTGGCCAATGGCACGCATCGGCGCGAACTGGCCGCGTATCTGGGCGGATGCGAATACGCCACGCTGGCGCAGCTTGCTCGCCGGAGCCAGGCCGCCCGGCGTCGCCGCGCGCACGCTCGCGCAGGACTGAAGATCTATCTGCTGCCCGGAATCCTTGGTAGCCAGCTCGGAACGCCGCGCTCGGCCGGCCAGCCACCCGATCTGCTGTGGATCGATCCGAGCGACATCGTCAAGGGGCGCTTGACCGAATTGCGATTACCGCGCGTCACGTCGGGCAACTCGCCGCCGCAGGCACTGCAGCCGCTGGGCGCGATCGTGTACAGCTACCTGGCGCTCAAACTGCGCCTCGGCGCCGCCGGCTTTGACGTAGTGCTGTACGACTACGACTGGCGAGGCGATGTGCTGACTTCAGGCCGCGCGCTCGCCGCCCGGCTGGCAAGCGACGACGCCGCGCAGCTGGCACTGATTGGCCACAGCATGGGCGCGCTGCTGGCGCGCGCCGCGCTCGCGCACTATGGCAGCAGCGCCGGCGCCGAACGCATTACCCGTGTGATCGGCATCGGTGCACCGCACGGCGGTTCGATCGCGGCCGTGCAGGCGCTGCGCTCGACCTACCCGATCGTCGGCCGGCTCGCCGCGATCGACCGGGTGCACGACGCCCAGACCCTGACCCGATTGGCGTTTCGTGGCTTCATGAGCCTGTACCAGCTATTGCCTGCCCCCAGCGCAACGCTCGACCTGTACGATCCGGGCACCTGGCCGCGTACCGGAGCGCGCCCGGACCCGGCATTGCTGCGTGCCGCGCGCGGCTTCGCCGGCCAGCTCGCCGCACCCGATCAGCGCTTCCTCTCGATCGTCGGCACCGGACAGCGCACCGTGACCGGCATCGAACGGCGCGGACAGCAGTTTCGCTACCAGCTCAGTTCAGCCGGCGACGGCACCGTAGCCTGCTGCTGTGCCACGCTGCCCGGGGTGCGCAATTACTCACTGCGTTGCGAGCACAGCGAGCTGCCGCGCAGCGAGGACGTCGCGGCGGCCCTGGTCGATCTGCTGCATCGGGGCCGCACCCGGCGCCTGCGCGAAGGCGTGATCGCACGCCCTGGCCGCAGCAGCTACGTGACCGATGCGGGTTTGCGCCGCGAGCTGGGCCGCAAGTTCGACTGGTACGGCTTGAGCATCGGCCTACGCCGCCAGTATCTGAACCGCCTCAACGATCCGCCCCGCTGCTACCGACTGCGCCAGCCCAAGGCGGCAGTGAAAAAATTGTAAGATAAACCTGCAACACTAGGCCCGCCTGCGCTTGCGCGCACGCATCCTCTGCTTTCGAACGCTGGCGAGTACCAATGGTGAATCGATCCCAACCCTTTGCCTTCGTTCGCGACGTGGCGACACGCTGGGACCTGGTCGCGATCGTGGTGGTGATCGGGCTGCTGACCTTCTTTGCCGAAGCCAGCCGCGGCCTGTTCGAGCCGCTCGCCAAACTGGGGGCGGTACCGCTCTCGCTCGACCCGACCAATCTGCCGTTCTACGCGGCGCGCACCACGCTGCGCATGTTCGCGGCGCTGGCGCTGTCGCTGCTGTTTACCTTTACCTACGCCACCTGGGCGGCGAAGAGCGCCCGTGCCGAGAAACTGCTGGTGCCGATCCTCGACATCCTGCAGTCAGTGCCGATCCTGGGGTTCATCTCGGTCACCGTGGTGTTCTTCATGTCGCTGGCACCGGGCCGCGTGCTGGGCGCCGAGTTCGTGTCGATCTTCGCAATTTTCACCAGCCAGGCCTGGAACATGGCCTTCAGCTTCTATCAGTCGCTGCGCACAGTACCGCATGAACTGGAAGAATGCGCCGAGTCGTTCCGCCTGACGCCGTGGATGAAGTTCTGGCGGCTCGAGGTGCCGTTCGCGATGCCGGCGCTGCTGTGGAACACGATGATGTCGATGTCGGGCAGCTGGTTCTTCGTGGTGGCCTCGGAGTCGATGACGGTCGGCACCACCAACATTGCGTTACCGGGCGTTGGCTCCTACATTGCGCTCGCCATCCAGCAGGGGTCGCTGCGCGCGGTCGGCTGGGCGATCGCGACCATGTTCATCGTCATCCTGCTGTACGACCAGCTGATCTTCCGCCCGCTGGTGGTGTGGGGCGACCGCTTTCGTCTGGATCAGGAGCAGGGCGGGCTGGTGCCCGAATCCTGGGCACTGACCATGATGCAACGCTCGCGGCTGATGAACGCGCTGCAGGCAGTGTTCTTTGCCTTCATTCGCTGGACCAGCCGCAGGGCGCCGCGTCCGCAGCTGCTGCTGGATGCAACCACTGCGACCGCTCGGGTCGGACGACGCGCCGATCTGCTGTGGTTCTCGTTGCTGGTGCTGCTGGTCGCGTTCACTGCGTGGCGCATCGCGCACATGCTGATCGGCGAGACTACATGGCACGAAGCCGCGCAGGTCGCGGGTCTGACGCTGCTGACCATGGTGCGTGTCATGGTACTGATCGGGCTCGCCAGCGTGGTGTGGGTGCCGATCGGTATCTGGGTCGGATTGCGGCCCAATGCGGTCCAGATCGTGCAGCCGATCGCGCAGTTTCTGGCGGCGTTTCCGGCCAACCTGCTGTTTCCGCTGGCGGTGTTCGGTATCGTGACCTGGAGGTTGAATCCCGACGTGTGGCTGAGCCCGCTGATGATCCTCGGCACCCAGTGGTACATACTGTTTAACGTCATCGCGGGTGCCGCCGCGATGCCGACCGAGCTGCGCTACGCGGCGGCGAACTTCGGCGTCAGTGGATGGTTGTGGTGGCGCAAGGTCGCGCTGCCCGGCGTACTGCCCTACTACGTGACCGGCGCCATCACCGCTTCGGGCGGCTCCTGGAACGCGGCCATCCTCGCCGAGCTTGCGAGCTGGCGTAACGTCCAGGTCAAGGCCCACGGCGTCGGCGCCTACATCGCCGAGGCCACCAGCGCGGGCGACTTTCATCGCATCATCCTCGGGATCGCGACCATGAGCCTGTTCGTGGTGGCGATCAATCGGGTGTTCTGGCGACCGTTGTATTATTTCGCCGAACGCAAATATCGGCTCAGCTAACGCACGCGTTGGAGATGAAATGAACGCCGCACCGGAACTCGTTACCCAAAAGCTGCTGTCGGTCGAGAACGTCTGCAAGTCCTTTCCGAAGCCGGACGGCGGCGAGCTGCTGGTACTCGATGGCGTCAACCTGACGCTGGTGGCCGGGCAGATCGTCGGCCTGCTCGGACGCTCGGGTTCCGGCAAGTCCACGCTGCTGCGGGTGATCGCCGGACTGGCGGAGCCCAGCGCCGGCGCGCTGGCCTTTCGCGGCGAGCCGATCGCAGGCTGCGCCTCGGGTATCGCCATGGTGTTTCAGAGCTTCGCGCTGTTTCCCTGGCTCACGGTGTTCGAAAACGTCGCGCTCGGGCTCGAGGCGCAGCACATGGAAAAGGCGGCGATCCGCAAGCGCTCGCTGGCCGCGATCGACCTGATCGGGCTGGACGGCTTCGAGTCGGCCTATCCGCGCGAGCTGTCGGGCGGCATGCGCCAGCGTGTCGGCTTCGCGCGTGCCCTGGTGGTGCATCCGGACATCCTGCTGATGGATGAGCCGTTCTCGGCCCTGGACGTGCTGACCGCCGAGACGCTGCGCACCGACTTCCTCGACCTGTGGGCGGAAGGGCAGATGCCAATCAAGGGCGTGATCCTGGTCACGCACAACATCGAGGAGGCGGTGCTGATGTGCGACCGCATCCTGGTGTTCGGCAGCAACCCGGGACGCATCCTGAGCGAGATCGACGTCACGCTGCCGCAGCCGCGCAAGCGCCTGGATCCGACGTTCCGCGAACTGGTCGAGAAGATCTACGTCGAGATGACCTCGCGCCGCTCCGGAGCGGCGCCCAATGCGCGTGCCGAACGCTTCCCGGGCTTAGGTATAGGCACGGTACTGCCGCGCGTGTCCTCGAACCTGCTCGCCGGCCTGATGGAGACCGTGGCCGCACCGCCGTTCAACGGCATCGCCGATCTGCCGAAGATCGCCTCCGACCTGCAGATGGAAATCGACGAGTTATTCCCGGTCGCCGAGACGCTGCAGATGATGCGGTTCGCCGAAGTCGAGGGCGGCGACATCAAGCTCACGCCCGAAGGCATGGCGTTCGCCAACGCCCATATCAATGTGCGCAAGCAGATCTTCGCGCGTCATCTGCTCAACTACGTGCAGCTTGCGGCCCACATCCGCCGGGTGCTCGATGAGCGCGCCTCGCACGCCGCACGCAAGAGCCGCTTCATCGATGAACTCGAGGACTTCATGGGCGAAAACGATGCCGAGCAGACCCTGCGCGCGGTGATCAGCCTGGCGCGCTATGGCGAGGTGTTCGCCTACGACGACGCCAACGAGATGTTCAACCTCGAGAACCCGGTCTGATGTAAGCGAACCAGGAGCCTTTCAGAGCTGGGAGGTACCTGAGAGATATCTGGCTATAGGGCGGAATTTTGATAACAAAATTCCTGCCCTATAGCCAGATATCTCTAAAATCCCACCCCGATTTGAAAGGTGTCCCGGCCGGCCTACATCAGACCGGAGATCGTGAGGTGGAACGGGTCGTGGGTGTGCACCTGCAGCTGCGCCAGCCCGGCAGCCGCCAGCTGCGCGCGAACCTCGTCGGGCTCAAAAGCGGCGCACAGCGAATTAAAAAAATCCCGCTGCAGGATCTCCGGCTCGTCCCTGGAGGTCGCCACCACCATGTGGCGGGCGTCGAGTTCACTGGCCGGTCGCCGCAGGTCGGCGACGAACACCGCGCAACCACTGCCGGCACAGTCGCTGATGGTGCGCCACAACACCTGCGGGTCATGCAGCTGGTGCAGCAGGCTGTGGCTCATCACCAGCTGCCAGGGCTCCTGCGGCAGCGCGCAGTTCGGGATGATGCCGTGGCGCAATTGCACCCGCTCGCGCAGCGCCGGCTCAGCATCGATGGCGCGCTGCGCCAGCTGCAGCATCGGCTCTGAGCCATCGATGCCAATGAAGCGGGAGTTGGGGAAGGCGCGTGCGAAGCGCAGCAGCACGTCGCCGGAACCGCAGCCCAGGTCGAGTACCGGACCGCTGAGCGCAAGGCTCGGAAACAGGCTGCGAAAGATCTTGATCCGGGCGCCGTGGGTGGCGCTGAAGTCAGCCTGGGTGTAGGCCAGCGCCTGCGCTGGATCCTCCATTAGTTCTTCTTCCGGGATACGCTGCATGGCTTGTTATTGTTCCGTCCTGGGTACAGTATTCGAAATGCAGGCCAGTATCAGTCTTCTGGGGAAACAATATGTGGCTGGCGTCGGAAATGGCAGCGTTTGCGCATGTGTGTGAACTCAAGTCCTTCACCGCCGCCGCGCGCGCACTGGGGGTGCCCAAAGTCGCCGTCAGTCGCGCCATCTTAAGCCTCGAACGCCGGCTCGGCACGCGACTGCTGATACGCACGACGCGGCGGGTCGGACTGACCCCGGCGGGAGCCCTGCTGTCCCCGCACAGCCAGCGCCTGCTGGCCGAGGTGGAAGCGGTCAGGGCGCGCTTCGCGACGCCCGCGGCCAGCGAACGGCGCCTGCGGGTCGTCGTGGATCCCGGCTACGGCCGGCTGCTGGTTACCCCGCTGATACCGCGCTTCCTCGAGCACTACGCCGACTTCGAGCTGCAGGTGGTCGTGATCGATACCCTGCCGGTGGGCCCGGGCGCCGACTGGGATCTGCTGGTCTGCAATGACCCCTCGCCGCTGCCTTCCGAGTTACCGGCTGCCGGGGCGCTGCCGGGGCTGACTCGCACGCCGCTCGGCAATCCGCCGCTGCTGCTGTGCGCGACGCCGGCCTACCTGGCGCGCCATGGGCGACCGCGGACCCCGGCGCAGCTGTCCGATCACAGCGTGCTGCGGGCGCTGCAGGCCGGTGGCGAGCCCGAGGCGCCGCCGGGCACACTGCGCCTGCGCCGCGATGAGCCGGGACGGCGAGGGCGTGGTGACGGCGACGACCAGGAGGTGCGTCTGCGGCCGGCGCTGCAGGTCAATGATCCGGCGCTGGTGCATGCGAGCACCGCGGCGAGCCTCGGGGTAGGCGTGCTGCCGGAATTCCTGTGTCGCCAGGGCCTGGCGATGGGCAAACTCGAGCGCGTACTGCCGGAATGGTCGGTAGCCGCCCCGCTGCAGCTGCAGGCCGTCTACGCCGCCGAGCGCGCCGGTTCGCCGGCCATACGGCTGTTCGTCGAATTCCTGCTCGCCAACATGGTACCGGTGCTCGGAGGCCAGGCCGCCGCCAGCTGAGCTTAGATCAGGTCCGGATCGGCGTCGGCCACGCTGGCGCCGCCGGACTTGATGATGCGCAGCAGACCCAGGGACTGCGGCAACAGGTGCTCGGCGTAGAAACGCGCCGTTTGCAGCTTGGCGCGATAGAAATTCACATCGCCTGCGCCGCCGGCAAGCCGGGCGGCCGCAATCGCGGCGCTGCGCGCCAGCATCGCCGCCCCGAGCACCCGGCCACACAGGTGCAGGTACGGCACCGCGACCGCATAGGCACGCGCCGGCGTGTCGCTGACCTGCTGGCGTAGCACTTCGGTGGCGTCGCGCAGCATGGTGAGCGCCTCGATCGTGGCGTTGCGTACGCTGCGAATGGTGGCATCGCTGCCGCGCAGGTCGTTCAACTCGCGCATCGTGTCGGACAGCAGCGCGCTCATCCCGGCGCCCCGATCGCGGCCGAGCTTGCGTCCGACCAGGTCGTTGGCCTGGATCCCGGTGGTGCCTTCATAGATCGAGGTGATGCGCACATCGCGCAGCGTCTGCGCCACCCCGGTCTCCTCGATGAAGCCCATGCCGCCGTGCACCTGCACCGCGAGCGAGGCCAGTTCCGAAGCCTGATCGGTGCACCAGCCCTTGACGATCGGGATCAGCAGCTCGCCACGCGTCAACGCCGCCGCGCGCCGTGGCTGATCGGTCTCCGCGCGCGCACGATCGAGCTGCAGTGCCGCGTACAGAGCCAGGGCGCGCATCGCCTCGACGTTGGCTTTCATGGTCAACAGCATCCGGCGCACATCGGGATGGTGGCCGATGCTCACGGCCGCGCTGCCGCCGCCGGCCGGACGACCCTGGATGCGGCTGCGCGCCCAGTCGCTGGCCTGCTGCAGGGCCAGCTCGGCGAGGCCGACGCCCTGCACGCCGACCGACAGGCGGGCGGAGTTCATCATGATGAACATGTACTCGAGGCCGTGATGCGGTTTGCCGATCAGATAGCCGATGGCGCCGCCGTGATCGCCGTACGACATCACGCAGGTCGGGCTCGCGTGGATGCCGAGCTTGTGTTCGATCGATACGCAGCGCAGGTCGTTATGCTGTCCCAGGCTGCCATCAGGATTGATCAGGAACTTGGGTACCGCGAACAGCGAAATGCCCTTGGTCCCGGCCGGGGCGCCATCGATGCGCGCCAGCACCAGGTGCACGATGTTGGGTGCCAGGTCGTGCTCGCCATAGGTGATGAATATCTTCTGTCCGCTGATGCGGTAATGATCACCGTCGGCGCTGGCGCGGGTGCGGATCGCAGCCAGGTCCGAGCCGGCGTGTGGCTCGGTCAGGTTCATGGTGCCGGTCCACTCACCCTGTACCATCTTCGGCAGCAGCCGTGCCTGCAGCTGTGGCGAGGCCACCGCCTCGAGCGCCTCGCTCGCCCCACGCGCCAGCAGCGGACAGAGCATGAACGCGACGTTGGCGCCGAAACCGATCTCCTCGACCGCGACCGCCAGCACCAGCGGCGCGCCCTGGCCGCCAAACTCCGGCGCCGCCGCGAGCTGTGTCCAGCCGCCGTCGATGAATTGCCGGTAGGCACTGCGAAACTGTTCCGGCATTCTCACCGCGCCGTCGCGGAACGTGGCGCCGACGCTGTCGCCGATGCGATTGATCGGCGCCAGCACGTCCTGCGCGAATCGCGCCGCCTCGTCGATCACGGCTGCGGCCAGGTCGCTGGAGAACTCGTGATAGCGCGGAAACGCCGCCAGGCTCGCGACGCCCAGCAGCTCATCGAGCACGAAACGCAGATCCCTTACCGGTGCCTGGTACATGTCGGTGCCTGGGGCAGCTTATCGGCGTTGAGACAGGCGGCGCCACCAGGAACGGCGCGCCGGCATCGGCGCCGCCGACTGCTTTTTCTCCCCAGCAGCGGCGTGAGACATCGCGCCGCCATCGTACGGATTGAAGCCGGCCTGGGTCTTGCGCGCGGGCGCAGCAGGTGTGCCGCTCGCGGCAGGGCGGATCGGCGAGGGCGTGGCCGGCGAGGGCTTGGCCGGCGCGCGGCGCGGTTTCGCATCGTCTTGCAGCGACAGGCTCGACACATGCAGCCGGCGCAGCAGTTGCGAAGTACTTACCGCCGCGTGACGCGCGGTCTCGCTCGCCCATTGCCACACGGCATTGCCGCGCGCATCGTGGCTTACGCCACCGGCAAGCGGCGTGGTCTTACCCGGCTGGGTTTTATCCGATTTGGTCAACCGTGCACCATCGATGCGCCAGCCACTGCGTGCCCACAACATCGTGCTACAGGGGTTGGGCACGGAGTGGATAGTGTGACGCAATTCGCGATCTTAACGCGCTGCCGGCCGGAACTGTGAGCTGGCACCGGCGCCTGAAGTCGGCCGCGCGGCACGATAGGCGCATGCAAGCCGCCGCTCCTGGAAGCCCCGCCGATGCGGATAACGCTGCGCCGTCGATGCGGGCGCGGCTGCTGGCGTCGCCCATGGACCGCGAATTCATCCTCCGCAACCAGATCGTCGAACGCTACATTGGCGGCCAGCTGCCGCTCAAGGGCGCCCAGGATTTCGAGCACTTCTGCCGCGAGCACCCGCAACTGCTGGACGAGATCGCGCTCACCGATCGCATCAATGCCGCGCTGCGCCTGCTCGAGGCCGGTGGCCGTGCGGCGCCGTGGGAACAGCGCGCCAAGCGCTGGTGGGAACAGCTGCCGGTACTGATCGGCGCCGCGATCCTGGCGCTGATCCTGGCAATTGCCTGCCTGGTGATGCAGAGCCGGCTGTCGGCACACGAGCGCTCGGAGGCGAGCCTGCTGCAACGCGCCTTGTCGCAACCGCTCGATCCGGCGAAATCCACGCGCACGATCAGCGTGATCCCGAGCCGCACCGGGCCGGTGCAACACAGTATGGTCACGATCGGCGGCGGCGATACACAGATGGCGGACCTGAAGATCGATCTGTCGTGGTCGCAACTCAACGCGTTTCGCGTCACCATCGACCGCATCGATGAGGGCCGCGTCGGTGTGCTGCACAATATGCAGCGCGATTCCGGCGGCAACCTGCACATCGAACTCAACAGCTCAGCATTGGGCCCGGGCGAGTATCAACTGACCATCGAAGGGCTGACCTGGCGCGGCGAGGCGGTGCCGCAGGCCTGGGCGACGATCAGCTTCGCCCACTGATGTCAGTACAGCACCGATCGCGGTGCCACCCGCACCACCGATCGGGTCGAGATCCACCCGGCGACGCCGACCACCAGCACCGCCCCCAGCACGCCGGCTATCCACAGCCCGGAATTGAAGCGGTATTTCAGGTCCAGGGCATGCGCGAGCCAGGCACCGCCGAGCGACGCGCCGGTCGCGGCGAGCAATCCCGCCACCGCTCCCAGCAGCGCGAATTCCGCCAGCACGCTGGCGAGAATCATCGCGCGGCGCGCGCCGAGCACGCGCAGGATCGCGGTTTCGTACAACCGTTCCTCGCGGCTCGCCTGCACTGCCGCCAGCAGCAGCGTCAGGCCCGCCAGCAGCGTGAACAGGAATACGGTCTGCACCGCGGTGACGGCCTTGTCCACCACCGCGCGAATTTGGGCCAGCAGATCCCCGACGTTGAATATCGACACGCCGGGGAAGCGATGCACCAGTTGCGCCATGGCACCGCTGCTGGGCTCAAGGTAGGCACTGGTCATGTAAGTGCCCGCGGCCGCGTCCAGCAATCCGGGCGGAAACATCACGAAGAAATTCGGCCGAAAACTGTCCCACTTCACTTTGCGAAAACTGGCGACGGTGACGTCGTAGTTCTCGCCCCCGACGTCGAAGCGCAGCCGATCGCCCAGCTTCAGGCCCATCGACTCCTGGTACTCGACCGCCAGCGACACCAGCGGCTTGCCCTGGTCGGCCGCGGTCCACCAATGGCCTTCGACGATGCGATTATCGTCGCCAGGATCGGCCGCCCAGGTCAGGTTCTGCTCGCGGTCGGCAAAGCCGCGGCCGCGCACGCCGGGGAAGTGCAGCGACGACAGCGGCTGCTCGTTGATGCTGAGCAGCCGGCCGCGGATCATCGGCAGCATGCGTGTCAGGCGCGCGCCCTGCGATTGCAGCTCGTGCTCGAAATCCGTGCGCGCATCCGCGGCAATGTTGACGAAGAAATAATTCGGCACGTCGGCCGGCAGACTCGCGCGCCAGTCGGTCACCAGGTCGTCGCGCAGGATCGCCAGCGCCAGCAGCAGCATGATGCCCAGGCCGAAGGCCACGATCTGGGTGATGCTTTCGGTGCGCCGGCGCGCGAGGTTGGCGACGCCATAGCGCCAGGCCACGCCCGCCGACCCGCGCACGTGCGCCGCTGATCGCACCAGCGCCGCACCCGCGACGCCCAGTGCCAGTATCGCCCCCGCCAGCCCCAACAGGAACCAGAGGCTCAAGGAAAGCTCGCCCAGCGCGCCGTAGACGACACCGGCGATCGCCAGCAGCACCGGAGCGCCAGCGGCCAGGAAGCTCAGCGCCGGCGGCCCGGCATCACGCCGCAGCACACGCAGCGCGGGCACGCGGGTCAGCTGCAGCAGCGACGGCAGCGCAAAACCTGCGAGCACTGCCAGCGCGATGAGGAAGCCGACCACGCCCGGCCAGGCACCCGCCGGTGGCAGGTCGGCCCGCAGCAGGCCCTGCAGCACCCGCACCAGCCACAGCTGCGTCAGCCAGCCGGCGCCCGCGCCCAGCAGGCTCGCCACCGTGGCCAGCAGCAGCAGTTGCCACAGGTTGACCGCGAGCACCAGGTGGCGCGAGGCACCCAGGGTTTTCATCAGCGCGACCGCATCGAGGTGACGGCGCACGTAGCTGCGTGCGCTCATCGCGATTGCCACCGCGCACAGCAGCACCGCGACCAGGCTCGCAAGCGCCAGGAAGCGCGCGGCGCGCTTACTGGCGTCGCCGATCTGCGGGCTGGCATCGGCCACATCTTCCACGCGCTCGTGGCGCGCCTCCTGCCCCTGGTGCCAGCGGCGGAAACTATCGAGCTGCGCGCTGTTGCCCGAAAGCAGGAGCACGTACCTTATCCTGCTGCCCGGCTGGATCAGCCTGGTGGATTCCAGATCCGCATCGTTGATCAGCAGTGCCGAGGCGAATTCGACGAAGGTCGAGCTCTGGTCGGGACGCGAGATCAGGATGCGTGTGACCCGCAGCGAGCGCGCACCGACGGAGAGCTCGCTGCCCAGCTCGGCGCCGAGCGCCGCGGCGACTCTCGAATCGGGCCAGACTTCACCGGCGGCGGGGATCGCCGCGGTGATGCTGCCCGGCGCAAACGCCCGGTCGGCCACCGTCAGGTGGCCACGCAACGGATAGCCGGCGCTCACGGCGCGCACATTGGCGAGCTGGTTGGCATCGCCATTGAAGATCGCCGACAGCGTCGTGGTGAGCCGCGCCGTGGTAAGCCCGAGCTGCTGCGCCCGTGACTGCTCATCGGCGGCGATCGGCGCGTCGGATTCGACCCGCAGATCCGCGGCCAGCACCTCGCTGGCCTGCAGGTCGACCGCGCGGCCGATGCGATCGACCAGGAAGCCGACGCCGCTGAGCGCCGCCACGGCGATGGTCAGCGACAACCACAGTACCGCCAGCTCCCCGGAGCGCCATTCGCGGCGCAGTGCGCGCAGCGCGAGGATCAGGCTACGCATGACTGGCTGCATCGGAGCCGGCGACATCGGTCAGCAGCGCGCCCGCCTCCATCGACAGCACGCGCCCGCAGCGCGCCGCCAGTGCCGCCTCGTGGGTGACCAGCACCAGGGTCGTGTCCGAGCCGCGGTTGAGCTCGAACAGCAGCTGCGCGATGCGCTCGCCGGTGGCGGTGTCGAGGTTGCCGGTGGGCTCGTCTGCGAACAGCACCGTCGGGTGGCCGACCGACGCGCGCGCCAGCGCCACGCGCTGTTGCTCGCCGCCGGACAGCTGCCGCGGGTAATGGCGCGCCCGCGCGGCCAGGCCGACACGCTCGAGCATGTTGTCGGCCGCCGCCCGGGCATCATCACGGCCGGACAGCTCCAGCGGCAGCATGACGTTTTCGCGGGCGGTCAGCGAGGGCAGCAGATGAAACGACTGGAACACGAAGCCGACGCGCTCGGCACGCAGGCGCGCACGCCCGTCCTCGTCCAGCGCGCCCAGGATCTCCCCGGCCAGCACCACTTCCCCGGAGCTCGGCAGATCGAGGCCCGCCAGCAGTGCCAGCAGCGTGGACTTGCCGGCGCCCGAAGGACCCACCAGCGCAATCGACTCGCCGCGCGTGACCGTGAACGAGATATTGCGCACGATGGTCAGCGGGCCTTCCGGGCTGCTAACCTGCTTGCTCAAATTGCGGGCTTCAAGAACGATGTCACGCGTCATGGTTTTCCTGTGGGCACTGCTGCTGGCGCTGGCTACACCGGCGGCGCGCGCGGACCAGCCATCGCCGGCCATCCTGGTGTTCGGGGACAGCCTCAGCGCCGGCTACGGGATCCACGTCGAACAGGGTTGGGTGAGCTTGCTGGCGCGCAAGGTCTCACAGTTAGGGTACGGATTCCGGGTAATAAACGCCAGCGTCAGCGGCGAAACCACCGCGGGCGGCCTGGGCAGGCTGCCGCACGCGCTCGAGCTGCAGCAGCCGCGCATCCTGATACTCGAACTGGGCGCCAATGACGGCTTGCGCAGCCTGCCGCTGGCCAGCACCCGTGACAACCTGGACAAGATGATCACGCTGGCGCGCGCGCGCGGCGTGCCGGTGCTGCTGCTCGGCATGCGCATGCCGCCCAACTACGGCGAGCGCTACACCACCGGCTTCTACAACATGTATACCGAGCTGGCGCAGGCGCACAAGCTGACGCTGGTGCCGTTCCTGCTCGATCAGGTGGCGCTCAATCCGGCGCTGATGCAGGCCGACGGCATGCATCCGAACGAGCAGGGGCAACCGTTGTTGCTGGACAATGTATGGCCCAAACTGGAGCCGATGCTGCGTGCCGCGGCCAGCCCGGCCGCCGCGCGCACCGGCCGACGCTGAGCGGCGCAAAAATGATAGAGGGGGTCTGACGATGGACAGGTTTTGGTTGCCGCAGTATCCGCCCTCAGTACCCGCCGACATCGATCCGTTCGAGATCGACTCACTGAAGTCGCTGATCGAGGACGCCTGTGGTCGCTACGCAAAGCGGATCGCCTATCACAGCATGGGCACGGCGCTCAACTACCGCGAACTCGATGCACGCTCGCGCGCCTTCGGCGCCTGGCTGCAGCATCGCGCCGGGCTCAAGAGCGGCGATCGGATCGCCATCATGCTGCCGAATCTGCTGCAATACCCGATCGCGATGTTCGGGGCGCTGCGCGCCGGACTCACTGTGGTCAATACCAACCCGCTCTACACTGCCACCGAGCTCGAGCATCAGCTCAAGGACTCCGGCGCGGCGGCGGTAGTGGTGCTGGAGAACTTCGCCGCGACCTTGCAGCAGGCGCTGCCGGATACCAACGTGCGCCAGGTGATCGTCACCGGCGTCGGCGACATGCTGGACTGGCCCAAGGGCGCGATCGTCAATTTCGTGCTGCGCCATGTGCACAGGAAGGTGCCGCACTGGACGATTCCCGAGGCACACAGCTTCCGCAAGGTCATCGATCAGGGCCGCGACCTGCAGCTGTTGCCGGTGAACCTGGACCGCAATGATCTGGCCTACCTGCAGTACACCGGCGGCACTACCGGGGTTGCCAAGGGCGCGATGCTCACCCACGGCAACATGGTGGCCAACATCCTGCAGTCACGCGCCTGGTTCCAGCAGGTCGCGCTCGAACAGCTGACCTTTGTCTGCGCCTTGCCGCTCTATCACATCTTCTCGCTGACCGGGAACTGCTGGCTGTTCGCCTCCCTGGGCGGCACCGGCCTGCTGGTCGCAAACCCGAGGGACTTCCCCGCATTCATCAAGGATTTACGCCGCCATCCGCCGATGTTCTTCCTGGGCGTCAATACGCTGTTCAATGCGCTGATGCACACACCGGGTTTCGCGCAGCTGGATTTCTCGCGCCTGGTGGTCACGCTGGCCGGCGGCATGGCGTTGCAGAGTGCCGTCGCCGCGCGCTGGAAGGAGCTGACCGGCTGCACCCTGAGCCAGGGTTGGGGCCTGACCGAGGCCTCGCCGGTCGGCTGCGTCACCAAGCTCATCGGCCCGGATTCCGATTTCAACGGCTCGATCGGCCTGCCGGTGCCGTCGACCGAACTCACGATCCGCGACGATGATGGGCGCACGCTGCCGATCGGCGCGGTCGGGGAGATCTGCCTGCGCGGCCCGCAGGTGATGCGCGGCTACTGGCAGCGGCCGGACGAGACCGCGAAAGTCATGTTGCCGGACGGCTGGCTGCGCACCGGCGATATCGGGCGCTTCGATGAACGCGGCTTCGTGTTCATCGAGGATCGCAAGAAGGACATGATCATCGTGTCCGGATTCAAGGTCTACCCGAACGAGATCGAGGACCAGATCGCGAAGTGCCAGGGGGTACTGGAGGTGGCTGCGGTGGCGCAGGCGGACGAGCATTCCGGCGAAGTGGTGGCGCTGTTCATCGTCAAGAAAGACCCGTCGCTGAGCGAGCAGGCGGTGATGGACTTCGCGCACCAGTATCTGACTGCCTACAAGCGCCCGGCCGCGATCTACTTTCGCGACCAGCTGCCAAAGACCAATGTCGGCAAGATCCTGCGGCGCGAGCTGCGCGACGAGCTCGCCAGGAGCAGAGCGCCCACTGCGGCGGCGTAGCACCCCGAGGCGCGCGTCGGACGCCCTTCCCTATGGATCGGCGGTCACCAGGGCGATGGCAAAGCCGTCGTAGCCCTTGGCGCCGACGGTCTGGATCGCGGTCGCGCTCAAGTGCGGCTCGGCCGCGAGCATGTCGTGCAGCCGCCTCGTCCCCTGCACCGCCGGATCGTGGCTGCGGGCATTGACGATCGCGCCTTCGCGAATCACGTTGTCGATGACGATCACGCTGCCGCGGTGCGCAAGCTTCAACGCCCAGCTCACATAATTCGGGCTGTTGACTTTGTCCGCGTCGATGAAGAAGAAATCAAACGGGTCGGTGCCCTCTGCGTGGAGCTTTTCGAGGCTATCGAGCGCTTGGCCCTCCCGAAGTTCGATGCGATCGGCCAGGCCGGCGCGCACGAAGTTGCTGCGCGCCACCCCCGCATGGCGCGCATTGAGCTCAAGGGTGATCAGGCGCCCGTCGGCGGGCAGCGCACCGGCGAGCCACAGACCGCTATAGCCCCCGAGCGTGCCGATCTCCAGAATCCGCCGCGCCTGAACCATTCGGGCAAGCAGCTGCAGCAGCTTGCCTTGGGTCGGGCTGACCGCGATCGGTGGTAGCTGCGCGGCGGCACTAGCGGAGAGGGTGAAAGCCAAGGCTTCATCGGCGGGGGCATACCGCTCTGCGAGGTATCGATCGACGGCCTCATACTGCTCTTCGCTCATCTGACCGCCTCCTCACCTGGCCTCGAAAGCTTGCGCTCTTCCCGCCGGCGAGGCCAGCGCCGCCTCATCCCGCGCGCTTTGCGCGCGCGCGGCGTGAGTTCGCCGCCGGCGCCGCAACCTCCCCGCCCGCTGGAGCCTGCTTCAATGTGAGCGTACCCGGAATGTACTGTTTGCCCCAACGCACAAACGCGAGCAACACGTCGCCCAGGGCGCGGCCCTTCGGGGTAAGCGTGTAGGCGTACCGCACCGGACGCTGCTGATAGGGAGTGCGGGTAACGATGCCGGCACTTACCAGGCGCTCGAGCCGATCCGCAAGCAGGTTGGTCGGAATGCGCTCCGGCGAACGCGCGAGCTCGCCGTAGGTGCGCTTGCCGTGCAGCAAGTCGCGCACCACGAGCAGCGACCACTTGTCGCCCACGATGTCGAGCGAGTTGGCGATTGCGCAGGCGGAACGTGCGAAGCGCTTTGCGGTATCCATGTGTCCGGCTCTCCACGCCTTGGAAGCGAGTGACTTGCAGAGTGCAAGTCATTGTGCTACGGTTACCATACACTTGCAAAATGCAAGGGACTAATAGGAGAGAGCGTCATGACAGCGATGGTCCTTCCCCAGCCTGCCGAGTCTCAGTCCGACGGGCGAGGCAGTATTCGCCTCGCCGTCGCGATCGCACTGACCGTCTGGCTCCTGCTCGTCGTATCCGCCGGTGCCGCCGGCGCATTCGTTGGCCCTCCCGGGGCACCACCGCTGCCCATTGGGATTGGAGTTGCAGCGCCCCTGGTGCTCTTTTTCGGCTGGCTGCAACTCTCGCAATCCTTCCGCGAATTCGTGCTCTCGCTGGATCTTCGGTTCATTGCGGGAATGCAGGCCTGGCGATGGGCCGGCCTGGGCTTCCTCTCTCTCTACGCGTACAACGTGCTGCCGGCAGTGTTCGCCCTGCCAGCTGGCCTCGGCGACATGGCCATCGGGGTCACGGCCCCGTGGATAATCCTTGCCCTGGTGCGTCAGCCCGGCTTTGCCGCCCGCGGCACATTCATCCGTTGGAATGTCCTCGGGATACTGGACCTGCTCATCGCCGTCAGCATCGGGACCGTGAGCGCCTTCTTCGCGACCGGGGCCCCCGGCGAGATCAGCACCGCGCCGATGGCGACACTGCCGCTGCTGCTGATCCCGGCATTTATGGTGCCGCTATTTGTCATGTTGCACACAGCGGCGCTGATGCAGAGCCGGCAACTTATCCGCAGCCGAGAATAGGGGCACTGGAGCAGGGCGCGCTGCCCTTGATGGGGGCAGCGCGGCCACCGACCATCTCGCTCGGATGCAAAAGGCGGACATTCGCTACCGGTTGCTACGGTCAACGGCGGAAGTACAAACCGAGAAGCGCGCACTTGCCCAGCCGCCGGCCGAGGTCGGCCAAGAGCGGAGATCAGCCCCGCGAAATTCGCGCCTCAAAGCTGACGTGCCGGCAGCCAACCGCGAGTTTGTACGACGTGCCTAGTCATCCGCCGGCGCGATGAGTCGCACGGTCGGGAAATAGCTGCGATAGCGGGCGACATCCCGCGTCAGGATCGGATAGTCGTTCACGGCCGCGTGCGCGCCGATGTAAAAATCGGGCAACACCCGCTGCTTGGTGCCGCGCTGCCGGCGATAGTCAAGAAACACCTTGCCCGCTAGAAACAAGGCCTCGCGCGGTGTCGCCTCAAGCGTGAGCGAAGCCTCGGCGATCACGGCGTCCAGGTCCTCGATGCGCGCAAACGCCATGGACAGCTCGGAATAGATCACGGCATTGATCGCCAGCCGATCGGTCAGGTGCGCGCTCTCCAACTGCCCCTGCGACCAGCCGGCCCATTTCGGATCGTCCTGCAGCACATCCAGCAGCACGTTCGTGTCGACGAGGATCATGCCGCTAGGTGCTGCGCGTGAGCGCGAGGATCTCCTCGGTCTTCATCTTCACTGTCGCGCGGCCGCGAAGTCCTGCGAAGACGCTGCGGTGCGGCTTTGCACCCCGCTTGACCGCTCGCAGCACCACCTCCCCGCCCGGCAGACGTTCAAAGGTCACGGCCACTCCCGGCTTGAGGCCCAGATAGTCCCGCACACGCTTGGGGACCGTCACCTGCCCTTTGCTGGTCACATTGGTTGCCATTAAAGTAATACCTAAAGCTATCGTGGTGTTACCATAGCAGAATCGTTGGGACGAGTCACGGCGGTAAGAAACTAGGGCTGACAGTTCCGTTCTGCTCGTTCTAATCAAACAGCCGCTGAAGCGGTCCCGCAAATGAGCTATTCCCCTGATACCCGAAAATGGGGCTGCCGGTGCACGAACGCCCTTATCGTGCAGATCCGTGTAGGCAGACGCGCGGCATCACGAAGATGGCCGACGCAGTGAGATTCCCAACAGCGGCCATTCGCGACTGTCTCCAAGGGGTCATAGCGGGCGGAAAACCCTATCTTTTTCGATCTCTCTTCGAGTGATCCGCCTCAGGCCGCCCGGCTGCGCAGCGCCTGCTCGATCTCCTGCTGGATCCGATGCGCGGTTGCCTTCGGATCATTGGATGAACGAATGGGGCGTCCCACCACCAGGTAGTCCGCACCTGAGCTGATGGCTTCAATCGGCGTCATCGATCGCTTGTGGTCATCGCTGCTGGCGCCGGATGGCCGAATGCCCGGCGTCACGATCAACAGCTCGGGAAACTCGCGCCGTAGCCTGCTCACCGAAGTACCTGATGCAATGACACCGTCGCAGCCGGAATCAAGTATTCGTCTTGCCCGATGGACCACCTGGTCATCGATCGAGCTCTTGCCTGCGCCTGGATCGGCGTGCAGATGATCGAGCAGATCGGAACTATCCCAGCTGGAAAGATAAGTGACCTGCAGGAATTTTGGAGTTGAGCGCTGGCCACGGCCCGCTCTGGCGGCGCGGGCAGTATCGGCGTTGCCTTGCAGAGTAAAAAACTCGACCCCATTCATCGCACTGGTTCTCACCGCTTCCTGAACGGTGCGGGGCGTGTCGTCGATCTTGAGGTCCAGGAATACCTTTTTCCCTTCCTCGACGATGCGCTTGACGATCGTCAACCCTCCCGCCATGAACAACTGCAGTCCAACTTTATAAAAGCTGACATCGTCGCCCAATCGGCCGACCATCTGCAGCGCTTCGGTGAGGGTATCGACATCCAGCGCGACGATCAGGCGCTCTCGAGCTGACGTTTCAGTGCGCATAATCCGTCTCCATGACTCTGCCGGCGAGCAAGCCGCGCCGCGCCGTTGAATTCTAGCATCTGCACCCGTCGCTGCCAGGTATGGACGCCACCCGGCAATGGGCTTGCTACGTTCTTTCTGCCGGATCGAACAGCCGGCGGTATTCCAGAATCGCGTAGCGATCGGTCATGCCGGCAACATAGTCGGCGACGGTACGGGCACGGCCGGCAATGCCCTCGCGCTGCTCGGCGCGTTGCGCCTGATCACGATGTTCCGCCGGCATCAGCTTGATCTCGTCCATGAATGCAGTAAACAGCGCGCTCAGGACGCGCTTGGCCTTGGTCGTCATGCGCAGCACGCGCTGGTGCCGGTACACCTGTTCGCGCAGGAACTGCTTCAGTTCCAGATGCTGCGCGCGCATGGCTTCACTCATTCCAATCAGCGGCGCGCCAAGCGAGCGTACCGCCTCGATGTCATGGGGACCGGCGGCCTGAAGCCGCGCCAGGCTCGACTCGATCACGTCGATCACCACTACATTGACCATGCGCCGCACGGTCTCGTGCACCCGCCGCCGGCCCTGCAGATCAGGGTACAGATGCATCACCTCATCGAACTGGCGCTGCACCAGCGGCACCTGCGCGACTTCTTCCAGCGTAATCAGTCCGGCGCGAATGCCGTCATCGACATCGTGATTGTTGTAGGCGATCTCGTCGGCAAGATTTGCCAGCTGCGCCTCCAGTCCCGGCTGCCGCCGCTGCACAAAGCGTTCGCCCAGCTCGCCGAGCTCGCGCGCCTTGGACACGGCGCAGTGCTTCAGAATGCCTTCGCGACATTCGAAGGTCAGGTTCAGGCCCGGGAACAGTGCGTAGCGCTCTTCGAGTTCATCGACCGTGCGCAATGACTGCAGATTGTGCTCGAAGCCGCCGTAGTCGCGCATGCATTCGTTGAGCGCGTCCTGGCCGGCGTGTCCGAAGGGTGTGTGGCCCAGATCGTGGGCCAGCGCGATGGCTTCGCTGAGTGTTTCATTCAGTGCCAGCGCGCGGGCGATGGAGCGGCCGATCTGCGCCACCTCGATCGAGTGGGTCACCCGGGTACGGAACAGGTCGCCTTCGTGATTGACGAACACCTGGGTCTTATAGGCCAGCCGCCGGAAGGCGTTGGAGTGGATGATGCGGTCGCGGTCGCGCTGGAACTCGCTGCGGTACTGCGGCGGCGGCTCGGGGTAACGACGGCCGCGGCTGCGCACATCGTCCGCCGCGTACACGGCCAGACCCGAGCCGCTCATCCGAAATGTGCCGCCAGCGTGTCGCGCAGCGCGGCGTCGGGATAGTCGCTGGTCACGACCGCCCGGCCCAACCCCGTCAGCAGCACCAGCCGCACCCGGCCGGCATGCACCTTCTTGTCGACGCTCATGTAGTCGAAGGCGCGTGCGGCGCCGATGCGTGGCGCAGCGACCGGCAGGCCGGCGCGCTGCAGCAGCGCACGCAGGCGCCCGACCACCGATGGGTCGAGATTGCCCAGGCGCTGCGACATCTCGGCCGCGATCAGCATGCCGGTACCGACGGCCTCGCCGTGCTGCCAGTCGACATAGCCGGTCGCGGATTCGATCGCGTGACCAAAGGTGTGACCGAGGTTCAGCAGTGCGCGTTCGCCGTGCTCGCGTTCATCGCGGGCGACGATCTGCGCCTTGATCTGGCAGGAGCGATAGATCGCGTGGCTCAGTGCCTGCGCTGATCTGGCCAGCAGCGCGTCTACGTTCGCCTCGATCCAGTCGAAGAAAATCGGATCGCAGATCAGCCCGTACTTGATGACCTCGGCCAGCCCGGCGCGCAGCTCGCGGTCCGGCAGCGTCTGCAGCAGATCGGTATCGGCGATCACGGCGCGCGGCTGATGGAAGGCGCCTATCATGTTCTTGCCGCCCGGGTGATTGACCGCGGTCTTGCCGCCGACGGATGAATCCACGTGCGCCAGCAGCGTGGTCGGAATCTGCACCAGGTCGACGCCGCGCTGGTAGCAGGCGGCGACAAATCCCGCCAGGTCACCGACCACCCCACCGCCCAGTGCGAGCACCACGGCATCGCGGCCGATGCGGTTGGCGATCAGCACGTCGAATACGCGGCTTGCCGTGGCCAGGGTCTTGTGCTGCTCACCATCGGGCAGGATGACTTCCAGCACCCGCTGGCCCTCAAGACTGTGCTTGAGCAGCTGCGCGTACAGAGGAGCGACTACGGTGTTGCTGATCAGCACCGCGTTGCGGCCCGACAGCTGCGGCGCGAGCAGCTCGCGTGAGCGCAGCAGTCCGGTACCGATCAGGATCGGATAGGAGCGCTCGCCCAGGCTGACAGTGAGTGTCTGCATTAGAGTCAGCCGCTGGCACTGGCCGCGGGACGCTGCAGGCCGGCCTTGTACTGCTGCAGGATGCGCTCGGCCACCGAGCGCACCCGCCGCCGGTCGGTCGAGGTGCGCATGTCGGCGATCTCCCGATACAGCGGCTCACGCACACGCATCAGCTCCTCGAGCCGGGCCTTCGGATCGGCGCCGTGTAGCATAGGCCGGTGACGCGTGCGGCCGGCACGCTCGACCTGCTGTGCGATCGACGTCTCGAGATAGACCACCCAACCGCGGCTGGCGAGGTCGCGGCGATTGTCCGCGTCCAGTATCGCCCCGCCGCCGGTTGCCAGTACGATGCGCGGCCTGGCGGTGAGTTCGGCAATCTGCTCGCGCTCGCGGCGGCGGAAACCCGTTTCGCCCTCACGCTCGAAGATCAACGGAATATCGGCGCCGCTGCGCTGCTCGATCTCGTGGTCACTGTCGTAGAACGGATAGTCGAGCAAGCGCGCCAGGCATCTGGCCACTGCGGTCTTGCCAGAACCCATCGGACCGATGAGAAAGATACTGTGTTTGCCGAGCATGCGGTGCTTCGCGTGGCGCGAAGCCCATCATATCGGGCCGACTGGTGGCGGTCACGCGCCACCGTCGGGCGCTAATTCCAGCAGGTTGCCGAGGTGTCGGCGCCGCCAGCGTTCGTGGCGGACGAGAACTGCTTGCCGGTGTTGTCGACGCTGAAGTACTGGCAAGCGCCGTCCCTGATCTGGCTCGATCCGGCAACCACGGTGGCAATCACCGTGTAGGTTGGTTGAACGCCGGCGGCCACGACCGGAACGTTCACCGACAGCGTGTAGTAGCCGCTGCCGACCACCACCGGCAGCGCGGTATATCCAAGGTTCGCCGCTACGTTGGTATAGGTGCCCGCGGTGCTCAGGTAGCGCTCTTCGCGGCCGGCAAGATCGGTAACCGCCGTACGTGCGTCGACGCGCCTGGATTTCTGCACCTGCTTGGTGTACATCGGCACCGCGATCGACGCCAGCACGGCGATGATCGTCAGCGCGATCATCAGCTCCACCAGCGTGAACCCCGGCGACGGCCTGTCGGTGGAGGTGATTTCTCTAGGTTTCATAGGAGCGCTACCTGTCAGCGTCGCTCAACCCAAGTGACGCGGGTGCTATGGGGGTTTGGTCCGTTGAACGGCAGAGCCGTGCCGGGATTGGTCGAGCCACCGCTGCTGCTGCTGCTGCCGCTACCGCTGCTGCCGCCGCTGCTGCCCGGCGAACTGGTCTGCATCACCAGGAAGGTATTAGCTCCGGCGAGCACGACCGAGCTGCTGCCGGTGCCGTTGGTAGCTTCTGCACCCACGATATGGTTGTTGTAGGTGTTGGTCTTGATGGTGCTGGCGCTGTCACCGAAGGTCGAAGTCGCGAAGGTACCGCCGTTGCTCGGCGATATGCCATAGGTCCAGCCGGTGGTGGTGGTCGCCAGGCACTGATACGGGTCGGTTGACGGCGGAATCGTGGTGTTGACGAAGAACACGCCGAGCTGCAGGGTCGGATTGAAGATCACCTGTTCCGCGGCACTTGGCAGGCTCAGCGACCAGCCAAACTGGTTATTGACGCCGGTGCAGGTCGTGGAACCGGCCCAGCACACCGGGTTGCTGCTGATGGTTCGAAAATTATTGCCGGCGCCAGAGGTAAACACATCCTGCACGGTCTGCGTCGCCAGCGTTGCGAGGGTGACTGATTGCGGGGAGGGCAAGCTTGCGAATTTCTGCGCCGATTTCAGGTTCCAGCTGCTCATGTTCCAGTCCCAGATGCCGTACAAACCCTGGGCGCCGGTCGCGTAAGTGGTCGGTGACTGGTTGGTCAACGGGATCTGCCGGCCGGTGCCGAAATCCAGCATGACTCGCGGCAGCGACGTGGTCTGGGTGGTGACCAGTGCCACCACCTGGGTCGTGATCGGCTGGCCGGCCGGCGTGGTGAACAGCGGCGTCGTCGATGTCAGCGCCCACTGCGCCGGATTGCTGCTGGTGAGGTCGAAGCGCCACAGGTTACCGAGCAGATCACCGGCGTACACGTAGTCGACGATGTGATCGCCGTCGATGTCCGCCGCGGACGCGTAGGCGATGCCATCCGACGTGCCCGCCTTACTCGCACTCAGGTAATAGAACGTGCGGGCGCCGCTGTTCGGATCAATCGTCATCACATAGATGCCGGCGTCGCCGCTGCTGCTGCCGAAGCCATTGCCGAACACCGCGCCCCACATGCCGTTGTGGAAGCGCCGGATCTGCGGCGTGCCATAGGTGTTGCCGAGATTGTTGCCGCAGTTGGCGACGTTGGCGCAGGCCAGCGTGGCCGGGTTCCATTCGCCAACGACTACGTTGACGGCATTGGCCTCGGTGAATGCGGTAGACGGATTGGTGACATCCAGCGCGTAGATCGCCGAGCCGCCCGGCCCCAGGCCGCCCACGATCCAGGTATGCCACACGCCACCGTAGAACAGGTCGCCATTGCCTGGCGTCGCATCGACGTAGAAGTTGTGACCGTACTGGATGTTGGAGAAATCCAGCGCCGGATTGGCCGCATTATGAATGGTGTTGAGCACCGCACCCGGCATGTACGCCATGATTTCATAGCCGTCGTTCGGGGTACCGGCGTTGTTGACGAAGTTGCCGTTGACATCGAAGGAGCCGGATCTGAAGCCGTGCAGAAAGCCATCGTTGGCACCCACATAGACCACGTTCAGTCGCCCCTGCTGGGCTGTAATGTAGGTCGAATAGCTCTGGCCGCTATTCTCGGGCAGGCTCGGAGCGAGGATCAGGAAGTCCGACCAGGCAGCCGGATAGCGCAGGCTCGGCGGTCCCACCGGGGTGGGGCTGGAGTCTACGATGTCACTCAGCACGCTGACGCGCGCCCCGAACAGCCCGACGCCCAATGCATTCTGCTCGTTGGTGCGATCGCCGCGCAGGTAGTTTAGCCGATTGGCGTTGTGCGGATTGGCATCGCCGGCGTCGAGCGTATTCTGCTCAGCGACCGGCAGACTACCCCACTCGAACGGAATGCCGCCGCTGCCACTCCAGGTCATCATGACGCGGCTGGTCGGCGCCTCGGCCGGGGTGGCGCCGTTGACGCCGGTCGCGGCACAGGTGCGGTTGGCGAGCACCCCTGTCAGCACGCACGACGCATCCCAATTGGCGATCGAGCTGATGCTCACCGTCTGGTTCGCGGCGTTGTACAGCAGGTTCGACGCCGTCAGGGATCCGGACCAGTTGCTCGGATCGAAGAACGCCAGGTAGACCTGCGTGCCGGTATTCACCTGCGCGGCCTGCTGCTGGTTGAGTCCGGCAGAGCTCGAGGACTGCTCAAACGGTGTCGCCTTGAAGCACAGGATCTCGTGAATGTTGGTACTGCCGCCGGTCGAGCCGGCAAAGCCGAATCGGAAGGTGCCCGGCACCGCGCCATTGGTGGCGGTGATGTCCTGGCCGTTGATCACCAGCTGACTGGCACCGCCGTTATAGCTGTAGGAAAGGCTCAGCAGTCCGGCCGGCGTGATCTTCAGATCATAGGTGATCGGCGTCGCCGCAGCGCGCGTCTGCGCGCCCTCGTTGGCGATCAAAAAGCCGGCCGGCAGCTCCTTGTAGGCGTTGACGATCGGCGTGTAGTCCGCCACTGGCGTATTTTTCTGCTGCTTCGGGTTTGCCGGATTGGAGTAGTCCCACAGGGTGCCCGTGCTGCAGGTATTCTGTACCGCCGCCTGCTGATTGGCGACTGATAAGGTCGCCGGGTAAAAGGCGGAATTAAGCGTGTTGAGCGCACTGAAGGCGATGCTGCCGGCACCGCGCAGGCCGATGCGCCCCGGGTGATAGCCGTAGCCCAGAACCGTGTTGTCGCCGGTGGCGGTGTTGCCGCCAACATAGCCGGGCATCAGGTTGGAGCCATTCAGGAAGTTTCCGTACTCATCGATACCCAGGCCGAGATAGCCGCCGATGAGGCCATCGTGCGGGGTGTTGGCGTTGGAGCAGGTATAGGCCAAGCTGCCGCCGAAGGCGCCGACACCGGCAGGCTGCGCACCGTCCATCAGGTAGAAGCTGATACCGTCTGCACCATCGCCGCCGGCACCGCCCGAGTCGCCGCGGTAGGTCGCCGTGGTGAACGTGACGTGCAGTCCCGAGCCGGTCGGAAAGGTGAAGTTCGAGACGATCGCGCCGCGCTGGTTATAGCCGCCGGGGCGGCCGTTGGTGAAGCGCAGCGCACCGCTGCCGACCGGATCCGGCAGCAGCCCAGTGCTGCCGCCCACCAGCTGTTCTCCGCCGTAGTACGCCAGGCCCATGCACGCCGGGATGTTGCCGGTGTTATTGCCCGCGGTCAGGCAGGCACCGGAAAACGACTGCCAGTTGAAGGTGGACGATGCGCCGGTGAAATTATCCGACACCTGCAGCTGCGCCCAGGCCGCCACCGGCGTCAGTGCCACCAGCGCCGTTGCGCATATTCGTGTCGAAAGTTTTGCGTTCATAAATTTAAGCCTCAGGGACCGTTCGCGCCGCAGTTGTTCCAATCGGTTTCAAAGACGCTCTCCACCTCTGCCACGGTGCTGGCACTGGAGCCATAGCCCCAGGCGTCGATTTGATACAGGTTGCCGCAATTGAGGGGTTGGTTAATCGTACTGATGAACGAGATGTAAAATCGCGGCGGCGCCAGGTAGTAGTCCGGAGCCGCGGCATTGGTCGTATTCATGGTGGACGGGGTATAGACGGTGCCCACTTCCTGGCCGCCGCTGCGCCAGGGCACGACGGTGACATCGCCATTCGGAATCTTGCTGACCAGGCCGCTGCCCTGCAGGCAGATCGTGCCCCCGACCGGAGCGACCAGCAGCTGCGCCGGGCAGGCGCTGGCATTGGCCCAGTTGCCCTGCGTGATCCACCACTCCGCATATTGCAGCGCGGTCAGTGCCGAGGCGCGCGCCCGTTCCTTGTCGCGCGTATTGCCCGCGATTCTCTCTTCGATACCGAAGCTGCGGAACATGCTGATGGCGAAGATGGTCACGATCAGCAGCAGCAGCAGGCTGGAGATCAGCACCATGCCGCGCTGAGCCGGCGCAGCGTTGCTGGATGCGAATTGTGTGCGTATGTCACTCATGTGTTGCCACGCGATCACGTTACGACGCCCATTTTGTTCATGATGCCGATCACCCGGGTGAACTGCACCGGCGGCAGGTTGGTTCCCGGATTGGTAAAGGTCAGCGTAATGCGTACCGAGACCACGTAGTTCCAGGCCGAAAGCGTATTGATGGTGGTCGCTGAAACCTGGGTGGCATCCATGTAGCTGTCGGCGCACTGGTTGCCGACGGCGAAATTGGTCTGCACCCCATACAGCACCTGCAGCTTCGTGACCTTAAGCGGATTCACCCCGCCGGTCGAAGCGCTGATCAGCGGTATGGTGGTGGTGCCGGCGGCCGAGGTCAGTGTGCAATTCAGATTCCCCAGCGCGTCGACGCTGAAGGTGTTGACGAAGACCTCATTCGCACCGGTGGTGTTCGAGGTGCCGCTGCAGTTGAGAATGCCGTCACCGTTGGCGGTCTGGTAGCGCACCGAGATTGAGTCGCCGGGCGCCGCCGCCAGATATGCGCCGGCGCCGCTGATGGGCTGTCCGGCAGCGAACGGCGCCACCGCGCCCAGCGAGGCGAGGGCGGTCGAATTGAGCGGATCCGAGTAATAGCCGGTGGTCTGAACCACATCGGTGATGATGGTCATCGCCAGGCGCACGCTGTCCTGCAACTGCGTGGACTGGGTCTGGGAAGTGGCGGCCCGACGGGTGTCCTGCACCACCGCCAGTACCCCACCAATCAGGAACAGCGCGATCACCAGCGAGACCATCAACTCGACCAGCGAGAAACCCTGCGAACGCTCGCGCCGGTACGAATGAAGCGGCATGTGCGTGCTCATGGTTGCACGTACAGGATGTAGGTCGGCGTCTGGAACGCCGCGCCGGCGGCCGGCACGATGCCCTGCGTGTTCGCGGCCACGGTGTTTTCGGTCCACGTGATGGTAATCGTGCAGGTATTCGGCAGGCTTGCCGCCGGCGGCGGGCACAATATCGATGCCTGATAGCTGGGAAATATCGTCTGCGCAGACACCGCCCATTGGGTCAGGTCGTACGCTGCCATCTGTACCGTCGTGCACGGCGCGGCCGCCCAGCAGTCAACCCCTGAGACCAGGGCCGGATCGGGCGAACTGGCTATGGTTGTCCCGGAGATCACCGTGGGAACGGCCGAGGATGCCAGCGACCAATAGGCCCGATCGGCGTGCATCGCCGAGGCGACACTTGCCGCCTCGACTGCCGCGAGCGAGCGCTTGCCGGCCGTGCCGGTGCTCGACAGTGCAACCGCCTGCAGCTTGGCAATGCCCAGCAGTCCGATCGATATGATGATCAGCGCAACCATCACCTCGATCAGACTGAAGCCGGCGACCGAGCGTAGCGGCCGGCGTGAGGCATAAGGCTTCGAGCGCGTCATGTGCAATTTCCCTGGCCGGCCAACTCGACATTCAAGGTGCCGACTGCACTGATCTGAAGGCAGCGCGTATAAGCGGTGACCACCGTGGGCGCGCTATGCAGGATTACCGTGACGGTGCCGGCAAGCCCGGTCGCAAAGCCTTCACGGTTGAATACCAGGGTTGACGTGCCGCCACTGGCGACAAATGTATCGGTGCTGTTGGCGACGGCAAACGGCTTTTGCACCCGATAAATGGGGTCGTTGTTATCACAGGTTCCATCGCTGTTCGCATCCGAGCAGACGATCCAGCCGCTCTGCCAGGTGTTGGTGTTGTTGCAGGTCAGGAAATCGGTGGAGACGCACACCACCACCGGGTGACCCTCCTTGATCGCCTCCGCGCGTGCGAACTGCATGTCGCCAAGCAGGCCGTTGACTTCGGCCGAAATGCGATTGGCGGTGGTCACGTATTTGAAAGAGGGCACGCCAATGGCCATCAGGATGCCGACGATGGCGATGACGACGACCAGTTCGATCATCGTGAAGCCCGAGCTGCACTGCCCGCCCGGATTGGATTTGGCCGCGATTCCCATGGCGGGCAGATTACGCAGGCAAGCTTGCGCCAGACTGGCTATTCGGGGGCTGGGGGCGGGGATAGCGATAACTGCGAGCTGCTTCACAGTCCGGGCCGGTTTTATGTCGCGGGCGGGAAGCGGATTCGCATGCGCGTACCCCCGCCAATGGCCGGCACGCCGATGCTGAAAACCGCGCGGTGGGCCCGGGAGATCTCATCGACGATCGCCAGGCCCAGCCCGCAGCCGGTCCCCGGCGATCCTGGCAGGCGGTAGAAGCGCTCGCGCACCCGCAGCCGTTCCGACTCGGCAATGCCCGGACCGTCATCCTCGACTTCGAGAAACGGGTGAGCTTGCTCGGTTCCGCAGCGCACCGTGACCCGGCCCCCGGCGGGCGTGTATTTCAGGGCGTTATCGACCAGATTGCCCAGCAGGTCCTCGAGCAGCCAGGCATCGCCGATCACTTGCGCCGTCTGGGCGTCCGCGCCCAGATCCAGGCCCGCGGTCACGGCACGATCGATGTTGCGTTCCACCAGGTGCTCGACCAGAGGCCGTAGTGCCACCGCTTTGAAGCCCTCGCCTACCGCCGACACCGGTTCCGCCCTGGCCAGGGCCAGCAGCTGATTGGCCGTATGCGCCAGCTGCTGCACGCCCCGGTTGATGGTGGTGAGCTCGCTTTTCACGGCAACGGCTGCCGGCGCCTGCAGCAACAGTTCCAGCTGCGCCAGCAATCCGGTCACCGGCGTGCGCATCTGGTGCGCCGCGTCGGCCACGAAGCGGCGCTGCGACAGCGCCGCGTCGTGCCGCAATTCCAGCAGGTGATTCAGGGCCAGGATCAATGGTCGCAGTTCCCCCGGGGCTTCGGCCACATTGAAGCGCTGCAGCGTGCTCGCCGACTGCTCCTCGACTTGCTCACGCAGGCGCGCCAGGGGACGCAAGCCAAAGGACACGCCGATCCATATCAACAGCAGCGTGACATCCAGCTCGGCAAAATCTACCAGCAGCTTGCCGAGCAGCATGACTCTTTGCGTACTGGCTCGCCGCTGCAGGGTCTCGGCCACCGTGATGGTGAGCGGCCCCGCGTCCGAGCGGCTGCGCAGGCTTGCCACCCGCAGTTTCAGGCCCTGGAAGTCGGCATCGCGAAATGTAACGCTGTCGCTGCGTGCGCTGCCGCTCGCCGCTGCCGCGGGCAACTGTGCCGCCCCGGCGATCAGCTCGCCGGCGGGCCCGGTGATCGAGTACAGCGTGCTGCCCTCGGCATCCGGACCACGCGTCAGCGCCGCGCGTTGAGCCGCGCTGACCTGCAGTTTGCCGTCGTCGGAGCGCATCGAGGCGGCGGCCGCCAGCGCGGCGCTGGCCAGCGCCTGGTCGTAGGCATTGCGGGTGGTCGCCACCGCGATCCAGTAATCGGCCAGGCCGCCGAGCAGCATCAGGATCGCCAGTGCCGGCAGCAGCAGCAGCAGCAAGCGCTGCCGAATCGTCATCATGGACTGCGCCCGGGAATCTCATCGAGCCGATAGCCCAATCCGCGCACGGTGCGAATGACGGCCGCATCGCCGAGTTTCGCGCGCAGCCTCGACAGGTGGGTTTCCACGGCATTGGCGGTCAGGTCCTGCTCCGAGCCTGCGACCGCCTGCAGCAGCCGCTCCTTGGTCACGACGCGGCCGACATTGTGCGCCAGGCTTTCGAGCACCAGCCATTCACGCTTGGTCAGCTCGACCGCGACACCATCGATCTGCAGCTGATGGCCGAGCAGGTCGATCTGCAGGCGGCCGAGCTTCAGCGCGCCGCTGGGCACCAGCCCGGCGCGGCGAATCAGCGCCCGGCAGCGCGCCGCGAGTTCGGCCTGTTCGAATGGTTTCATCAGAAAATCGTCGGCGCCCAGATCGAAGGCGCGGATTTTCTCCTGCAGCGCGTAGCGCGCCGTGAGCACCAGCACCGGCATCGCATTGCCGGCCGTGCGCAGGCGAGCCAGCCATGTCAGGCCGTCGGCCCCGGGCAACCCGATGTCCACCACCGCCAGATCAAAATGCTCGACGGCAACGGCGGTGCGGGCCTGTTCGGCGCTGCCGGCAAGATCAACGGTAAATCCGGCCGACGACAAGCCGCGGATGACCGCATCGGCGACCAGCTCATCGTCTTCAACCAGAAGTATTCGCATGGCTATGGGGCAGCGGGCCGGGGTCCGCTCGCAAATGCGGCCGCCCGAGGCGGCCGCACTGAGCCCATGCTAAGCCAGTAACCGTCTGTGGCGGCTGCCGTCACATCGTAGGTATTGGGTACGACAGTGTGGTGGTAAGGCCGCCGGTTCCGTTGCCGCCGGGACTGGTCACCGTGATCGTCAAGCTGCCCAACGGCGTCGCCATAAGGGCAGCGCTGACGCTGAACCCATAGCTCGTCGGGTCGAGAGTGCAAGGCACCGTAAAGGCGGTCGGTGCGTTGGTGCTCAGTCCGGTGCCGATCACCGCGCCGGTTATCGTCGTACCCGCCGGCAGCGGATTGAAGTTCCCGTCCTGGAACAGGAAAGTGTAGGTCTTGGTGTTGCCTGGTGCCAGCGTCGGAAGCGTCGTGCCGTTGACGGGCATCACCTGGCTGGGCGATCCCTCCGACATGATGATTCTCAGCTGCGCGCCGATCGCCCATGTCTTGGTGCTGCAGCTTACGTTCGGCGCCGTGCCGGTGCAGGTGATTCCCTTGAAGGTGCCAATGGGAGGACTCGCAGGATTGCCGCTGCCATCGGGGCCCACGTACACCCCGGTGTGCTCGAAATCAAGGAAGTACTTGCCCAGGTCATAATGACCGTCCTCGTTGTCATCCCGAAACGGCTCGCCAAGATTTGCAAATGGGTCGGCCGCAACGTAAAAGCCGCTGCCGTCGATATCGGTGAACGACTCCTCGCCAATGGCCGTCCCCAGGATCGTAGCGCGCCCCGGGCGCAGCGACGGCGGATTGTCACTCGGCGAGGGGCGCGGATTGGAACTGACCCAATTGACCGAACAACTGCCGGTACCCCCGGCGGTCGTACAATTGCCGCCGACCTGGCCGCCGTTGGTGGTGAATGCGACCGCGGTGCCATCCGGCGCCGGGTTCTGGTAACGATCGGACAGACGCACGACGATCGGCACCACGATCCCGTCGATGTTGAAGGCTTCGACGTTGGGGCAGCCAGTGGTGGCTATCGAAAACGCCTTGGATGCGGGAAGTCCGGTGGATACTGCCAATATGGATGACTGGGTACTGAGCGCCGGTGAGGCAATCGATGCGGTGACGGTGACCGTGGTGTGCGCTGTACCCGAACTGACGACCGTCTTCACGGTGCCGTCTGCCCCAGAGGTTGCAGGTGTCGGCGATAGCGTGATTCCGCCGACGGTTGTACTGAGCGCAAAGTTGACAGGTACACCAGGCCGCGGGCCGCCGGTCGAATCAACCACCTTGAACACCACCGTTGAGGTCTCATTCAGACCGGTACCCTTCAATCCGATCGTGGAGGGTGTGGCGGATACGAATTGAATAGACCCCACCGTGGCGGATGCGATCGTGATCGTACCGGTCGCCATGAGACTGCTCGTGCCGACCAGCGCTGTTGCGGTAATGACGTCCGAGGGACTGCAGCCCTTGGCGGTGTAGGTCGCAGTCGCATTGCCGCTGGTGGTAACGACCGTATCGGCTGTGGTGCCCGCGGTGCTGGGTGCGCTGGCTGCCACCACCGCCAGTCCGGTGGCAATGCAAGGGGAATTGAAGGTGACGGTGACCGGCGCTGCGGTGTACAGGGTTCCGGTCTGGTCGACGACGGTCACACTCAGGCTCGCGGTACCGCCAGCGGACAGGGAGTTGCTCGACAGGCCGATCACCCCGTGTTGGAAGCCGCTGCCGCTGCCATTGCCCATCGAGAACGTCGTCGTGGTGCCGCTGCTGCTGCCGCTGCTACTGGCGCCACTGCTGGTGGTGCCGCTCGAGGAGCCGAGCGAGGCGAAAGAGCTGGTGCTGCCGCCGCCACAAGCGCTGAGCGCGAGTGCAGCCAACGCCACCGGAATTCCTAAATGTCGCATTGTATTCACCTGAGCTGTCGATCTGTGTGCTGCTCGCCCGTTGGCGCGGCGCGCAGTCAATTGACGCTGACTCCTTCGCGCAGGATCTTCGGTGTCACGAAGATCAGTAGCTCATCTTTATCGTCCTTACGGGTCGTCTGCTTGAACAGATTTCCCAGCACCGGAATGTCGCCGAGCCAGGGTACCCCGGTCGTCTGCAGACTCTGCGTGGTCTCCAGGATGCCGCCGAGTACCACGGTCTGGCCGTCGCCGAGCACCACCTGGGTTTCGATGGTGCGGGTATTGATCGAGGGCACGTTGACGCCGCCGGAGGCCACGACCACGGTGCCGACGCTGTCATCCGAGACCGTCAGGTCGAGGATGATGCGGTTGTCGGGCGTGATCAGCGGCTTGACCTTGAGCGACAGCACCGCCTTCTTGAAGGCGATCGTGGTCGCGCCGCTGGAAGCGGACTGCTGGTAGGGGATTTCCACGCCCTGTTCGATCGACGCCTCCTTCTGGTTGGCCGTGATCACCCGCGGCGAGGAGATGACCGTGCCGCGGTTTTCGACCTGCGCCGCGGACAGCTCCAGGTCGACCAGGAAATCGGATCCGAGAATGCCCAGCGCGATGCTGCCGGCCGGGCTCGCAACCGGCAGGTTGACGTTGTAGCGATTGGTGGCGGTGGCACCAGTCGGGATGCTGACCGGGTACTGGGTGCCGTTGGCCGCCAGATTGGTGAGCACCGAGCCGATGCCTTGGTCAACCCCGGCCGCGGTGCCGGTGGTCTCATACAATCCATTGGTGCCGTTGGCCCGCGTCGCGGTCACGCCGAAACGAGCGCCCAGATCGCGCTCGAAATCGTTGGTGACGATCACGATGCGCGATTCGATCAGCACCTGCTTGACCGGGATATCGAGCGTGGTCACCAGCCGGCGCACATCCGCCAGCCGATCCGCGGTGTCCTGCAACAGCAGCGTGTTGGTACGGTCATCGACCGATACGCTGCCGCGCTGGGACAGCACCGAATTCGCTCCAGTGCCGCCGGTCGAGCCCTTGAGCAGTGTGGCGATATCGGCGGCCTTGGCATAGTTGACCTGCAGATACTCCGAGCGCACCGGCTCGAGTGCCTGGATGTCCTTCTTGGCGGACAGGTCGGCCTTCTCGCGCGCGGCCAGCTCGTCAGCCGGCGCCACGATGATGACGTTGCCTTCCTGGCGTTTGTCGAGGCCCTTGGTGCGCAGCACGATGTCGAGCGCCTGGTCCCACGGGACATTCTGCAGCCGCAGCGTGACGCTGCCCTGGACGCTGTCGCTGACCACGATGTTCTGGCCGCTGGCATCGGCCAGCAGCTGCAGTACCGCGCGCGTCTCGATGTCCTGGAAATTCAATGTCAGGCGTTCGCCCTTGTATTCCTTCTTCTGATCGGCCGGATTGCCACCCGCGAGCTTGCGGACCGGCGATACCTCGACCACGTACTGGTCGTCCGACTGGTACGCCAGCTGTTCGAAATTGCCGCTGGCACTGATCACGATGCGGGTATCGCCGTTGACTTTTTCGGCGTCAAAGCCCGTGACCGGTGTGCCGAAATCCATCGTGTCGTAGCGGCGCGTGAGGTTCTTCGGCAGGTCGGTGCCGGCAAAATCCACCAGGATCTGCGAACCCTGCTGCTTCAGGTCGATCGGCGTGCGCGGATCGGACAGGCGCACGACCAGCCGGCCACCGCCGCTCTCGCTGCGACGAAAATCGATGCTCTTGATGGCACGCGCCGCAGTTGCGCCGGGCGCCGCCGCACCATGGCCAGCAGCAGCGCCGGAAGTCCTGGCGCCGGCGTGCGTGTCCGAAACGGCGCCCACCAGCACGACGATGTCGTTGCCGCTGACACGGGTCTGATAAGGCATCTGCTGATCGAGGTTGAGCACGATGCGAGTGCGGCCGTTGGCCTCGGCGGCGAGCACGGTGTCGACACCGGCAGAGCCGACGTCGATGCGGCGCGAGGGTATGGCGAGCGAGGTATTGGGCAGGTCGAGGGAAATGCGCGCCGGTTTGTCGATCGTAAACGCCAGCGGCTCGGGTGCCGGACCGGCGAGGTGCAACGTCAGCTGCAGCTGATTGCCGCTGAGCGTCTGTACGTCGATGGTCTGCAGGGTATTGGGAGCTGCAGCCGCAGCCGCATCAGCGGCTCGTGCGCCCAGGGCGACCAGCATCCCGGCAGCCCAGGCAAGGGCCAGCCAGGCAAAGCGTGTGCGCAGCGTTTGGAGGATGGACCGTTTCATTCGATGTGTCTCCCTGCCGATCACTCGTTCAACCCCAGGGCAGCAGGACGTTCGATGTAGCCGCCCAGCCCGTCGGGAATGATCTCTACCAAAGCGATCTTTGAAGGCGTGATGTCGGTAATCTTGCCGTCATTGGTTCCGATGTGTTCACCGACGATTACGCGGTGCACGCGGCCGTCCTTGGTCGCCACCAAACCGTAGCGGTTACCGCCCAGATTCAGCGTACCGACCATCTTCAGAGTATCGAGCGAGAACTGCTCGAGGAACTCGCGATTGCGCTTGCTGTCGGGCCGCAGGCCCGCGCCCAGCGCGCCTGAGCCGCCAGGCACGAACGGCGAGCGCAGTTGCTGGTCGGTGTAGGCAAAAGCCTCATAGGGCTTGACCTCCGGCAATGGCTCAACGCGTCCGCCGGGTTCTTTCTTGGTCGAGGCGATGAAGCGATCGAGATCCGCATCGCGACCGCTGCAGCCGCTGACCAGCGCTGCAATCAGCACCGCTGCGAGCACCGCGATGCGCGCCAGCGGCCTGCCTGCGGCGCCTTGGTATCGTTCACTCATTGCTAGCTTCCCGCGCCGTGGCGCTTGGCCTGGTCGGCCTTGCGCTTCTCGGCTTCCGCCGCCGCCACTTCGTCGTCATCGAGATATCGATAGGTCTTGGCGGTGAGATCGAGCTGCAACTGATCATAGATCGCGGACTTGTCCTTGCTGACCGGTGTGATCTGTATGTCGTGCAGCGTGACGATTCGCGGCAGGGCCGCGATGCCGCTGACAAACGCGCCGAATTCGTGATAACTGCCGGTGAGCTGGATGTGGATAGGCAGCTCGGCGTAGAAGTCCTTCTTCACTTCCTGGCCTGGTTGAAACAGTTTCTCTTCCAGTGCGGCCGCCAACCCGGTCTGCGATATGTCCACCAGCAGATTCGGTACCTCGGTCTTGCTCGGCAGCTGGCGCAGCAGCGCGCCAAAGGATTTTTCGATATCGGTGAGCTGCTGCTTGTAGACCGCGAGGTTGATGGCCTTGGAATGCTTGGCACGAAATTCGTTGCGCAGCTGCTGTTCCTGGTTCTCACGCTGCTGCAGCTCGGGCATGCGGTCGGTCCAGACAAAGAAGTAGATCAGGCCGACCGCCACCACCGCGAAGCACACCGCGACCGCGGCGGCGCGCGCTGCGAATGGCCAGCGACCGGGATCGCGCGGGTCGAGCGAGCGCAGTTCGTCGAGCACGCTCATTTGCTGCTCCCGGCAGCGGCCCGGGCCGGTCGCTTGGTGGCGGTGTCATCGGAAGCGGGTAGGGTGATCTGCTCGGCATCGAGCGTAAAGCTGCTGCCGGCGGTATCGGTCTTGGTCTGAACGACTTCCAGCTCGGGATTGCGCAGCCACTGCGAGGCCGAGATGTTACGCATCAGGGCCGAGACGCGCGTGGAGGATTGCGCGACACCGTCGAGCTTGAGCTTGGGACCGGTCTGCTTGACGGTGGTCAGGTAGGTGCCGTCGGGCATCTGCTTCACCAGCTCATCGAACAGGTGCACCACCTCGGGACGCGAGCGCTGCAATTTCTCGATGATCTGCATGCGCGAGATGTACTTCTGCTTCTGCGCCTCGAGATCGTTGATCTCCTCGATCTGCTTGTCGAGCACCTTGATCTGGGCGCGCAACCGATCATTGCGGTGCTCCTGCGCGTCGATCATCGAGCCGAGCAGCAGGTAGGCGATAAAGGCTGCGATCGCCGCCAGCGCTGCCGCGCCGCCGAGCGCGATAAAGAACGCCAGTTTCCTTTCGCGGCGCTGCTGGTCGCGCCAGGGAAGCAGATTAATACGCGGCATTAGTCGAAGCTCCGCAACGCCAGGCCGCAGGCGGTCAGCAAGGCGGTGGCATCGCGCTGCACTGCCTGGGCGCGCGCGCGCGATGAGAGTTTCATCTGCCCGAGCGGGTCGCCGCGCTCGGCGCTGATGCCGACGCGGCTCTGTACCACGTCGGCGACGCCGGCGATGTTGGCACAGCCGCCGCATATCAGGATCTTGTCCGGCTGTTCGCGGCCGCTGCCGGAAGCCAGATAGAACTGCAACGAGCGGCTGACCTGCTGCGTCATGTCGTCGATGAACGGATCGAGCACTTCCGCCTGGAAGTTGCCTGGCAGACCGCCCTCTTTCTTGGCGCGCCCTGCCTCTTCCATCGACAGACCGTAGGTGCGCATGATCTCTTCGGTCAGCTGCTGGCCGCCGAAAGCGAAATCACGCGTATAAATGACCTTCAGATTGCGCAGCACACTGAAGGTAGTGTTGCTGGCGCCGAAGTCCACCACCGCGACGCAGTGATCTATGCCGCCATCGGGCATCTGGTGAGTCATCAGGCGGCAGGCGTTCTCGAGCGCGAAGGCTTCCACGTCGACAATGCGCGCGGTCAAACCCGCGGCCGAGACGGCGGCGCGGCGCTGCTCGACATTCTCGCTGCGCGAAGCCACCAGCAGGACGTCCACCGAGTCGCCGTCCTTCTCCGACTGGCCGAGCACTTCGAAGTCGTAGCTGACCTCGTCCATCGGGAACGGAATATATTGATCGGCCTGCATTTCAACCTGGGCTTCCAGGTCGGAATCGCGCAGGCCGCGCGGCATCTGGATCACCTTGGTGATCGCGGCGTCGCCGCTGATCGCGATCGCCACCTCGTGACTCTTGGCCCCGGAGCGCTTCACGGCGCGGCGAATCGCCTCACCCACAGCCTCAGGATCGACCAGGGTCTTTTCATTCATGGCGTTGGTCGGAGTCGGCTCTGCAGCATACGACTCGACCCGGTATTGGCCCCCCGCCATCGTCAGTTCAATGAGCTTGATCGACGAAGTGGTGATGTCCAAGCCCAGCAGCTGGCGGTACTTGCGCGATAATAGAAACACTTTTTCGAGACCTTTCAGTAGGCTACGCGCGTTTTAGGACGATTCAGTCTCATTATGTCAGAAATATATGCTGGCCAGAACGTGATTGCGACCACGGGGCGCCCACCGTTACGGCCGTGCACGCCTTAACCTTAAACTGGCGGTGGAATCGATAGGCGTGATGGAGGTCTAACTTCCACACTCAACCGATGGGCGACATCCGCCGCCGCGCGCGCGCTTTTCCAGTGCGCTGCTATGCTGCGCTGTAGCCGTATCCGGTGTCGCCTGCGGCTGCGGATGAGCTGCCGGATATTCGACTAGAACGCCGACGATGGCAGAACTTAGAGCATAATTTGCCGAAGATAAGCACCTTTCGGGTCACTGGATTGATCGCCATCGGGTGCCTGGGCCTGGTTGCGGTGGGTGCCTATGCACTGCTGGCGAGCTATCTCTATCTCGAGCCGTCGCTGCCGACGGTCGATGCCATGCGCCGCGGCAGCGTGCCGGTGCCACTGCGAATCTTTACCCGCAGCGGAGCGCTGATCGCGCAGATCGGCGAGAAGCGGCGTGTGCCGGTGGGCTACGACGACGTTCCCGTCCTGGTGCGTGAAGCCTTCGTCGCCGCCGAAGACCAGCGCTTCTTCAGCCATCACGGTTTCGATTACAGCGGCGTGCTGCGCGCCGCCGTGGTCGATCTGACCTCCGGCGACTTCTCGCAGGGCGCCAGCACCATCACGATGCAGGCGGCACGCAACATGTTCCTGAGCTTCGACAAGACCATCCGTCGCAAGCTGCAGGAAATATTCCTGACCTACCGCATGGAACACGAGTTCAGCAAGGAACAGATACTGATCACTTATCTGAACGTGATCTTCCTCGGACAGCGCTCGTACGGCGTGGCCGCGGCCGCCGAGACTTATTTCGGCAAACCGCTCGATCAGCTCTCGGTTGCCGAAGCGGCGACGCTCGCAGGTATTCCGCAAGCGCCGTCGCGCTTCAACCCGATCACCAATCCGAAGGCGGCGCAGGTGCGGCGGCACTACGTGCTCACACAGATGCAGAAACTGAATTACATCGATGCCGGCACCGCGCAACATGCGGGAGAGGAGCCGGTCGAGGCGCGCGATCACGGCATTCAGTACGACGTCGAAGCACCGTACGTCGCCGAGATGGCACGCGCCGAGCTCGTCAGCCGCTACGGCGACGATGCGGTGAATCAGGGCTACAGGGTCTACACCACGATCGATGGCCGGCTGCAGACCGCGGCCAATCGGGCGCTGCGTATCGGACTGATCGAATACGACCGCCGTCACGGCTATCGCGGGCCGCTGAAGCATCTCAACCTCGATGATCGCAGCGCGCCGGTGAAGCCGGATGCGGCATTGGCCGATATTCCCGAGATCGGCGGCCTGCGCCCGGCGCTGGTGGTGTCGGTGGCGCCGATGGCGGCTCGCGTCTACATCCGATCGGTCGGCTTTGCGCAGATCGAATGGGACGGGCTGTCGTGGGCACACCGGCGGATTTCCGATACCCGCGTCGGCGTACCGCCCAAGCACGCCGACGACGTCGTGGCACGCGGGGACGTGGTCTACATCGTCACCAACGGCCACGGCGTGGCCGCCCTGGCGCAGCTGCCGGAGGCACAAGGCGCACTGGTGGCGCTGGACCCGAACGACGGTGCGGTCGCGGCGCTGGTGGGTGGGTTTGATTACTTCGACAACAAATTCAATCGCGTGACGCAGGCGCGGCGCCAGCCTGGCTCAGGCTTCAAGCCGTTCCTGTACTCGGCAGCGCTGGAGAATGGTTTCACGCCTTCGACCATCGTGATGGACGCGCCGATCGTGTACGACGACAGCGGCCAGGAGAAGATCTGGCGCCCGGAAAACAGTGAAAAAAGCTTCTCCGGACCGACGCGGCTGCGCGAAGCGCTGGTTCATTCGCGTAATCTGGTGACGGTACGGGTGGTACGGCAGCTCGGGATCGACACCGCGATCAACTATGCGGCGAATTTCGGCTTCAACCCTGCCGACATGCCCAAGGACATGACCATCGCGCTCGGCAGCCTGCCGGCAACACCGCTGCAGATGGCTACTTCTTATGCCGTGTTCGCCAACGGCGGCTATCGGGTGGCATCCTATTACCTCGATCGGATCGAGGATGGCGCGGGCCAGATCGTGTATCAGGCCACGCCGACGGTGGTGTGCGAAAGCTGCGATGCGCTCATGGCTGGCGCTGGCAACACCGCTGCCGGCGCCGCGGATCGAAATGATGGGTCGGCGAACACGGCAGCGGCGTTGCATGATGGCGCCGCCGATGCCCTCGATGCTGGCAGCCCCGGTTCCGATCCTGATCAGGCCCCGCCCAATCCGCTGCCGCCGCTGATCGCGCCCGGGCGCATCGCCGAGCGCGCGATTTCGCCACAGAATCTGTGGATCATGGACGACATGATGGCCGACGTCATTACGCGCGGGACCGGTATCCGCGCCGGCGCCCTGCATCGCAAGGACATCTCCGGCAAGACCGGAACCACCAATGAAGTGAAGGACACCTGGTTCAACGGCTTCAATCGCAATATCGTGGCGAGTGTCTGGGTCGGCTTCGACCAGGAGCGACCGCTCGGTGAGGGCGAGGAGGGCAGCCGGACCGCGGTGCCGATCTGGACCAATTTCATGCGCGAGGCGCTGCGCGGACAGCCGGATCGGCCCCGACCGCTGCCGCCGGGACTGGTGAGCTTGCGCATCTCGCCCAAGACCGGAGCACTGGCTGGAGCCAACGATGCCGATGCGATCAACGAAACCTTCATGGAAGACCATCTGCCGCCGGCCGTTAACGCCGGCAATGCGCCCCCCGGCCCCGGCCTGCAAAGCGGGCCCGGTGGTAGTGGTGAGCCGCTGTTTTGATACGCTGTTGCCTGCGTCGACGGACCGACCCGAGGGCATTGACCTATGACCCGCCGCGCTTCACCCCGCAGTGGCAATCTGCGCCGCGCGCTCGCTCAGGAGGCGGCGCGCATCATGGCTCAGCATGGCATCCATGACTTTCTGACCGCCAAGCGCAAGGCGGCCGAGCGGCTGGGCGTCGCCGATTCGTCGGCGCTGCCGCGAAATACCGAGATCGAGGATGCGCTGGCCGAGTATCAGCGGCTGTTCGACGCCAACGGCCACGAGCAGACTCTGCAGCAGCAGCGCCGCGCGGCACTGCAGGCCATGCATGGGCTGTCGCAGTTCGAGCCGCGCCTGGTCGGTCCGGTACTGACCGGTACCGCCACCGCCCACGCCGATATTCAGTTACACCTGTTCGCCGACCGGCCGGAGACCGTGACGCTGCAGCTGATGGATCGCGGCATTGCGCATGAAGTCACCGAGCGGCGGGTACGCCTGGATGCCGAGCGCATCAAGGCCTATCCGGGGCTGCGCTTCGCGGTTGACAACCGCCGCGTCGATGCCACCGTGTTCCCGCTCGATGGCATACGCCAGGCGCCGGTCAGTCCGGTGGACGGCAGACCGATGCGGCGCGCCGACGCCGCGGAGCTCAAGACGCTGCTCGACACCTAGCCCGCGGCCAGGGAGTGCCCAGGTAACCGAAAGAGGTATCAATACGTATAGAGAAATTTTGTTATCAAAATTTCTCTATACGTATTGATACCTCTATGCGCTGCCGGTTTGCTCGCTGCCTGCTTAGGCTTCCTGCAGCGTCTTGCGCTGCGCGGCCGGCACGTAGTCGCGGCGCACCGGACCGGTGTAGAGCTGGCGCGGACGGCTGATGCGCATGTTCGGATCGCTGATCATCTCCAGCCAGTGCGCTACCCAGCCGACGGTGCGCGCAATCGCGAACATCACGGTGTACATCGAGCGCGGAATACCAAGCGCGCTGTAGATGATGCCGGAATAAAAGTCCACGTTCGGATACAGCTTGCGCGAAACAAAATACTCGTCCTTGAGTGCGATGTCCTCCAGCTTCAGCGCCAGCTCGAACAGCGGATTGTCGTTGCGGCCAAGCTTGGCGAGTACCTGGTGGCACATGTCGCGGATGATCTTGGCGCGCGGATCGAAGTTCTTGTAGATGCGGTGACCGAAGCCCATCAGCCGAAAGTGGCTCGACTTGTCCTTGACCATGCCGAGGTACTTCGGGATATTTTCGACCCGGCCGATCTGCTCCAGCATCGCCAGCACCGCTTCATTGGCGCCGCCGTGTGCCGGACCCCACAGTGCCGCGACGCCGGAGGAGATCGCCGCGTAGGGATTGGCGCCGGTACTGCCGGCCAGGCGCACGGTCGAGGTGCTGGCGTTCTGCTCGTGATCGGCGTGCAGGATAAACAGCAGATCGAGCGCCTTGGCGGCGATCGGATCCACCGTGTAGCTCTCGCACGGCACGGCGAAGAACATGCTAAGCATGTTGGAACAGTAGTCCAGGTCGTTGCGCGGATAGATGAACGGCTGGCCCAGCGAATGCTTGTGCGCAGCGGCGGCGATGGTCGGGAGCTTCGCCACGATGCGATGCGAGAAGATCTCGCGATGCCGTGGGTTATGGATGTCGGTCGAATCGTGATAGAAGGCCGACATCGAAGCCACGACCGCCGACACCATCGCCATCGGATGGGCGTCGTGATGAAAGCCGTTGAAGAATCGCAGCAGCGATTCGTTGATCATGGTGTGGCGGCCGATGCTGCCGGAGAATTCCTGCAACTGCGTCGCGTCCGGCAGATCGCCGTACATCAGAAGATAGGCAACCTCCATGAAGCTGCTCTTCTCGGCCAGCTGCTCCACCGGATAGCCGCGATACAGCAGCACTCCGGCGTCACCGTCGATATAGGTGATCTTGCTGTCGCACGAGGCGGTCACCGCGAACGCCGGGTCGTAGCTGAATACGCCGTGATCGCGGTTGAGATTGGAAATATCGAGAACGGCGGGTCCGATGGTTCCGCTGCGCACCGGCAGCGACGTCGTCAAGCCCGATTCCGGGTTCTTGAGTTCGAAATTGTTGCTGCTCATCCGCGCGGTCCTTAGTTTCCAACCACCGCGGAACCCGGCGGTCAGCCCGTGAGCGTTACATGGCCGGCGCGCGGAAGCAAGGCGCTGACCGCGGCGCCGGCGCGCACCGCGACCTTCAGGCATTCAGCACCGAACGCAGGCTTGGCGGCGGACCAATCGTGCGCCGCCTGCGGCGCAGGCTGTCAGTGGGTTCCCGCGATGCCGGCGTATTTCTTGCGGAACTTGTCCACGCGACCGGCGGTGTCCACCATCTTCTGCTTGCCGGTATAAAACGGATGACAGTTCGAGCAGACGTCGAGGCTCAGATCGTGCCCGACGGTCGAGCGCGTCTTGAAGGTGTTCCCGCAGCTGCAGGTCACCGTGATCTCCTGGTAGTCAGGATGGGTCGAGGCTTTCATGGCATTCACTTCCTGATGGACGTCTTGAGGCCGCGCCGAGCGCTTTGCAAGGCCGGCGTGGAAAAAAGGGCGCGCAGTCTAGCCCCCGCCCCGCGGCTCTACAAGCGCTGTGTGAAATCACCGCCCGAGCACCGGATCGCCGGTGTTGGCAGCACCGCGATTATCCACAATTTCTGTGGATAACTCTGTGCGTAAGCCCTGCCCGGCGGTATAGCAGAGGCACTAATAACGCGTAACTATCGAGTTGAACAAAAAATGACCAATATGTTTCAATCTGTAAAATCAATGAGTTAAATGTCTATCATCGCGCTACATGACCAAAATAAGACGTAATCGGCTAATTTGTGTAAGAGCGGCCGTCCCGCTGTGTATAAAGCCTCCGCGCTATACCCAAGCGTTGGTGCTAGCAGGGAAATTTCGCCCAGCGAGGGCGGCTATCCGCGCCGACGCGCCGTCGCCCCGGGGCCCGCAGCCGACGGCAGCATCAGGGCCAGCAGGTCGTTGAGAAAATTAAATCCCTGCGCACTTGCGCGCCAGCGCGTCCCGATGCGCTGCAGCAGTCCGCGCTGCTGTGCCAGCGCGAACTGCGCGGCGACGACGCTCAGCGCAAGCCCGGTGCGCGACTCGAACTCACGTTGCTCGAAACCCTCGTTCAGCCGTAACGCGTTCAGCAGATAGTCGAACGGCAGCTCCACAGCCGGCACCGCACGGCGCGTAAGGCCGGAGGCGCCGTGCGCAACGCTCGCCAGGTAGCGCCGCGGCTCGCGCGGGCGAGTGCTGCGATCGATCAGCAGCCGGCCGTCCTCGATGCGGGTGCATTTGCCATGGGCGCCGGCCCCGATGCCGAGGTAGTCGCCGAACTGCCAGTAGTTGAGGTTGTGGCGGCAGCGTGCGCCGGGCCGGGCATAGGCCGAGACCTCGTACTGCGCGTAGCGCGCCTCGGCCAGCCGTTGCTGACAGGCCAGCTGCATGTCCGCACTCAGGTCGCTATCGGGCATGCCCGCGGGCGGCCTGCCCGCGAACACCGTTCCCGGTTCCACGGTGAGCTGGTAGTGGGATAAATGCGCCGGTTGCAGCGCCAGTGCATGGCCGATATCGGCCAGTGCCTGCGCCATGCTCTGATCGGGCAAGCCGTACATCAGATCGAGATTGAAATTCGTCAAGCCCGCGACCTGCAGCTCCTCGACGGCGCGCTGCGTATCGGCAGCGGTGTGGATGCGACCCAGGCGCTGTAGCTGCCCGGGGTCGAAGCTCTGCGCGCCCAGCGATACGCGGGTAATGCCGGCGGCGCGATAGTCGGCAAAGCGGCCGCGCTCGATGGTACCGGGGTTGGCCTCCAGCGTGATTTCCAGGTCGGCGGCGAACTCGAGCCGCTGGCGCGCGCCGCTAAGTAGCCGCCCCAGCGCGGCGGGCGCGAACAGACTGGGAGTGCCGCCGCCAAGGAAGATGCTCTGCAGCGCGCGTCCCTGCGCGGCGTGCGCCTGCAGCATGAGATCGTCCAGCAGCGCGTCGACATATTGGCTCTCGGGCAACGCGCCCTGCAGGGTGTGTGAATTGAAGTCGCAATACGGGCACTTGCGCACGCACCAGGGAAAATGCACGTACAGCGCCAGCGGCGGCAGCGGCGGGGACGTCAGTGGCGTGGGCTGGACGGGCACGGATCTCCTTGCGATAAGCTCTACAGTGCGTGAAGCGTAAGGCTAGCCACCAGCGCGGCCAGCGCCCTGCCGCGATGGCTCAGTGCGTTCTTCTGCGCCGCCGGCAACTCGGCCGCGCTCATATCATGGTCGTCGGGCACGAACAGCGGGTCATAGCCAAAGCCACCGCGCCCCGCCGGGCGGATCCCGATCCGACCTTCCCAGCTGCCGCTGGCGATCAGCGGCGCAGCATCCTCGGCGCTGCGCACCAGCGCCAGTACACAACGATAGCGCGCGCGACGACGTTCCGGGGGCAGCCCCGCGAGTTCCGACAGCAGCTGTGCATTATTGTCGGCGTCGGTGGCCGTGGCGCCGGCGTAACGGGCCGAGCGCACGCCCGGCCGGCCACCCAGCGCGTCCACCTCGAGCCCGGAATCATCCGCCAGCGCCGGCAGGCCGCTGCGGGCGGCCGCGTGGCGCGCCTTGAGCAGCGCGTTGGCCTCAAAAGTAGTGCCGGTCTCCGCCACACTGTCGATCCCGAGCGCGGACTGCAGCACCAGCTGAAATCCCACCGGCGCCAGCAGCGCTTCGAATTCACGCTGCTTGCCCGCATTGGCGGTGGCAAGTACCAGTTTCATGGGACCGAAATTCCGCGTCGCCGTCGCTGCCGCTGGGCTACGACTCCAGCGCCTGGGCCTGCAGCGCACACAGCTCGCCGATACCACTGGCCGCCAGATTGAGCAGCGCGTCGAGTTCGTGGCGACGAAACGCATGGCCTTCGGCCGTGCCCTGCACCTCGATGAAAGCGCCGCCATTGTTCATCACCACATTCATATCGGTTTCGGCCTCGGAATCCTCACGATAATCAAGATCCAGCATCGGCACACCGCGCACGATGCCCACCGAAACCGCCGCGACCTGCCCGTGCAGTGGACTGGCCGACAGCAGCCCGCGGGCACGCAGGCTGTCGCAGGCGTCGACCAGCGCCACGAAGGCGCCGGTAATCGCTGCAGTGCGCGTGCCGCCGTCAGCCTGCAGCACGTCGCAATCGATCGTGACCGTACGCTCGCCGAGGCCTGCCATGTCGACCGCGGCACGCAGCGAGCGGCCGATCAGGCGTTGGATCTCCTGCGTGCGGCCCGACTGTTTGCCGCGTGCGGCCTCGCGCGCACTGCGGGTGTGGGTGGCGCGCGGCAGCATGCCGTATTCGGCGGTCACCCAGCCCTGGCCCTTGCCGCGCAGAAACGGCGGCACGCCTTCATCCACACTGGCGGTACACAGCACGCGCGTGTCCCCAAACTCCACCAGCACCGACCCTTCAGCGTGGCAGGTAAATCGGCGCGTGAAGCGCACCGCTCGAAGAGCGTCGGCACCGCGACCGTCCAGGCGCGAAGGTGTGTTCAGGCATCTCTCCTATTCGAAGCTCGCTATTCGAGGAAGCGCAATGCCGCTACCGACGTATTGTCGCTGCCGCCGCCGGCATTGAGCACGGCCTGGGCCGACAGCGCTGCCAGCGTGTCGCGCAGCGGCAGTCCGAGGGCCGAGAATGCGCCAGCGATCACTTGTTCATCCAGGTTGGCCCAGAAGCCGTCGGTACACACCAGCAACAGGTCGTCCGGCTGCAGCGCGCGGCGCGGGCTGAGTGCCATCTCCGGCAATAGCGCTTCGCCTCCCAGGCATGATTCGACGAAATTGCGCATCGGGTGGTTCTGCATCTGACCGGCGCTGATGACGCCTTCGCGCATCAGCAGTTCGACATGGCTGTGATCGCGGGTTCGCTCGCGCAGCCGGCCGGCGCGCAGATGGTACACGCGGCTGTCACCCACGTGCGCCCAATAGGCTGAGGTCTGCTGCACGACGCACACCGCACAGGTAGCCCGCGGGCGCATCTCCAGCGGCAGCCGCGGAGCCAGGCCGACGACGTTGGCATGCGCAGCGCCCAGCGCCAGGTGCAGGAATCCGAGCGGATCGATCAGCGGCTGCGCCGTCTGCCAGAAGCGCTCGACCACCGTCTGCTGCGCAATGTCGGCAGCCCGCTCGCCATCGGCGTGACCGCCCATGCCATCGCACGCAATCAGCAGCGCGGCCTCGTCGGCCACGGCTACACTGACGCGATCCTGGTTGGATTCGCGCCCGCCCTGAAGACTGAGTTCCGCATATTCGACCCGCAAGCCATCTCCAGCGCTTTACGCTAGACTTCGCCGCGCTTTATACACCACTATTTCCCTATGATCGCAAGCATGACGGGTTTTGCCCGGCGCGAGTTCGCCGGCCCCTTTGGCACACTCGTGTGCGAAATCCGCAGCGTCAATCACCGTTTCCTGGATGCAACGCTGCGCCTGCCCGACAGCTGCCGCGCCCTGGAGCCGGAGCTGCGCCAGGCGCTGGGGCGCGAACTGCGGCGCGGGAAGGTGGACTGCACGCTGCAGCAGCGTTCCGTGGCGACCGCGGCGGCGCGCATTGAAATCGATCAGGAGGCGCTCGATCGGCTGCTGGCGCGTGTCAACGAGCTGGCGGCGGCCATTCCGGGGCGCTCGCAGGTAGACCTGATCGAACTGCTGCGTTTTCCTGGCATCCTGCGCGAGGATGCCTTGGACACCGAGACCTTGATGCAGAACGTGCGATCGGTGTTCGCCGCAGCCCTGGCTGAACTTGCGCGCGCGCGGGTCCGGGAAGGCGAGCGGCTCGCGGCGCTGATCAGCCAGCGCTGTGGCACGCTTGCGGCCATGATTGGCTCATTGCGACAGCGCTTGCCGGAGGTCCATGCCAGGATCCGGCAGCGCTTCGAGGAGCGGCTGCGCGAGCTCGGGGCGCAGGTGGACCAGGAGCGCGTCGAGCAGGAAATACTGCTGATGTTGCAGCGCTTCGATGTCGCCGAGGAACTTGATCGACTGGATGGGCACCTGGTGGAAACCGCGCGCACCCTGGCAGGCGACGAACCGGCGGGCCGCAGGCTCGATTTCCTGATGCAGGAGTTCAACCGCGAGGCCAACACGCTGTCATCGAAGTCGCAGGACCTGGAGACCACGCGCACCGCGGTCGAGATGAAGGTCCTGATCGAGCAGATGCGCGAGCAGGTGCAGAACATCGAGTAGCGTCTGGGGCCGTTTGGGCTCGCCGGGCCTAGCCCTGCATTTCTCTATAAATTAAGCAATCGATACCTTGAATGCCGCTCTCGCCGGGGTCGATCACCGGTAGATGAATTCACAATTCACGACTTGCGGCGAACCATGCGCACGCATTTGTCCTCTTTGGGCGTTCGCAGCGAGGTCGCGGAGCGTTGCCTCAACCACAAGCTGCCCGGCGTCCAGGGCGTATACAACACGAATGATTATTTTGCGGAGCGCAAAGCTGCTCTCGAAACGTGAACGGCGCTCCTGCTGGAAATCGAGCAGCGAGCGAAAGGTGGCACCTATGCGGCCCCGTCGCTCCAACTCGTGACACCACAGCACGGAAGCACCCATGCGCAAATCGATTGCCCGCGAACAGATCGCCAGCGATTCAACCAGCAGGTTCGCCGCAACCGTAAGCGTTTTCCGGCCGATTTCATGTTTCAGCTCACCGCCGAGGAGACCAGTTCTTTAAGGTCACAAATTGCAACCTTAAAGACCCGCCGCGGCCAGCATCGCAAGTACTTGCCGTACGTCTTCACAGAACATGGCGCAATCATGGCCGCGACGGTTCTCAACAGCCCGCGTGCCATCGAAATGAGCGTCTACGTGGTGCGCGCCTTCGTCCAACTGCGCGAGACGCTGGCTTCGAACAAGGAACTGGCCCGTCGTTTCGCACAGCTCGAAACCCGCCGGCGCCTAAGCGCCGGCCCATCGGCTTCACAGCGGATCTTCGCGAGAAGGTGTAGAACATCGAATAGAGATATAACTAATTGAAAATAAACAACTTATAATACGGATCTCTCAGACTAGGCTACGCCCATGGCTACGCTGTAGCCACGACAAACGCGGTTTTTCGTCAGTGACGCGGAGGGTGGCACCCCGGCATTGGGAGCTCCGAGTCCCACTAAAACCGATAGTCAAGAATCCTACGTTGCCAGCCCGGCAATCAACGATCTCCAGACAGCGAACTTGATGCTCGCCACCATCGCCGGAAATGACTACGATGGCTTTTGGCATGATTTATATAGTATTGCTCTATACTGTAATTTGAGCTTCCAGTGACTCAAGTTGTAAAGGATCACTTCACCACGGACGACCTTGTCCGCTACACCAGGCTGTCTCGTCACATGGTTAACTACTTGTGTCGATACGGAATCTTGGCGGCCACGCTGTCACCTGAAAGACGACGTGGAATGCGCCGGAAATTCTCTTACGCGGATCTACTGCTCGGCAGGGCCGTTGCGAAGTTACTTTCCGCCGGCGTCTCCGTAATGGCCTTGCAACGAGCCCTGCGTACGTTGCGACGCAAGATTGGAGCCGTTCCTTTCGCAATCTTCGAAAGCCGGGCAATTGCGATTGTCGGGAATGGAGTCTACATTTCCGAGCCTAACGAACCACTCATCGAACTGACTGCGCAGGGACAGATGGCGTTTCAGTTTGTGCTGGATGCGACTCAGCTTCAGCAAATGTTCACGCCAACGCCATCTATAGGTCGTTCGCCTATTGGATTAAGGCGCCATCGAACCAGGAGACCGCGATGACTATGGGTGTGCGCTCTGCAGACTTGGCCACCTTACAATTAGAACAGTTCAGGCACGACTGCGTGGCCCACAAGGATATATTGAAGCTGCCATTCCAAGGTCGGCTCAAACATTTCACACTGCATTTTGCGAAATACCAAGGATGGCTCTTGCGTACGCTGCAGTTTGGGAACGTTGAAACCACTCAGCGTTTAATTACCGACTCGTTCATAATTCTGCTTGCCGCAGCTAATACGCTTGATAAGAAGCTTCAAGCTGATCGCGAATCATGGTCCGGATCGGCGACTACCATCGACTGCCGTCAGTTGATACTGACTTATATAGAAACGGTCGCTGATATGGCAAAAGCCTGCGAGGCATTCGATAATTCAGAGGAATTTCCATCGCAAATCGTCTTGGAAGATTCGATTGACCATCTTGTTCGCGTCATTCTTGATCTCGCAGCAGTAAAAAGCGTCGATTTGCTGACCTCGGTACCGAAGCGCTGGGATCAAGTCGAGCGCAGGCTATCAGTCAATCGAAACGGCGCCATAGATCGTGCGCAATCGACTGCGGTCGCGTGAGGGTCGGGCCTTAATCCATCGACTGCAGATGCATCACAGAACGATCCGACTATTAGACGCTGCATTTCGTTTGCCCGCGATCTCGGATATTCAGGGCTTCTTGTTGGAGATCTTTTCGCTGCTCGTTCGCCCTCACCCGACTATCTGCATGAACTATCTGATCCGGTGGGTCTTGTCGGCGCAAAGTTGCGCGAACCAATGTGCTTCGGAGTTACCAACCCGGGGCAGCCTCGCCACCCCCTTTATCTTCGGGCAGACACAAAACTAGAGCCGTATATCTCAAGCAACCCTTGCGAACTTGCTTATCTTCGAGACTGATACCGTCCCGAGGGGCAGCACAGGTTTTGGGCCAATGGCCGCTTACAAGCCCCGCAAGCTACTGTTCTAGAGCGCTTGCGCCTGAGCTTCGTATAGTTTTTGCCCGCTGCGATAGGCGGCCGTGATTTGCTGGTTCGAGGTTTCAAATCTTGGCAGGGCCGTTTGGCCCGCTTTGGCGGGCCCTCGCGTTTCGCTATAAATCAGCTGGCTACGAGTCCCCGCCCCCGGAAGTAGACAAATTTGGCGCCTGTGTACGCTAGTGCACGGAGCGGCTAGCAAGACGAGCGGATAATTCACGGTAGCACCGGATGCGGTAAGGCGCTGTTGATGAAATTGACGACACCTATTGGCCAGCTGGATAGCCATCAGCGCCACACGGACATTACATGAAAATCGATTCTGACCGCGAAACTCCCCAGACCGTGCGGGCTAAGGTCCTCACTCAGGTGCTGGAGCAAAGCGAGCACGTCAACGGACTGTTAGAGCAATCAGCCGAGGAGCTGTCCTGCGTCACTACGGGTATCAAGCACGAACTTGCCAATAGCGGCTCGCTGCCCGGAGTTGAAACTGCTCACGTCCAGATCGAGGCCGTCAGAGGGAAAGTACAGGATGCGTCTGAAAAACTGACGGCTGTGAATCAAGCGCTGTCGGATGAAGTCAGGGAACGCAACATGGTCGATCATCAATTGGCTGCGGCCATGGAACAGGAGGAAGGGGCTCGCAATGCGGCCTTGCATGACGTTCTGACCGGGTTGCCGAACCGCGCACTGTTCAATGATCGGCTGGAACATGGAATTGCACAGGCGAGACGGCACAGCCGGATTCTTGCTGTCATGTTCGTGGACCTGGATGAATTCAAGACAATAAACGATACCTATGGGCACCAGGCAGGCGACGCCGTCTTGCGGACCATTGCAAACCGGCTCAAGCACAATACCCGCGAAGACGACACGGTCAGCCGCTTCGGTGGTGACGAATTCCTATACCTGCTGACGCAGATCAATGCGGAAAAGGACATTGCGAAGATTGCCGTAAAGATCCTCAATGCGATTCAGGCGCCATGTAACGTGAGTGTGGACGACGTCAACGTCAACCCATGTCTCGCGGCCAGTATTGGAATCTCGATTTTCCCAAAAGACGGCGTGACTGCGAGTGCATTGATCAAAAGTGCGGACCAGGCCATGTACGGGGCTAAAGAGAACAAATCCGGGTATGCCTTTGCACAATAGCAGTCCGCACTGCCCACGTGCGGCACCGCACAGACAGCCGCTGGACAAGGGAATAGTGTGCCGCGATGCTCCATGACTTCATATCGGCGAATCGCCGGGAGTTGATCAGCCGTTGCAGGACAAAGGTGGCCGCACGATTCGAGTCCACCGGCACCCCGGCCGCTGTAGATCACGGCGTGCCGCTGTTCCTGGAACAACTTGTCGAAACCCTTCGTTTGGAGCAATCCACCGCCACTCAACATGGTAACGATTCAGACCCGACGCCGGCTCCTACGGAAATCGGTCGCGCGGCAGCCTTACATGGCACTGAATTGCTACGCCGCGGATATAGCGTCGACCAGGTGGTGCACGATTATGGGGATGTGTGCCAGTCAGTTACCGCGCTGGCGGTCGAACAGGACATACCCATCTCCACGGACGAGTTTCGCACGCTAAACCGCTGTCTCGACAATGCGATTGCAGACGCCGTCGCATCCTTTGGGTCTGGACGCCAGGAATCGGTCGACACTCACGCGGACACCTTGCAACAAAAACTGGTTATTTTTACCGCCGAGCACCGACGACTAATCGACATCGCCATCCGCTCATATACGGCCATCAAGACTGGCAACGTAGGCCTGGGCGGAGCAACCGGCACATTGCTCATTCTTGCCTTAACAGACCTGCGCTCCCTTCCTGATCGGACCCTGCCCGACGTTCGACTCGCATCCCCAGGCGTCACTGCTGTATCGGCCTGAGCTTTCGCTCTGGCTAAGCCCTTTCCCGCTATCGGCAGCGTGGAGCGGCTGATTTTGACCGCTTGAGTCTCACTGTGGCCCATTGGCCGCCGGCCGGCTATCCTGCCATCACTCCAATGCAGTACACGGCAGTTCGCGCAAGATCGTACTGAACATCGAGCGGGCGGAGCGGACATGGGCAAATTATTCGTTATTTCCGCGCCGTCGGGGGCCGGGAAAACCAGCCTGGTGAGCAGCCTGCTCGCCGCGCGGCCGAGCCTTAAGGTGTCGGTGTCGCACACCACCCGCAAGCCGCGTGCCAACGAGGTCGAGGGGCGCGAGTACTATTTCGTCACCCCGGCACAGTTCCGCGAGCTGATCGAGCAGCAGGCTTTCCTCGAGCACGCGCGGGTGTTCGACAACTACTACGGAACCGGTGCCGCGCAGGTGCGCGACAAGCTCGCGGCCGGCAACCACGTGCTGCTGGAGATCGACTGGCAGGGCGCGCGGCAGGTACGCCGCGCGATGCCGGACAGCATTAGCATATTCATCCTGCCGCCGACGCGCGCCGCGCTCGAGCAGCGCCTGCGCGAGCGTCGCACCGACAGTGCCGAGACCATCGCGCGACGATTGGCCGACGCCTCCACCGACATGTCGCACTACAACGAATTCGACTTTGTCGTGGTCAATGATCGATTCGACCAGGCGGCGGTGGACGTGGGCGCCATACTCGACGGCGGCGGACGCGACCTGCGCGCCAGCCGCTCGGAGCTCAAACCGCTGATCAAGACGCTGGTACGCCAGGGCTGAGCCGCCGGGCGAACCGCCGCCGCGGCAGTGGCAATCAGCCCTTCTGCCTGGCGGCCTGCTCGCGGGCCTCCTTGAGCTGCTTCCAGTGCGGCGCGTACTTGAGCGCCAGGTCGAACTTGATCAGCGCATCACGTACGCGGTTCTGCCTGACCAGCACATCGCCCCACGCCTTCAGCGGGTCGGCCCAGTGCGGGCCATGCAGATTCGCTTCCCTGAATTTGGCCGCCGCGCCGTCCAGGTCCCCGTGCTGCGCGAGCGCCATGCCCCACGAGTAGTAGCCCGACGGGATACTCGGACCCAGTTCCACGGACTTCGCATACCACGCCTGCGCGCCCGCCCAGTCGCCGCGCAAATCCAGAATGTCGGCCTTGAAGCGGTAGCAGTCTACAAACGTGAGTTTGCCGACCGCATTCAGTGCCGCGTCAGCCTTCGCCGACTGCCCCGTCTTCTCGTACGCCACGGCAGCGAAGCACAGCGTCTGAGGATTGCTGGTCGATACTGCCGGGTTGGCATACGCGAGTGCAAAGCTGTCCCACACGTGCGCCGCGGTCTTGAAATCCCGGTCTTCTTCGGCGAGCAATGCCCGAGCCGTCGCCGCCGCCGCGACGTCGGGCGCGTTTTTCTCGTCGACTGGCGTGGTCTTGAGCCTCAGTGCCGCCGCCTCTACATCGTGCATCTGTGCCTCATATCCTGCGACGGCGAGATTTTCCGAGCCTCCCGCGCCACTTGTCGTTCCGATGCCGCTGTGGGATTCGATGTCGGCGATGTTGCTCGCGTGCACGGCCGGCAGGTCCCAGACCAGGGTGTCGTAGTTTTGATATTGATATTCGGGCGCCTGTCCGGGCCGTCCGCCGGCGGCTTTCAGCATCTGCTGGCCCACCCGCACCACGCCTTCCTCATCGCCAGTACCCGCGAGCCCGTACATGATGTTGTTGTACGCGACCCAGTAGTCGGGTTTCTGGCGCAGCGCCTCGCGCCACAGCGGCAGCGCCTCTGCCATCACACCGTCGCCGCCTTTTCCGGTAATGGCATTGGCCCAGTAATTGAGCACAAAAGGCCGCTCGCTGGCATCAGCCGAGGCGTAGGCGCCCTGAGCGAACAGCACCGCCTCGTCGTTTCGATCATTATTGGACAGGTAAGCGGTCCACAGTCCCGGTTGGGACTGTCCGTAGACGTATTCACCGGCCTGCGTCAGCAGCTTTTCGACGTCAACGGTCGCATCGGTAAAGGTTTTCGGAAGAATACCCGTGCCGCGCACCGTCAGCGCAATGCCACCGGTCCTGGTCTTCACCAGATTTCCCTCGATGTGCTGGTCATGGCCGAAGCGCGCCTTCAGGATGCGTTCGAGCTGTCCGATCGAGATGCCGGTCTCGGGCAGCTCGATAGCGATATCGCCGGTCCAGGCGTTCGACAGATTGCGGTGCTCCGCGTTGCTGCGGGTGGCCGCCTGTATGTGGGTCAACACGTCCAGCAGACCGGAGGCGAGCACTTTGCCGGTCACGCCATCGGCGGCGAGTGCTGGCGGGGCGTCGAACGGGTCGATGATCACACTGCGCGACTTCACGGCGTCGCGGATCATGATCGCGGCACCGACCCCGATGACGGTCGCGACCAGGGCGATGAAGAACTGGAAAGCAACACGCAGACGCAAGCCAAAGCGACGGATGTCTACCTCGCGCGCCTGCCCGCGCAGGTATTGGAGGCGTGCCGCGTGTTCCTCCTCGAGGTGCTTGCGCTGGGTCTCCAGCAGCTGGGCCTGCTTCTTGAGAAATGCGGAAGTGTCCCGGGCGACCTCCGGATCACTGGCCGACAATCGGGCAGCGACGGCGGCAGCGAACCCGTCGGCGCCAGCCGCGGCCTGAGGCGCCTCGACTTCGAGTTTGTCGCCTTCGCCCCCCAGGATGCCACCGAGCATGCCTTCCGCCATCTCGATCTCCCTGCCCCCGCGCAGGAATGGTCGCGTATGGCCTGCTGCTTGGCAACCCGCTGCAGCCGTGGCACCCGCACATCGCGACCGGCATGTTCGCAACCGGTATGGCCGCGCTTAGCCGAGCCCGGCCGCGCGGACAGGCAGAGGCACCCCGACACGCAACTGGCAAGCGTGCCGGGAAATGCGCGCCAACTGGTTCTGAGCGCTCAAGTAAATGCCACTTTGCACGCCCTGCAGGCGGGCGCGACGCGTGCAAGCGGCTGGCGCGGGCGAGCACCGATGAAGTACACTCCAGCGGCAACTCCCGGTATTTTCAGGAAATCTTAAAGCCATGGCTCGAGTAACCGTCGAAGACTGTCTGCAGAATGTCGATAACCTGTTTCAGCTGGTGCTGCTCGCTAGTCAGCGCGCGCGGCGGCTTGCCAACGGGGCCGAGCCGACCGTGCCGATCGAGAACGACAAGGTCACGGTAGTCGCGCTGAGGGAGATTGCGGCCGGCAACATCACGCCCGAGATGCTGCGCGAGCCGGAGCCGCGGCAGGAATCGATTGTTCCCGACGCCGACAACCAAGCCACCTTCCGCGCGCCGCAATTCGGGCTGATCGATCGCGAGCTCTAGAGATCTGAGGGCTCGTACACGAGGCGGCTGTGGATTATGCGTCGTCGCTCTTGGGGTTACTGCCCGGCGCGAAACGCGGCACTCCGGGTGTCAAGGAGCTGCTGACCAAGGTTGCTAAGTACCTGCCCCACGAGCAGGTGGAACGCATCCGCGAGGCCGCGGAATTCGGCGCCGCCGCACACCAGGGGCAAAAGCGCGTCTCGGGCGAACCCTACATCACGCACCCGGTCGCCGCGGCCGAGATCCTCGCCGACCTGCACCTGGATGCCGACACCATCGTCGGGGCAATCCTGCACGACGTCATCGAAGATACCCCGATCGCCAAGGCCGACATCGCCGCGCGCTTCGGCCACGACGTCGCCGAGATCGTCGATGGCGTAACCAAGCTCGATCAGATCCGCTTCAAGAATCGCGAGGAAGCGCAGGCGGAGAACTTCCGCAAGATGCTGCTGGCGATGGTGCGCGACCTGCGCGTGATCCTGGTCAAGCTCGCCGATCGCATGCACAACCTGCGCACCATCGACGCGCTGGCGCCGGCAAAGCGCCGCTCCATCGCCCGCGAGACGCTCGATATCTACGCGCCGGTGGCCGAGCGGCTTGGCCTGTACGCGATGAAGCTGGAACTCGAGGATCTGGGCTTTCGCACCCTGTATCCGCAACGCTACCGGGTGATCGAGCGCGCGCTCAAGCGCGCGCGCGGCAATCAGAAGGAATTCCTCAACAAGATCCGTGCGCAGCTCGAGGCGGCACTGAAGAAGGCCGCGATCCCGGGCCGGGTGGAAGGGCGCGAAAAGCACCTGTTCAGCATCTACCGCAAGATGTTGCGCAAGCGCGCGATGCTGTCCGAGATCGTGGACGTGTACGGACTGCGCATCACGATCGATGCCGTAGACACCTGCTATCGCGTGCTCGGCATCGTACACAGTGTCTACAAGCCGATGCCGGGGCGATTCAAGGACTACATCGCCATTCCGCGCATCAACGGCTACCAGTCGCTGCACACCACCCTGTTCGGCCCCAATGGCGTGCCGATCGAAGTGCAGATCCGCACCGACGACATGGATCGCGTTGCCGAGTCCGGAATTGCCGCGCACTGGAAGTACAAGGAAGGCGAGCTGGAAGGTTCGGCGCAGCAGGAGCGCGCGCGCAAGTGGCTCTCGAACCTGGTCGAGATGGAGGAAGGCGGCAACTCCGAGGAATTCATCGAGAGCGTCAAGGTCGACCTGTTCCCCGACAAGGTCTATGTATTCACGCCGCGCGGAGAAATCCTGCGGCTGCCGCGCGGCGCCACGGTAGTGGACTTTGCCTACGCGGTGCACACCGACATCGGCAATCGCTGCGTCGCTGCCAAGATTGATCGCCGGCTCACGCCGCTGCGCACGGTACTGCGCAACGGCCAGACGATCCAGATCATCACTGCCAAGGGCGCCACGCCGAACCCGTCATGGGTCAATTTCGTGGTGACCGCGAAGGCGCGCTCGGCGATCCGGCATTACCTCAAGACTCTGCGCCGCGGCGAGGCAGTCGAGCTCGGCCGGCGCCTGCTGGTACAGGCGCTGGGCGAATTCGATCTCAAGCTCGACGCGGTCGATCCGGCCGCGCTGCGCTCGGCGCTGACCGAATTCGCGCTCAGGGACACCGACGAGCTGTATGAGAAAGTCGGGCTGGGCGAGCGGCTCGCACCGCTGGTCGCGCGCCGCCTGCTGCCGGCCGATCGGGCGGAGATCGCCACGGGTCCGCCGCCGGTGGTACCGGGCGCGGCCGGCGAGTACGTCGATCATGTGACGCCGATGCCGCTCGCGGTCGCAGGCACCGAAGGCCTGCTGGTCAGCTATGCGCATTGCTGCTACCCGCTGCCGAACGATCCGATCCTGGCATTCATGAGCACCGGGCGCGGCATCGTGATCCACCGCGAAACCTGTTCCAATGTCGAGGACTATCGAAAGCGTCCGGAAAAATGGCTGTCGGTAAGCTGGCAGCACAAGCCCGGGAGGCTGTTCCTGTCGGAAATCCGCATCGAGACCGTGAACCGCATGGGCGTTCTGGCGGCGGTCTCTGCCGCGATTGCCGGTACCCACACCAACGTCATCCATGTCACCATCGAACAGCGCGACGCCGAGACTTCGGTCCTGGTGTTCGTGCTGGAAGTGTCCGATCGCAAGCACCTGGCGCGCGTGATGAAGGTGGTACGCCACATGCCGGACGTGCTGCGTACGGTGCGGACCCTGTCGGCGCACGCGCACGAGCGCGACCGTGCCGACAATGGCAAATACGAAGATAATTGACCGCCGGGCCGCTTAGCCCGCCACACAACCGATTCCACTGTCTGAGGCGTTATCAACACCATGCAGCGACAAATCATCGATACCCCGCTGGCGCCCAAGGCGATCGGCACCTACTCCCAGGCGGTGCGTGCCGGCGACACCGTCTATATCTCGGGCCAGATCCCGCTCGATCCGGCCAGCGGCCAGCTGCTTAGCGGCGACATCGAAGCCGAGATTCGCCGTGTGTTCGATAACATCACCGCGATCGCGAAGGCGGCGGGCGGCTCACTCGCGCAGGCGGTGAAACTGACGGTGTTTCTGACCGATCTGGCGCATTTCCCGAAGGTCAACGAGGTCATGGCGACCTATTTCAGCGAGCCCTATCCGGCGCGCGCCGCGGTCGGCGTCGCCTCGCTGCCGCGCGGCGCGCGGGTTGAAGTGGAGTGCATACTCAGCCTCGCTTGAAGCGCGCGTTGCCGCAGCCGGAAGCGCTGGCCGGCGCGCTGGCGCCGAAGCTGGCGCGCCTGGGCGTCGAGCAGCCGCAGGACATGCTGTTCGTACTGCCGGCGCGCTACGAGGATCGCACCCGCGTCGTGCCGATCGGCTCGCTGCAGCCCGGCATGCGTGCGGTGGTCGAGGGTGAAGTGCTGCTGGCCGAGATCGTGTTCCGCCGCCGGCGTACGCTACTGGTGCGGCTGGCCGATGGCGCGGGGTCGCTGACGCTGCGGTTTTTTTATTTTTCAAATGCCCAGCGCGAAGGCCTGGCGCGCGGCACGCGGCTGCGCTGCCATGGGGAAGTCCGACGCGGTCCGCTCGGGCTGGAGATCGTGCATCCGGAATACCGCCGCATCGTTGGCCTCGGTGAACCGCTGCCGCAGACGATGACGCCGATCTATCCGGCCACCGAAGGGCTGACCCAGGGTCGGCTGCGCGCGCTGGTGGATCGGGCGCTGCGGGCGCTGGACAGCGGCGGCGTCGCCGAGCTGCTGCCCGAGAGCCTGCTGCAACGCTCGGGGTTGCCGACGCTGCGTGCGGCGCTGGAGTTCGTGCATCGCCCGCCGGTTGGAACGCAACTGGCGGAGCTCGCCGCGGGTCGTCATCCGGCGCAACGCCGGCTGGCGTTCGAGGAGTTGCTGGCTCATCAGCTGGCGCTGATGGAGCTGCGCCGGCGCACGCGGCGCGATCGCGCATTGGCGCTCAATGACGGTCTCGGGTTGCAGCCACGGCTGCTGGCCGCGCTGCCCTTCAGTCTCACCGGCGCGCAGCGACGAGTCCTCGACGAGGTCGAACGCGACCTTGGGGCAACCACGCCCATGGCGCGGCTGGTGCAGGGCGACGTCGGCTGCGGCAAGACCGTGATCGCGGCGGCGGCGGCGGCACGGGCGATCGGCAGCGGCATGCAGGTCGCATTCATGGCGCCGACTGAACTGCTGGCCGAACAGCACGCTCGCTCGTTGATCGGCTGGTTCGATCCTCTGGGCGTGACGGTGAGCGTGCTCACCGGCTCGCAGCCGGCACGCACGCGACGTGCCGCGCTGCAGGGGGTTGCCAGCGGCAGTGCGCAGCTGTGTGTCGGTACGCACGCGCTGTTCCAGGAGCAGGTGCGTTTCGGCAATCTCGGGCTGGCGATCATCGACGAGCAGCATCGCTTCGGCGTGCAGCAACGGCTGCAGCTGGCGTCCAAGGGCAACGGCGCGACTGCGGGCGAGCGCACGCCGCATCAGCTCATCATGAGCGCCACACCGATACCGCGAACGCTGGCGATGACGCTATATGCGGATCTGGATGTATCGATTGTGGATGAGCTGCCGCCGGGACGCACGCCGGTACGCACGGTAGTGGTGCCGGAGGAAAAACGTGCCGCGATCGTTGCGCGTATCGATGAGGCCTGCCGCGGCGGTCGCCAGGCGTATTGGGTGTGTCCGCTGATCGAGGAATCCGAGGAACTCGCCGCCAGCGCCGCCGAGGAAACCGCAGCCGCGCTGGCCGAGGCGTTGCCCGCGCATCGGGTCGAGCTGCTGCACGGGCGCATGCCCTCGAAGCGCAAGGACCACATCATGCAGCGTTTCGCCGGCGGCGACGTGCAGCTGCTGGTGGCCACCACGGTGATCGAGGTCGGGGTCGATGTGCCGAACGCGAGCCTGATGGTGATCGAGAATGCCGAGCGCATGGGACTGGCACAGCTGCACCAGTTGCGCGGCCGGGTCGGCCGCGGCGTGCACGAGAGCAGCTGCGTTCTGCTGTATCGCTCGCCGCTGTCGCAGATGGCGCGCGCACGGCTGGCGGCGATCCGCGAGACCAACGACGGCTTTCGCATTGCGCGCCGTGACCTGCAGTTGCGCGGCCCCGGCGAGCTGCTGGGCCGGCGGCAGACCGGCCTGGCGCAACTGCGCGTGGCCGACCTGTCGCGCGATGCCGATATGCTGGACGAGGTGCGGGCCACCGCGGCGCAGATGCTGCAGGTCATGCCCGAACGGGTCGCAGCCCTTCGAACACGCTGGATCGGCGAGCGGGAACAGTATGGCCGTGTCGGGTGACGGTCAGTTCGAGCTGGCGCTGGTGCCCGATCCGGTCTTGCCACGCGTGTTGCCGCCGGCACTAGCGCCAGCACTAGCACCCGCACCAGCACCGGTAGAAACGTCGCCTCCGGTAGTAACGCCACCAGTAGTGGCGTCAGCGGTAGTGGCGCCAGCGGCGGAGGAAGCCGCGACCGAACTGCTAAGCCCGGTACAGTCGCTAGCTCCGCTGATCGAGCCGACGCGGCTGTCGTGGCAGGTGCGGCGCCTGCGCGATTTTGCGCGGCTGCTGCGTCTGGATCGGCCGATAGGCACATGGCTGCTGCTGTGGCCGATGCTGTGGGCGATATGGATCGCGGCCGAGGGTCGACCGCAACGACGACTGCTCGCCATCCTGGTTGGCGGGGGCGTGCTGATGCGTAGCGCCGGCTGCATCATCAACGATCTGGCGGATCGAAATATCGATCCGCATGTCAGGCGGACGCGATCGCGGCCGCTGGCGACGCGCGCGATCTCACCGCCCGAGGCCCTGACCGTGTTTGGCGTGCTGGTTCTGGCTGCGCTGCTGCTGGTGCTGCAGCTCAATGCGCTCACCATACGGCTCGCGTTCGTCGCAGCCGCGCTGACTGTCACCTATCCGCTGTTCAAGCGCTTCTTTCCGCTGCCGCAGCTGTATCTGGGATTGTGCTTCGGCTGGGCGGTGCCGATGGCTTTCGCCGCAACACTGGGCACGGTGCCGCGGGTCGGCTGGCTGATGCTGGTGGCCGCGATCCTGTGGGCCGGCATCTACGACACCATGTACGCGATGGTCGATCGCGACGATGACCTGCGCATCGGCGTGCGCTCGAGCGCGATCCTGTTCGCCGACCTGGACCGCTTCATGATAGCCGCGATGCAGATCATGATGCTGTTCGCGCTGCTGCTGATCGGTCGCGCGTTGAAATTCGGCGATGCCTACGGCGCCGGCCTGATCGCCGGCGCCGGCTGCTTCCTGTGGCAACAGTGGCTGATCCGCCATCGCGATCCGGAGGACTGTTTCAAGGCCTTCCAGAACAACAATTATTTCGGTTTCGCGGTATTCGCCGGGGTGCTGCTCGAATACAGTTCGCGCTGACACGCCGGCGCCGCAGGTCTTGCTGCTCATACCTGGTCGCTATTAATCGGTTGATTTAAGGGCAGATTTGGGTGCGCGGGCCGCATCACATGCGCGCCCGGCGTGGGTTGATGCAGGCAAGCGCCTGAAAGGCCGGAAACCGGGCAGACGTCACCCTGAGGGCGGCCCGTAAGTTGACAGCGCAGTATGCGCCGCAGAAGATCGCCCCCGGACTACAGCGCGAGCACACACGATATGCCGGACGGCTCCAATGGCAACGGCAATGGCAACGGCAACGGCAACGCCACCAGCCTGAGCGTCGAGCCGCGCCACGACTGGACCCTGGAACAGGCCGAGGCGTTGTTCGCGCTGCCGTTCACCGACCTGATCTACGGCGCGCAGCGCGTGCACCGCGCCTGGCATCAGCCGAATACCGTGCAGATGAGCACGCTGCTGTCGATCAAGACCGGCGGCTGTCCCGAGGACTGTGCCTACTGCCCGCAGAGCGTGCGCTATCACACCGGCGTCGACAGCGACGCGCTGATGTCGTTGCCGGACGTGCTGGAACGGGCGCGTGCGGCGCGCGCCGCCGGCGCGACGCGCTTTTGCATGGGCGCGGCCTATCGTTCGCCGAAGCGCAAGGAGCTGGAAAAGATTGCGCTCATGGTGCGCGAAGTGCGCGCGCTCGGACTGGAGACCTGCGCGACGCTGGGCATGCTGAGCCGCGATCAGGCGCGCGAGCTCAAGGACGCGGGCCTCGATTACTACAACCACAACCTCGATAGCTCCGAGCAGTTCTACGGCCAGATCATCTCGACCCGCAGCTATCAGGACCGGCTCGACACGCTCGCGGCGGTGCGCGACGCGGGCATGAATGTGTGCTGCGGCGGTATCGTCGGCATGGGCGAGACGGCGCGCGATCGCGCACAGATGCTGGTGACACTGGCCAATCTGCCGCAGCAACCCGAGAGCGTCCCGATCAACCAGCTGGTGCGGGTAGCGGGCACGCCGCTGGCACAGGCCGGGGACGTGGACCCATTGGATTTTGTACGCACCATCGCCGCTGCGCGCGTGATGATTCCCAAGGCGCATGTGCGGCTCTCGGCCGGACGCAGCACGATGAGCGATGAACTGCAGGCGCTCGCGTTTCTTGCCGGTGCCAATTCAATTTTCTACGGCGAGAAGCTGCTGACCACCGGCAACCCCGACGTCGAGCAGGACCGCGCGCTGCTGGCGCGGCTTGGCATTCGGGCCGAGGCCGCCGCGGCTGTGCCTGGTGGGACTTGATTCGGCCCTGCTCGCTCGCGAGCTGGCAGCACTCGAGACGCAGCACGCTCGAAGGCGCCGCCGGCTGGTCGAGACGTTTCCCGAACCAGGCGATCCCACGGCGGTGCGGGTCGGCGGGCGCCTGCTGCGCAATTTCTGCAGCAACGATTACCTCGGCCTAAGCCACCACCCGGCGCTGATCCGCGCGGCCGGCGATTGCATGAGCCGCTTCGGTTTCGGTGCCGGGGCGGCGCACCTGGTCAGCGGCCATTCGCACGAGCACCACGCGCTCGAGGAGGAACTGGCCGCGTTCACCGGGCGCCAGCGCGCGCTGCTGTTCTCGACCGGCTACATGGCGAACCTCGGTGTCATCAGCGCGCTCACCGACCGGCATGACCTGGTGCTCGCCGACCGCTCGGATCATGCCTCGCTGCTCGACGGCGCACGGCTCTCGGGGGCGCGCCTTCGACGCTATGCCCATGGCGACGCGGCACACGCAGCGCAGATGCTGCTGGCACAGCGCGCTGCCAATGAGCCCGCGAGCGCAACGGCCCTGATCGTGACCGATGGTGTATTCAGTATGGACGGCGATCTGGCGCCGCTGCCGGAGCTGGCAGCGCTGGCGCTACGCCACGACTGCGCCCTGATGGTCGATGACGCGCATGGCCTCGGCGTGATCGGTAGTCACGGCGGCGGCACGCTCGAGCACACCGGCGTAGCGGGCGCTGCGGTGCCGATCCTGGTCGGCACGCTCGGCAAGGCCTTTGGAACCTTCGGCGCATTCGTCGCCGGCGACGCCGCGCTGATCGACTACCTGATTCAGCGCGCGCGCACCTACCTCTATACCACTGCGCTGCCGCCGGCGGTGGCCGCCGCAAGCCGGGCCGCCCTTCGCCTGGCGCGCGAGGAAACCTGGCGCCGTGAGCGCCTGCGGCAGCTGACGCAAAGATTTCGCAGCGCGGCGGCGGCACTCGGCCTGCCGCTGGCGGCCTCGATGACACCGATCCAGCCGCTGATCATCGGCGATTCAGCCCATGCGCTGGCATTGAGCGAGCAGCTGATGAATGCCGGCTTCTGGGTGGCAGCGATCCGCCCGCCAACGGTACCGGCCGGCAGCGCGCGGCTGCGCATCACGCTGTCGGCCGCGCATCGCGAACCGGACGTGGATGGGCTGGCCGAAACCCTGGGCCGGCTGTGGCGTGAGCGGAGCGCGGCTTGAGCGCGGCGCGCGCCGGCAGCGTGCTCTATAGCGAGACCGGCGGCGCGGGCGAAGACGGCGCCGATGCAGCGCCGCTGGTAATGCTGCACGGCTGGGGCCTGAACCTGCGCGTGTTCGACGGCCTGCGCGCGGCACTCGGCGCCGGCCAGCGCGTGACGGCGATTGATCTGCCCGGACATGGCCGCAGCGCCTGGATGGCGCAGGCGTCGCCGCAACAACAGCTCGCGTGCCTCGCGGCCGTCCTGCCGCGCGGCGCGGCGCTGGTGGGCTGGTCGCTCGGCGGACAGCTGGCGCTGCAGCTCGCCAGCCAGCCGGCGCTCGCGGTGCGCCGCCTGGTGCTGATCGCCACCAGTGCGCGCTTCGTGCGCGCGGATGACTGGCCGCATGGCATCGCGGCCGCGACGCTGCGAGCGTTCGCCGCGCGGCTGGAGCGTGACGCCGGCCAGACCGTCGCCGACTTTCTCGAGCTGCAGGCACGCGGCAGCGCCGATGCTGCCGCGGTGCTCGCGAGCTTGCAGCTCTCGCTGCAACAGCACGGCGCGGCCGCTCCCGAGGCGCTGCGGGCGGGACTGGCTCTGCTCGAGCACAACGACCTGCGAGCACTGGCACGTCGCATCGATATTCCGGCGCTGGTGATCGCGGGACAATACGATCGCGTGACGCCGCCGCAGGCCGCGCGCTCGCTGGTGCAGCTGATGCCGCGGGCGCGGCTGCTGCAGATCGGACGCGCCGGACATGCGCCATTTGTCTCGCACCCGACGCAGGTTGGCGCGGCGCTGCTCGAATTCATCCACGATGACTCGCGCCAGCGACCGAGCGCCGAGCCGCAGCTGACACCATGAGCGATTCCGGGCAAGTCAGCTTCTCGCTCGACCGGCGTGCGCTGGCCCGATCCTTCGATCGCGCCGGCGCCGGTTATGAGGCCGCCGCGCAGCTGCAGCAGCAGGTACGAGCCGAGCTGCTCGAGCGGCTGCAGTACTTCGCGCTCGAGCCGCAGGCCATCCTCGATCTGGGCGCGGGCACCTGTCAGGGTGCAGTGGCGCTGCGCCGCCGCTTTGCGCGTGCGCGCGTCATCGCGCTCGATATCTCGTCCGGAATGCTCAGGGCGTCGCCGCGCCCGGGCTGGCCGCGGCGACGCTTCGAGCGCGTGTGTGCAGATGCCTATGCGCTGCCGCTGGCCACCCGCAGCCTCGATCTGGTGTACAGCAATCTGATGCTGCAGTGGTGCGATCGGCCCGAACTGGTGTTCCGCGAGCTGGCGCGCGTGCTCAAACCCGGCGCGCTGCTGGTGTTCTCGAGCTTCGGTCCCGATACACTGAAGGAACTGCGCCTGGCCTGGGAGAGCGTCGACCATGGGATTCATGTCAGCCAGTTCCCCGACATGCCGCAACTTGGCGATGCCATGATGCACGCCGGACTTGTCGAGCCGGTCATGGATGTCGAGCCGCACGGCCTGCTGTACCCGGACGTCTACGCGCTGATGCGCGAGCTCAAGCGCATCGGCGCGCGCAATGCGGCGAGCCAGCGATCGCGTGGCCTGACCGGCCGCGATCGGCTGCAGCGCATGATCAGCGCCTATGAACAGCGGCGCACCGCGGCCGGCGTGCCGGCGACTTTCGAAGTGATCTTTGGCGCCGCGTTCGGCCCCGCTGCCGACGCGGGCGGCCGCGGCGATGTCGCCTCACCGGGCGGCTATACGGTGCCGCTGGCGTCGCTGGGACGTTCGCGACGATGACCCGCGGCGCATTCATCGCCGGCACCGACACCGACGTCGGCAAGACGCGGGTAACACTCGCACTGCTGCGGGCATTGCAGGGCAGGGGCGTCAAGGCGTCTGGGATGAAACCCGTGGCCACCGGCTGCCGCTCATTGACCGCAAGGGAACTTTCGATGTTCGCCGGATTCTATGCGGTTGGCGACATGATAAACGACGATGTCGCCGCGATCGCAGCTTTATCGCCGCCAGAATGCGAACGAACCGATATCAATCCATACTGCTTTGATTGGGGGGTTTCGCCGCATATCGCGGCAAATCGAGCCGGGGTTCGAATCGAGCCGGAGCGTATCGCCGCAGCCTACGGGCGGCTGGCCATGCATTGCGACGCGGTGGTGGTGGAAGGCACCGGCGGCTGGTTCGCCCCGATCGGGGAGCTCGGCACCATGGCGGACGTTGCGCAACGGCTCGGGCTGCCGGTAGTGCTCACGGTGGGGTTGCGACTGGGCTGCCTGAATCATGCGTTGCTGTCGGTGCAGGCGATCGGCGTCACCAATCTCAAGCTCGCCGGCTGGATCGGCAGCGTGCTTGCCCCGTACATGCCGGCGCTGGAAGAGAACCTCGCGACGCTCGACTCGATGCTCGGTGTGCCAAGACTGGCGGTGCTGCCGTACTCGATCGCCACCGATGCCGACGCCAGCCACGTTGTGGCGGCAGCCGCCGCATTGTTCGACGAACCAGCGTCCGACCGTGGGGGCGACTTAAGTCTTTGACCTTGCGATGGAAATGACCGCTTCGTATGATGCGGTATCCGCCGGCGATTGCACCGACATGGGTCCGAGTGGGAACAACGTTCTGACGATCCAGTTATCGCCGAACTGTTCGCTGACGTCGCGAGGCGCGGCGCTGTTTTTCGGCAGTATCTGCCTGGTGTCGTTCTCGATTGCACTGGCCATGACGCTCAAGGGACTGTGGCCGGTGTTTCCTTTCGCCGGCCTCGAGATGCTGCTGCTGGGCTGGGCATTGCACGCAAGCTTGCAGCGCCGCCACTATTCGCAGACCATCACGCTGACCGACGAGCGGGTCGCCATACGGACACAGCGGCGGCAGCTTTGCGAGCAAGTCGTGTTTCCGCGGCACTGGGCACAGGTTAAACTGCGTCGCGCTGATACGCACTTGCATCCCAGCCGCCTCACGATCGAATCGCATGGGCGATCGTACGAGGTCGGCAGTTTCCTTACAGAAGAGGAACGGCGGGCATTGGCCGGTCGGCTGATGCGTTCGGTAGGTCGTATCAACGAATCGCCGCCCCTAGAAAATGCGCCTGAAGGTGTAAGACCGGAATGACGATAAAAACCCCGAGAGTGTCCACTACCGCCCTCGCCGCCCTTGCAGCCGGGGTGATGTCGCTGGCCGCCCCAAGCGCCCAGGCGGCCTGGACGCTGAACATGACACCGGGCATCAGCGCCATGTCGCGCGAGATCTACTCGCTGCACATGCTGATGTTCTGGTGGTGCGTCGGCATCGCGATCGTGGTGTTCGGCTTCATGATCTTCTCGATGGTGCACTTCCGCAAATCCAAGGGAGCGGTTGCCGACCAGCATTTCCTGCACAGCAACCGGATCGAGATCATCTGGACACTGGTGCCGGTGCTGATCCTGATCAGCATGGCGGTGCCGGCCGCGCGCGTGCTGGTGCAGACCGAAGACCCGGTCGCCACCGAGCTGTCGATCCGTGTCACCGGTTATCAGTGGAAGTGGGGCTACGAATACCTGGATACCGGCGTCACCATCCTGTCCACGCTCTCGCGCGACAGCAATCGCGCCCGGCAACTCGGTTCCGGCATCGATCCGAACTCGGTGCCGAATTACCTGCTGTCGGTGGACCACCCGCTGGTGGTGCCGGCCGGCGTCAAGGTGCGGGTGCTGATCACGGCTCAGGACGTGATTCATTCCTGGTGGGTGCCGGCGCTGGCGATCAAGAAGGATGCGATCCCGGGGTTCATCAACGAGGCCTGGTTCGACATCGACGCCGACAAGACCGGCACCTACCGCGGCCAATGCGCAGAACTGTGCGGCCGCGACCATGGCTTCATGCCGATCGTGCTCGAGGTCAAGAGCAAGCAGGACTTCGACCTGTGGCTGAAGAAGCAGCAGGACGCACTCAAGCAGCCGGCTGTCACCCCGAGCGAAACCACCACCACCACCACGACCACGAGCCAGGCGACCACGCCGGCTACGCACGTCAGTGCCGGTTGAGAGCCGCTCCTCCAACCTCTTCTGGCAGGCATTTACCGCAGCGAGATAATTAATGGCCACCACCGAACACGGCGCCGCCGCGCACGACGATCACGATCACAAGCCGCACGGCTTCTGGAATCGCTGGCTGACGACCACCAATCACAAGGACATCGGCACGCTGTACCTGGTGTTCAGCTGCATCATGTTTTTCATCGGCGGCTCGTTTGCGATGCTGATCCGCCTGGAGCTATTCAAACCCGGCCTGCAGTTCCTGGATCCGGCGCTGTTCAACACCATGACCACCATGCATGCGCTGGTAATGATCTTCGGCGCCATCATGCCGGCGTTCGTGGGACTGGCGAACTGGATGATCCCGATGCAGATCGGCGCACCCGACATGGCGCTGCCGCGCATGAACAATTTCAGCTTCTGGATCCTGCCGTTCGCCTTCACGCTGCTGTTGTCCACGCTGTTCGTGCCCGGCGGCGGGCCGGCCGGCGGCTGGACCATGTATCCGCCCCTGGTGCTGCAGACCGGCAGCGCCCTGCCGCTGATGATCTTCGCGATCCACCTGATGGGCGCCTCCTCCATCCTGGGCGCGATCAACGTGATCGTGACCATCATGAACATGCGCGCCCCCGGCATGACGCTGCTGCGCATGCCGCTGTTCGTCTGGACCTGGCTGATCACGGCCTACCTGCTGATCGCCGCGATGCCGGTGCTCGCCGGTGCGGTGACCATGCTGCTGACCGATCATTTCTTCGGCACCAGTTTCTTCAACGCCGCCGGCGGCGGCGATCCGGTCATGTTCCAGCACATCTTCTGGTTCTTCGGGCATCCGGAGGTCTACATCATGATCCTGCCGGCCTTCGGCATCGTCTCGGAGATCATCCCGACGTTCTCCGGCAAGCCGCTGTTCGGCTACGACGCGATGGTGTATGCGACCGCCTCGATCGCCTTTCTGTCGTTCATTGTCTGGGCGCACCACATGTTCACGGTCGGCATGCCGCTGTCGAGCGAACTGTTCTTCATGCTGTCGACCATGCTGATCGCGATCCCGACCGGCGTGAAGGTGTTCAACTGGGCGACCACGATGTGGCGCGGCTCGGTGAGCTTCGAGCCGCCGATGCTGTGGGCGCTCGCGTTCCTGTTCATGTTCTCGATCGGCGGCTTCTCGGGCCTGATGCTGGCGATCGCGCCGGCCGATTTCCAGTACCAGGACACGTATTTCGTGGTGGCGCATTTTCATTACGTGCTGGTGACCGGTGCGATCTTCGCGATCATGGGTGCGGTGTACTACTGGCTGCCGAAATGGACCGGCCACATGTACAACATGAGCCTCGCCAAGTGGCATTTCTGGCTGTCCACGATCTTCGTCAACGTGCTGTTCTTTCCGCAGCACTTCCTCGGGCTCGCCGGCATGCCGCGCCGCGTTCCCGACTATGCAGTTCAGTTCACGGACTGGAACATGGTGTCCTCGATCGGCGGCTTCGGCTTCGGCCTGTCGCAGTTCCTGTTCCCTTACCTGATCTGGCAGTGCGCCCACGGGGGCGCGAAGGCCACCAGCAAGGTGTGGGACACCTCGATCGGCCTGGAGTGGGAGCTGCCCTCCCCGGCGCCCTACCATAGCTGGGTCGAGGCTCCGAGCATGGCCACGATCGAACACGGCGTAGCGTCGCACTAGGTTAGCGCTTGAACACGCAGGTCAAGACGGACGTGGATCGTGAGCAGCGCCGGCGGGTGCGGCGCAGCGCGCTGCTGCTGGGCCTGGTGGCGCTGGCGGTGTACACCACCTTCATCGTCCATTCGGTGCTGCGCGGGCTCAGATGAGCAACCAGGGCGACACGCCAGGGCAACACCGTGGCCTGGTGCTCAAGCTGACGCTGTTCGTGGCCGGCAGCTTCGCCTTCGGATTTGCGCTGGTGCCGCTGTACGACGTGCTGTGCTCGATCACCGGCCTGGGTAACCAGAAGAGCCTGTCGCGCGCCTACGCGCAGGGCACCGATGCGATCGACCAGAATCGGGTCGTGACCATCGACTTCATTGCCAATCTGCCCAGCGTCGGCAATTGGGAATTCCGCCCGATCACAAAATCCATCCAGGTGCATCCCGGTCAGCTGTACGAGGCGGATTTTTTCGCCCATAACCTGACCGGCCACGACACCATCGCGCAGGCGGTGCCGGATATCGTGCCCTCTAAAATCGCTGCCTGGTTTCACAAGACCGAGTGCTTCTGCTTCTCGCCGCAGTCGTTCAAGCGCGACGAGCAGCGGGTGTTGCCGGTGCGCTTCTTTGTCGACCCCGAGCTGCCCGGTTATGTCGGGCACCTGACCCTGGCCTATACGTTCTACGATGTCCCCAGTTCACCCACAGGATAGCGACTAATGGCAGAGACGCACGCGCCCGCGGATTCCACCAGGTACTACCTCCCGCATGGCAGTCCGTGGCCGATCCTCGGTTCGGTGGCGCTGTTCTGCCTGATGTTCGGCGCAGTCTCCTATCTCAACGAGTGGGCCGGCGGCTGGGCGCTGATCCCGGGAGCGCTGCTGCTCTCGACCATGTTCTTCTGCTGGTTCGGCACGGTCATCGGTGAGAACCAGCATGGTATCTATAATGATCAGGTCGACAGGTCGTTCCGACTGGGAATGATCTGGTTCATCTTCTCGGAAGTGATGTTCTTCGCGGCATTCTTCGGCGCGCTGTTTTACGCACGGAACTTTTCGGTGCCGTGGGAAGGCGGGGAAGGCGTCAAGGTCCTGAACAAGCTGTTGCTGTGGAAGAATTTCAATCCGGCGTGGCCGACCAACGGCCCGGCGCACATCGGCGGCCGCGCCGACGGCACGTTCGAAGTGATTCCGGCGTTCAGCCTGCCGGCGGTCAACACCATCATCCTGCTGACCAGCGGGCTGACGGTCACGCTCGCGCACCATGCGCTCAGGGCCACCCATCGCGGCGCGCTGACGTTCTGGCTGGCATGCACCTTCCTGCTGGGCTTCAGTTTCGTCGGCTTGCAGGCGCATGAATACGGCGAGGCCTACCGGGAAATGGGCCTGAGGCTGTCGACCGGTATCTACGGATCGACGTTCTTCATGCTGACCGGCTTCCATGGCCTGCACGTGACCATCGGCGCGATCATGTTGACGATCATCTGGTTTCGGGTGTTGCGCGGACACTTCACGCCGAACAAGCATTTTGCATTCGAAGCGGTCGCCTGGTACTGGCACTTCGTGGACGTGGTCTGGTTGGGGTTGTTTATCTTCGTGTATTGGATCTAAAGCCCGGGCGCCAACGCGCCACTGCCGGCCTGCTCGGCGCCATTGGGGGAGGCAGCAGTGCAACCAACTCCGAGCGACTGGCCGCGCTGCTCGAGCGCGGTCTTCTACCAGGACGCCGCCGCCGCGATCAATTGGCTGTGCGACGCGTTCGGCCTTGAAGTCAGGCTCAAGGTCGAGGGCAAGGACGGCCGGATCGAGCACAGCGAGCTCATCTATGGCGAGGGTGTGGTCATGGTGGCGCAGGAAGACCCGGATTCCGGGCGCCACTGGAAAGCCGCCATGCGCAGTCCGCGTTCGCTCGGCGGCGCGGGTACGCAGTCGATCATGTTCTACGTCGATGACGCCGATGCGCACTGTGAACGTTCACGCAGCCGCGGCGCGCGCATCGTCGAGGAACCAGCGACTCACGACTACGGCGAGGACTATTGGGCCGATCGCAGCTACGGCGCGCTCGATCCGGAAGGCCATATGTGGTGGATCACGCAGCGGCTGCGCAATCCCCCAGCGCGCTAGGGCAGGCCGGGTGGTGCAGCGTCAGTGCGCGTGACCGCCGAACTCACTTCGGGGTAGAGTCATAAGTCGGGGTCTCAAGCATCACTAACGGAACGTGCGCAGCGCTGCTGCGGCGTGCCGCCGGTTGTGGCCGGATACGCCTTCGATAAGGAATCGGCAATGCCCAGCTTCTATCCTGTCGCCCGCGTGCGGGCAGAGCGGCTCGCAGCGCTGGCGGCACTGGCACTGCTGTGCACCGGCTGCTCAAAAGCCCCCCCGCCCGCGCCGCACCCGGTAGACGTGGCGACCGTCATCGTGCATGCGCAAGCGACCAGCTTTCCCGAGGACTTTGTCGCCCAAACCGAGGCGATCAACGCGGTGGAGATCCGGCCACGCGTCGGCGGCGAGCTGGTGCAGCGGGTGCCGATCGAAGGCGAGCATGTGAAGGCCGGCCAGCTGCTGTTCGTGATCGACCGCGAGCCCTACATCGCCGCCCTGGCGCAGGCGAAAGCGGGCCTGGCACAGAGCGAGGCGGCGCTGGTGCAATCACAGCGCGACCTGGAGCGCGCCGAATCGCTGTCGAAACTCGACGCGGTCAGCCAGCAGGAACTCGATGCGGCGGTGGCCAGGAACAAGGCCAACCTGGCCTCGATCGAGGCTGGCAAGGGCGCCGTCAGGGCGGCCGACCTGAACCTCGGCTTCACCACCATCGCCAGTCCGATCGATGGTGTCGTGGGCCGCGCCCAGCTGCGCCAGGGCGGCATGGTCACGGCGAACAGCACGCTGCTGACGACCATCTACCAGACCGACCGCATGTACGTGAATTTCAGCATCAGCGAACGGCGCATGCTCACGTTGCAGCGCGATCTCGGACGCGCGCCTAACCAGGATGTAACCACGCCGCCGCCGTTTCGAGTGTATCTGGCCGACGGATCGCTCTATCCGCAGATTCCCAAGCTCAACTTCATCGACCCGGCGGTCGATACGCGCACCGGCACGCTGGCGATACGACTCGAGGTGGACAACCCGCAGCACCTGCTGCATGCCGGCCAGTTCGCGCGCGTGCAGGTGTCGCAGCAGCAGGATCCCAATGCGATCGTGCTGCCGCAGCGCGCGATACTGGATCAGCAGGGCCAGAATTACGTCTGGATCGTCGATGCCGACGGCAAGGCGCAGCAGCGTGAAGTGCACATGGGCCTGCGCATCGGCGGCGACTGGCAGGTGCAGCAGGGCCTCAAGGCGGGCGAGGTCGTGATCGTCGACGGCGTGCAGCGACTCAAGCCCGGAACGCCGGTCAAGGCCACGCCGCTGGTGATACCGGCACCGGTGGTGGCGCCCGCCACGCCGGCAGGGCCGGCCGCACCCCAGGCTTCAGCGATCGACCGGCACCCCGCGAAGGATGATGAGGCCCGGAGCAGGGCATGATCGATTTCTTCATCGACCGGCCGATTTTCTCGACCGTGCTGGCGATCATCATCACCATTTCCGGTGCGGTATCGCTGTCGGCGCTGCCGATCGCACGTTATCCGCAGATCACACCGCCCACGATCGTCGTCTCCACCGTCTTCCCGGGCGCCGACGCCGCCACCATCGAACAATCGGTCGCCGCCCCGATCGAGGAGCAGGTCAACGGCGTGCCGAACATGATCTACATGGACTCCAAGAGCGCCAACGACGGCAGCTATTCGCTGACCGTCACCTTCGCCGTGGGGACCGATCAGGATATCGCTGCGGTCGATGTGCAGAACCAGGTGGCGATCGCCGAGCGCCAGCTGCCGCAGCAGGTACTGCAGCAGGGTGTGGTCGTGGCCAAGCGCCAGCCGCAGATCCTGCTGGCTGTGGCTATCGGTTCGGACGACCCACGCTACGATTACCTGTACCTGTCGAATTTCGCCACCCTGCACGTGTTCGATGCGCTGGCACGCGTGCGCGGAGTGGGCCAGGTGGTGGTATTCGGCGCGCGCGACTACGGCATGCGCATCTGGCTCGATCCCGGAAAGATGGCGCGCCTGGGCGTCACCACCGATGACGTCAGCCAGATCCTGAACGAGCAGAACGTGGTCGCACCGGCCGGCACGCTGGGCGCGGAACCTGCGCCGCCGGGGCAGCAGATGCAGTATGTCGCCTCGGTGAAGGGCCGGCTGACCACGCCGGATGAATACGGCGCGATCGTGGTGCGTACCGGCGCCGACGGCGCCATCGTGCAGCTCAAGGACATTGCGCGCATTGAACTCGCCGCCACCGACTATTCGCGCTCCTCCAGGCTCAACGGCGTGCCGACCGCGATCATCGGTGTCTATCAGTTGCCCAGCGCCAATGCGCTCGAAGTGGCCCGTGGCGTGCGCCAGGTGATGGAGGGGCTGGCCCCGACATTCCCGCAGGGCATCCACTATTCGATCCCTTTCGACACCACGCTGTTCGTCGCCGAGTCGGTGCACGAGGTGGTCAAGACGCTGCTGGAAGCGGGCCTGCTGGTGCTGCTGGTGGTGTTCATCTTCCTGGAGAGCTGGCGCGCCACCCTGATCCCGATGCTGGCGGTGCCGGTGTCGCTGGTTGGCGCATTCAGCGCCTTCGCCGCGCTCGGTTTCTCGCTCAATACCCTGACGCTGTTCGCGCTGGTGCTGGCGATCGGCCTGGTAGTGGATGACGCCATCGTCGTGGTCGAGGCGGTCACCGAAATCATGGACAGTCGCAAGCTGTCACCGCCCGAGGCTACCAAGGCGGCGATGCGCGAGGTGACCGCACCGGTGCTGGCGATCGCGCTGGTGCTGATCTCGGTGTTCGTGCCGGTATCGTTCCTCGGCGGGCTCACCGGCCAGTTCTACCGCCAGTTCGCCCTCACGCTGGCGGTGTCGGTCGGCATCTCGTGCATCGTCGCGCTGACGCTGACGCCGGCGCTGTGCGCACTGCTGCTCAAGCCCACCGCCGAGTCGCATTTCCCGGGGCTGCTGGGCCGCGCTTTCGCTACCTTCAACCGCGGTTTTCGCAACGCCACCACCCGCTACACCACCACGGTGCGCAGCGCCATCCGCCGCACCGCATTCTCAATGGTGGTGTTCGTGCTGCTGACGGTGGCCGCACTGTGGCTGGTATGGAGTCGTCCTACGGGCTTCATGCCGGACGAGGACCAGGGTTACCTGATCGGCCTGGTATCGCTGCCGCTCGGAGCGTCGATGCAACGTACCGGGGCGGTCACCACTGCGTTCGCCAAGCAGATGCTGGCGCAGCCGGAAGTTGAAAACGTGTTTGCCATCACCGGCCTGAACCTGCTGACCGGCACCAATTCTTCGTACGCGGCTACCGTGTTCATGATCCTGAAGCCCTGGGCGCACCGCGCCGGAGCGGCGCACGGCGCCGCGGCGGTGGCCGCGCGCGCCAACCGGATCGGCGCCGGCATCAAGGAGGCGACCGTGCTGGCGCTCAACCCGCCGCCAATTCCCGGTATCGGCACCGCCGGAGGGTTTGAATTCATCCTCGAGGATCGCAGCGGCGGTGAGATCGGCAAGTTTGCCGGGGTGATCGGCGATTTCCTCGGGCAGGCGAATCACCAGCCTGCGCTGACGCGTGTGTTCACGCAGTTCAGCACCCAGACCCCGCAGATCGAGTACGTGCTGGACCGCGAACGGGCCAAGACGCTGGGCGTGACGATCTCCAGCATCTTCTCCACGCTGCAGACGTTCCTCGGCGGCAGCTACATCAACGACTTCAACATGTTCGGCCGCACCTACAAGGTCACCGCCCAGGCCGACGCCGGTGCGCGCAATCTGCCCGATTCCGTCGATGGCCTGTATGTGCGCACCGCGCAGAACGACATGGTGCCGCTGTCGACCCTGGTGACGATCAAGCCCAAGACCGGGCCGGAATACATCGAGCGCTACAACGTGTTTCGCGCCGTGACCATCAACGGCTCGCCGGCCAGCGGCTACAGCTCCGGCCAGGCGACACAGGCGATGGAGCAGCTGGGCCAGACCGTGCCCGACGGCTATGGCTACGATTGGACCGGCACCACCTACCAGGAGAAGCTCTCGGGCGGTCAGAGCGGCGCCATCTTCGGCATGGCGATCGTGTTCGTGTTCCTGGTGCTGGCGGCGCTGTATGAAAGCTGGGCGGTACCGTTTGCAGTGCTGCTCGGTATCCCGTTCGCGATGCTCGGCGCCTATGGCGGCCTGACCATGCGTGGCATGGCGAATGACATCTACGCGCAGATCGGCCTGGTGATGCTGATCGGGCTGGCGGCCAAGAATGCGATTCTCATCGTCGAGTTCGCCAAGCTCCAATACGAGCGCGGCAAGCCGCTGGTGGAGTCAGCCATCGAGGGCGCGCGACTGCGGCTGCGGCCGATCCTGATGACCTCGTTCGCCTTCATCCTCGGCTCGACGCCGCTGGCGATTGCCACCGGCGCCGGCGCCTCCGCACGTCGCGTGCTGGGTACGGCGGTGGTATTCGGCATGAGCGCCGCGACGCTGGTGGGGATCTTTCTCATCCCGGTGTTCTACGTGCTGATGCAGAGCCTGTCCGAGAGACTGCGCGGCGTCGCCAAGCCCAAGCTGCCGGCAGCGCCAGCGTCATTGCCGGCGGCGCCGCCATGACCGCGGCGTCGCGACGCCGCGCCCTCGCGATCAGTGTCGCGATCGCATGCGCTTCGGGGCTGCTGCTGGCCGGCTGCAAGCTGGGTCCAGACTATCGACGGCCGGACACCAAGGCTCCACCCAATTACCGCTTTGCCAGCGACGCGGACGCCGCCTCGCTGGCCGATGAGGGCTGGTGGCAGGTGTATCAGGATACGCGCCTGCAGCAGCTGATCCGCGAGGCGCTGGCAAACAATCTCGATGTTGGCATTGCCGCCGCGCGCGTTGACCAGGCGCGCGCCGTCCTTGGCGCGACGCGCCTGCAGCAACTGCCGAAGATCTCCGTGTCCGCGGGCGCCGAGCGGGCGCGAACATCGCAGTTCGAACTGTTGCCTGGCATACCGGCGATCGGCAACATATTCGATCTGGAAGGCAACCTGTCGTACGAGGTCGACTTCTGGGGTAAATACCGCCGCGCTTCGGAAGGCGCGCGCGCCCAGCTGCTGCAATCGGATTTTGCCAGGCAGGACGTGATCGCAGGGCTGGTGGCGGGTGTCGCTACCGCCTACTTCACGCTGCAGGCACTCGACGAGCAGCTGGAGATCACCAACCGCACCGTCGCCACGCGCCAGAAGTTCGTCGATCTCACCAGCGCCCAGCACGATCGCGGCACGGTGTCGGAACTGGACGTCGCGACGGCCCAGGGGCAACTCGCGATAGCCAAGGCCAACCTGCCCGAGCTGCAGCGCCAGATCGGCCTGACGGAAGATCAGCTCAGCGTGCTGCTCGGTCACAACCCGGACCAGGTGCCACGTACGCCGTTGCAGACTGCCGAGCCTGTTGCCGCCGATGCGGCCACGCCCGCCCCGGTGCCGGCCGCCGGGCTGCCTTCCAGCCTGCTGGAGCGCCGCCCCGACCTGCGGGAAGCCGAGCAGAATCTGGTGGCCGCGAACGCGCAGGTGGGCGTCGCCAAGGCGAATCTGTTTCCCACCATCACCCTCACCGGCACGGGCGGCGTCGCCAGCACCGCGCTGTCGAGCCTGTTCACCGGACCGGCGCGGCTGTGGTCCGTCGGCGGCAGCGCACTGCAACCAGTGCTCGATTCGCAGCGCAATCTCTACCAGCTAGAACTTGCCGATGCACAGAAGCGCCAGGCGCTGCTGCAATACCAGAAGAGCGTGCAGAGTGCCTTCCAGGAGGTCTCCGATGCCCTGATTGCCCGGCAGCAATATGCCGAGGTGCAGATTCAGGAGCAGACCTGGGTCGCAGCGCAGCGCACCGCCAACACGATCGCGCTGGCGCGTTACCGCGTCGGCTACGCTTCCTACTTCAATGTCATCGACAGCGATCGCGACCTGTTCAGCGCCGAGTTATCGCTGTCGGCAGCGCGCCTGAACACCTTGCTCTCGGTAGTGCAGTTGTACCGCGCGCTGGGCGGAGGCTGGCAGACCGAGCAGGCCACAGCCGCAAATTCGCCGGGGCGCTAGCGGCCGCGGGGGCCGCCAGACGATGCAGGTTCATCCGACTGCCCTCATCCACGACGGTGCCAGGCTGGGTGCGGGCTGCGTAATCCATGCCCACGCCCTGATCGCGGGTCATTGTGAGCTCGGCGCAGGGGTCGTGGTTCATCCATTTGCCGTGATCGGTGGCGATCCGCAAGACCTGAGCTTTGATGCCGGTACGCAATCCGGGGTACGCATTGGCGCGCGCACTGTGGTTCGCGAACACGTCACGATCAGCCGTGCCACCAGGGCCGGCGGGTCCACCGAGATTGGTTCGGATTGCTTTCTGATGGCCGCCTGCCATGTGGCGCACGATTGCCGGATCGGCAATGGTGTCGTTATCGCCAATGCGGTACTGCTGGCCGGGCATGTGCACATCGGCGATCGGGCCTTTCTCGGCGGCGGCGCGGTCATCCACCAATTCTGCCGCATCGGCGAGGGCGCGATGATCGGTGGCGGCGCACGCATCTCGCTGGACATCGCCCCTTTCTGCCTGGCCACGGAACGCAATGCCGTGATCGGCTTGAATGTCGTGGGCCTGCGGCGACGCGGCCTCAAGCGCGAGGTAATGGATGAGATCAAGCAAGCCTTGCGCGCGCTCAGTACGCCGGTGGGCAATCTGCGCGAGATCGCCGCAGCGACCTTGCAGCGCGGCACGTTCACCAGTGCCGAGGCTCGCAGCCTGCTTGAATTCTTTCAGGGCGGACGGCGTGGTTTTGCACGCGTACGCCAGCGCGACGCCGCCGACGAGGCGCACGACGACGACTAGGACCTTGCCGAGCGCCTGCGACGCAACTCGATGCGGGCAGGCACGGCGGCTACGGGCCGCGACTGTCGATCTTCACCTGCTCGGCAAGCGATTGCAGCAGGCCCTGAGCGGCCTGCTCGGAAAGATCGAACACACGCTCGAAGTCAGCGAGCTCGCCATAATATGGATCGGGAATTTCCCGCAACGCCAGCTGCGGCGCGTAGTCGAGCAGCAGCCGCACGCGATGTCGCAGCCTGGGTGGGGCAAGCGCCAGGGCGACCTTTTGATTCTTCAGGTCCATCACCAGTATCCGATCGAAGCGATCAAAATCCTCCGCCACGAGCTGGCGCGCGCGCTGGGCCGACATATCGATGCCGTGTGCGCGCGCCACGCGCTGTGCCCGCTCATCAGGAGGGTGGCCGACGTGATAGCTGTGGGTGCCGGCGGAATCGGCTTCTACCGCCAGATCGGGCCAGGTGCGTCGCGCCAGTGACCGGAACAGCGCCTCCGCCATCGGCGAGCGGCAGATATTGCCCATGCAGACGAACAGCACGCGTACCGGGGAGCGGTCCTGGCCCGGTTCGGTTGGTGCGGTTTCTTCGCGGCTTGACATGTGGCCTTTTTTGCTACCAGACATGAAACATGTCAATCATCGCGGGCATCTGCGCCGGCGCTTCCCCAGTAGAATGCAACATTGCGGGTTGGGAACTGCCTTAAGTGACTGCACTTTCTCGCCGCTTTGCGCTCGCATCGACCGATCTGCTGCGCGACGCGACCTATCGGCGCCTGTGGACCTCCATCTTCATCTCCTCGTTCGGTGGACAGGTGACGCTGCTGGCATTGCCGTTGACGGCGGCGGTGCTGTTGCAGGCTTCCCCGACCCAGATGGGTTTCCTCACCGCCATGGAGATGGTGCCGTTCGTTTTTTTCTCACTGCCGACCGGGGTGTGGCTCGATCGCGTACGCAAGTTGCCCGTTTATGTGTTCGGCGAGATATCGGTCGCCGCTGCGGTGGCATCGGTGCCGATCGCATGGTGGCTTGACTCGCTGTCGATACACTGGCTGTACGTGGTCGGCTTCGTGATCGGCGCGGTCAATACCACCGCCGGCAGCGCCGCGCAGGTGGTGCTGACGCAGATCGTGCCGCGTGAACGGCTGGTCGAGGCGCATGCCAAGAACGCACTGGCGCAGTCGACTGCCGAAGTGTCGGGCCCCGGCGCGGCGGGCGCGCTGATCAAACTCACCGGCGCACCGATGGCACTGCTGGCCGACGCCGTGCTGCTGCTGATATCGGCATCGATCCTTCGCGGCGTGCCGGTGAAGGAGACCCCGAGCTCGGCCAACTCGCCGTTCTGGCCGGCAATGCGCGAAGGCCTGGACTTCGTGCGCGGCCACACGTTGCTGATCACGATGGCGGCCTGCGTGGGCGTCTGGCAGTTGTGCAGTCAGGCCGCCACGGTGGTGCAGATCCTGTTCGCCACGCGGTTACTGGGCCTGGGGGAGCGCGCCGTGGGCTTAAGCTACGTGGCGCTGGGCGTAGGCACGATCGCGGCCAGCGCCGTCGGTCATCGCCTGGCGCGTCGCTTCGGGCCCGGACCAGTGCTCGTGTCCGGATTCGGCGTCTGCGGTGCCGGTTGGCTGCTGCTGGCCGTGGCGCCGCTGACCGCTTACGGTGTCGCCGCCTACCCCATGATGCTGCTGATGTACGGCATGGGCGCTGTGTTCATCTTCATCAATTTCCTCGCGCTACGGCAGTCGGTAACGCCCGGCCCAATGCTGGGGCGGATGACCAGCACGATGCGCTGGCTGATTCTGCTGCCGGCCGGCCCGGGCGCATTGTGGGGCGGCTGGCTGGGGGAACATTACGGGCTGCGTGCGACGCTCGGCTTCGCCGGCGTCACAGCCCTGCTGCTCGCGCTCATCGCGTGGCGCCTGCCGGTAATTCGCAGCGTCAGGACGCTACCGACGTTCAAATCGGAAGCCGTCGCGCCGTTCTCTTCGGATCAGCCGCCGGCGAAGTAAATTCAATGTCGGTTCGCTGTTGTCTGGGGTTGCGGCTCGCCGATCATATGACAAAATGACGCTATACCGGGATGGCGCACCATGGCGGCAAGGCCTGCCACCGTGGCTGCGTGTCTCGGCTTAACCACATTTGTAACGGGAGACCACTCAGTGCTTTCGGATATTGAAATTGCCCAGCGAGCGACCCTGCAGCCCATCACGGCAGTCGCCGACAAGCTCGGAATTCCGCTATCGAGCCTGGAGAGCTTCGGACGCCACAAGGCAAAGATCGGCTTCGACTATCTCGAGAGCCTGAAATCCAGGCCCGACGGCAAGCTGATTCTGGTGACCGCCATCAGCCCGACACCGGCCGGCGAAGGCAAGACCACGACCACAATCGGCCTCGGCGACGCATTGAATCGCATCGGCAGAAAAACGGTGATCTGCCTGCGCGAGCCGAGCCTAGGGCCCGTGTTCGGCATGAAAGGTGGCGCCACCGGCGGCGGTCACGCGCAGGTGGTGCCGATGGAGGAAATCAACCTGCACTTTACCGGCGACTTCAATGCCGTCGCGCTCGCCAATAACCTGCTCGCGGCGCTGATCGATAATCATATTCATCACGGCAATGAGCTCGATATCGATGTCCGCCGCATAGCCTGGCAGCGGGTAGTGGATATGAACGATCGGGCGCTCAGGGAAATCACCGTCGGGCTGGGGGGTCCGGGCAACGGCTATCCGCGCCAGGATAGCTTCACCATCGTGGTCGCGTCCGAGGTGATGGCAATCCTGTGCCTGGCCACCAGCATCGCCGACCTCAAGAACCGGCTGGGCAATATCGTTGTCGGCTACACCCGCCACTTCAAGCCGATCCATGCCCGCGATCTTCAGGCCCATGGTGCGATGACCGTGCTGCTCAAGGAGGCACTGAAGCCGAACCTGGTGCAGACGCTGGAGAACAACCCGGCTTTCGTGCACGGCGGGCCGTTCGCGAACATTGCGCATGGTTGCAATTCGGTACTGGCGACGCGTACCGCACTCAAGCTGGCCGACTACGTGGTCACCGAGGCCGGCTTCGGCGCTGACCTCGGCGCCGAGAAATTCATCGATATCAAATGTCGCAAGTCGGGACTGAAGCCCTCGGCAGCAGTCATCGTCGCGACGCTGCGGGCACTCAAGTACCACGGCGGCAGCCATCTGCGGGACGTCAACAAGGAAAACCGGGCGGTGCTGGAAAAGGGGATCGCCAACCTGGAACGCCACGTCGCCAACGTGCGCAATCACTATGGCCTGCCCTGCGTCGTTGCGATCAACCACTTCACTTTCGATACCGAAGCGGAGATCGCGCTACTCAAGTCAAAGATGGCCCTGCACGACGCTCCGGTGGTGCTGGCTCGTCACTGGGCGGACGGCTCGGTGGGCGCGACCGAGCTGGCACAGACGGTCGCGGACATCGTCGACCGGCATGCGTCCAGCATGACGTTCGTCTACGACGAGGCTCTGCCATTGTGGGAGAAAATGAAGGCCATTGCGACCAAGATCTACGGCGCTGCCGACATCAGTGCCGATCGCAAGGTTCGCGATCAGATCAAACAGCTGCAGGATTCGGGGTATGGACACTTCCCGGTGTGCGTTGCGAAGACGCAGTATTCATTCTCGACCGATCCATCGTCATTGGGCGCACCGTCCGGGCACACGGTGAACGTTCGCGAGGTGAAGCTCGCCGCGGGTGCCGAGTTCATCGTCATGATCTGCGGCGATATCATGACGATGCCAGGCCTGCCGAAGGTTCCTTCCTCGGCCAAGATCGACATCGACGACAGCGGCAATATCGTGGGTCTGTCGTAGCGCGGTACCGGCGGCAACTGAGCTGTTAGCGTGGTTTGCGAACGGCGAAGAACAACTGCCGGTGCTCTCCTGAGCGCATGATTCTCGCCTGACCCAGACCCACGAGCACGTATAGGATGTTAAGCGCCATCAGGCTGCTCGGGACATGCTTGGTGCGCCGTGCCGCCAGGAGCGCTTGTTTCGCGGTAACGCTGCTCTTGCCACCCAGATGTCGCTGCACGTAGGCAACGGCGGTCCGATTGACGACATTGAAATAACCCGATCCGCGCCGCGATTTCGACAAGGAAAAAGACAGCACGAAGAAATAGTCCGACGCCTCGAACACGTGATAGGTCTGGCGGACCGCTTCGACACGGCCGCGGTATTTAAGACCCTGTTGCAGCTTTCTGATATTCATACACTCTCCGTTGATTTCCGCCGGCAACCTCTCGGCTGCGCTTCATTGCTCGCAATCACGACCCGCTGCCCGCAATCACTCTCATCAGCTCCTTCGATACCCGTTCGTCGATCTCCGCCTCGTGCTGCAGTTGCACCGGATAACGTATCAGCGCGTCTACCCCGGCGGCCGAAAAACGCAACTGCACCTGGGGTGATGGACTGCCAACCGAGTTGGAGGCGGTGGTCTGTTCGATCTGTTTGGTCTGGCGCACGATTTCCTCGTGAAACTCCTTGACGACATTGCTCACGGCCGTCAGCAGCTTCTCCTTCAGGACCGTGTAGTCGCGATCTGCGGGCAGAGCGAGCGTGGTCTCGTGCCAGGCGAAGTTCACTCCCGGGATCTGTTTGAATAATCCGCCCGAGGCCTGGAAAACGATCGAATTTGCAAACGCAACCACCCTGCCGGTCGCTCCCAGCGGCCCCTGCGGATTGAGCTCCATCAGGTGCAGCCGCACCAGTCCCAGGTCGATCACTTCGCCGCTCACGTTGCCGATCTGCACCCGGTCGCCGACCCGGATGCCGTATTTTCCAATCAGGAAAAAATAGCCAACGATCGATACCAGCACACTTTGCATTGCGACCGCCAGGCCGGCGGTGAGCAAGCCCGCGAACGTCGCAACCGAGCTCAGTTCGGTTACGAAGGTAAGACCTATGATCACTACCATCACGGTCCAGGTCGTCAACTTGCGCAGCAGCAGCAATTGGTACCGACGGCGCGGTTCCTGCGTATAGCGCAACACCAGGCGTCGCCATAATTCGGACCCGGCGAATACCAGCGCCAGCAGCGCCAGCAGGATGCCCAGCCGAACTCCAAGCGCCGCAAGGGCTGTCCGGTACTGATGTCTGACGACCTCACGCCAGCTGTCCAGGTTGTGACGATACTGCCGCAGCAACACGCCTTCCTTGCTCAACGGAATCAGGATCGCCGAGGTCTGCTTGAACAGCCATGCCAGGGTGTCGAGCTGATCGCGCACCGCTTTTAACGCCGCGCCGTGGGCGTTGTCCGCCTGGGTCGACAGCGCATCGGTCCGGGCCGACAGCGCCTTGAGCTGTTCAAGCGGTGCGCTGCGGATCTTGGCGAACGTCTGGTCGAGAGCGGCTGTCCCGCGATCGATCGCATCGATGGTACTGATTTTCTCCGAGAGTCTGAGCGCGGTGGCTGCCAGCTCCCATATTCCTGCGCGCGACGAGCTGCTGCTGCTGCCAGCAAACAGGCTCGGGGGCGCCGCGGCGGGGCTCTTGCCTGGCGCTGGCGCGGCGCCCGTGGCTGGCGCGGCCGTGGCTGGCGCCGGCACAGTGCCCGCCGACGGCACCGACATCGCGATCGCGTCGATGTGCGCCTTGAGAGCGTTCGCGCTCGCCGTTTTCGAGTCGCTTTCGCTCACGAACTGCGCCATGGTGTCGAGCAGGTTCTGGCGCGCATCGAACATCTCGACTTCGCCCTGGAGCTCGGACAGTTTCATTTCCAGCTCGTTATTGGCACCTTTCTGCGCAGCCCCGATCTGTCGCCGCACCGAGTCGATTTCCGATTGAACCACCTGGCGCTGCGCCTGCAGCTTTTTCTGCAGGCCATCGATCGCCTGTGCAGACGATGAGGCTGCGTCCGGGGCCGATGGCGCATTACTCGCCTCGCTGCTGAGCAACTCCGCATTCGCCCGCGCGATCTCGAACGCCAGCCCGATGACCTGATTGGCCGTCTGTTGGTTGGCGTACAGGATCAGCAGATCGCTCGGTTGACTGGCGGTCTGCTGCTGGGTGCCCAGCGTCCGGTACCATTCGACCGTTTCGTCCAGAATCTGAATCACCTGATCACCGCTCAACACCGAGACATGAGCTGGCGCGGCCGGGACGGCCGGTTGCGCGGGCTCGTCGGCCGCGGCTGCGCCGGCCAGACACAAGCCCAGCAGAGCGGTCGGGACCAGACCATGGGTACGCATCCCCAAATCGTACCGCAAGTGAGCCTGAGCGACGGTGCGCCGACCGCGCGGGTCGGTCAGCCCTATTTATTGATGGTTGCTGCAGCGGCGGAGCACACCGCTTCGTCCTGTGAGCCGGTGCCGCCCGAGCAACCGATGCCGCCAATGATCTTGCCGCCCTCGACCAGCGGGATGCCGCCACGCGAAGCGATCATGTCGTCAAGTGTCAGCGCGTATTTCAGGTCCGATTTCTGTATGGCATCTTCGAATGCCCTGGTCGGTCGGCGGAACTTTACGCTGGCGCGCGCCTTGTGCTCCGAGATCGCGATCGAGGCGAGCTGCGCGCCGTCCATGCGCACGAACGTGACCAGGTTGGCGCCGGAATCCACCACCGCGATGTTGAGCTGCCAGCCGCGCTTGGTAGCCTCGGTCACCGCTGCCTGTGCCGTGGCCTGAGCACGCTGAAGCGAGATCGGCGCGCCATAAGGCACGCTGAACGGCATCTTGTCGGGAATCACGTCGAGCGGGTTTTGGACCGGCTCGGCCTGATCCGCGGCCAGGCCTATACCGGCGCCAAGCAGCACGGCGGCGGCCAACAGCGACATGACGGTACGAGATTTCATCGTTCGATCCTCCTTATGGGGATTCTTGGTCGGATCTGGACCGGATGACCCGGTCGCCTACTTTACTTCCACACCATTACCGTGCAAGCGGCAGCACTAGCGGGCGCTTAACCTGTAATACATGTCCAGCGCCCCTCCCAGCAGCGTCACGATCAGACCTGCCCAGAGCAGCCGCTGGTCGGAGGGCCGCCAGGTGTCGTGGGCAAATGCCTCCTGGAAACGCCGGAATATGTTCGCGCTGACGGGATCGGACGCGCGTTCGGCACCTTTCGCCATGTGGGCGGCGCGATTGAGCACGCGGCCGGCGCGCAGGGCCGGCCAGGTGAGCAGCAGCGCGCCGCACAGCGAGCAGCTGCTGGCAGCGACTTCGAGCGCGTTCACGTCGCCTGGCGCGCCCGGGCACCCCGATGGACGCGTGCGATTGCCCGTTCGGGTAGCGCGCGCTTTTTCGCCGCGGTGGGTTGCAGCACCACGGTGTGATTGAGCACGTGCGACAGCTGCGTGAGGGTCGTATAGGTGACGCCCTTTGCCAGCAAGCCATTTTCGAGCCGGCTCAGTTCCGCCTGGGTCATACCGGCCCGCTTTGCCACCTCGGTCTGCGTCGCGCCGAGCGCCAGGCGCGCCGCGCGCAGATCGCGGCCGAGAGTGACCAGCAGACGCTGGGAATCGTAGGCGTTGTGCGCGACCGGATCACGCAGGATCCGCTGCTGAATTCGGGTCGACACATCGGTGACGGAACTGACACGCCTGCTCATCGGTAGCCCTCGATCCGGTCCTTAAAACGCTCAATGATCTGGGCGGCGCTCTGGTCTGCCGCCATCGGTACCATCGCAAACAGCACCAGCCGCCGGTCGCTCGCGCGCCAGCCGAACACCAGCGTGCACTGGAACGCATCCAGCACCGTCAGCTCGAAGCCATCGCATCGTGCGGCCGGGGCAAATAACTCCGGCGGCAGCCCGTCCTTGAGCCAGCCGTCGTGCACCAGCGCCCAGCCGCGCGCTGCACGGTCGCGTGCCGCACGCGACCCCTTCAGCAGCGCAGCGATGTCGTCTTCGACCCGGGGATGCACCGCGCTGCGCTTTGGTTTCAAGCCGCATCCTCTATGTGTTTTTAAATATACACCGCCAGGCTGAACGCGTCCGCCCGGGGGGTGGAGAACCTGAGCCCTCGGCACGCCTCCTGCCCTGGGGGCAGCCGATTGTTTCTTTAGAGCATTAATCTATCGTTATTATTGAATGTTTGTATTTCTAATGTGCCAATAGCTAGATGCAGTGCAGCATCAGCCGCCGGCTCGCTGGCTGCCTATCCGATCTATCCCTGCCACCAACTCATGGAAACTACTCAGTAAAGGCAATGACAGTTTGAGCTTTGCCGCCGTGCGGATCGCAGCGCCCAGCGTCTCTTCGACTTCCAGCCTGCGCCCGGCAGCAAGGTCCTGCAGAGTGGACATGCGGTGCTCGGGTGCGCTCGCCTTCATATCGAGGCCGAATTTCTCCAGCAGCGCGACCGCATCCTGCTCCGACTCGCGGCAGATCGTCGCCACCGGCAACACGCCGCGGTCGGTTAGCCGGACCTGATTGGCCTCGGCGAGCATCCCAAGCTCGCGCACCAGGCGCACCAGCACCCGTGCCGGGCCCGGATCGATAAGGTACTGCCAGGTCAGCGCGCGCGTAGTGACCGATAGAATCATCATCGGCGCCCAGGCGGCGAACTTCGACCACTCGAGACTCAGGATCTCCCGGTCGGCTGTTGCCCGGACACCGGAAGCATCGATGCTGCGGGCGACATCGCGGGCCCGGGCGCTATCGCTGCCGTCCAGCTCACCGACGAACAGGTTGGCATTGCGCGTAAACAGCACGTCGCCGGAGGCCAGCAGCTCTCCGCTCAGGTTCGCCAGGGCGCCAAGCACACGCTCACTGCCAAACGCATCGGCCAGCAGCTCATCCTTCATCATCCCATTCTGGATCGACAGCGCCACGCCGATGTCGGCGTGGCGCAGCGACGCCAGCGCCGCCTCGGTGGCGTAGGTCTTGGTCGCGACGATCAGCACGCCGGCGACCGTGAGTTGCGCCGGCTGACTTAAGCTCGGCACGGGCTGCGAAAACTCGACCAGCCCCTTGATGCGCAGGCCGTCAGTGGCAATCTGCTGGGCGCGGCGTGCGCGCGCGAGCATCAGCACCGAGTGGCCGGCACGCGCCAGATGGGCGCCGATGATCGAACCGATCGCTCCGGCACCGAGAATCGCAAACTCGACGTCAGGC